>Ga0160429_1000240_pt1 | contig 64550 bp, 60 predicted proteins | sample SolpanmetagenomR_FD_108199 | JGI IMG/M metagenome (GOLD analysis project Ga0160429, IMG submission 108199) | Solar panel surface microbial communities from Lawrence Berkeley National Laboratory, California, USA - R | ecosystem: Engineered > Built environment > Solar panel > Unclassified ... | reverse complement strand
CTACGACCCCGAAGCCGACGGCAAGGACATTGTCCAGGCCTGCCGCAACATCTCTGGTGTCGAGACCTGCTCCGTGTACGCCCTCAACCTCCTCCAGCTCGCACCGGGCGGTCACCTCGGCCGTTTCGTCATCTGGTCCAGCAACGCCTTCTCCGCCCTCGACAAGATCTACGGCTCCACCACCGAGGCCAGCCAGCTCAAGAAGGACTACCTCCTCCCCAGCAACTTGATCGCACAGCCCGACATTGCCAAGTTAATCAACAGCTCCGAAGTCCAAGCTGTACTGAGGCCGACGCGCGGCGGTGCCGTGACGAAGAGGAGCATGGTGCAGAAGAAGAACCCGTTGAAGAACAAGCAGGTCCTTCTCAGACTCAACCCTTATGCCAAGGCGTTTGCTGAGCAGAAGATCGGGACGCAAAAGGCCGAGGGTGGAAAGCCCGAGAGAGTGAACGAGGCTTTTGGCAAGAACTTGCACGAGAACTAGGGTGGAGGAGTTGTGTAGTGTGAGGTGGAGGGTTTGAATGTTGCTTTTAGCGAATCGATATGGAGTAATGCACTATGAAAGAAAGCATTATGGTTTGTCTAGATGATATACATGCGAAACTCAAACAAGGAAATCGAGATAACTCTTTCATGATCCAAACACCCTCCTCCCCCCTTCCACAACCACAACCGCCGTGATATGACTCCAACATTACAGAAATACGAAGAAGAAAGGTGGTAAATGCTGCAGTAAATACAAAGGTACAAAAGATCAAGATCTCAAACAAGCGGGTTTCGTTCATCTATCTATCTATCTATATATCGTCAGAATGAACAAGCAGAGAAAAGAAGAGAAGAGAAGTGAAGAGAAGTGGAGTGAACACAAAAAGTCCCAATATACCACCAAAACATCACAGGTGGTCGGCTAGCTAGCTCCCCTCTTACACCTAAAAAATCAAGAAACAGTTCTGTAGGATATTGAAGCAAGAAGCGCCTGCCTCTTTCTTTTTTCTCTTTCGAATCCTTTCTTGAGAGTATGGCTGAAACGAATGCCGATATGAGCAACGGACTTGGGATACGCATTAAGTAGCAAAAGCAAGACCATGTGTTCACGCCGAAAGAAAGCCACATCATTACTACTAGGTACATATTTCTACAAAATATATTCCATGGGTGGGCGGGCTGACAGGTCGTGTGGTTAAACCCATGCTGATATGAATAACAGACTGAGATATATACACAAGGAGCAAAAGGAAGGACCATGTATTCTCGAACAAAAAAGGCCACATCGATACTAACTCTTTTCTACAAAGTATAACCCTTCCTACAATCATCTCTTCCCCATAAGAACCACAAACCACAGTAACGAAAACAAAGTCTACATCAACAAAAGCCCATCAGACTTTGCATCCCAACTCTCCCCTTCCCACCCTCATCCAACGTAGCCATCGTATCCTCCTCCAACAACTCCTCAATCACCTTCCCATCCTTGATCCTCCAGAACGCCTGAATGCCCTCCACAAACCTCTTACTAATGACACCGACATCACCCTCATCGCACGCCGCAAAACACAAGCGGAAATACTGCCACGCCTTCTCCTCTCTAATCTGCTCATTCGGGCCAAAGATCGTCCCCGGCGAGACGAGAACAAGATACGGCTTGTGCGTCCACAGAAGCCACAGAGCGCGCGCGAGCTTGGGGCCAGCGAATTTCCTAGACAGAGGGTGCGTGGAGAAATTGAAGTGGAGCCAGAGGAACATGCCGCCCATTGGCCAGGCGAAGTCGTAGATTTGTTGCTTTTCAATCACGGCCCATTCGTCTTCTGAGTCGGAGGTAGCGGTTACAGCAGTGAGGGAGCGACGCCGGCCCGCTTTGACGACGTAGGCGCCTTCGTGCAGGATCTTGGCCATGGTGTTCATTCTGCGCTCGTAGTTGCCGCGGAGGCCTTCGAGCCAGCGCACCCACCCGGACATATCCCAGCCGGAACCGTCTTCGCGGCCGCCCTTGCCTGGGTCGGTGGCGGTTTGGGGACCCATCAGGAGTTCGGCGACCATGGATTGCACGAAGCCCGAGGGTTGCTGGGTGGAGGTTTCGGTGATGCGGAGGATGCGTTCGATGAGCGCGGGTTGCGCTGTGATCCAGCCGAGGCGACAGCCTGGGGCTATTGTCTTTGAAAAGGTGTCGAGGCGGAGAACGCGACCGTCGATGTCGACGGCGAGGTAGGAGGGGACCATGGAGTCGAGGAAGGGATAACCTGAGCCTGAGGAAGACGGTTTGGGAGTTTTGGAGGATGTGGATGTGGATGTACCAGCAGTGGCGCGGTTGAGTTTGATGTTCATGGCGTTTGCGGAGGGGTATTGAAGGTACCAGTATGGACTATACAGTATTTAGTTCTCTTGTAAATTTATCCAAACATGATATCAGAAAAGTTGTTGCTTACTCGTCTTCGATGATGAGGACATCGTATTTCTGACAAAGACCATAGATTTCTTTGCGACGCTCGAGGCTGAGAACACCACTGGTCGGGTTCTGTCCCATACTAGTGTAGGTATCAGTACAGATTCCGAGCTTTTCGACTTCGGTTATGCTTACGTGACAGTATACATGAGATGAGGACGCTTCCCCTTTGAAGTGTCCCAATTCTCCAACACTTCCTCGAGCGCACCCTTACCATAAGCCAGCATACCTTGGTCGTCAATAGCTACTGGCGCAATGTTCATGCCACGAGGTCTTGCAGCACCAATGGCATTCATGTAGGCAAACTCCTCACATAAAAGACCTTCTTTATCCTTGACGTCGTCTCGTCCTTCGACCCATTCATTGTTCAATGCTTGTAAACACTTTGAGAAGCCATCTGTGGAACCGCAGGTGAGGGCAATATCGGGACCTCCCTCATACGGTGTCATAGTCATGGGATTCTTGCGCACAAAGTTGAGGAGGAAGTTGTACAAGGGAGGATATCCCTGTGCTTGACCATATTGCAGCGCAGAAGCCAAATCTATCTTGCGAGTTCTGTCTACGACTTGTGAATCTTTCGGGACGAAGATGTGTGCAGATTCTGCTTCACCACCGGAAGCGATCTTGAGCTTGTTCAGGCTGAGGTCTTCTGGAGGATCAACGGGGATGTTTGGTGTTTTGCGGTCCGCCCATCGATCAGGTCTGGCGACTTTGGCCTCTAATGTGTCGAACGGAAAGTAATGGTCATTGGGCAAACCACCGGCTAGTTGTCCAATGCCTGGGATAGCAAAGTACTTGTAGAATGCTTTGATATTTGATTGGGCTCTTCCTTGTGTTGAACGAGATAAATGATACCATAGATCCTTTGGCTTGGGGAGGCCTTCGGATGTGGCGGGGGCGAGGTAATCTTGAGGAGACATTGTGAGTAAAGGTGTAGTATAGCACCCTTATAATAGGACACCTCTGTAGTAGATAGTGGTGGTCTACTAAGGAGAATGGCGATGTTGTAAGGTAGAAAGTCAGAATCTCGGTTTGTCATCAATGTCATCCATTTCATGCACGAGGTTGAGCTTATCGTATCGGCAATCTAATCGCCTTCCTATTTGGACGCGGATGATGTTGAATCAATTGTCTTGAAGTCAATCCATACCGACCGGCCACGTAATGATAGAAATACAACTTGTCGATGTAAATCTCTCATTCGAATAATCTTGGTCTATTGAACAGCTGCACAACAATGTTGCTGCTATACGAAGGCTGTCCTGTCCTGTCGTCAATCTCAAGCCAGACGAAGCCAGATCTTGGTAGAGTGCCCAGACATAGGGCGGGGGCGCAGTTAAGCTTAATTATTTGATCTGTCACTTCTGTCGCCTCCAATAAAGTCACTTAGCTGCAATTCATAATGGGCATTCTGCGGGTGGTCTACAACATCACCAGCAACAAGCCACCGAGCTATCGAGAATACGACGATGGCACAGAATCCGAGCAATCTCGCTCCACAACTCCAGACATACGCGCCAGTTCCAGAGCGCCTCTCTTAGGCAATCAAGATGAGCTCGAGGATGATACCTCAGTTGGCATAAAACAAGAAACACCTTCATCAATAAGAAGAGCAGGAGCAGTGGCAACAGATTGGGTCAAAGGACCTAAACCACCACGTCCATGGAAAATCACACCCATCTTTCCTAGTATTCAGGAAGCACCCATAAGATTACTCGATAAATATGCTCCTCTCAAATGGCAACGATTCGTTCTACTTGCTGCACTATACTTTGCCTATATTCTGGCTTTTGTGCTTGTACTCCGTAAATCTGCATTCGCATCGGATGTGCCTGGGTATGGTTCGCCAGCTAGGATATCATGTGGTGCAAGCTTCTGGTAAGTTTGGTCGTTCTGCCATGTGTATGTGGATGGATTCTGACGACACCCTCGAACTTCCAGGTCCGCAAAGAACGCATGTGGCCTTGACGGACTCAATTGCCGACCGTTCAGCAATGATACTCTTGCCTTCCGCTGTCCTGCAGCTTGTATCAAGACATTGGCATTAAATCCACATGCCGTTGGTGACCAAGAAGTGATATACCAGCCCGTAGTCATAGGCGGTCCCACCAACTCTTCAGATCCACTAGGAAGCGCCATCTACCGCGCAGATTCCTTCATCTGCGCCTCAGCCATCCACGCCGGCTTTATCAACGACCGGGAGGGAGGCTGCGGCGTCGTCTCACTCGTCGGCGAAGCCCGCAACTATCCCAGCAGCTCCGCCCACGGTATAAACAGCACAGCTTTCCCTTCTTCGTTCCCACGCTCCTTCAGCTTTCTCCCTGGCACGCAAGCCCGCTGCAAGGATCTCCGCTGGCCTCTCCTCGGCGTCTCGGTCACCTTCACCGCCCTCCTGGCCCTCTTCACAACCTCTGTCCCAGTCTTCTTCTTTACAATATACACCTCGCTCTTCTTCCACGTTGCACTTGCCTCCGACCCGCCAAACCGCGCAGACTACCACGACCTCGTCTCCCTAGCTACCGGCAAATTCCTACCATCCACATTCGTTATGTGGGTCATCTACCGCTACTGTGCTCGTCGCACTTTGACCAACTTAACCGCACAAGCTGAGAAAACAGTCCTCTGGCTAGGTGCATGCTGGGTCGGCGCACTAAATAACTACACCTTCGACCGCATACCAATCCAACGCCTCACCCCACACGACCTGCACCAACCCGGTGCAATCCCCGCGCTCATCATCATCGTCCTTGCCATCTTCTTCATCGCCTTGGGCCAGGCATGGGCTATTCGCGTCGAAGGCAAGATGCCGCAATACTTGGCGCTGTATGGGTTGATGGTCTTCACTTTACTCATGCTTCTAGCCGTGCCCGGGATGAACGTGCGGATCCACCATTACATCCTCGCGCTGTTGCTCGTCCCTGGCACGGCGATGCAGAACCGGCCGAGCTTGCTGTATCAAGGGCTATTGATCGGCCTTTTCATCAACGGAATCGCGCGGTGGGGGTATGATAGTATACTTCAAACGCCGGGGGAGTTGCTGGGAGATGGGCAGTTAGATTCGCTGTTGCCTACCATTCTGGCGCCGATTGTCACGGCGAGCAATATTACGTTTAGCTGGCTTCCCATACCGCGGGATCGCTATGATGGCATTAGCGTGTTGGTGAATGATGTCGAGCGATTCAGAGGCTATGTGGGTGAGTTTGAGGGCGAGGTCGTTGATGGGGTGATGGATGGCGGGGTGGTGAGTCATGCGGTTGATGGGGGGGTGGAGAGGTGGACGTGGGAGAGGAGGAAGAGCGATGAGGGACGGAGCGAGTTTTTCAGATTCGGGTACATGAGTGGGAGTAGTGTGGGTGATTATACGAAGGCGGGCGTTTGGAGGGTGAATGGGGCGTGGGTGCATATGGAGAAGGGAGCTAGTAAGTAGGTGAGTTTAGAAGTGCTTGAATTGAGAGTTTTTTAATTGTTAGGGTGATTTTGATTTCAGGAGTTCTTTCTTGAAAGGATGTGCAGGAATGCCTATTGCACGTGGCTGGAATTGATGGCTCGTCATATCTTCTTCTGTCAATGAGTAGGCTACTGTGCCAGCGGCCTAGTTTTGTAATCATCACCGCAGCCCTATCATTGGTATAGCTAGCTGTATGATTAATATTATTAAAGTGACGTGTGAATAAGTGGAAGGGCATAGTCGAAGACGTATAGTGGTCTTGTTTGGAGATGAAGTCGTTGATAAGGAAAAAGAAGAGATCTCAAAGACGAAATTAACTTAAGCAACTTAAGCAACTTAAGCAACTTAAGCAACTTAACCAGCTCCAGCAACTCCAGCAACTCAAGCAACTCCAGCAACTCAAGCAACTCCAGCAACTCAAGTAACTCAAGCAACTCAAGCAACTCAAGCAACTCCAGCAACTCAAGCAACTTAAAAAACCTAAGAAATGTAACAAACTCATAAACAAGTTCATACAAATTATCATCAATCAAAGCACACCAACCTATATCAATACAGAGCTCAATCCCGAAACATACTCCTTATCTAACGATTCTATACCAGTTGATTGGTAGTGAGAAGTAGAAGATCGCTATTGAGATTGTGGTAGCATAAGCCTAGATATGCATTCATTGCCATTGCTACCGGAACGCTTAACCCTCGAACTGTAAAAGCTCTTTAATCTCTATCTAACCAGCTCATTGTCTTTTAGAATTTGGGATCTGAGGGACTTTCAAAACTTCAAAGGTAGGCTAGTCGCCAGTTCTCCTTTGCTTTCTATCGCTGACGACCTTATATAGCACTGGAACTTGTCATCATCAGCCAGCTCGTCTATTTCGACCTGTCTCTTCCACTGTTACCTCATCTGCGCTATCTACTCCTGGGTTGCGGTCCGTCTAAATCAGAGTTCTGTAGGCATGTTAGCTTTAAAAGTTGAAATATCGGCTTGCTGTAAGTAAAATGGTGTACCTCTCTAGATTTGAAACTGCTTTTCAGTTTCAGCGTGTACAACCTCCTGTTGCTTAGGCGTGAGATACTTGAAACTATCGTGCAGTTGCTTATGCTAATTAATCCTGTTTCTCTAATAAAGCTGTAAGTAGTGGTCGATAGGAAATGCTGCTTAAGTGGAACTTACGTATCTACTTTTCGAAGTTCTTCATTTGCCATTTCGCTTTAGACCACTGGTCTTTGCTACGGTGTTATGCTTAGGACCTCTTCGGGTCGGAGCTAATCATTACCTGTGCCGTCCTTGTCATAAGAGATCAGAGAAAGAAGACGACTTAAAAGGATAAGGGCGACTTCATGTCTTGCCACCTATTTATGGTATCCTAGGTGCGTGACATAACTCGTTAGGGCTTCCGGCTGTCCATATTACTCTCTCGCTAAATCGACTACGCCCCAAAGCCCATCTGCGTAGTCTTTCAATGCGCTGAGCCCATCACCTATGCCACTCGAGCTCTGCAGCTGAGCACTCATCTCCACCAGATAATATTTATCCTCGCCCGCCCTGGCTGTATCACCTTTCTGTACCCACAAAACCACCCCCTTCGACTCATTCGCAGCACATTTCACCATACTCTCGTAATCATTCTGATTCGGGAAGCCCCTGGGCCATTCTTGCCAAGAATCTCCGTGCTTACGCGAGCCCAGAGCAGTCATTGCATGCTGCAGTGCTGAAAACTCCATGATGACGAAGTGAACTGAGGAACTAGTTTCAGTTGGTGTGTAAGTAGAGGTCAAGGTAGATCCAGATGCAGTTGGGGCGATAGTGAGCTCTGACAGTGTTCCCCATGGCCAGGGTTCAACGCCTCCGTTGATGTTGCCGAGGGAGGCGTCGTGTAAGAGTTGTGACCAGATGGTGGCTTTCATGGTGGTTGTGGTGGGTCAAGGAGGTTGATTGCAGAGACGGCGCTTACGCTCGACACACTAACAGATGGTCTAACAATCTAGGACAATGGAAGACTGAAGGTCACGCAGCGTAGCGTATAAGTCATATGGGATGTGGTCGTTCGCGACCCTCTTCCTGTCAGCTGTGGCGTCGCAGAACCGTGGTCCAAGTTGCTAAGCAAGAGCCGGTGTTGTCGTATACTTCACGACAAAGGACGAGATGAAGCTCCGAGCCCATCGTCTTAAGGGAGGGCCCTCGGTGTTATCTATCCATTACTGCTTTTATCTAGGTATGACTTGTGTTATCTATTCGTTTTCCATGCTTTTGATCATGCGTCATTCCTCACCGACATCCTTATCCAAAGCCTAAGCCCACATAGCTCTGAACTTGTCATTGAACTCCTTCTGCAGCTTCTGAAAGCTCTTGAGTACCTTCATCAAGCCTTGCTCTCCACCAGCACCCTCCCAAGCGGCCTCACTTCCATAACCGGAGTCTGCAATAGTTTCCTGTCTAGAAGCAGCTCTCTGCGATTCCTTCTCATCTTCGTCCGATGATTCGTCCTCCCAGCTATCCAACTTCTTTCCCTTGTTCTTCAGCACGGTTGGCTTCTGTGGCTGCATTGCCGGGTCAGCTACTACCACTGATGTAGTACTATCAATCTCCGAAACAGCTAGCTTGTCGTCTTGCGCCTCTTCAAATGAATCCAGACCACCCATGACTTCGAGCATATCCAGATCGCTACTAGGCTTGAGCTTCATGAAGTTCATCATCGACGTAATGATTGTGGCTAGAACCATGGAGAAATCATTGAGCAAAAACCAGACGTCGCCTTTGCGCACACGGTTAGCACGCTCCAAAGTCTTGACGTCGCCGTGCTTGAAGAAGTCGAGAAGGTATGCGTTGAGTGGCGAGTCGAGCTCCTCTGGGTATGAGCCGACGTGGGGAATAACAGACTCTTCGAGGAATACGCCAGAACGTGCGGTGCGGCAGAGGTCAGAAATTGATGCGAAGGCATCTCCGTGGCCAGACAGACTAACAAAGTGTGAACGGATCTTTGTTGCTGGCAGTGTTGCATTGAGCAGTATGTCGCTGCTTGATGATGCGTCGTCATTGTCATCGGCGTCCCACTCATCTGCCACATCTGCCACATCTTTATAATCTTCCTTAGTATTGACAGGTTCGCCCACTTTCATACTAGCACCAGCCTTCACATTTGTCAAGGGCAAGGCATCGTCGGGCTGTTGAACGTGCTGATCCACGAAAGTGGAAACATAAGTCTTGAATACCTGAAGAGTGCTCTCAGCATGCTGTCGCAGAACAGCAGCAGCGTCTTGGGGAAGCGGCGGCAGGAATACCATAGATGAAGATGGCTTGACCACTGTCTCCTTGTACTCTTCATCGGCCTGTCTACAATAGACTCTTCCGAATAGATGAGACATGACTAGCATCAATGTCTCAAGAGTGTTAATCTCCTGAGTTTCGATATTAGCACATAGCCGGTGAAAGTATCCTTCTTTCAGAAGTGAGTGGAAAGCCATGGATGAGTTCTCGGTATAGTAAAGATGCGATATGAGACCAGCGAAGTTGAGCGGTGCACCTCTTGCGTCTAACAGTCGTTGACGACGCAGATACTCGATTGAAAAGCGAAGATGATGTAGGGTTTGATCTTTGAATGCAGGTCCACCCATGTAGAGTCTTGGCTGTGAGAGTAAAGAGTTAATGGCCTTGGTCGCATACTTGGAATTTTGTGATTCGTGAAGCAAGGTAAATAGACGCAGAACCAGTGTCGTAGTAACAGGGAAGTGGCCTGAAAGATCAGGTAAACGAGAACTGAGTAGTCGACAAATCTTTCCATCCGGAATACCTTGGAAGACAACGTTACCAAGCAAATCGAAACCACGACGTCCAGCACGACCGGCACCTTGACGGAAGTTCAGGGCGGTCAAGAAGACAGAGTCACCACTGAACACTACAGTCTTACAAGGCATATTGATGCCAAGCGCTAAAGTACCGGTAGCGATCACAACTCGAAGATAACCTTTTCTGAAGAGTACCTCGCATACTTGACGATACTTGCGGTTCATACCTGCATGATGAACACCAACACCTCTTCGAAGCGCATTGATGAACAGCTCAGATACGCCGCGCTTACGCAATTGTCTTACGAATATCTCCAAGTCTGAAGATAGTAATTTCTTCTGCTCAGCGAAGCCGAAGCCAGGAACTGGTAGATCAGGATCGAATGAATCGAATTCGCTAACTTCAGCGCCAGCATCTCGACTACGATCAAGCTTGGAAGCCTTCTCATCGTCAGCGTCTTCACGATCTTCCTTGGAGCCCTTCTTAGAAGACGCTTTAGCGCCTTTGTCTTTCTTGGCGGCCATCTTGTCCTTGACACGTTTCCACTCTTCCCATGCCTTGACCTTGGCTTTCCACTTGGGGTTTGTGTTCTTCCATGTTGTTTCTGCTTCTGTCAGTTGTTCGACGACAGCTTCGCAAATGCGCTCACACTGGCCACGGTCGTAATTGAAGCAAATGGCGGGCAGTGCATCTTGTTCATGAAGACTGCACAGCAGTGGCAAGGTCGTTTGTAGCAGATTCTCAGCAACGAGCTCCGTGCTCTCATCGGACGACTTGTTGGAGGTTGCAGTTTGCGTAGTCGCAGCTGCACTCGCGCCGGAGTATTGAATTTCGCGAGGTGGCTGTTCATGGAAGCTGCGTGTCAGCTCAGCCAGAACTGCATCAAAAGGAGAGTTGTCGTCTGCCATCCAGCTTGCGAGTAGTGACTTCAAGCCGTTTTGCCAAGTGATTGTGTCTTTCTTCACCAATGACGCCGGCAACGCCTTTGTCGCAACCAGATTCTTTGGCACAGGAAATACGCTTGTCTGGTGCTTCAGCATAGCATTGAAAAGAGTGAAGCAATCGCGTGGTTCGAGACTGAAATCTTCTGGAATCCCACGAGTCTTGTTTACAAGACTGGCGACAGGATGTACAAAAGCAAAGCCAGGCACTCCATCAAGACCAAGCGTGCCAAAAGCTGTCTTATCACCAATCATCTCGAACTGAAACTTTTTGGCAGGCACGTAGTTAAACTTTCTCAGATCAGAGTATCTTTGTGTAGTCCCTTCGGTAAGCACCTCATTGCCTATGGCAGCCTGAGTATTCGAGAGCCATTCACTGAATTCCGCAGGATTGCCAATGGTAGCTGACAGGGCGATGATTGGGCAAGGGCTGAGGAGTAGAAGCTGTTCCCACACAACCCCATCATCCGCATTGCCAATAGAATGGACCTCATCGAAGATAATGCGCTTGACTCTGCTTGACCAGGAGTTGGCATTTGATGGAGCTAGCAGCATGATTTGTAAAACGTGCGGCACTGTCACCAGAACCTGACAGCCAGTAGGGTTATTGATACGATAATCTCGTGTATGGATTGCCCATACACTCTTGCCACCGTGTTTGAACTTCTTGCTATACCTAGCCTGAATCTCTGCTGCAATTTGATTCACTAAGGCTTTTGTGGGGGCAACGTAAACCAGCACACTTTGCTCGTCTGCTTCTAGCACCTTGCGCATGGCGTAGAATGAGATGAAGGTCTTACCTGCGCTAGTAGGAGCGACCACAAAGAGACTTTTGTCCGCATCGATGCCATCCAAAACACGTCGTTGCCATCCATCAGGCTCGAAGTCGACCCTGGAATCTGGTGCGGAGTCGTTGCTGCGATCGAGGTAAGGCCCACAGTGAAGCAGCTGAAAATCGAGCGGAGGAAGTCCAACGTCAAGGGAGAGCTTAGCAAAAGTTGACGGAAGTGCAAACTTGAATGGTAATGCTCGGTCTAACGAGGTCATCCCGGGTGACAATGGAGGCAGTTTCAGTGTAGAGATTGCTAGTTCAACGCATGTACATATGGTCTTGGTGAGTCCAGGCGATGCCAAAACAGACCGTGCAGAGTGCCATATCAGAGCAGCGAAGGCGAGGTCTTTGCGGTCTGTCTGGCAAAGTCGAATCCAATGTTCCAGCAGAGTGTTGAGCATATAAAGCTGCACCTCAGCCGCAAGTACTTTTGTCTTTTCTTCATTAAGCCCACCCAGGTAATCTTTCAGCTTCTGATGACGTGCCGATAAATCTTTCTCGGCGGTGATGTCCTTGGAGGTGAGATGCCACGCATCGACTAGCTTCGAGGTGCTTGCCTCCACCTTCTTGGCGTTAGCAGCAGCAATCTCTGCCATTATTGCTGCTTTTCCAGCATTTTTGCCAACGACCTTTCCAGGCTTCTTTTTGACTTCTTTGCCCTTGGTCTGCTTGCCGCCTTCGCTACTGCTGACATCTGGTGAAACTGTACCAGATGAAGGAGCCGATAATGGAGCGCGCACTGCACCGACGACGACCGTCTCCGGCTCCAATGATTTTCCGACAGAATTAGTCAAGCTCGCAGCATACGTTTGCATCTCAGCCATGAACCATTGGTTGCGGCGAAGGGCCCAGAACTCTTCTTTTGCGGTGACCGCTGTAGGTGCAGCTTTGGGAGCTATCGGACGTTTGGCATTATGCCAATGAGAGAGCTCTCGAAAGATTCTTGCTGAAGTATCGCTTTCGTTGTTCTCGGCTGAATCGTCAATCGTGAGGTGAATAGAAGCAAGATGCTTATCGAATACGGCATTACTGAATGGCATCACTGACATTGCGTTTCGAGCATCCACTAAAGCCACTGCGTGAGGATATGAACCAGTCTCATGTGATATTTTGTAAGCATTCAGGCTCATTTTGGTGTCTAGGCTTTTCGCGACTGCCTCACAAAGAGATGCAAGGTCTTGCTTGACGTCCTGTGACAAATCTCCCACGCCAGCTGCTGTGGCTGAGAAGAGCCTACCATCAACAAGATCGTGAACATCACATATCGAGGACGTCTCAAGTACTGATCGTGACCACTCTTTGCTGCTAAGGACAGACTCAGCGGCAATAGCGTACCGACATAACAAGGCTTTGGTCAGTGCTCCAGATGGCACCTCTTCTAGACGGCGGCCTGATAGCGGCAGATGCTTTAGGAGTACGATATGCAACAGGAAAGAAACAACAAGCTCGGGAGGTAGTTTGTGTGTTTGCTTTAGGAGCGCAACAACGGTCGTGATGGCAAGTACCTCGCGCTGAGTACGATTCCCCTGACTGGCTACCTTTGACAAGACGTCTTGGTCGACAGTGATTGAGCGTTTGCTTTTCTTGGTCGGGCGGCGTCCTTTCGGGATTGGCAGATTATCGGGAAGTTGAGCACCACGACGTGTCTTTTCGAGGACCATAGTCATAACTTTGGTGTCTCGCCACTCCAAGCCGTTCACCAATGCAACATTGTAGCCTCGTCCAATAAAAGTGATGATCATGTGGCGGAAATTGCTGATAATTCCTCGTTTGTGATGTGCACCGTCATGACACATTACGAAGTACATGCCGGTCTGGTTGAGATATTGCTTGAATTCGTCACAGTCGATGGAGTCAAATGTCCTGAGCCTTTCGTTGCTGTTTTGCATGTGGGACTGCAAATGACGAAAGATTGCTGTACGTGCAAGCAGATATTTCGCGGCATCATCCTGTGCAACTTTGTACGGAATGCAAAGCTTTTTGTGTGTGTCGAAGAAAGCTATGTGAAAGTTGCACTTTCTTCGTTCAAGATTGTGAAGGTAGTTTTCGACCAGATACACAGCGTGGAGTAGTTGAAATCCATTTCCTTTGAAGTCCAGTTGGGGATCTGAAAAGCAGTGAAGGAGCAGTGAGTCTGCCTCTATGAGGAACAGTTCGTTGCCAGCAAAATCTCCTACCAAGTCAACGCGGCGTGATGATAGTCCTTGGTAAGTCAAAAGGATTTCTTCTTCAAGTTCTGGTGATTCTACTTCCTCTTCGGCGAGCAAATCTGAGTCGTCTTCAATCCCCAACGCTGCAACATCGTCGGCGACTCTGTCCTCGAGTGTAGGAGACATATCAAGAGGCGATCCTGCCGAGCAGAAATTGTGTAGGAAGGAGGAATGTATCAGTTTTTGCCACAATACATGCGCAAATTCGTGAATTCGTGTTCGTAACGCTTCACAACGACAAAGACGATACACTCACTGCAGGCAGACCAGAAGATGAAGAGTGACTGGACTGTACTGATTGAAGTTTGGACGAAAGGTTGAGAGACCAACAAAAGATCTGAAACAAACATCAAGGAGTGCTCCGTGGAATAGAACTAAAGGGGCTTGGGTTTTGGATTTGTTTCATTTGCCACAACCAAAGCCGGAGCACACAAATGGTGATTGATGCGTGATTGATGCCACTACTTGTAATGAAGATTCAACATACAGAGCTCAGACAACACGCAGTAGGCTTGTATGGAGCTACAAATCAGGAGCTCGATGATATTATGATAACTTGCTCCAAGTGGACTGTGTGTGAAGATGCAATATGAAGAGTTACGCACGTTGAGATGTTGTGCTTTTCCTTAATCTTTGAAAAAAAAGCAAAGCATTGTTCACCAACTGCTCTGCAACGACATCGTCGCCTTCAACTACAGACAATCCATGTGTGCATATGTGGTGTTCATGTGACACCAAGCCTTCTCCATCATCGCCCTTCATGTCAAACTCTAACGTGCGTTGTCCTAGACTTACGCACTTGATGCCTGTCCAAGATGACTCAACACAGCTTCCACTTGGCGCTGACTTCAGCTGCATGCTATACGGCTAGAAGCCCGCCCTCATTGGCGACGTTGTCCTTGGCTGTGCTGTCTGGTCGTAAACTCGAGACGCGCCCTGGGTACTGCTTTCGTTTCACGTGTTGTAGGCAGCCTCATGGTGATATTATGCCGATGGCAGTCAAGGTATATGCCAAGGGCTGCGTCGACGTCCGTACAGGCTCCATATACACCCGACGACCGTATCCTGCATCAAGTTCCCAGTCGATCATGATCAAGCTGCATGGCCGTTGATCTGCGACTTCTGCAATACTCCCACTTTCTGTTGGCATGTCAGCACTCTACACCAAGGAAACACGAGTTTAATGCGCATAGTGTGAACTCACCACCGCAACCTGCAAGGTCGCATCCACCACCTTACCAACATCAACAGCTTTCAGCGGGATTCTATGATCGCCATCCCATTCCGCCACGATAGTCTGATGTTGGTTACAGTACGTCTCCAACAACTTCCGGTGCAAATGCAGTCCTGGATCTTTCGTTCCGTGAATATGCACCGTTGGTAGCCTAAGCACATTCTTGTTCTCCTCTTGATCGAACACAAATCCCTCGCTGATTTCTCCAGCCTTAACCATGGTCTTACTATCCGCGGCAAGATCGCTCAAATTCACCAAGGGCGCTCGTCCTGCCATGAGCACCGCGAATTTCCATTTACCACCCGCAAGGCCGATCACATCCTCGTCGTCGTCACCGAACCCACCGTACATTCCATCTCTTGGTCCAGATTCCCTCTCCCTCTTCTCTTCCCGCAGTTGAGTCTCATACAGTACACTGCTCGCCAACTTTGCACCCTGACTAAAACCCATCAATCCAACCCACTCTCCCGTAGCACCCCTCGCATCATCCGCCTCCATAGCCTCTCTCATCTTTCCCTCGATCAAACATACCGCCTCTTTATCTCCTCCTTCTACTGGTGGGTGGTCGCCTGGTAGCCAGCGTAGCCATCGTCGATATGGACCGTAGTCAGCGTAGACTGGGATCATGCCCGGGCCAGCATTACAAATGAAGGGACCGTCGGCGAAGACTAATCGAAAGTATGGTAAGAGATGCGATATTATGTTGCGGGACTGCAGGCGGAAGATTTCGGCTGTGACACCACCGCCGTGGAGACAGAGGAGGCGAGGCAGGTGTAGAGTGCTTTCGGCCGGAGGTTGTGTTACGGACATGATTGGAGGAGGTAGTGATTGTCCGGGAGGGTGTGCGTGCTGGGAGAAAGAGGTATAGCTAAAGGACATTCGAATACGGCAACAGTAGGTGGAGGAGATGACAAATGGCGAGGATGAGAAAGACTTGTAATCGGAGCTATACATGATACCGGACTTCAACAATTTGTGTCAACAATGGTTTTACCGGCGCGAAGTCCGAAGCCAAGACCTCCATGTGATAGCAGATCATGTTTCATGCTTGTGTCATCTACCTGTACAGAGCGAGCGTCGTGATGGTATGCTTCACAACAGCGTCTGGGTTCGTGGAATGCAAAAGCTTACACGAATGCCCTACTGAGTACTACTGGGATGTTTTGGCGTTATGTTGATGGTTGACCTTCCAAAAACCAGAAAAAATCAGCTTTGTTAATCTACCTTGCACCAACCTGCTACACGAAGCCAGCTCTCGAGCTCTGTCACCAGCCAATTCGGCTTGAGATAGCAACAAGACAACACCACTGAGATGGCCCGCGGTCGGCGCAAACCGAGTGCGTTGGTGGCAAACGGCATCTTTCGCATTCTGCCGTTTCTTATCTGTTACCCTCGGCTTCGACACAAAAACCACCGAAGACTTGCTTTTCCGACTTCGCTTTCAACCCCAACCGGAAAAGCACCTGAAAGGAATCCCTCTTCTTATAAACCTTTGTTCCTGTCCACAGTCTCTTCCTTGTCAATACTAGGCTAGAATATCTCTGGCGTGCTGTCTACTGTTGTTTTGTGATATTCGCCATCAAGCCTCGAAAGCCTGTCCTGTTTTCTGTTACCTCTGTCCCCTCTTTTCGAATATCAGAAGCGATTGGTTTATAATAGGCGATTACAAGCCTGTCATGATAACGCAAAATGCCTCACTTCAAGCCTGCCAAGAATACTTCCACAGCAAACCAAGATGAATCAGTCGACACTGTGGTAGCATCTGTTGTGGCCGAAGTACCATTGCCACCAGAGGATAGACAAGCCGAGGATCTAGAGAAGAACCGGCCAGCATTATATCATGTGCAATCTCATACGTCAGGTCACGATATCCCTCACGTCGACAATCCCTACCGAGAGGTCGGAGATGAAGTTTATGATCGGTTTACTCCACGGAGAAAAGTCATGATTGTTTCTGTCCTGGCATTTGCCTCGTTTCTGGCACCTATCTCCTCCACAACTGTACTTGCAGCTGTTCCTGAAGTAGCAGCAACATATAACACAACCGGCACAATCATCAACTTGACCAACGCTCTTTACATGCTCTTTATGGGTCTTTCGCCCGTATTCTGGGGTCCAATGGGCCTTGTCTTTGGCCGTCGATGGACTCAAATCCTTAGTGCCATCGGTTTCACTGCTTTCAGCATCGGATCGGCTCTAGCACCAAACTTGGCCAGTTTTTTTGTCTTCCGCATCTTAACGGCATTTCAAGGCACGAGTTTCTTAATCATCGGCGCAAGTGTCATTGGAGATGTTTATCGACCAACAGAAAGAGCAACGGCACTTTCCTGGTTCTTCACTGGTACTCTTGTTGGTCCTGCTGCTGGACCATTGATCGGTGGCATTCTAGTCACGTATAGCACCTGGAGATCACTGTTTTGGTTTCAGACAGGCCTGGCGGTAGTCGCAACAGTCCTGTGCTTCTTCTTCCTGCCTGAGACAATCCACGTATGTCCCTGTCTTCTGCCCCATGAGCCATACCGCTAACACTACATCTGCAGCACAAACGTTCCGATGAATTGATCAACCTCCCCTTCCGTCGAAAAGCTGCGAAGCTTTGGTCATGGACAAATCCCACACGTACGAGACTCACCACCTTCTGCGCATTTGCGTACCCCATCTAACATGCCTCGCAGGCGTCATATATCTCTACGAATACCCGAACCTTCTTTCTGTGGGCATAGCCTCTTCCTCTTTAGTCTGGAATATGTACTCCCTCCTCTCCCCTATCCGCTACGTGATCAATCCACGTTTTCACCTTACATCCCCAATCCAATCTGGTCTCTTCTACATCGCGCCTGGGTGCGGCTACTTCTTTGGCACCTTTTTCGGTGGTCGCTGGGCTGATCGCACTGTTAAACTATGGATTGAAAAGCGAAATGGCGAGCGCGTGCCTGAAGATCGGTTACGAAGTTGTCTGCCCGCGCTGGGTGTTGTTATACCAGGCTGTATACTGATTTACGGTTGGTCGATCGAGAAAGAGGTTGGTGGAGTACCACTGCCTGTTATTGTCATGTTTTTGCAAGGCGTAGCCCAACTTTTCTGCTTTCCGAGTTTGAACACGTACTGTTTGGATGTGATGCAGTCGCGGTCGGCAGAGGTCGTGGCAGGAAACTATCTAATACGATACCTCTTTGCGTGTGCAGGTACGGCGGTTTGTTTGCCGGCGATTGAGGCGATTGGTGTGGGATGGTTTAGTACTATCAGTTCTGTGTTTTTGGTTGCATCAGCGGGCTTGACTTGGGCTGTTACTATTTGGGGAAGAGGATGGAGGGAAGCAGTGGATAGGAGGAAGGAGGAGAAGAAGGCGAGACAGATGAAGAAGAGAAATGAAAAGGAGAGGGAGGAAAGAGCTGGCAATGACAATCGAAGTGGAAACGGGAGTGAGGTGGAGGACCACGAGTGAGCAACTGATCCCAGCTAGTGACAGAGTAGGCTGTCAATCCAATGGTGGATAAGACCTAATGAATTTATGAGATATAAAGAGATCTTTTATCACAACTGTTACAGTATCCCATTCCAATCACAGTCAATTGGAACTGTCACTGAACATTGACAACGGCTTGCCTCGTAAAAGCAGTCTTAGAACACGTCTTTTCGTCCTCTCCTGTCGGCTTTGTCATTAAGCAAAAGCTGCATGACGCATAATCACCGTCAATGTGTCGGTATATCTTGCGCTGTCTCAGCATCTTCAACGAGTTCTAAACGGGAAGACTTGTGTCGACACAAAGAAGAAGTCACCGAGACTTTAATTATCAGTCAAAGAACCAGGCTACGCCAAGCATAGAACGAGACGAACGACGTTGAGATAGCCTGTCGACTTGGCCAAGCCAAGGTGAACCTCGTCTATCCATCTATATGTATTCATTTTTGCTAGATGTGAGTTATCCATCTAGCTCACCTTGTCACTTTACCTCCATCGTCAACACAGCCCGGGAATCAGCTTCCACTTCGTCCTATCCCTTATCCTCTCCCAATCCCTTCCATACTTGGCGTGACAATATCTGTCCATGCTTGGGACTGCACGATTCAAAAAGTCGCTTCCCACAAACGCGCCAACCAACCCACCCCAACTCAATCTTCCAGCAACACAAGCATACCCCGCTCTCCATAGCGTATAGCCTCCATAGTTAATATTTGTAGCATACGCCCATAATCCACCACCATACGGCTTTCCTGCGTTCTTCTTGTCCGCTTTGAATATTTTGCGCTGTATCTCAGACACAAGTTCGACGCCTATGCCAACGAAGAAAAGAAGGGTACCGATAGGAAGAGCTGAGGCGCCTGATGCGGGAGATGTCCACGAATGTAATGACAATAGTGTGTTTACGGTGTTGAAGAATGTGTTGAATGATGCGACGATGAGAGCGAAAGTGGCGGGCATTTTCTGCTCGGAGATGAAGAGTTGCCATATTATTTGCTTGAGAGCGGCGGTGACGGCGAATGTGGTGAGGAGGGTGTGGTAGGGTGTTAGACCAAGACCGAGGATGGAGGTGGAAGGAGTTGAGAGGTGAGGGATGACATGTCCACCTGCGAGAAAGATTGTTAATTGGGAGCTGACAGAGTCATTGAAAGGGGGATCATGATCGAAGGTTATGGAAGTGCATACCAATGGGCAGATAACCAATAGCTCGAGGCAGAATCTCATAACGGACAAGTGCATATTGCAGGTACACGTCCGCAGCGCGCAAAGCCACAAAGAGGATAGAACCGAGCGGAGAGGGCCCTTTCTCACGCGAAGCGAATGACCAATCGGCACCGACCGAGGCTGGCTTGCTTGTGGTGTTTGAGCTTATTGATGTGCTGGATCCTGCGTTGCGTTGTGTTACCGAGAAGGCAGCATCTTGAGCCGAATTGATCGCGCTTGACACAGCAGCAGTCGTACTATCAGCGAAGTTGTTAGCCGCACCTATTGCGCCTAAGTCTGGTGGATTCATCTTGATGTCTGAATCGATTGTATGAGTAGGAGCAGAAGTCTCGAAATGTTCTTCCAAGTGAGCTTCAGCTTCGGAAGGGTATCGATAAGACGAGTGATAATCTGGCGGAATATCTGCCCGAAGGATGGAGCAACGAGGATTAAAGCTGCTGGACACTACTAAGTAAGCATGAAGCGTCTGATGTAAAATACGGCCGAAACCAGTGACAAGAGGTCCTTTCGTAAGCCCAGCAAGATTCGGGCAGACTTGAATTCAAGATGAGTTGGCATAGGGGTTGTTAGCATATGACGTTCCAATGGCCAACCATCAAGGTACTCAACCCAAAATCAGATCAATGGATCATTGAGGTGGTCATAATGTGATTGTTTTGTCCATCAAGGTACTCAGTGGTTGCGTCGATACTCGTCTCTCGCTTTAACTGTTCCTCTTTTTATCTCTATGCTCCCGTTCCCATCTATACCATTTTGGACGCTATCATTACCTATAACAGCCGAATTGCAGCACTAGCCTCTACTTCAAGAAGCAGACATCACGATACTGCAAACTGCTACATCACTGGCCTGGTGACTTTACGAGGCCATCCTCCCACTGTTATTACACGACGATCAGCAAAACCATTATTATCCCTTTCATCGCTTTGACGGCCTGTCTTCGCACTGCGTCTACAATCATGCCTCACCATATCCTCAACATCCCTACCGAACTCCAACTCCTGATCATCGAATTCGCCATCGACGACGACTTCAATACGCCCACCAGTGTTTACGACGAAAGACCAGAACGTCACTTCGCCTTCGAGCCGATCCCAACTCTTGGCACGACCAGTCGCAACCTGAGCCAGCTCAACTCGTCCTGGAACTGCCACATTCGGAAAATTGTACAATCGCGTGTGGCTGCTGCTATAACAGCATATGGCCCAAGTTGGGAAGCAATAGCAGTTCCCGACCTTGCCTGTGGACAATTGTGTCCATGTGAGAAAGGGATGTTGACGAGTAGAGTAGTGTTGAACGAGTATATCGAATGTGTGGAGTGTAATGTGAAGAGGCGATCAATCATGGAGTTCCAGCAGCTGTTAGGGGAGTTGAAGGGGACTCTAAAGCCTGGAGAATGGAAAAGAGTTGAGCAGAGGAAGGCACGGCATAAGTGGTATTGCGCGGAATGTACGAAGAAGCCTAATAGCAAGGTGATATCGACGAAGATGCGAGATAGACGGAGGTGAACAAGATGTAAGAATGTTAGGCCTCACTTGTACTTGTATACCGGATCTGAGAATGTATTGTCTCTTCTTAACGTACGGCCTCAAGCCTGGCTTTCACCAATCTCCATACCTCACGCCTTCAGATCCTCTGAGTTGACGATCATTGATTGAGGCGAAGTACTGAGAAGATGATGTTCGGCAGACACTCGGGTACCAAAGCATGGTGGCGATGCTCAATCGAAGACTGTCAATATGCTCTTCTCGGTATATTTGAATGAGTATCTTGGAAGCTCCAGTATACACAACTGGGCCTTACATTCCGGCGCAGTGATATCCAAAGGTGGTGTGCCATTGTCGGACGGGTTTTCTGAGCACGTCTTGAACGCATCCACAACGATGAAGTCTACCGACCAGTGGACCAGTACAGTTAGTCGCTGCTTTCGATCCAAACTCGACTCCAGGAGATGGTGTGTTCCTCTCTGATTGCCAGATGTCAAAACCACGGACAGAGCAAGCGATCCAGAAATTGCGGCTAAGCTGTGGTAGCTCACGGAACTACAGGTTGGCCAAGAGTTTCAGCTTTCAAGCGGCGCGAAGTTTACCTCAACAGAAAGCGGATATCCGCGACAGGAACAATCAGAATTTAATGGAATCTCAACTCTTTCTCCAATGCAAGCGTGCTATTCCCAAACAAGAAGAGAGAGTGTATCGTCGAGGTTTCTTTTACCAGGAATGGACATCGGCATCCTAATTGGGAATCAAAACCTAGCACAACGGACTACGCATCCTGGTCTGATCTGTTTCAGGTTCTGCTTATCACGTCCCAAGCCTAGGAGCATCAGACAGGGTACATGTGGCACGCTAGTCTGACTGATTTCGCAGAAATAAGCCACTGGCATCACCGTTTCTGTTGGGAGCAAGGTGTTTCATGATCCTAGTCTTAGTCGCATATTGGCAAACCAGTATCGATTTTCCACTTACCGATATTGTCTGAAACTTTGCAGCAGTGATAGACATCATCCGTGAGTCTAATACAGACTCTCTCTCACATCATTCTTGTGTCATCGCAAATTCTGGACTGACGGCTTATATTTCGGCAAACACACACATCCTGGAGAAATGGAAGTTCGAATATTGGCTGGTCGATCACACTCGTATTACAGTCGGGAGACGTCAGCGCCCTACGGCACCGGACGAAGCGGTGCTCTTCGTGTTCACAGCCGCAGCAGGTAATCTTTGGCGATGGAGGAAGTTGACCTGACAGCTTTTCGAACTCACCTTGTTCAAATAGGCGAGCTATTATCGAAATACAGGGTAGTATCAGCCAGAGCTGATTCATACCGCCAAACGAAAAGTCTCTGATGCCTTCGAGAAATTGCCAGCTCCGAGGAGGCAAAGTGAGTGCGTGCTCGTATTTTGATCTCTCTGCGCGTGGCCGCCCCAGAGTCGTAGACCAAAGGCCGAGGTATTCACGGCAAAGAACATCTTCCATCAAGCCATACAGAGTGACGTATTGTATGAGCTATGCGGATACAGGTAATCTAGTGCTGGCTCAAAGTTATGGAGAGGTCGGAAGTTATGAGGATTATTGTCTGTCGTCGCTTCCTCTTCATGCGCACGAGTCACGTTCGCCACCCCCTCTACGACAACATCAACCTCATTCTTCCTCCTTCTTGCCTTCCTGTAACTTCCTCATAGCTTTACCGTGTTTCTCTCCTTCTGACGACGCGTAAACTCACTTCCGTAGAAGAATGCGGGCCAGCAAATCCTGCTCAACGTTTCCACGCGAGGAGACGGATGTGAAGGAGTTGGTGAATGCCATGCTGAGAAGTGTGACACCGAGGACATCGTCTTGTCTAGGATCAACTACCAATAAAGCCTGTTGTATGAGAGGCCTTCCGATGAAAGGCCTTGCGCAATCTGCGGCAGTTGTGAATATAGACCAGAATCAAGGTCTCGTATTCGGAACCATACACCCAGCTCGTGCCCAGAGCTGATCAAGCTCGCCTTATGCGGATAGTATGCAGCCATTGCTGCACAAGAGCCTTGCGGTTGTGCGCTCTACACGCACTGCCGGCAGTGGTGTATTCATTATCCGCGCTTAAACTTTCATCTGCTGCTTCCAACGTCTCGTATCTTCGAGCGGCATGAACGCAATATATTGCAAGCATCCGGCCAGATCGTCGCACTATGATAACTTGGCGTCCGTGGCGCCCGTGTGGATGTGATACCTCATACGAAGAAAATCAGATCAAGTACCCGGCCTCACGCTTCACAATTGGACGTAGATCTTTTTGAAGGTCAGATTCTTGTCAAAACAGCATCTTATCCACGAGTCAAATACTTCCAACATCAACATGCCTCCCATCCAGTTCCTGGGAGATGCAATGGCTTGGACTGGCGCTGTATTAAAACGAGATATGGCATCGGAAATGGCAGCAGCACAGTCCAGCAAGATGACATATGCGCAAAGATCTTATTTCAGCGCTATATCTTTGGCATGTATAGGACTGGTGGCAGTGCTAGCGAGTAAGTGCGCTTCGAGAGATGGTTGAACGAGCTCTACTAACACGACGCAGCTCTTCGATGCCACCAATTCTGGAGACTGAAAATAATAAATGCTAGTCGAGTCGTCGTAGTACTATTCTATGTCTCATCTTTTATCGGTATATTTGCACTGCAATCTCACGCGGATATGTCACATAGCTAATCCCTCATCAGCGTTGATTGTACTCAACCATGTCTTCAACGGTGTCGGTCTCAATACCAATGGCAATACATGCAAGAACAGTATTCTAGTTTGCATCGCATTCTACATCACCAGCAAATTCCTTCTCTACATTTTCATGCACGAGCGGGCTCATGCCATTCGTGCTGCAGAGTACACCCGCTTGCAGGACAAACCTTACATCATCACTATAAGTATCGTCTCGGCCGGTATTTTGGCCGTCATGGCATACACACTATGGTCATCAATGGCACAAATGGGTGCCGACAACAAATGTCGCATAGGGCTGCAACCCAAAGTAGCAGGAGCGCTGTTAGCATTCGACCTTTGTATCAATCTCTGGCTCACAGTACTGTTCGTCTGGCAACTCATGACCTTTGTGAAAACGCGAGCAGAGATCCAACCACCAGCTTCATTGTCAACCTTCACAAGACACTTCATTGGTGTCACATCGTTCAAAAGCGCGTCGGTACCGACGTCGAGACCTGAATCACCCGAAACTTCAACTTTCGAAATGGAGCTGGTCACGTCAAATTCGCCAGCAGGCGTCATCGTTTCATTGGAGAAGTTGATCAAAAAGTCATTGATAGGCTTGATGTTGATTGTGATACCGACTTCGGTCAATCTCATCATGTTCATTGTCATGAACGGCATGGAGACAGGATTCGAGTGTTTCTTGACCTGTACGCTCGACAGTAAGTTGACTTCTGCATCTCATATCGAAGATTGGCATCGAACTAACACTTTTGAATAGTCACTGTGACATGCATCATCTTCCACTGGCTCACGATGACGCCACAGGAAACTCAGGCTTCTGCGGTAGAATCTTGAATTGGCTTCGCACACAAAACACACTTTGTATATCTGTATATACTCTTTTACGACCTCATTTGACGACATTCAACGACACAAAAGCTAGTACTAGAACATCGTTATCAACAGTATCATAATCTACGTCTTTTATCAAGAAGCTCCCTCATGTGCAGTTCCTATCTCGTGCTCTAGCAAAGTGAATTCGCATAGTTGCCTTTGCGACGGTCCTCGGTGTATGCTACCTTGCCAGCTACGAGTCTTAGTTGGTAGGGGCACAGAGCGCACCAATTATTGCACACTGCAATGTCTTCTTGCTGCAAAGTCAGTCCGCACGGCATCCTGCCAAGATATCTTGATAAGTAACCTCTGTTTTAAGGGCACATTTGCAGCTCGAGTATGAGCATTATTTCTATCCCAGGAGTTTTGTGTCTCTGACTTGCCTGGCGCGCAATGTGATGGCTGTGAGTTTTACCCGTTGTTCGCTAGCTCACTGCGCAATGAAGACGAGCTAGACGAGATGTGAAGAATTTTAATGTGCCTAACTGCCGAAATCCAAATAATCGAGCGACGGGACAATGTGGTGGGCGGAGGATTTCACTGGCCATCGTACATGGTTGGGAGTGACAGCAAGGAAAGACGAGAGGGCAAATTGTGCACAAGGAGTACTATGAAAATTGATGAGATCGAACATGCCCATCAATCAAAAGAAGGAAGAGCAGACTGGGCAAATACCCTCTTCTCTGTCTCTCTCCTCCCCATATGTTCTGGGCGAGCGAACAGTACCGACACAGCATTGAGCATGTCGTTGTTGGAGCCACTAAAAGTATTAACCTAAAGCTGGGACTGTAATCATATAACTGTGGCACCACGTGTGGTCCAACATGGAGGACAAACCACACACAAGGAAAGTAATACAGTTATCAGGCTGAACAGTATTTCGTGCATACGAATATCGTCTTTATTCCTCAGAGCCAGATGTTTGTTACTGCGGATAACTGGAGAGCAGTCGGCGTGTAGGTGATCTGCATATACTCATGTTACTAGGGTTTTGCTCTGCTATCTTGTCAGATTGAGCTATGCTATACTATCCTAAAGCTAGCCATTTCAGAAGATGCATCAGTGAAGACAAGCAAAAGCATTTGCAGACATCAACATGTTCTTGCCACAATAGTCGAGTGTCATTGATCATTATGTAAGGTGCGGAACAGGAACTGCTGTCGTCCATAATCTCTGAGAAAGACAGGAGTCAGAGGTGTGTGTATCTTGGTTGCTCGTGGACGATGTTTCCACGTCTAGAACAAGGAGTGTAGATCGAGTCGACGGCATCTTTTTGACGCCGTGGCGCACTGCCCGAACGATATAAATGCGTCACGTCTACAACACGTAAGGGATCAAGGTGTATGGAGTCTACCAAAGGATTAGATATGATCATCTGTGCATGAGCAGGGAACTGAACGAACCTTTTTCACATAGTCGTGATACAGATCTCCATAACGGTTCTCCAAGTATTCGTCTGTTATATGTTAGCATCAAGACAAGACTATCCTGTCCTTCATGTCTTACCAAGTAGGCGACATCCTCTGTTGGCAAAGTCCCACGCGAAGAAACCTCCCACGATACTACCCCAGACCCAACCGCCAGCGCTCAACGCGTAGCCAGCTCGCCATAATGTGTAGCCGAAGTACTGCATTGAGGTCAGCCGTGTCCCATCATCATGATGTATTATCACGACTCACGTTGATGTGCCTGGAAAACGCCCATAATCCACCAGTATATGGCTTTCCTGCATTCTCCTTCTTGTTCTTGAAGGCCTTGCGCTGGATCTCGGCGACGGTCTCGAGGAGAATACCAACAGTAAACAAGCTGCCTCCGACTACTAGGGGTGTCATGGGCCATCCTTGCCAATTTGGTCCTTCTCCATTTCCGTAAGCGATCGAAGTAGCCTTGCAGACAGCAAAGAGAGAGTTGGCAGAGTTGAAGACGGTATTGAAAAGACCAACAGCGACACCAGTTGTAGCGTCCATAGACTCCTCACCAATAGCGAGCTTCCAGAAGACGTGCTTTACTGATGAGGTGACGGCCATGCCGAAGAGAGCGAGGCGGTAGGGGGAGAGTTGGAGAGAGTCGATCAAGCTCACGCCGGTATGAGCTGCAGGTCCTTGTGCGAAGCCAGAGCTACCGAGCACCTCCAGCACACGCTGACCAGTGCCATGATAGAGGATGTTGTACTGGAGAAGAGGATCGAGAGCTCTGCAACCAACAAAGGTGGTGGTGCCGAGAACGGATGGAGCCTTGTTGCCGCGATCGATGCGGTCGCCCTCGGCTTTTGACATGGTTGCAGTAGATGTTGTTGATGTTGTCAATGGGAATGTTTTCGGAGGAGACGGGAACAGGAAGGTAAGAGCTGTCGCCGGCCTTGGCTCCGGCTCGGGTAGAGTTTCCACTTTTCTGGACGCGTTCTTGTGCGTGTCTCAGCATTGTTAGAGAAACGTCAAGAGTAATTCCATCTTGACTTCATCTCATCCTTTTCATCTCTCAAGCATACTCTATCTCCTCTACATTACTTATTGCACATTATCCTATCGAATATAGCTCCTATCATGCTGTTCATTACCAGGAAATGCCATTGAAGTTCGCCTATATTTGCGATCTTCTGGATAAGCTCGAATCAATACAAGGCCGTGACGTCCCACTCATTCTACGAGAACGAAACACGGCAGTCGCGTCTGCGATCAACGCCTGGTTCAAGAGCCATCGCACCGCTATAGATGCGCCTGACACTGATCGCACAGCAATATTGTCCACGCTCTTACCCGAGAGGAGGTCAGATCGTGTATACTTTCTTCAAGAAACTGGCCTGGTCAAGATACTGGGACGCTGTCTAGGTCTTGGACGCGATCGACTTCAGATCCTCAGCTCATGGACGCCTGATCACCACCAGGATCTAGCCACTCTAGTACACAAGCTTCAGAGCGCAACTGATACAGGCGGGTTCTTGCTGAATATTACTGTCGAGGAAATCGACCGTGTTCTGCATGAGCTCGCATCACGATGCAAGTTCTCTGGCCCAAGCGTCAGAGCCAGCTTGAATAATGCTTCAAGTCGCTTGCCGGACGATTTGTTCCGACCGCTACTTAGCAGACTATCAGCTCGTGAGTTGAAATGGTTTATTCGCCTGGTCCTGAAGAGATATCATCCCGTCCAACTCGACGAAGGAATGATCTTAAGGTCTATGCATCCATTATTGCCTCGTCTCCTGCAATTTCAATCCACATTCAGTGCAGCTCTACGAATACTTGATAATCCACTTCTAGCAAATCTGCGATCATCTGACGAACGAGGCTTCTCAGCTGAAGTTCTGCGTGACATCACGAATGTTCACTTGAAGCCACAAGTTGGGGTCAAGATTGGTCGGCCTGACTTTCACAAAGCAAGGTCTATCAAGCACTGTCTTCAGATCACCGGCAGAAATAGATGGGCTATAGAGCCAAAATATGATGGAGAGTATTGCCAACTTCACATCGACCTCACAAAGGGCAAAAACTGTATTCAGATGTTCTCGAAAAGCGGCAAGGATTCGACACAAGACCGACGTGGTATGCACGAGTGGATCAAGGCTGCCCTGAGGTTAGGAAAGACTGACTGCAAGTTCAAGACCAGATGCATTCTCGAGGGTGAAATGGTCGTTTACAGTGACAAGGACAATTCGATTCTGGACTTTCACAAAATTAGAAAATACGTGAGTCGTTCAGGCTCCTATATTGGCACAGAACATGACTCTCCGCGTCGACCGGACGAGCATTTGATGATGATCTTCTTTGATGCACTGCTAATCGACGATGAAATTATCATGGCCGAGACGTACGAAGTACGGCGCAAACGTCTCCGTGGTCTACTTGATAAATATGCAGGGTTCTGTGTAACCTCTGACTGGGGCGTCATTGACTTCTCCTCCGTTAAGCCTGATCGTGCAGCACGAAAAGTCAATAAACTCTTCGCGAAAGCGATCGCGCGGAGATGTGAAGGCTTGATCCTGAAGCCTTGTGATGGACCATACTTTGCTCTAGATAGATCCACAATCGCCGGGAAGGTTATCAAGCTGAAAAAAGACTACATACCTGGTCTCGGAGATACAGCTGATTTTGCTGTCGTAGGTGCACGTCGCAGTGCTGCAGAGATATCGAAGCCGGAGTCACTGAACACTCGATGGACAGACTTCGTCATTGCTTGCATTTTGAACAAAGAGGAGGTTCTTCGTTACAACGCCAAGCCTGTTGTCAGAATTTTGGATGTCCTCAGTCGGCCTTGTATTCCAATCCCAGATGTGCATTGGATTTGCGACCGTGGTCAATTCTGTACGGAAGACCCAACACTTGACGGGATCCAATTGAAATTCGACATCGTGAAAGAAAGCCAGAGTCCTGCCATGTCTGTTGTCTTCACGAAACCTTTCATCGTCGACGTTCTTGGCTCCAGCTTCGATCGACCATCGGCAAAGAACTACTATACGTTGCGGCACGCTCGAATACTCAAGATCCACCGTGATCGTGATTTAGCGGATGTAGTTGGGTTTGATGATTTGCAGGATATGGCTGTTCAGGCGAAGAAATTGCCTGCTGATTTGCAGCAGGAAGAGATAGCTTGGCTCAACAAGCTGCAGGCATCTCACGCCCCTCGAGGTAATCCGTTGTCCCAATCTTCCACTGTAAGTGCGAGCACGCGAAGTCCTGGATCGGTAAGACCAAGTCCTTCAAGGGTGAATAAGTTTGCCCCGATTCCTCTGGTGCGTATTGATACTGCCGAGCTGTTACCCGGAGAGCAAAGAGAGTCCCAGCCTCGAGGCAAGTGCGGGTCGCTAGATGTTGCATCGCTGATGACACCACCACCTTCATCGCCAATGCTGGCTATCGAGAGCGTCGTTACGCCTGTACTTTCAGTCTCACGAAAGAGGAAACGCGTGGCGGATCCGCTGTGTCTGTCAACACAACACCAGGAGACAGTCCGGATTGCCGATGCCGATACATCATCAGTACACAGTCAAGGAAGTCAAGCAGCCGGATTGCTGCCGAGCGTTGCTAAACCCAATCTTCTTCTTACAGATATTACGAATAGTTCGCCAAAACGGCCTCGAACTCAGCAAGATCAGAGCTCAAAGGAGACGGGCGCTCTATTGCATAACATATTAACTGCCGCAAGGGCTACAGAAGATGTCGTAACTACTCCCACACGTGTCAACAGGGCTCTACTGCGGTCATCGACGTTGACTGGTCTTATCGAGAACACCTCGCCAGTAGCTCCAATACGTTCAGTTGATCATGATCGAATGAGGGCTGTGAGCAAGCCCATGTCCCGGCGACAGGCTGCTACAACGATCTTAGATAAAGACGACGCACCTTTAGCACAAAAAGGAAATCATCCTCACCTTCTGGCGGAGATCAGCCCCAAAAGCTGTCCCAACAATACCAAGCCTGGTCATCCTTTCTCCTCCCACATATTCCACTTATCCGCGTGCATAGCCAGCACACCCTACATTACGGAGAATTTACTACCGTCATTATATGACCCCGCTACTTTAGAAAGCTATTTCAGTCACGAAGATGACATAGGCAGTTTCCATACTCACCTCATTAGCTCGCTATCATACTGGCAACGCGTCTTAGTCAACACGGCGGCTGAACCAGCTCAGCAGATATGTGAATTGCAAGCATTACCCGGTATGCAGAAAGCTATCATAGTAGAGTCACGACGACGCTCGCAAACGAGACAGATGGTGGAGCAAGTGATACGTGACATCAATCTAGTTCATTACGACGATGGGAGTAAAAGGAATGAGACGATACAATTCTGGGATTGGCGCGTCTTGGAGGAGATTGTGCTCTTATTGGCTCGGATTAAGAAGGGACGGTTGGATCTTGGAGCCTTGGCTTCAGAGATTGAGCAAAGTGAGAAAAGATGGTATCTTGGATATGTTTCATGGAGTTGCGTTCTGGAGTGCAACGTGTGGAATGAGGGAGCGTTCATCAGGACAGTGAAAGTGTAGATTTAGTGGGTAATAGGTTAGTCATGAGTTTATTGGATATTATGCTTACAGCTTGCTCTCTATGCTGGCACTTTAATCAAGCAATTTGCAAAAACTACCACAAGAAGTATCCTTTGTTAAAAACAGGTCCACCATCAACAAGCAGCGAGATGCAGAACTTGAACTTGCAGAATGTGTTGTAAAATGCAGGCCAGAAACCGTGCTCTTATAGTGCAGTACACGGACAATGATCGAGACTGGCGACGGCAATGTGAAATATTAGCAGCTTGCGCTGACTTGAGGCGGAGAGAGCTATCAAACACAATATTCGACACCAATGCTTCGTGTTTTGGGGATCTCGTCCATTTGACTACTCAGATGAAAAGCAAACTGTAGTTTGACTCTCTCATCAATATGTCGTCTACATAGCAACCGCCACCCAACCAAAACGTTCTATAATAGCCCCAAGAAGAGAATGGAACAACCTGGCCTGACTAACCTTAAAACGTGAATTTCATCTATTCAAACGTTAGCAAACTACTCACGACGCACAATCTTGAGAAGGCGAAGAAGCTTACCAACGCAGGGTTCAACACAATCGGCAACAACAGATGACTAGCCGAAACGACCGCAAGTGGTAAGATGGCCACGAAATCATTGATCCTATAGTCCCACGGTACAAAGTCTGCTTTGGCGAAGATGATGAGAACTGCGATGGAGACCAGGGAGAAGACGAAAGTGACTTTGAAGGTCTTCAGGATGCGGGGAACTTCGGTGAAGTAGTTGGATTGTGTGGCCTCCTTTGAGGTTGAACCCCATTGCCTGGAGAGTGTTAAAAGTGTTTTAGGACGGTGAGAAAGGATTGGTAGAGTATCGAGAAGGAAGACTTACATGTCGATGCCAAAGAAGTCGGGCTAGGAGTGCGTGTGAGACGTGGAAGGATACACCGCCGAGGAAGACAGCCAGTACTAACAAACATGTTAGCATCACACCTTCGTTGAGGCAAAATGCTGAGACTTACGCAATGTCCACTTCAGATTCTCCCATAGCGCCACAAAGAACGTGGTATGCCTCCTCGATCTCTCATCAACGCCAAGCTGACATTTGCGGCATTGAATACCACAACAATCGAGATCCACACCTTCCAGCTGTCGAGGTACCACGCATCCAAGTATCCATTGTACCAACCCATCGCGAAGTAGTTAACGACAGTAAGGACCCAGGCAGAAGCGACAGCGTAGTAAGTACCGATGTAGGAGATGATGGTGATTTTGGAGGTGAGTTTGGTGTTTGAACGGAGGAATGTGCGGAAGAGCTGGCAATTTGTCAATTATGTGATTAGACAGTAATGAAGAAGGGCTGACGACGAACCTTTGTAAAGGGACCACGAGTAGGCCAGTAGCGGAGCGGATTCCAGAGAAGTTCGTTACATCCGAAGGCATGTTTCTCCCATCGAGCTAACTCATCGTAGACCGTGAGAGATACACCTTCTTTGTAGCCTAGTGAAGGTGTTGTCAGCCCATGAAGGGTCATGTTGTCAGCACAGTTTAACAAAAGTACCTTCGCACCCAGGCCATGCACCTAATCGGATGATATATCCATCACATTGCAATCTCAAACTCATGTCAAAATCCTCGGAAACGTGGGATTCGGACCAGAACTTTTCGTAACCATCTTCGTCTTCGTAGCTGACTTGTTGGATTGCTGACCACCTCAATATAGCATTGTGACCAACGAAAGGTGCTGAATCGCCATTAGATACACAGAAGCGAATGGCCATGTATACGAGGTTGGTGAAGAAGGTGCTTTAAGAGAGTATCAGCATAGTTTACACTTCTTGATTTTCCCGCGACGACTTACATTCCATTCTCAAAATATGTGTGGACGACTTGCATGACACCAGAAGCAAATTGCAAGATGGCAACTTCTGGGTTTTGCTCCATTTCGCTCACAGCAGCGAGAAGGCAGTCTTGTGGCACTTCCGTGTCGGAGTCGACTAGCAAGGAGGTCAGTCATCGTATCTTATGTTGTACAACCAAGGTAGGCTCACCAAGAAGAATGTAAGCTGGTGATGAAGGTGTCATATTGAAAAAGGCGGAGGGCTCTCATGTTTGTGTACCTAGAGCTCTGGAGGAGACCGGCGAAGGCCTCACTCAATATGTCGAGGCCCTTAACGTTAAGATATGTATTGCGAATCTTTATGCTCCTGAGTTCTCGCCAGACTAACAGCTTCATCAAGGCTACAATGACATTGAGGACACCTATCATTGAAGAATTCTCTCAGCACGAGACTGTATCGCTCAAAAACGGCCAGGAAATCCAAGTCCTTGTAGACTTATCTTTCTGCCCAAATGTCAAAAGTATCAATGTGCTGCCTTCATTCAAGACCGCGACATGCTCATAGTCTGGTTAGTCTCCGAGGATGTGTTACTGTGTAGCTCGTATCTAATAGGTGCATAGGGACGATGACCCAACAGCCTTGGTCGCGCATGCAGCACGTCTAGAACAGGCTCTCATAGATATGGTCTGGCACCGACAAGCCGAGGAGAACGACTATAAGGACAAGATGGCTCCTACCGTCGGAACCACTGAAGTCAGCTCCATCACCTCTTCGAGACCTGGCTCACCAAGATCTGGCATGGGAAGTATGTTTGGCATTCTGGGCAAAGGCAAATCGCTACCCACTTCGCCACTCGCCACTGGCTTGCAAACTCCAGCCTTGGACTCTGAAAACGTCCTTGACAATGTTGCTGATGTTGAAGCTGGTCCAGTCAAGCATAAGAAATGCACTGTAATTCTCCTACTACCATGTGTAGTCGGCGCAACACTTGCCCTGGCTTTCTTCTGCTTCGGCCTTGGGTTTCAGAGAATTCTCTCTGAAGCTATGGTTGATCACAACTATGCTCGGTTTGGACTTCTTCTAGCATTACCATTACAATGCTTTGTTTCGCTAGTGAGCAATCTTACTTCCACTGATATGTAAGGATATTGCTGATGCGATGATCTAGTTCTTCTTCCAGGTCCTCATTACCAGTGCTTGTCAGCTTGTTGGTCCTATCAAGCAAGTCAGTGAGAATAGCAAGTTCTACTGTGGTGTAAGGCCGAAACGTCTGCACCGAAGTACTCGTCTTCCCCATGTGTAAGTTAATCATTCCTGGTATTCTTGTCCATAGACCGTCTTGCTGACAGAAGAAAAGCACTATTCAAATGCCTGTCTATAAAGAAGGTCTCGCTGCTGTCATTATTCCCACCATGCGCAGTATCAAAGCGGCAATCTCCACATATGAAATGCAAGGTGGTAGTGCAAACATCTTTGTCAACGAACTCATGCCTCCTGATCTTGCTCGTGCTAGAGCTGAATTCTATAACGAGAATGGCATTGGTTGGGTTGCAAGACCCAAGCACAACCTCAATGCTGAAGATGGCGACGTTTTCATTCGTCGTGGAAAGTTGAAGAAAGGTATATTCAACGATCTGCATGCCTCATTCGCATAGTGCTAACAACTCGACAGCATCCAATATGAATTACGCAATGCACGTCAGTACTCGTGTTGAGGACCACCTTGTTCGACTTCTCGAACAGGACGGATGGCAAGATGATGAGGAAGCTTATGAAGAAGCACTTCGTTTGGTAATCAAGGAAGATGAGGGCCGTACGTGGGCACAAGGAAACATCCGTATGGGTGACTACATTCTTCTCAGTAAGTTCGAGTGTCGACACAAATGCTTTGCTTTTGAAAACCAGCTAATCCTCTCCCTCCTAGTCGACTCAGATACCCGTGTACCTTCTGTCTGCTTGTTGGGTTCGATCAGTGAAATGGAGCAGAATCCACAATGCGCCATTTTGCAACACAACAGCGACGTAATGAATGTCACTGACTGTAAGATATATCCTTCATCTCATCTGCACACTTAACTAATGCTTCCTCCAAGCCTATTTCGAGAACGGCATAACCTGGTTTACTCGTCTTATCTACTCACAGATTAAGTACGCTGTAGCGGCAGGAGATATTGCTCCCTTTGTCGGCCACAATGCGTTCCTCCGTTGGAGCGCTGTTCAATTCATCTCTTATGAGTGTCCACTTGACAACCGTGACAAGTGGTGGTATGATATATTCGGCCGTCTTCAGCTAAACTTTCAACCTGACACATTTTCATTAGGTCTGAAGCAACTGTCCCGGAAGACTTTGATATGGCTTTGAGACTTCAGGGAGCTGGTTACCTAGTTCGACTTGCTGCTTTCGAATCACCTGTAAGCTTTGTCCATTGTCGTCTGGTCATCTAAACATAGCTAAATCGTACTAGGAAGGAGAACTTTTCCGTGAAGGTGTATCACTCACCGTGTATGACGAGCTCACCCGATGGGAGAAATACGCCTACGGTAGTGCCGAAATGATCTTTCATCCATTCAAGGACTGGCCTCGTCATGGTCCTATTACGAAGGTACTGCCTAAGGTTCTTCTAGCTATCAGTGAATCATCAACTAACAGTATTCAGCTCTTCCGTCAATTCCTCACATCGTGTATCCCTCTTTCCAATAAATTCACTCTCCTCGCTTACCTTGGAACTTACTACGCTATCGGTTATACATGGATTGCTTCCCTCGCCAACTTCTTCCTCTGGGGCTGGTATCGCAATGAACTCGACCACTTCTACATCCAATCATTCAACCTCTACTGTTCCATCACTGTCGTCTTCACCTTAGCTGGACCTGTCTGTCTCGCCGTCATGCGTTTCCGCGAAGGCTCTCGTGGCTTCCTATCAAGTCTATTCGAAAACCTGAAATGGGTGCCTTTTATCATAACTCTTCATAGGTGGCCTGTCCCTGCACATCTCTCAAGCACTCTTGTGTCATCTCTTCAGTATCAATATGTCCTGGGCTGCTACGAGCAAGGAAGTCGAAAATACGACCTTTTTCGCGGAGATCACAAAGGTCTTTAAGAAGTTCAAGTTTACGTTTGTGTACTGCGTTATTTGCAGCGGAGCTATGATTGCGTGTTCGGTCGCTGTGCCCGACGCATGGAGGATCACGTCAATCACCACTATATGGCCTCTCGCTGCGGTATGCATATTCTGTTGAGGCTTAGATGAAGATGTTTGCTAACTTACAATTTTTTTAGAATGTGGCATGCCATTTCATGCTTCCTATTGTCCTCAACCCAAGTTTAATGTTCTTCACTTGGTAGGATGTGTCATATACTTTGGGAGGCTTTCGGTTTGGGGAGGAGTTATTTCTGGGAATTCTTCGGTTGGAAATGGCCACTCGTCTCGAGGCCGCGCAAAACCGGAGACCAATTTATTGCCCTCACCTCTTCCTGTCGGGTAGATGTGTTGATATTGTAAATCTCTTTGCTTTTCTCCAAAACTCAATGATTAATAATCGAACCGACGCACATCACATCACCGGATACTCTTGGTTCTTCTCTTCTCTGACACCAAGATCCAAGTTATAACTGAGCCTTTGGGTCCTGTTCCGATCCGTTCCTTACTTTGTGACTTCGTCAAATATAGCCTTCCTCAAACAGAGAAGGAAATAGATCAAAATACCCGCATTGATGACGCCACCAGTCGACCTTCTCATCCTGGGCGCCGGCTGGACTTCCACCTTTCTCATCCCACTGCTCCAATCACAGAATATCACCTACGCAGCAACAAGCACATCTGGCCGCGATGGTACAATTCCGTTCACATTTGACCCAGATGCCTCATCTGATAATGACGGCGACGATGCACAATACAGTTCCCTTCCTAATGCACATACGATATTGATAACATTTCCTCTTCGAGGCGACCAAGCGCCACGAACTCTAGTTGAAAAATATCTTGCCGTGCATTCGTCAGAGGCTGGGAAAGGCATGGAGCCCAACTGGATACTCCTAGGCAGTACGGGTATCTGGACTTCTCAATCTGTGACGACGCGACATAGTGCTTATGACAAAAGTAATGCTCGCGCCCAGGCGGAAGACGCATTATTAGCTCTCAAGCCTAACAACGCTACTATTCTCAATCTATCCGGGCTCTACGGCGGCACGCGCGTGCCCAAGGCATGGCTATCTCGTGTTGCGAAGACGGTGGAAGCTGCAAAGGGTAAGACATCACTTCATCTAATTCATGGCGAGGATGTCGCGCGTGTGATTATTGCTGTATTGGACGGCCAGACTTGGAAGAAGGTCAAGGGCGAAAGGTGGATTTTGACTGATTTACGTGTCTATGATTGGTGGGATTTAATGTTTCAGTGGGGTGGCGAGATCGAGGGGAAGGATCTTGAAGGGGAGGTGATCAAGTGGATGAGAGAGGAAGGTGTGGGCGCATTGCCGAGAGAAAAGAGTGAGTTGGGGAGGTGGGTTGATGCGAGGGAGACCTGGAAGGCTGTGGGGATTTTACCGGTGAAGGGAATGAGTGATGTTCTCGCATAGGTACAGTAGTGGGGGATCAGAGCGGTAAGGTTTCGATGGGTAGAGGACGGCGTATAGAGCAAGGAGTCTCCTCTATAAAGCTCATGGTTACCCTCTGCTTTGCATCCTGTTGACCTGCAGCCACGGCTTTGATCATCTCCGAACCACTCCTACTTTAGCCGTCGCGACTCTTAGCCTTTGCCTTGGTCTGCTTCCACTGTTCCACGATGATAAGCTTAGGTGGATGATCTAGAAGATTGATTGTGTGCTTGTATTAGCTACACCGTGCGGCCAAAGGCCGCCAGCCCACGAAGTAACGAAAGTTGCGTGGGCTCGAACCCCATCGGCCTCAAGTGTTGTGCTACTTATATGGTCAATCCTTCGGAAAATGTTACTTATAACTTAACGGGTGTTGAAAGTATAGCAGAACATGGAGAGGACAATGGTAGACCAGAAAAGGGGCTATAACCACATCTGGATCAAATTGGGATATCAATCACATCCGTCCTGCTTCTCCCTTTCGAAAACCAGGTTTTGCGCCCTCTGTTCTACATTTCCAAAAAGATTGGCCGTGCAAGGCAAAAAATTATCACGATTGAGGCGAGTGGGGTTCGAACCCACGCAACTTTCGTTACTATATTAGACTTGATTAGCCTAGCCCAGAGGGAGCGGTCGAGAATTATGTGGACGTACCCAGGGAAGTCCGCGGTTCGGAGAGAATCTCCGAAGGCACTTAAATCTGGCGCCTGGAAAGGTGTTAGAAAAATATGTCTTGGAGTGCGGATAAAAGTCTAAACCGTACCTTAGACCACTCGGCCATCGCCCCAATTATTGTGGGGCGGCACATTGCTCGGACTATATAAAGCTTTACTGAAATGGATCGTAGCAGGTCGCATGATCATTTTTGAAGTTCGCTGAGATCCTCTACAGAGAAACAAGCGGCCGGGATGTTGTGGAGGCCTCAGGTAGGCCTAATCACTAAAGTATGACTGTCAATCCACACGAGGGTGGAACATCGTGTCGTAGACATAATAACTGGGGCTATATAGACTTTTATCCGCACTCCAAGACATATTTTTCCAACACCTTTCCAGGCGCCAAATCACCAGTGTATTTCTGTGTTGTAGGGCCATCAGGAACGCCTGATAGCAATGTAACACATTCGATGCTTTGGTGTTGGGCTTTTTTTTTCGCATTGTGGAGTAGAAGGGGGGGTTGCCCAAACTCAACGGGTGGTTGCAATTCTTTCCATACATTTCATGCACGAAATTTTTCGCTATATTTTCTGATATTTTCGGTTCATCAGAGCAATCACATCACGACGCACACATTTTCACAATCCATTCCTCGAAAGCGTAAATCTATGCTGTGTTAGAAAGGAAGAATGGGAAAGAAAGATCGGATGAAGTTGTGCTCGGAGTCTCTTTCTGTTGATTAGTAATCACAACTGCATAATCTTCTGCTACATTGAATCCTAAGTAATTGATAGTATCTCGCCTGCACATTATTTTCGTTATCATAAAGCTCACCACCTGCGAATTTCGCCTCCTCAACCTTCTGCACCTCGCGTAGACTCGGCCAGAACTTCTTGAGCAGCACGCCTGCCTCCCAATAAGAACCACCTTCAGATTCCTCAGACTTACAACACCCTGGACTAAATCGACCACCTTCAAACTCCTCAGGCTTGCAACACCTTTGACCAAATTGCACCACACCACACCACCCACAATGTCCCTTCCCGGCAGCGTTCCCCTCCCCGGCCTCTCCAACGCCTCCTCCATGCCGTCCATGTCCCCCGACCAAATGCAAGAACAAATGATGATAAAATACATGCAATCCGCCTTCGAATCCTGCCCCGCCAAAACCGTCATCTCAGGGACCATGGGCTTCGGTCTCGGCGGCGTCTTCGGCCTCTTCATGTCATCAATGCGCTACGACACACCTCTGGGCACTGGCGTCGTCGGCTCAGCTACCGGCGCCACTGCCATAACCGACCTGCCTATGCGCGAACAACTCAAAGCTGGGTTCAAGGATATGGGGCGGGCGAGTTGGTCGAGCGCGAAGAATTTTGGGATGGTGGGAGGGATTTTTGCGGGTGTGGAGTGCTGTATTGAAGGTTTGAGGGCGAGGAATGATTTGGGAAATGGAGTTGCGGCGGGGTGCATTACTGGGGGAGTGTTGGCGGCGAAGGCCGGACCGCAAGCGGCCGCGATTGGGTGTGCTGGGTTTGCAGCATTCTCGGCAGCGATTGATAGTTATATGAGGATGCCGAGTGAGGGTTCTGGTGGGAGGGTTGATTAGGGTGGCCAGTGTAGAAAGATGAATTGATGAACCCTTGGATTCAATAGGGCTTGCGGTCGTACCTCAGCAACTGGTTTCGAACACGTCGCATGAGGGAGAGATGCTTCCGAAGCACAATACCGAGATCGCGCGAGATAAGAGCTTGACTATGGGACGAAATTTGGTCCAGCTGGCTACAACGCAAGCGCAGCATGTCAGGCTTGATATCTGCTGCTATGCCACAAGCTATGTCGTGCAGAAATGTGTCAACGGTACGACATGGTCTGTTTCAAAGATGATCTAGGAAGTAGGAAAATGTGGCGAACGATGTGGTAACCTGGAACCTACTACATCTTGTCGGACGAAAGACGGCCTAGGTATCCGTGAATAGGTCTCTTTCTATAGAGTAGCAACTGGCGGGATGCAGATTTTAGGCGTTGTTCATGGATACAGGCTGTTGAGCTTTGTGTATTGTAGGATATGTACATATATATTTCTCCTCTCTTCAATATCATTGTGCTTTTTGCGCACTTCTTAAGCTGCTGCCTTAAATATCATTTACGACATATTCAACACATTCGCCTCATTTACTCCTCTTATAAATCTTCCTCAAAAACTCTTCAAACACTTGCTTCTTCAATCCACTCTTTTCATCCACCTTATCAATCTTTTCTCTAATCTCGCCAACCACCTTCTCCTCGTAATCCTTATACGCTTGTTCCAGATCCAACTCCTTGTACAACTGCTTCACCTTCGCTTCCATGTCCTTGTCCTTGCGTCCGTAGTTTTCGTTCAGCAACTGCCTCTGCTCCTTGTTGCAACGTTGTAATGCCTGGTTGACAAGCCAGCTGCACTTGTTGTCTTGAATGTCTGTTCCCACTTTGCCCAACACAGAAGGATCTGCGTATGCATCCAGGTAGTCATCTTGTGTCTGAAAGTACACGCCCATTGGCACAAGTATATCTTTGGCTTGCTGCAGGTTTTCTGGTGTCGCAAGTTTGCAGTAGTGTAACGCCAATGCCACTGGCAGATAGAAGCTATAGAAAGCAGTCTTGTATGTCACAATAAAAGTAAACTTCTCCATGCTGAAGTTGTCCAAGTCCACATGATCCTCTGGTGCCGTCAGCAGATCGCACGATTGGCCGAGTTCCGTCTGAAATGTGACCTCCTGGAATAGCTCCATCATGCCAAGATAGTCTGAATGTGAGCGGAAGTGCTTCTTGAGGAGGATGAAAATTGCGGATTCCAGCATGAAGGAGTCGTTGATCGCAATCATGCCGACTTCAGGCATGCGGTACCAGCAGGGACTACCACGGCGAGTAATCGAGCTGTCCATGATGTCGTCGGAAACGAGGAAGAATGCTTGAAGTAGCTCGATCATCCAGCCTAGTGTAGAGGCTTCGAAGAAGGTTTGTGAGTTTTCAGAGGGAGTGACGGTAGTAGATTGGAGGATGGCTACGGTGTCGACGACGGAGAGACCACGATTACATTTGCCTCCGATTGTGTTGTGCATGAGTGACTATGGAGCTGTTAGCTCGTCGTATGCCATTTTCCATGAGAGTTATGGTTCATGCCTTTTCGTACCACTCGAGCGCATTCTTAGGCAGACCATACTGCTGGCAATGCTGGCTGAGATCTTGCACCAGACGAGGAAACACAGACTCAAAGTCCTTGAGAGTGGTAGGCATACTGGACTTGAGATGGTTGTGATAATGGCGATGTGGTAGATTGTGACGTCTTCTTGATGGATAGGGCAAGCAAGACAAGGACACTAGACGAGATGGACAACTTCGGGCACCGATGAGAGGTTTATTCCAGAAAATGGTCGCGATTGCGATTGTGTATAAAATCGAAAGTGATCAACAACCAAAACAACAGGGCAATGTTGATGCGTAAAAAGGGTTTCCAATGGCGGTGTTAGGACTTAAGTGGACTTGGTCGCTGAGGAGTCTTGAGTACAGTACATCCAGGTGGATAATACTGTCAACTTATCTAATATTTGCTGTTGAAGCCTTGTGAATCTTTCACTCTGTCTGTCTTAAGATAACAAATCTGGTGTGGGCTTTCAACTCCAATCTAGTTGTAGAAAACCCATAGAGGCGCGCCTGCCTTTTGTAAAACGCGTGCCAATACAACAACAGAAGCGAAAAGTGACCATGACAGCACATTGATCCAAAAAGTGATGAGTAGCAAGACAACCAGCTTCGCAGAATATTTCAATCAAGATGGCAGTCATGAATGAACGTGACGCTCAGGCTTTGCGAAAGAGCCTCCAGGTAGCCGTGGTCAGATGCTCGGAGAGATGTTTATATCAGTCTGCGAAGTGGTAAGATATTGCTAGCAAAACATTGCAAACCTATCAAGCTAACCATCTCAGGGCTGCGGAGATGCTCAATGCTCTACCAGAGCCAGTTGTAATATCAAGTCAGAATGGAGGAGACTCGACCATGCATGATGATCCCCTGTTAACTGATCCGGCAGAAGAGATTATGACTGTGCTGAGTCCACAGACTGATGCTCGTGAGGCACGACTAGAGGTCGCCGAATTGTCAAAGTATCTTATGGCAAAGACGTACTTTGATTGTCGAGAATATGATCGCTGTGCTGCAGTATTCCTCCCGATGCTCCTGCCCAAGGGTGAAATTGCAAGCACGAAATCGAAACCTGAGGACAGAAAGTCACAATCAACACATGCATTGGTAGGACTCGATGGTGCACCTCATCTAAGTCAAAAGGCTTTGTTTCTTGCATTGTATGCTCAATATATGGCAGGCGAGAAACGGAGAGATGAGGAAAGTGAGACTATCCTCGGACCCAGTGATGGCGCAATGACTCTCAACAGAGAGCTTGCACCTATACAACAACAACTCAAAGCACGATTTCAATTCCAGAACAAACGTGGGGACAATCCACAAGGTTGGCTGGAATACCTCTATGGTATCGTGCTCGCAAAACAAAAGAACTTTGAAGAAGCAAAGTCGTGGCTGCTGCGAAGTGTCAGCTACTATCAGTACAATTGGGGCGCTTGGCAGGAACTTGGTGACCTTGTTGGGACTGTTCATGAGGTATTGGTTACGTCGTCATCAAGATTCACTTCGCTTACTAAATCTATATAGCTTGAAGACCTTCTTGCAGTCTTACCACAGGGCATGATGACCTTTATATTCCACATCTACGAGAACCAAGAATTGTTTCAAGCAGAAGATTCTGTACTCAATGCGCTGAAAAGCCTGAAAGTCGTCTTCCCAACAAGCTCATTCCTCAGAACACAAAAAGCTTTGCTATACTATCATGCTAAGTGTAAGATGACACGAATCGAAAGGCACGATTATGCTACAAGCTAATCTCTGTCCAGACTACGACAAAGCCGAGCGCACTTTTTCCAAGATTCTTCAACGCGACCCTCTTCGTCTCGACTACCTCGAAGCATACTCCAACATCTTGTTCGTCATGGACAAGACAGCCCGCCTTGCTTTCATCGCCCAAGTAGCCACTTCCACCGACCGTTTCCGCCCAGAGACCTGTCTAGCAGTAGGAAACTACTTCGCCAAACGCTCCGAGCACGAAAAAGCAATCGTGTACTTCCGGCGCGCTCTGACGCTAGACCGATCCTACCAAGCAGCGTGGACACTAATGGGCCACGAATACCTCGAACTGCGCAACACCCACGCCGCCGTCGAATGCTACAGACGCGCAATCGACATCAACCGCAAAGACTTCCGAGCTTGGTACGGTCTCGGTCAAGCTTATGAATTACTCGAAATGCATCTCTACTCGCTCTTCTATTTCCAACGCGCCACAGCCCTTTCACCACCCGATCCCAAGATGTGGGTCGCAATGGGCCAATGTCTAGACAAGCTCAGCCGCTGGCAACAAGCTATCAAGGCCTACAAACGTGCTCTAGCTGCCGGTGCAGAGAATATCGGCGACACTAATATTCTACAAAATACTGTGGACCCCGCAAGCAACCTCGACCCCGACATCACGCACGCCATCGCCCTTGACTACGACAAGCTAAACGACACCGACGCCGTCCGTGGCTGGCTCGAACTGACGATTGCGCAAGAAGAAGGCATTCTCGAACGTGCTGAAGAAGCCGGCGATCTGACCGCAAGCTTCAACGCAAACGCATCCTTCGTCGCTGGTCAAAGCACGCGATCGGCCATCGAAGAGGACCTAGGCGGCGTCAGAGCAGGAACAGGCGTCACAGCCACGACGAGTCGAGCAAAGTTGTGGTTGGCGCGCTTGGAGTATGTCAAAGGTGAGGGGCCGCATTTGGTGCGAGCGCTGCAACTGACCAACGATCTCTTGACGGATGGGTATGAGGTTGAAGAGGCGAAGGCGTTGATGCATGAGATTCAGGGGAGGATGGGTGCGAAGTCTTCTGTGCCGATGACTACGGTTGCTGGATTAACTTGAAGTGGCTGGTTGTAGTTCTTCCATCCAATCGGATTCGTTGTGTTTTTCGTAAGATGGAGGTGGTTATTTCGCATGCTTACCAAGATTGATCAGTTCTAGTTTGAAAGCTATCATCACAACACACCGATGTTTCATGTGGTATTGATCACGACGATGCGGCTGCAGAAGTCTGTCGAGCAAGATTGAGGGACGTCAAGGATGAAAAGGCGAACCATGAGCATTACGAAGAGAAATTCATTACTTGATACTTGATACTTGATACTTGATATACAATGATATGATAGAAGCCAATGCTCTGCCAATGTCTATCGCTTGCCTCCTGTGGATGCAATGATGCTCATTACGCCATTTCAATATTCCAAAAAGTTTATATACCTAGAAAAGAAGCGGATGACCAAAGAAAGGACGAGAGCGGCGGAAGAAAAGGCCTCCCACGTCACAACCATTACTTTACACAACCAATACAGCCTCAAGCCTTGTCACCACCCCATCTCGACTTCATCCCCTCCACCCACTTGCCGTACAGCGCATCGGCAATCTGACCTGCATGCTCCAAGCCATTTCCTCCTCTACTTACGGGCAATAGCGCCCGCATCCTCTCCATCTCCTTATCTCCTACCACACTATCTCCCAAGTTGACTCCATTTACACCTGATACGCCACTGGCGATGGATACTTGTGCAGAATCCCGTCGTTGATGGCCAACGGGTTTCAGGTTGTTGTGGGGGGCTGAGAATTTGGAGACTGGGGCGACAGGTTTCGTGGGTGTACGAGAGGGCGTGGACGGTTGGCGCGAGTGAAGGACGGAGGATTGGCGTTGAGGAGATGATGAGGGTGGTGGACGTGCAGGGAGTAACTGGGATAGTCGCGGGTTGCTGGATGTACGTTAGCAGTGTTTACCAATGTTGATGACGATATCCGAGAGACATACTTGTGTACTTTGTCCAATATCGATTTGAACAAAAGAAGCTCAGTCTCTGGGTCAAGCGTATCCAATGCTGCCCAGGCTTGGTTTATATTTCGTAGCACCTCAAGCTTGCTGTTACCTGTCGTCTTTGCTAATATTTCTTGACATGCTGGATCAATTGCTTTCTGGAACAGTCTTTTGCCCAGCATACCATCCTTGCCTAGCACTTCGCCGTAAGGGCTATTCTCATTGTTAACCACTTCTGAAACTTCTTCTGAGACACGACGCATGGCACTGCTGTTCAAGTTGCCGTTACCAAACGAGCTATTCACACCAAGTGGTTGTTTTGGGACACTCGTTAATCGTTTCGAAGGCTGTCTTGTGGGAGATGTGAGCTTGGGGGCCGGAGATGTGATGCGGCTTGATGGTGCTCGGGGTGATCCAGTTGGCGTTGCTGCTGTGATATGCTTGATAGGTGAAGTGGGTTTAGTGGGCGACGATGGTTTTGTTGGTGACAACTGCTTGACTGGACTGATTGGTGGTGGAGCCATACTCAACTTGGCAGGCGATGTCCTTCTTGCTATCGACGGTTGTCGTTGAACCATACGAACTGTAGCTGGCTCGTCTTTCTCATCCAGGAAAGGGTCATCCTTGGTTGTTGGGGTACTTGCTATATCCATACGCTCTAGCATCTGCGTAGGAGGCTCCATACTGGGCGTAGGGATCTCGGAAAGTTTGGGCGTTATGCTAGTCTGTTGTTGTGACGGAGCTGGAGGTTTTGAGGCTGGTTTGACAGTATCAAACAGCCAATCATCTCCACCATTGGCTTCCTCGACTGGCTTTCTGTTCTTGACCGTCTCTTCATAGTATTTTAGCTGTGCTGCTTCCTCTTGTCTTGCCGCTTGTTGTTGCCGGTGCATAATCAGTCCTCGCAAATTGTCTACTCGGCCTGCTCGTTGGATGAATCTGTGCTGTAACAGGTCTCTCGCTGTTGGACGCTGATCTGGATTCTTCACTAAACAAGCTGCCACAAAATTCTTCATGTCTCTGCTGAACTTGCTGCCTTCTAATCTTGGTGCAGGGTTTTTAGGAATATGGAAAAGTGCCTTCATAGGATGTAGTTCTGCGTTGGGTGGTGCACCATTAACCAATTCTATTGCTGTTATTCCAAGTGACCAGATATCTGCTTTGAAGTCATAACCCATTTCCTGGATGACTTCTGGTGCCATCCAGAAAGGTGTTCCTACGAAGGTCATTCGCTGAGATTTGATGTTTGTGAGTTGTGCTGCTACACCAAAGTCTGCAATCTTGACCTTGCCAGCATTGGATAAGAGGATATTCGCTGCCTTGATGTCCCGATGGATCTTACCAGATGTGTGTAGATAGTCCAAGCCGAGTAGAAGCTCCTTCAATACAATAGCTGCGTGTGCCTCATCGAAGGGTTGTATCTTGACCTGAACACAATATCAGTTTCCTGCAGTAGATCTTCATTCTTTGCAATGACGTACCAAGTCTAAGCATGAACCTCCACCGAGAAACTCCATGACTATCCATAGCTTTACCCCTCTTACGAAACTTGTTCTGTATCTTGTGACGAAAGGGCTGGAACATGTGCTGAGTAGTGATATCTCTTGTTGAATGTCTCGAATGTCGTCGTTTGTGCCGTCGAGGTCGATCTGTTGGGAATGAGATGTCGTCAGAGGATATAACAGAGTGGAATGGACTGACATGTTTGATGGCGACAAGTTCGTTGGTGGATTTATCAATTGCTTTGTATACAACGCCGAAACTTCCACCTAGAAGTGCTTGTTAGTAAAGTCGCATCTTAAAGCCAGAGGGCAGTACATACTTCCCAGTTCCTCCAGCATCTCATAATCGGATGAAGGATCAGACATTGTGAAACTGGATGTGTCGACCAAGGTGTTGTGGTTGAGCTTCAGAGATGGCGCTGTTGGTGATGATGAGGATGATGTAGCCTTGAGCAAACAGCTGGAAAAAGACAAGTACTGTAACGGTAAGGACAGGAAGGGTTGACCGAGCAAACAAAAGCAGAACAGACAGAACAAACAGAACAAACCGAACAAACAGATGAGATCAAACAAGCAAAAGCCAGTATGCAGTATGTGGCTTTGACTTGGCGTCTAGGGGGGCTAAGAAGAGCCATGTTTACTCCGTCGCTGAGATGGCAACGCCGACTCGGTGACATGTGATATCGGAACACGAAACAACTTCGTGAAATTTCGCTGGAACCTCAATCACATTTTCCGAACACGAAATATTGACAAGAAAAAGCACAAAAGATTCAATTGTGATTTGGGTTTTTTCGTACGAAATGTCCAAGTAGATATCGTAAATTTTTTGACCTTGTTTGGTCTCTTCTTGCTTGAGTGCTGCTGGATTCGAAGGAGGCATAGAGTGCGAGGAGGTGTTCACGCTGTGCAGGGAAAGCAGCTCTCACCTCTCTCGCTGTACCTTAGCCTTGTTTGTTTGTTGATCGGTTCGATCCCCATCTTGGTCACTTTCTTTATCCTCCCTATTATGTCCTCACCTTCTGCGCTCTCTACGACTACTCTCTAAACCTCTAGCCTCCCTAAATCCGCTAGCTTACGACAGTCAAATCCTCTCTTTGAATTATGCAACAAAGGAGCGATGCATTCTCAGGCGCAGACAGGAAATCGATGTCCACTCTGATCGTGCGTCTCACTATATTCATGCATAATATGATCGCTAGTCCCTCACATTATCATGAGACATGCTCTCGGCCACCAAGATTCTGCACTCTCCTATCAATTCATTGAGGATCCTCATAAAGCAGCACTGAACCGTACCTTACTCAGTGCTGTACCTGTGGACGAAAATCATCAATCTCAAACACTAACGTTTGTATACTCTCTCGCCGAAGTCTCGCACCAACAGCAACACTGCTAGGAAAGCTTCAAGGCAGCAGCGCTCGTTCGAGCTACACAAGGAATCTCGAAATGATTATACATGCCGCAAGGAACCATAGTGCTGACAAGAACTCGTCCAGCACGCTTCACACACCTGGATTCCACAACACTGTATGCGTATTCATCACGAAGCTCTACATGGAATCTTGCATTGCATTGTTTCAGCCACTACCTCCAAGCGACTCACAATACATTCCCCACACTCTTCTGTGCTAGTTTCAATACCTAGCTCCAGGAAATCAGGCGCGAGAGCTTCTCTAGACTACTACGAGTAACATGACCATCCATTTAGATCCAATGATCCACAACGCCTTTCCCGCCCTCATCAAAGCCAGAGACAACAGATGCTCAAAACAAGCCCGACAGATGCAAGCAAGGGCTTAAACGGCTCACTGCTATACTAAACATGATCACTCGCGGCTCTTAACTTCAACGGACTTCATCGTCGAACTCAACATGTGTCATTCGAGTGACTCACCACAAGGCTTCTCAACTGCTGTTCATTGACTCTATCATAAAGACTTCCGTATCACAAATGTGGTTGGGCCAGGCCACCCACTCTATGGACGATGAGGATCATCTTGGCAATCCGGGTATCTTCAAGATCCTCCGCGCGTCACAGCGTAGAGTCAACATCATGGCTGAAGCTGGTGACCACATGGAGCTACTATACGTAAATACTGGAACTGCGATTGAAGCTCGCATGAAACATTGATGATCTGTATTCAAGTTCTGATTCTACAGTGATCGATATGAACAATTTACTAAACATGCCATGAATGAAAGTCCTCGTATCACGTTGCTATCTTCCAATCTTATGCAGCCTGATATACCTTGAAGCTGTTGAACTCCCAGTACGCTTCATCGAAGCCCGCCGGGTTTACAGCTGCGTATGCCGAACAGGATGTCCCTGGACACTTGCCCTGTGTGCTATAAACGTTGGTGCTACCTGCCCAGCTTCCACATACATCTGAGGAGAAAGACGTTAGTAAGTAAACCTGAAAGACAAATTCACATACACAATCCAAGAGGTGTGAGGAAACACAAACATACCAATATTAGCAATAATGCTCAAATTCCCAAAATGACTCCCAATATCACAATGCGTACTCGGAAAGTCTGCCGCAGGCTCCGACCATGTCGATGGAGCAGGCGTGCCGGCTGTGATATCAGCAGGAACCTCACTTCGCTCAAACACCCACACCCTGATGCCTGCGCTCCTCAACTCCATTGCGTATACGGCTCCTCCAAGACTATTCATCATCTCGTAGCTCTGTGCGTCGGCTTTGATGCCACATCCACTGTTTGACTTGGTGCCATTGTAGCAGTTTGTTGTGAGTGTCGTGCCTGTTTGGATCTGTTTCGCCTTCATGCTACAGTGGTTTGTTGTGTGTAAAGTCGCAGTGTTATAGGTAGCTTGGTTCACAGCCTCAATGACGTCGATCTCGCCGTGGTTGGGCCAGTCGCTTGGGTCGGTAAGCCAGACAGCTGGCCATGAGGCGCAGCCGTAGGGAAAGTGGACGACGTCGAAGATGAAAAGACCATCGTTATACTGGTTCTTCGACGTCAATCGAGCGGAGTGGCGGCCGGTGGATGCGTTTGTTTGTGTGTTATCCACGCGGAGGACAGCGTGAGAGGCAGAAGCGAATGTCAAGTTCATCTGGGCGCTCTGGTCCGGATTGCTGTAATGGACAAATCCTTGTGTTGGGTCATAGCCAACAAAGTAATCGAAGTTGGAAGTCCAGAAGTCTTCGCCCTCAAAGGTATCCTTGATTGAATAGTTCAAGGGATAGTAATCTGGGTAGGCATTGGCATCTCTCGTGCCTACGACAGCTCCAACTATGATGGCTATCAGAGCAACGATGATGATTGCCGCAGCGATAAGCCACGTCTTCAGGCTCCAGTGTCGCGGGTTATATTTGCTGCCTCTCTGTGCTGTCGCGGATTTGTCGTAGTCGACTGTATCGACACTGGCGTATGCGTCTGATCTCATGATGGTGAATTGCCGTAAAGTAACCAAGTATTCTTTTCTATGTGGCTAACGTTCGTGATGCAATGTTGCAGCTAGAAATGTAAGGGCACTCTTCACAGTGTATGGAAACTGGAAGACAAGTGTCTAGCAAACAATATAGTCACAGAGCAGGTATAGCAACGCAATCAATGAACAAGCATCAAGAAGAAGCAAAAAAGCAAGACAAGCTCATATAAGACAGATTAAGCAGGAACGACGGATGTCTTAATTTAGCGCCTCCTGAGGCTCTGAGGCTCAACGAAAACCCCAACAGCGGCAAGATCTTCACAATAATTCACATTAAGCATTGCGCAATGCGCATCACCCAAAGACACGCAGAGGAATGGTTTTCGTTGATCGAAATTGATTCGTAGACATTCATTTTCGGAGTGACGGCAGGTCAGAATTATGATCGGAAAAAGTGGATGGAGGCAGGGTCGTTGTTGAGTGACGCGTCGAACAGTACAGTATTCGTCAGCTCCGAGGCATGAAGATCAAGCCAAACAGGTCAAAATTCTTGATTGTTTAGCAATTGTGCAGTGAGGTAAAATAATAGTATTTATTCGTGATATCGTTATACAGAATTGCCAAACAAAGGTCCTCCTCTCTACTGTACCAAGGTATCCAACCTAATAATGCAATGCCTTCAGGTCCTTTAAGCTCTAAGCTTATACTACTTGATACTATTATGCGTGATCTGACAGCCGCCTCAACACCGTGTAGACATGGTTATATTATCAATGTAACACATCCTGACCACTTGAAAAAAATTCCATCTCCCTGTTCTCACCATCATCCGGACTAGTCACTGGGCTTGGACTCAGACTCCTCTCCCATTCTTGCATCATGTGACTAGCAGTTCGTCGTATTTTACCACCAAAAGCTGCTGCTGGTGGACCTAACTTGTTCAGGTCTGGCCATGGTATCCCTTCCCGTGGCGATGCCTGTTTTGGTGTCGAATCCGTGGACGTGGCGGAGTGCTTATTATGTTCGCTGATTGCAGTTTCTGGTGTGCTATTGGCAGAGGTAGTGGAGAAGGTGCTGGTGGTTGGTGACTCTGGATGTCCTTGATGTGCCGTCTGTGTTCGTGGAGGTGAATCCCAGGTCTCCCAGCTTTCAGAATCTGATAGAGCTGATACTACTGGCGGTGAACGACCTGGACGTGGTTTGAGTGGTGTATGTGAACCTGAATTCCGTGCTGGTCGTACAATGGCTGGTTCAATGAGGGTTGGCACAGGTAAGCCATGTTCCTTCGCAAATATCTCACCAGCATCTTCATCCTGCCATGCTTTGTCGCTGTCGGACGTGGTTCGCTCGGAATAGTCTCGTGGTGCTTTGGCTCGTGCAGGTCTTTGTGTTGTTGTTCTGTTGGTCTGCCGTGACTGTGAATGGGCTGTTTCCTGCGCAGGTCTTGGTTCGTCACCGATAGCCACTTGTCTCAGATCTTCCAGAAACGTCCACAGCCCTTCGCGCAGATCAGTCGCAACCTGTTTTCCAGTCCGCAAGATGGCTTCCCGTTGTGGACTCCGTGAGTCCGCCCTGGCCCACGACATTGGATCCATCACAAAGTCACCAGTCTGCCAAAGGTTCGGTGTTGTGCTCGCTCTTGGAGGTCCCAAGTGATTCTTCTTGACTAGTTCCCTCGAACGCCGCACTTCTGCATTGACTCGTGGCGACACTCTTATTGGATTCGGTACTCTTGGTGAATCATCTGAACCTGCTTGCTCGCCTTCTTCTGTTTCTATGGCTTCAAGTAGAGATAGTGCCTTGGTCTGTCTTGAGCCGCTAAAGACTCGTCTATGCGACGTCTTTGTGTTATTCAGTAAGGCTTTCCGCCGTGCCATCTCTTCATACATCCACGCATTCGCACCGTCTTCATCGTCCTCTCTGTTTACTTTTGGTGACGCTGCTATCGGCTTCATCTGATGCATTCTTGCGCGCTCATCTCGTCGCTTGGCGGATTCGTGGTTCGCCCATTGTTTCTTGAGTTTCTGTAATTCCACTTCTGCTTTCGACAGCTGCTCTTTCAACTCAAGAACCCTTCTCTCTTGCGCCGCTAGTGCCGTAAGGTAGTCGGATTCTGTGGATACAAAGGTGGTCGTCGAGGAGGCGATGCTTTCTCGTCTAGGTGGTGACGAGGATGCGATGGAGCCTCGACGTTGTTCGAATGAGGTCTTTGCGTTGACCGGCACGATTATTGAGGCCTGCTTGTTCTTTTTTGGCGACGTGTCTCTAGTGGAAGTGGTCATACTACACCTCGTGGGACTCCTAGTGGTTCGAGGTGTGCCTAATGTGGAGATGTGCTCGGGCGTGTTGACATGTTCTCTGGGGACGGCGGAGACTTCATGAGAGGTAGTGATGGTGGACATGATCAAGTGGACATTCCATTGGCCACGAGGGTGTAGTCCAAGGTCGAGTTTGGGGTAGGATGTCAAGGAATACGAGGATTGAGATGAGATGAGGTACACCTTGGTTACGGATATTCGAGTATAAACAATGAACGCCAAGTCTTTGCCCTGCCCTGCATATATCCATCACAATTACCGAGCGAGTGCGTGCTTCATATTACGTTTGTACTATTGTTGCTGGCAGTGATCGTGCTGTCCTGCTTGATCAACGAGATCACCTATAGCAGAAGCACCTAGCTATTGGCCCCATTGAAGCTGCTATCCGAGCACAATACCCCGTATCTGCTACCACGACGAACGCTCTATCCACCACTCCACTTAGTGAAGAATTGCATTGACAGCATCGGCACCGGCAGTAGCTCCAGCTCCCTGAAGAACCATATTAGACTGTCGTTCTTTACCGATCTCATGTAATCGACTTACAAAAGTGGCTGCACCACCCAACTTCTTAGCAAAGTCCTTGCCGTGATGATGCTCCTCCTACAACCAGATAGTGAGCTTATGAATTACGCTTAGACCAGCACAGGCCTCAGATGGCGCATAATATAACACATATCATACAGTTGGAACTCAAGCGTAACCTACCTGAGGTGGAGGAGCCGGCTGGGCTGGCGCGGCTGGCTGAGCTGGAGCTGCTTGACCGCCGTGTTCCTTCTAGAAGCTTTTTGTTAGCTACACTGGATAGCTACAGTCATGGTCTCAAGATTGACAGTTGCAAGACTCAGATTCGCTAAGCTTTCAGCACAGATCCTTGGCCCGAGACCAAGTATCAACTGTGTGTTACCATAGCTGAGAAGCACAAACTTACGTTGTAGTGCTCAGAGACCTTCTTCTCGATCTTGTCCATTGTGTGAGATGATTTTCAGATGAGTACTGTTATTACTGTGATGAAGTTGCAGTGAGCTGGGAAATGTTTCACCTCGAAAGCACAGAGCTTCTCCGCACGTTGTACTACATCACCAGATCGTCTTACATAACGAACTATTTGACTTCCTAAAACACGACCCTCACATCTCGAGCTTCACCATATCCATTATATGCAACACCACGTAGATTCCATTCACAGTCTCCCTGGGTATTACCGCCTTTATCCGTCGCTCTGCTCAAGACGGTGATCAAGACACCTTTCTTACCATCCTCACCCTGCTTACCAACTCTAGCAAGGTCCTGCAAGCTAACCTTGAAGCTCCATAAAGACCAAGCCCATTTGCCAGCGTTTTCAGGGTGCAAGAGTTCTGCCTCTTGCCACGTCTTGCGATCATCCAGACTGACCTCGACCTTAACGACTGGCCCATCATCGCCATGAGGTAAAGCATAGCCTTTCACCTCAAGCACTTTATCTTTGTCAATACCAAGTTCGACCATGTCACCACTGCTTGGATATGCCACAACGGAATTGCAGGGCATGTTCATCAATGGCGGAGTGATGCCCCAATACTTTTCTGCACTCTCGGCATCTGTTGCGTCTGGAGGCAAGATCTTATAGTCTCGTTGCATGTAGTGGTTTTGAGATTCTTGTTCCGAGATGGTGATCTGGTCGAGCCACTTTACTGACCTTGCACCAGCGATACCAGGAACTACGACGCGAAGAGGAAAGCCATGTTTTGCAGTGAGGGGTTTGCCATTCATCTAAACAACGTGTATTAGCGTAGTGCTCTTCGATCTTAACTTCAGCTAGATATACCTCCATAGCCAGGATTACGTCTGCGTCTTCGTTCATAGCACGTCCTAAAGGAATACTAGCGCCATAGTAGTCGGCGTCTTGTTGAGGAACAGCGTGACAAGCAAATTGTACATGAAAGCTATCATTTTCTGTTTCACCGCTATCGTTCAATCCAGCAGCAATGAGCACATCTCTAAGCTTAGGACCTATCCACTCACAGTTCATCACAGCACCATCGAACCAATCTATACCTGAAACTTCTTTGAGATTCGTTCTCATTGTATGCCGTCGGTTACCAGAACATTGTAGAGCGGCAGTGACTGTATGATGAGTAAAGTCTTCTTGGAGCTGTTGAATCGATAACACAACTGTTTTTGGCACTCTGCCATCAATTTTGAGCCTGTGTTCGTCTACCGAGAGCTGTGGAATCGGTCCATGGTTGCGGTCATACGCTCCTTCCTTCGTGATGAAGCTATAAAGTTCAGCGCGAACTTGAGGCCCAATACTATCATCAAACCTACTTGTTTACCAACTTCTTCGCATTTGGCTCACGATTGAGAGGTTCCTCGACCGAGTGCTCAGTCTGGTAGACTTATCAGAATGAAGCATCATCACCCCGACTCGAATAAGCACACACAGATTGCACTCTCGATGTCATCTCCACTCAAGAATGTCTTCTTTCCTCCTGGAACTGTTCAATCTCAGGCTCTACAGCGTCTTCCTCAAGCTAAAGGACCACAGAAACCAGCAAAACCACGTCCGAAACAATCTTTCATAAAACCCGACCCGACACCTGCTGCGATACCGACAACGACTTCAAAAGCAAGATTTGCGGCTACACCTATTGTGGAAAGAGATACGGGAGATACGAAATGGGAAAATGTCAGCCGCTCTAGGCTATTGGAAAATGGTCATCAGGTATAGTTGGACAGTTGGACGGCTGCTGGTGATGCTGCCAAGAAGATCTGCTTGCAGCGGAGTTGTCGCCGTATTCTATCACTTCCAAAACATTGACATTGGTTGCAGCTTTACTTCTACGCTCAGCACAATTGCTACTGCCATCTTCAACCTGGAGGCACCGGTGGATATATCCTCGAACCAGCTTCGCCAGACACGTCTATAGCGTCCGAGGCCAAAAGCCAGAATACATACCTTCCAACCCGGTGATCATAATGACCTCAGGATCTGTCTGGAATCCTGACAACATTAAAGACGTCGCAGAATCTGTAGGATTGGCGAACCTCAGCAGCGATGTAGTCGATCACTTGACACGCGATGTAGAGTTTCGAATAGCACAAGTACTGGAGGAAGCGCTCAAGTTCATGCGACATTCGAAACGAACCACACTCTTTACTCAAGACATCTCGCAAGCTCTTCGCGTACTCGACGTCGAACCGCTCTACGGCTATGAAACAACAAGACCATTAAGATTCGGCGAGGCTTCAATTGGCAGTGGACAGCCATTATTCTATCTGGAGGACGAAGAGATTGACTTCGAAAAGCTCATCAATGCACCACTACCAAAAGTCCCTCGCGAGATTACCTTCACAGCACACTGGCTCGCAGTCGAGGGTGTACAGCCCACGATACCGCAAAATCCTACACCGACAGACTCGTCCCGCAATGGTGATCTCCTACCTAAAGGACCCGGCGCAAATCCAAATCTTGCTGCTATATCTGGAGCAGATAACCTAACGGTAAAACCATTGGTCAAACACATCTTATCGAAAGAACTACAACTTTACTTTGAGCATGTCTGCGCCGCAGTCTTGGACGAGCAAAATGAAGAATACCGCATCGCTGCATTCGGCTCTCTCCGTGCAGACCCAGGCTTGCATCAGCTGGTACCCTATTTTGTACAATTCGTGGCCGAGAAAGTCACCCACAATCTCAAAAACATCTTTGTACTAACACAAATGCTACACCTCATATCCGCACTGCTACAAAATCCGAACCTGCATATTGCATCTTATGTTGCATCCCTGGTACCTCCAGTAATAACCTGTCTTGTTGGGAAACGCCTGGGTCCTTCGTCACCAGGCGATGCGGGTCGGTTGCCATTACATTATCAGCTCCGCGATCTTGCAGCTTCTCTTCTCCGTCAACTTACCCGCAAAGACCTGGCAGCAGCAACACCGACGCTCAAACCACGACTCGCTCGAACGCTTCTGAAGCATCTTCTGTCGACATCACAACAGCCACTAGGCTCTTACTATGGCGCTATATTAGGTCTTAATGGCATTGCAGGTGCAGAAGGTGTCCGCGTCCTGATTTTGCCGAATCTGTCCGCAGTGGGCGACGTCCTCAAAGAGGCACACACAGAAGGTGGAACTGAAGAGCTAGTAAAAGCAAAGAAGCGAGAGATTGATGCCGTGGTTGATGCGATTGTCAAGGGACTTGAGATGCTCGAGGAAGACAGTGTGCTTGGTGCGATGAAACAGGGTGACAATATGGATGTGGAGATTTCGGAGGAAGAGAAGACGAAATTGGTAGAGAGAGTGGGCGATGTGGTTGCGGATAAGGTTGTGGCGTTTGGGAGGAGAGGATTGGTTTTGGCTGTTGTGGCTGGGGACATTCAGTTATGAGGTTTGTTATCATTGGGAATGGAGGCATTGGGAGGGCATGACAGGCGTTATGATAGAGGATATTTGATATGGAAGGGATACTCTCGAAGTCTGCGTGAGATGGGATGACGAGGACAGGGCTTGATAAGTCAAGGACATATTGCAATCAAGAACCACTTTTCCCCGGTGGAGGGGCAACTCTACAGGAGAAAGCAGTGGATGAAAGATGGAAAGCAAGAATAACGAACTTTCTATGGCCACATCAGCGTGCTGCGCACACTAGAGGTATATCTATTCTAGTATATACCAAACCGCTTGTCTATATCAACTTTAATCAGCTGTGCTTTGATAGGCTGTAGGGTGTAATATCCACCGACAAGCTCGCCCTTGTCATTTGTGTCAACTGGTATATTACGAGCCAGAATTCACACATCTTTCGTCGTTGCGCGCACTCATACCCGGGTGATACTTCACTTCTCGACGGCACCATTCCCTCGCTTCCACTCCTCCATCAATTCTTTCTCTTCTTCTTAGGTGGCTGTCCAGCACTTGCATCAACATGCTCCTCCTTGCCCTTTGACTTCCCCTTATACCCCTTAACCAACGACCTCAAATCCATCATCGCCTCCTCATTGTCCTCCTCATCCTCCTCATCATCTCCCTCCATATCCTCAAATCCATCATCCGACATCAAATCAGCCTCTTGCGCAGAAGTGAAATACTTTATCGCACCGGGGAAAAAGTCTTCTGCGAATACAGTCGCGAGTGTTTCGCCTTCGGGGAAGATCTCGGTCATTACGTCTTCCATGTTTGGTTCTTCTTCCTCGTCTTCGTTGTGATCAGTTGGTTGAAAGGAAGGATCGTCACGTCTCTTCTTCATGTCCTCGCGATATTTGGCGTTTGCAGCCTTATTCTCCTCTTCACTGATCCAAGCGCCGCGATAGCCGAAGAAGGAGAAGAAGCTTTGTGCGCCTTCGCTTTCTTTGTCCAGTTGCTTTCTTAAAGCTGTGAATTCGGGGTGTTTTGTTGAATTGTCCGTGGTGCCTGCTTTTTGTTGAGCGGCGAAGAGCTTGCAGCTGGCTGTCAAAAGGCCATTGGTCAGATCTTTGCCCTTTTTCCAGGTGATTTGCACAGGGTCGGATGTTAGTCCTGCCATGCCGTCTTTGCTGCGACGGTAGCGGAAGTGCTTTGTTATGCTAGTGTTGGTAAACCAATCATTCTCGGAAAAGGTGAAAGTAAGGTTGAAGCTGCGGGGTTGGCCGTATGCTTCTACATTGTCGACATGGCTGTCTTTTGGGAGACTGGAAGGCACTTCTGGGCGTTCGAGCGAAATGTCTGTCAAGGAGGCGAGGACTTCGGAGTCGGAGGGGAGGATGAATTGGTCGATTTCGGCGGGCGCTTGTTCGAGGGCGATGGGCCAGAAGTTGGGAATTTTGGCGATTGTGGCGGCGCGCTGGGTATAGAGGGGGTGGGTGAGGAGGTATTGTCGGGAGAGGATTTGAGTGTCGATGTCGTCGAAGGAGTGTTCGATTGAGGCGAGGGCTTCGTAGGTCACTGTCGGGCTGTCTGAGGAGGAGGTTGGGGAGGCCATGGTGTGTGTGTCTTGTGGTGTTGGAGGTTGGAGTTAGATTGCTAGCTTGAAGGTTGAGGTTGAGCTTGTTTCGGTGTGAGAATGTGACGATGGACAGAAATGTTTCTTCAAGTGGGGGCTGTTTCCACGTGGCAGCCATCACCAGGATACAGTTCCGCGCTTGCGGACCCTGTGCCATGCAGATCTTGAAACAGGCTTCGCAAACGAATGAACTGAACTGAACTCTGTGACAAGGCAGCAGAAGCAACACATGCTCTTTCGAAGAAGCAGATTCGTAGCGCGCAAGTTTCAGCTCATGGATGATAACATAAAGCTAGAGACAGCGGAAGTAGTTTGAGCCGTTTCCTTGTCCTTGCAAGCAGATCATCAGACTGCCAACTGCCTCAAATGCATCATGTCGTAATGGTATTTTGGCAAAACGTTCGTCGCTCTCCGGTGGCCATGTTGAAAGCAAGTTCCACTTCGCTCGCCATCGCCATCGCCATCGCCATCGCACTAGTCTAGTCGCACTCTTTCTCTTCATCCATGCCATGCCATGCCATGCCATGATCAAATTCTCACATTCACTCTCACATCCATCTTGTCTCATCTCAAGCTTCCTCAAGCTTCATAAAGAAGCTCGACTGTGATTGTGTGTAACGAAGGCACGATCCACCCACCGGATCTGAAACACTAAGGCAAGCACGTTGCAAACATGGCCCCAGTAATCTCTTCACCACAACAAGATGATTGGCACGCAGCTCCCGTCGACCCTCTTAACAAAACAACCTTCCTTGTCAATGCCAAACCAACACCAGCCATGGCGCGACTGGTATCAGAAGACTCCAACAAGGTCGCACCACTAGACGAAAGCAGCGATGTCGACAGCCTTGATGAGTCGCTGGACGACCATGAAACTCCTACAAAGCGTTCCCGCATTCGCGCACTAGGTCACAAGATCAAATCGGTACCTCATCGTGTCTTGATGAGAGCAGACATTGTAGGACAAGCGCAACCAGAAATGGATGCGGAGAGCAAGGATATCCCAGGCGTGACTGACAATCCAGCTTTCAATGTTGGTCTACTACAACCACAACCGCAGCATGGTACTGTTGTATCGATCGGCGCCAAAGCTACAGAAATCTTCGGAGACGCCAAACAATTCATCCAGCATCCAATCCACAAAGCTAAGAGGGAAGCTGCGGATCAAGTCACGGCGGCTGAAAATCCATATCTTTCGCAAGATGCAGACAAAGAGTTGATAGAAGCATATGATGAGTTGGACCAGGCAAAAGAGTTGGATCAAGCTCGAGGAAAAGCGGAAGGCCTGCATTCGGATCCTATTGAACCGGAGTCCGACGATGGCTGGGAGGTTCTGGAGAAGAAACAGAAGATTCACGACTTGCAAACTGATCGAGAGACGCGTAAAAGTGCGTGGGCGACTGCGAAACATGTGAGAAGAGTCAAAGCCGTGCGATTGCCGCTTGTTGCAGTCAAGCCCAAGGAGGAAGACTTCAATGAGTTTGACAGTCTGGGCAACTTTGTAAGATGGAAGTGGGAAATGTATATTGGGAGAGTAAGTCTTTGGTTGTTCTTAGGAAAGCTTTTAGATACTAACAACAACCCCAGCTTGCACTTTGGTATACACAAGACTTCACAGCGCAGCACATCGAAGACACAAACGACGTCTACTTCTCTCGAGAAGAACTCATCAGACAAGCAGAACGTCTACTGGTTGCCAGCTCACCCATTCAGACATTTATAATGCACCTGCACAACATCTCGATGTGGGACGACCCTACGCTTACACTTCGCTGGATGTGTGCGTGGGTAATCATGATCAAGACCGGCTACATTGCATGTGCGATCTGGGGCTATGTCGTCTACAGCGTGTGGAACAACAGAAACAACAGAAACCACATGGACTTTATGCGGGAAGCTCAAGAGCGATCTGATTCAGGAGGTCGACCTTACAAGATTAGTGAGCTCGTTCAAAGACATGGTAGCGATGGTTGGCTCGAGCCTTTGGTCGATGAACTCGGACCCATGGCCCAAACCATGCTCAGCGATTATGCAGACATGCTTGAAATACTGGTCAACTTTTACTCGTGGAGAGATCATGTTACAACGACACAGAGTCTGATAACCTATTCCACCATGGCGTTATTTGCGGCTGTAACAAGTTCAACCTTTGGTCTCAGGGTTCTGACCTTTGCTATCGGATTGATCTTTTTCGTCCTGTATCCAATCAGAGTCAGATATCCTAGATTTAGGAAAGTGTTATCACCATCCGTCTGGATTTATTATGATATACCTAACAATGGTAAGGCTATTCTTCTACCCTTTAAACATAAGCAAATACTGATCTTGATTCCAGCCGAACTCGCATTCAAAGGTCTACAGCAAAACGCCCACAAAGCAAAAGAGCGTATGCGCAACGTCAATATGCACAATGTCCACCAGCAAACGATTGTTCACGACGTTCACAGTAGCTCTAATTTCTCAACGCCCAGCTCAACTGTCTTGACGCCCAGCTCGAAACCACACCATCCTACTCCATCCACGACAACTCACAACGACGATATCCTCCACTTTCGCGGCACATACAAGTCTCATCTCGGTCGACTCATCATCACTCCAACACACATTCGCTTCACTCGCACACTCTCACAGAAGCATCTTACTTCTGATCAACCATCCGCAAGTCTTGCAGCCAACGACCTCTTCAACTATCCATACCTGCACCTTCTTGAGCTACGGAAGACCAACTCATCGATGGGCAATCTGTTCAACCGAAAGGAAATCGTCAGCACTGACGGGCTCGTTCTTGTATGGATGGATGGCACGACAGATACGATTGAAAGTATGCGCAAGAGAGACGAAGCATTCAACACTGTCATCGGCTTCAGTGGTCTGAGATTCATAGTCCAGCAACCACTCGAAGGTACACTGAACGGTGGTCCAGGTGGTGTAACACAAGGTACTGGTCCAAGTGGGCAGAGGACAGCAGACGACGAGAGAAGGGAGCGAGGAATCATCGGCCATGGCAGATCTGGCGATGGAAGCACATACGGGGGTGCGAGAGAATTGGGACACGGTCACGGCGCGATTGGCGAGAGAGAAGAGTTCGAGCCTGGTAGAGGTGAGGATGAGGATGAAGGCAAGATGGATAAGTTGAAGAGAAAGGTGGATAATGTGCTGCATAGGCATAAGAAGAGCGATGGTGAGCATGATGGTAATGGCGCTGGCGCTGCGAAGCCCGTGGGTACTCTGGATGAGGTGGTCTACATGGGAGGAGAGGCTGTGCAGGGGGATCCTTCTAAGCATGAAGGCGGAAGTGTTTTCAAGGAGCTTTCTACGTTGTGAAAGAGTAACTCCATGAAAGGGTTACAAATGCAGCAAATAAATTACATTTTCTGCAGTAGGAAGAGGAGCCTTGCTACGAATTGATAGTGTGTGAGCTTCTGATTAACTGCTGGCTGTGAAGGATAAGCGCATGTCGGATACATAGCTTTCTTTGTCCGCCAAGTCCGCCAATGAGGTTGCGAAGGAATATAGCCGTTGTAAGTCGATGTATACTGTAAACGTTCGCCTTGAGCTATATATGACACTTCCATCCTGCTGCCAACAACAACATTCAGTATTTTGTTCATCAAGAAAGACGGGGTTGTATCCTCCTCAAGCCCTGATACCGTTTGTTCAAGCACTTCGGTCGTTGGAATCTGCTTGATATCTGAAGAACTTATTGTAAAAAGAGCTTCACAAGGCTTCTTTGTTGTAATCTTGATATCCATCCCTTGGCGTAGACAGCTTCGATATCAAGATCAAGAGCGTGATTGAGCAAGCCCGCTGGCAGAAAGAAGGCTCAAAATTGCCCATCATGAGCATCAACAAAGACACTCCGTTGAATATCATGATTCTTGGTGGTGGCGTGGCAGGTAAGCACTCACTTGCTCATTCAACTCTCAATTCTCTGATCTCTTTCCCAGCAAGAATGTCCATCACACATGCCCATCTTCCATCATACATCTCTATTCTATCCACCATCCCTCCAATACCAAGCCCATTGACTTCTACTGTTTCTCAAACCTCACTAACACCAACCTCATCCAGGTCTCACAGCAGCCCTCGCCCTCGCCAAATTTGCACCCTCCACCGCACCACCCACCATCACCGTCTTTGAAATTCGTCCTGAACCAGGTGTGATTGGTGGCGCCGTAAACCTAACACCAAACGCTCTCCGTCTCCTCGATCGCCTGGGCGTGCTTCCGATCATGCGCGAGAAGGATTATGGGTTGACGGTTGATTGTATCGAGGTTTTCAATGTGTATGCGAAAGCGCAGATGGGCGAGTCGAGCTTTGCTGGACCGGATGGGAAGGGATTGGGTGATCCGCCTTATAAGGTATGTTAAGCAAAGGCGTCACATTCACATTGAGCTCGTGGATGGTGGCCGAATGTACCAAAATCGTGTTGTATCATAGTATCATGATGAGCTAATACTGATCTATGGCTATAGGCACTTCGAGTAACCCGCGCAGACGTCATGAAAGCCCTCGTCGAAGCCGTCAACCGCTGCCCCAGCATAACATTCCAGTGCAACAAACGCACAACCTCGATCACCGAAACCTCCTCAAACATCACTCTAACCTTCGCCGACTCCAGCACCGCCCAAGGCGACCTCCTAATCGGGTGCGACGGCATCCACAGCGTCACACGCACCAAACACGTCGAGCCATCCCGCGCGGAAATCTACTCGGGCATCGCCAACGCCTTTGGTTTCGCGCCTCTCTCCTCCCCAGAGCTTCAAAACAAAAACATCAGTCGCGACAAGCTCCACTTTAAAAGCACGGCCATCAATTTCGCCCGTCGCGGCATGCTGCTGACATCCTACTACGAATCCACGCTCTCCTCCGTCTACGTCGGCGGCCTTCTCGAAGTGCCCGAGGTCAGTGATCGCAACGGCTGGAAAGTGCGCGGTGCGGACCAAGACGCCACGAAAATTGATATGAAGGCGCGGTTCGCTACGGTAGATGTCGTGCACGATGATATCGAACCGTTAATTGATGCGGCGAAGGATTGGTTCATGTGGCCGGTATACACGCTGCCGCCGGGAGGGAAGTGGTGCACAAGCCGGGCGATGCTGTTGGGGGATGCGGCGCATGCTATGCCGCCGCAGGGCGAGGCGACGGGTATTGTGTTAGAGGATACGGTGTTGTTTGCGAGGTGTTTGTGGGCTGAGGGGACGTTGGAGGCGGCGTTTGAAAGGTATGAAGCGCTCAGGCGACCGAGGATTGATGCTGCGTTCAAGGAGAGTCAGGCTGTGGTCAAGACTGTTAGGGATGCTGGGGCTGCGGGACATAGAATCAAGTGTGTCATTGTCCCGTGGTTTCTGTGGTTTACGAGGAAGAAGAGGGAGAAGCATTTTATTGAGGATGTCACGACTTGTAGTCTTGAGCCTGAGATTGAGAAGGCGAGTTCGGGTGTGTTTGTGCCTGCTGCTGCTGGAGTGCTTGTGTTGGGCGTGCTGGTTGCGGTTTGGTCTAGGTATCTTCTTTGAGGTTGAAGCAAGTGGGCGTGCTTTGTTTGTTGTCGTCATACATGTAAGTGGCCGGGTTCCTGGATGGTTTAATCAAAATATGCAGAAGTAATGCCGTATGCGCAATCTAACGAAAGTAACAGCCTCTCGTTATATCGTGCTCGAGCTACGTATACAATGTATTCTGTACTCTTCGCTTTAGGTCACAGCTATGATAGATAGGTATGTACAGTAGCGATGTTATTTAAAGTGAGGATGTGAAGACGAGTACTACCGTACGATATACAGCTCCTAGCTTCTATCATTCGCCAACGAGTTTTCAGAATCCGGGATTCTTCCTCAACTTTGCTAATCTGTAGAATCCTGGAGGCCAGGCAAATGTCGACAACATTGGATTCTTCTAGCCACTTTGTACAGTTCGAAAGAGCTGCCTACCTCGAATGATACTCTTTTCTCCTCGAGTGAGGGTGTTTTCAGTTCCTTACCTTGGTGAAACTGCGGTTACATTATTTAGAACCTGTGACACGATCCTGATGAACTGCGAAGCACATAACAGTGGGGAAATGCCTCTCTTAATGATTCACCTGACATTATTTTATCAAAAACATATTCCTGGTTCCAATTGCTTCCTTTTTTCAAGAAGAACAGAAACTCGTCGCCTCTGTCCCGCAGTCATGCGTACTAGGCTCATTGCATCTCTGCCAACAACAAGGTCAGCAGTCATACTAAAAGGACACTACAAGCACATATCCCAGGTCCAGAAACTTTGAAATTGCTGGAGTTTGTCACATTTCCAGTGTACCCATAGGTCATGAACGGGATTAAGACAGTTAAGGGCATATGATGCCTGATACGGCTTGGTTATTGTAGAGGCAACACAGATAGCAAAATAGTGGGAGAGACAGAGAAGGGGCGAATGCATGTAGGCGATAATGAGTTCGATGAGAAATTGAGACCGAACTAAATGTTTATCAATTGCCTACCTTATACCAACAAGTATCGCCCACACTATCGCAGTGACATTAGCGACGATTATAGAGCACTAAGTTATGTGTTAGAAATACTAGTATTCTAGAACATTCTATTATGTTCTAGAAGCACTAGAGCTATTAATAGTAAGGATTACTAAGTCCTTCTATTAGTAAGAAAAGAAAGAACTAGAAGATTCTACTAGATTCTACAAGGTTCCATTACCTTCTAGAACTATCTAGACTCTTCTATT
>Ga0160429_1000239_pt1 | contig 64604 bp, 68 predicted proteins | sample SolpanmetagenomR_FD_108199 | JGI IMG/M metagenome (GOLD analysis project Ga0160429, IMG submission 108199) | Solar panel surface microbial communities from Lawrence Berkeley National Laboratory, California, USA - R | ecosystem: Engineered > Built environment > Solar panel > Unclassified ... | reverse complement strand
TCTTCTACTAAATTTACTTCTCCTAGATGTTCTTCAAGATCTCGAAGCTCCTGCTGATTGATTGTTTCGTTAAGATTAATAGAGTCTTCAGACGATTCCGCCTCTATACTAGGATCAAAATCTAGATCGAGGGCGTTGTTAGTATTTGGTAAATATAAGCCGCCGGATGCTTGCGCTGTTGAGTCCTCTTATAGCTAATACTCTTCGTTAGAGAAATTGGCGTGGGTAGGACTAGCTTGTGAGGGACTATAGTCCTCTTAGCCTATAACTACATTAATACCGTCGAAGGTCTCGGTCTCGGTGTTAGTAATTGGCGTAGGATCTAAACCTGCTGTATAGATGAGAGACTGTCGTTAGAACATGAGTAAGATATTATGCGTTGGCGAAAGTGGAGTAGCCTCTACGTGGGAGAGGTGGTTGAGGTTGAGAGACTGTAGAAGTTAGTATTGATAGAAGGTAGAAAGTTGTACTTCTGATCAACTGATTAAATTAGTAGTAGAGTAAAATAGCTACGAGTCTGATTAACTAATCAGATCAACTGATCAGATTAGTAATAGGGTAAGAGGACTAAGTCTGATTAACTGATTAGAACTAATCACGATTTCATTAGTTGATTATATTGTATATCAACTTGTAGACCGTAGTAGAACTTTCTACTTGCTAGAAAATGTGAACAGTTAAATACTTATAGTGTTGATACTAGGGAGATTAGATTAGGACATGTCCTTATCTATCCGTTCTTAAACTTGTCGGTCGGGCAATGTTATATTTAGTGGGCTTGGCGATGATGTTAGGATTAACGATTATTATGTTAGCATGCTCCTAACTGCTATAGACTAGTAGTCTAAGGGGATGTGTGTCCTTCGCGAGGGTGTTCTTAGAGATTAAGTCGCAGTCGTGCGCCTGACTGTGATGGACTCATTTTCCGAGGGGATGTGTGTCCTTCGCGAGGGTGTTCTTAGAGATTGAGTCGTAGTCGTGCGCCTGACTGTGATGGACTCATTTTCTAAGGGGATGTATGATCCTCGCAAGGGTGTTCTTAGAGATTAGGTCGTAGTCGTGCGCCTAACTATGATAGACTTATTTTCCGAGGGGATGTGTGTCCTTCGCGAGGGTGTTCTTAGAGATTAAGTCGTAGTCGTGCGCCTGACTGTGATGGACTTATTTTCCGAGGGGATGTGTGTCCTTCGCGAGGGTGTTCTTAGAGATTAAGTCGTAGTCGTGCGCCTGACTGTGATGGACTTATTTTCCGAGGGGATGTGTATCCTTCGCGAGGGTGTTCTTAGAGATTAGGTTATAGTCGTGCGCCTGACTGTGATAGACTCGTGATCTAAGGTAATGGGTGTTATCGACGCTCGTGAAGGTGTTTAAGGTGATAGCGTTATAGGCGTGCGCCTCACTATAAGACTCCGGTGGTTTAAGGATGTTAGTGTTATTAATATACGGAGGAATATTCGAGATGACGATGTTGTCGGCGTGCGCGTAACTATAATTATATCGCTAACGGATAGAACTAGTGAGGACGGGAGATTATAGGGGCTAGGTACCCGTAGCGCTGGTCGCCTTTTAAGAGATAGACTTATATTAGCGTTGTTAGGTTCTGGTGAGGGAAGACGTGGACGCTTTAGTAAAACCTGTATTATCGGTGTGTTACTCTAGACGTGACGGGGTAAGCGACGTAGATAGGGAGATTAGATTAGCTGCGTCTAAGATCCTACTAAAACTTGATTAGTAGTTATGTTAGGCGTATAATGTGGAAGGCTTGTATGCTAAGGGATACTATACACTACTACGGAAGATGCGCTAGCCGTACTAGGTTAATGGGTAGATTTAGAATAACTAGCTTTAAGTAATTAGGGATCGATATTCCTTGAATCCTCTTCGTTGAGTATATTTAGCGACTCTCTGATAGCTTGCTGCCTAAGTGATTCTTAGCTCCTTCTCTTTCGTTGTAGCTTATTTCGTCTATTTCGACGGGCCTACGCTTTCGCCTCTACGTCGCCCTCGGATTGTTCTCCCTGTAGTAGCGAGGATTGTGACTTGCGTCCTATAACCGCTTCTATGTAGAAGCTATAGAAGCTAAAATAGATGTGAGTAGGTATTTCCCTTACGACTAGTGTGTTGAATGGTAGTATATTAAAAAGTGGTATGCGGATTAGATTTAGCTGTGAGGGTAGCCCTTAGAAATCTTATAACATAGAGGCAGCGCAGTGGTAGTATAAGAGTTATTGATATATCTTCGCAACAACACGGTACTTTAACTTGAAAATTACATGCATGGAAAGCGCTTGACGAGCTCTATATACTACGTAGTATTATAGAAAAAGTTGTAATGTTTTCATATTGTAATGATGTTGCGAGTTGAACAGCTGATCTAAAGTTCTTAGAGGTGAAGTTTAAAGTTCTTTAACGTTAATTTTCAGCCAATAGAATGAAGAATAAAATGGCTTCAACACTAAGGCCTGAACTCCGAAGGTCTAAGCTAATAGAATGTAGAATAAAATGGCTTCAAGCAGCTTTAAGAGATAGAGTTTAGTATCTAACCTTAACCTGAAAGGTGGTGAGTGTATTCCTATACCTCATTTTTATATATCCCCATGCCTCAAACAAACCTAACCCTAATCTGAGCTCCCACCTTAAATTATATCCCCACGACTTAAGGGGATCATGGGATTGTAGTTAGGGTACACACCGTATAGCGACCGTACTTCGACTAGCGCTAGCATACCCGTAAGTATCCGCTTATTTAACTTACGTATAAGCGTAAAATCCTCGCGAAGTAAAGCGGCCGGTAAAGTTACCGGTAGAGTAGCATCTAATATACTTAATATAACTCTACGACTACTAGTAGATCTCGTCTATAATATCGCTCGAGGCTGGTATAACTTAACATAACCACTTTCCTCTCACAGGAGGCTTGTCCATTATCTCTTTACACTTCACTTGGCGCCTTCTGGATTACGTGAGGCGCAGACACAACACACGCTGTGTCGCTTAGGGGGCGAGGAAGTTTAGGAGTTCAGCCTCTCATTGTCTGAACTATTGCCTTGCGCTTGGAACTTTGACTTCTTTATCCAGTCATCTACTTCAGTCCACTGTCCCGCTCGTTCTTGGTAAACCTTTTGCAATCTGTAAATCATCACAAAATAGTACACCAGTGAAGACATTTCTTCCGATCTTATCATGCCTTTTGATTCTCCATGTCCAGGACACGACGGCCTCTTTCTACTGTCGTACTTTGACGCTTGACATCACCTCCGGCCAGCTCAGTGCTGTAGCTGTGCCCTAGGCCACTCTAGCCACGCCGCCCACCGTGATCCCAGATATGACTCGATCAAGTCGAAAATGTATCTGCCGCTGCGTCCGATGATCCACGACTCCGCATGTTTGTCGAGGATGACGGCATACCACGCTAGTATAGCTAGCGCCTCGGGCCGTCGCTCGTCCAGGAGCTCTCCAAAGTCAGCTGGCGTAGTGATTAGCCAAGTGAATGCCGCATACGTAGAGTTAGAGGTCCCGATGCCCTGAGCTTCGAAGGAGCTGTTCAGCTGTACTTGGAGGCGCCTGACCGCCGCAACGTATTTTTGATACGTCTTCTCGCTCAGATCTTGCTCTTGAAGCAGCCCAATGAGCTGGTCTGTCGTTGGGCCCGTGTCGACGTCTGAAAGGACATTGCTGGAATGCAGCATGACGGGTCCGATCTCAGATGTGAGCAGAGCTGACCAGTGCGGTGAGATGATGGACCGAACGCCTCGCAAGAGACTGATGGTTTGGCTTAGGCGCGAGAGGAAGCTTCCTATCGAGTCGTCTCTCGTTGTGATACTGCCACAGAATGAATGCACTCCGATGAGATGGGAGAAGAGCATGAACGCAGGACAGTTGTCATTTCCTAACGTGGGCAGAGCTTCCTGGAATGCCTGTAAACCTTCCGACTGCAACGATGTAGAGAGCTCATGGTAGTGTATGTGTTCCTGATCATTCGACGCGAGATATGCCATGTGGTACGCAGCAAAAGCGAGCGTTTCACACATAAGGAAGGTGTGCTGAAGAGCGTAGGTGGTGATTGCGCGACGGTATGTCTCGAGCTGTTCCGGAGGGACTAAGGATTTGCAGCCTTGCATCTGAAAATGATGGAATAAGACGTGATGGACAAGGTTCACGCTGGGCAGAAAACCATTTGCTTGTACATTCGGAGGTAGCTCGAACTTCTCAGCGGACTCCGGTAGATTGACGCTAGGCAGAGAACTATTTGCTTGTACATTCGGAGGTAGCTCGAACGTGTTAGAGGGCTCCAGTCTTGGCGTATCCTGACAAGCGACCTGACTGCAGCTTTCATGATCAAGTGGAGAAGGATGATTGCTCGGTCCTTCCGGACAAGGAGAATGTTGGGACAAGTGCGAGGTGGATGGCGTCAACAGTCTCGACCGCGGCGTGTTATAGGAGTCAGCATGATTGCCGACTGCGTCCTCTTGGGGTGATGATTGACGGGTCTGGTCCTGGACATAGGGACACTGACGCTTTCCTGCCTGACAATTCACACACGATGGTCGAGTCTCATCGCACTGCGAGCAACAAGGGTTAGTCGCAGTGAATACGCGGGAATTTCAACATGCGCACAGAGAAATCCGCCAGCACGTACCCTGATGTGGCGCTTCTTGCATTCGGCACACCCAAGTCTGGATTTCTTATGCGTTCTTCTTTCTTTGGGACTCATCGAGAGGAACGGTCTGTTAGGGAAAGGGAGAAGTATTGCACAACAAGAGTCGAGGGGAGGTATAAGCGCGTACGGACTTTGAGAGTCTTCACGGACGGGTAAACGGAAAATGTTAAAAGCTTGTGTACGTTCGGCTAGACCTTCTGCAATAGGCAATGGCCATCTCAAAAGGAGCCGTGTCAAAAACACCGGCAAGTGCACCCTCACCCTCCCTTTGGCGCATCTGACATACATGCAAAAGATGAGAGATGTGATAAGTTTTTGATCTCAATGTGCATGTCACTACTAATCTGAAGTCTACAGTACTGTATCACAGAGCATGTCGTACATGGAATTTCCCTCCTTCATCACCGCCTTGTCACAACCACTAGTGCTTGCAAGCGTCCATCTCACTCTTTTCAGCGTCGACTATGCCACCGCTCTGTTATAGCCACCGCTTGCATGCATCCATCCCACCTCTAGGTCCGTGAATTCTTAAATGTGAGATCAATGCGCGAGGGGTCATTGCGCGAGAGATCAACGCCAGACTCTTCGTCGTGAGAGGCGGTAAGGTCGTCGGTAATCCCGTCTCCGTACCACATGACGCTGATGGCAAGAACAAAGATCATCAGCAGGGCATCAAAGACGTACACCGTCCATTCGTGTGACAACAGGTAGCCGTCCGACCCTCCACCATATTCAGCGCAGCGAACAATGTTTCGGATGAGGATCAAGCAGCTGACAGCGTAGAGACTGTAAAGGTATTTCGGCCAGTCGAGTCCCATCAAGCTACCAGACATTGAAGTATAAGAAGCCATCCTCTTGTGCCAGATGGCAGCTGTGACGATGAAGATGAAGAAAGTGAGATTCTGGAGGACCAAGCCGCCGAGGATGACGTTTTCGCCTGTGTTGACGTCTGAAGCGCTTTTCGCCTTGGTGAGTATCCCTCCTCCTCCTCCTTGAACACAGAAGCAAAGTACGTCGCCGATGACAAAGACTTTGGTCAACCATTTGAGCGGAATAATTGAGTACTGTTCTCCACGTGCAGCTCTGATGATGCGACCGAGGAACATGTAGACAGAGGCAGCGAAGAGGATGGGTGCTAGCAAAATCAATACCGACTGGATGGCGTATGGCATAGTCTTTTCCTGGTTGTAATGAGCCCATGCGCGCGCACTAAACCCAATGATCTCGACTGCATTCTGGTCAGTCATGAGTATTGATTGGACATGTTGATACTTACAAAGTCCACCAATGACGAGTGGGAGGCAGAACCAGGTCTTCTTCTGAAGCAAGCGCACGAGGTTTGCAATCGTCAAGATGCCGAATAGGGCCGCCGCAATAGCTGCAGCTATTACTGAGGGCGAGTAGTGCCAGAGTACGAATTTCGGAGCGCCGTTTGTGTCAGACATGGCGGAAAGTGGTGTCTTGGTGTTCTGGTGGTGTGTTTCGGGAACGAAGAACAAGTAAAAAACGGGGTGTGATAAGACGATGAGAGTCTGCTAGGTCTGGGTGGAAGAACGAGTTGTGAGGAGAAGTAGGATGAGTAGTGAAGAAGACATGAAAGTCACAAGGGCACAAGGGCAGCAGCCTTTTATCAATGAAAGAGGTTTGTTGTGGTTGCGTGTCTGGCGTAATTCACAACGAACGTTTTCTGTCCCGCGTAGTTCTTTTCTCTCCTCCGTTCCTTCCCTTTCTCAGATACGCGTATATGTATTCCTCACACTCTCCCTCCTTGGCAGCAGTTAGCTTCCAACACAGCCTTGCAACACGCAACACGACCCTTCTCATACCATGAAAGACGATGGCAGCAGTTATAACACGTCCTATGGAAGCATGCAGACTACTTTCACACTTCAGACATTCCGAACACTTCCAAACATCTCCACCACCTTCATTCACCACTGTAATCTTTTACAGGAAGCAATTCCTCGCTCAGATTGATATCTCACATTCCGATCAGAATGGCCCGTCTGCAGTCTTTTAAAGATAGAGGAAATGCCTTCTTTGGATCTATACTATTCGAAAGCCGCTTCAAGACAAAGATCCACATCTGCCAAATTGCTCTGGTCGTTGCCATGTTCATATTAACAGGAGCTCGCATCTCTCTTCGACCTCAGGGTCGGCCTCTGACACGATCAGATACTCTAGGCATAGTCATGGTAAGAGATGTTGTGGATATTCCTTGGAGTTGTTACTAATAGCATGTCTAGGGTATCAAGACACTCTTTGTCGTGGCCTACCAGATTGTGACCTCTCATGTCAGTCGTTTCCAGAAGTGGCAGAACCTCAAGCTCTATGTCATCCTCAACTTCATGGAGATTCTCTTCTGGTTCGCCGTGGTCATTCTTACGCTTATGTCGATGTCGAGATTCTGCCAGGGCGCGTATTGCGGTCTTGGCTTTGTTGTTCTGATCGACTCTCTGCTTCTTACGTGAGTAAACCTATGCGTATCCATTCTGTTCTAATGCGAGCTTGACTGATGAGCTTTACAGCTTGTTTGCATTCTGGACCTTCGTCGTTTCATCAAAACTCCGTCGCCAAGCTAAAGTCCAGGCCACGAACTTGGCTTCGAGAAAGCCCATCTATGAGGGCGTATAATCAGTGGATCAGAGCATGGTACTTCAGAGTGGTGTTTCTGACAATCGTGCACGCTGAATAGGGGGAACGTTCTTCTTCATGCCAGAAACTATAGAACCGGTTTATGATGCAAAGAATCTTGATAGGAGCGTATGCTAGTGGAAGCAGGGTTGAGCGTATATAGATGAATGAACCAGACCCAGCAACCGTGGGTACGGACTCCATTGACTGGGTTTTTGTGAGGGAAGAATGTCAAAATCTCTCATCTTTGCATGCGTCTCAGGAACACGAAGACAATCCGTGCACGTACCAAAGTTTTACTGTACTGTATCAATGCCATAAGGCGCTATTATATGTCCCAGAAAGCGTAATCAGACGCTTGCTGCAGTTCATCGGCGGACTTCTTGCGCAATGATCAAAGAGGCGTGAATCATCTACGCTCATACGGCCGAATATGGTCGTATACCTGTGGGAAATAATGGAAACGTCTTACAAACAGTTATTGTAGTGCTTGCATGTTTTCCGCGTGTAATCACTAACAAGCAAGGGTCCACAAAGAACCAGATGTACGGCGTATGCAAAGATCGTATACGGTCACGTAACGCTGTGCTAAGCGACATTCAATCTGCCAAGTGAACATTAGCGTGGACACAGGATGGGGCGCTAGAAATCAAGGCACAAGGTGTTTCTCCAACATATCGTGTATTAGCATTATTATATCGTCTTGTGGCTACAATTATCAGGCATCGCTGCTGCTGCTCCTATGCACTCAGCAGAGCGCAGCGCATATATGACTTCTTAGACCACAGCTATAGCATATGTTCCTACGCACCAGCCACCTCACCATCGTGCGGCATCTACCACAGCCATCTCGAATTAGTACAGCAGCGCTCTCATTCCAGCAATAGCGCACCCAGTCATAATGACACCCCTGACGTAACTCCAGAACTGCCACGTCTTCTGCGTCTTCCAGAACTCCTCTTCCAGCTGCATCTGCTCGTGCGTCTTCTCCTTGCTCTGCGACACCGCTTCATTCATCTGCTTCGACAGCATAACCATCTTCTTGTTCATCTTTGCCATGACTGAAAGTGTGAAGACCGTTGGCAGGATGTGGGATGCTGCTGCGAGAGCGAGTGCTGGGTAGTTTGCGTAGACGTTGGTGGGTGGCGCGGCGAATATGCTGGAGCTGGAGTTGAAGCGCGTGTAGGCGATGATGGTGAGGGTGATGTAGCTAAGTGTGCAGAGGGCGTTGAGTGGTGGGAAGACAAATTCGGAAGCATGGAGGAGAAAGGTGACTTGTTTGCCGGCGAGGTGGACTGGGATGTCTTCGAGCATGAGGAGAGGCATCGTTAGTATGCCTTGGAGTGCTGATGCGCCTATAGTGGATAGGTCGTTAGTTTGTGTGTGGTGGGCAGGCATGACGGGGAAGTGGGAGCATAGCATACCGGCGTTGAATGCTGCCACGATGATGACAATGCTATGCCATGTAAGAAACCACCATGGCTGGGAGAGGACGTTGAGCATGGTGAACAAGATGGTGGCCTTGTAATGTTGAACAAAACTGAAATGACCACTGGTGACTGACAAGAATAGAGAGACAAAGGAAAGGCACGCAACGGGAGCACTGTCTTATATCTTTCTATACACATGACAAGTACCTGCCCCTCCATCTGAGTGAGCAAAGCAGCTCGGATGTCATCATGCTCGATACCTGAGACATGTTTAGGACAATAAAGGCGATGATTGGACGACCAGCATTCACATTCACGGAAGAGCATGCACGACTAGTAGTGTATTCGGCAGCAGCCTCGTGCGTACCACCAGATGACCTATTTTTCGGGACTACAGGCGGCGCGAACAAGCAAGCGAAAGCAGAAGAAACGCGCGAGACGCTGAATCAAGCTTTATCAAGCTTGCAAAACAAGCACCAAGCGTTTGGAGCTTTGACCTGCCCCGCGGGACTAGCGAGTCATGTTCCACGTATGTTTCAGATAATGACGCGTCACTGCATATTGATCTGCGCGCGCTTGCAAAGTTGCAAAGCTCGATAAATTGACGAGAAGTTTGTTGGGAAATACACTTCCGCTATCGAGATTGATGAAGCACGACAACGTCATCTTGCGTGTAGTTAGCACCATGACAACTCTTATCGCCAGATTGACAGGCCTTTTCCTGGGAAAATACGAAGTGATGGGCATGCCCTTGATGATGTTCACGTCGAATGGCAGTGCTTGGATATCGCGCCGCGTTGTCGAGGACATATTGAGTGCTTGAGAAGCCCGAGACGAGGTGTGTGGTATGTGTGTGAAGAGGTTTGCGAGCAAATGGAGTTGGAGTATAAAGATAGCAAGCTATATCTTTTTTCGGCCATGGAACATAAGTGACCGAGGTCACGTGCTCGTTCCCTCATTGATTTCAAAGCGACTTTCCAACAACATCTCTAGAATGCATGCTCATTGTAAAAGTTGACCAGTATTGTCCAGCATCTACATACGATGATTGGTCAGAGTCCCCCCACTCCAGCTGCGAGCAATACAATGCTTACGATTACCAATTATCGAAATGAAGAGAGCATGGTCGAGTGCTGTTGTTCTGTTGGGGAAATTGTACTTGGCATTGTTGCTGACTGATTGTGCCCTGGCGTGCCCTAGCGCAAGATGTAATCTTGGCTTTGAGTAGATATAAAAGTGGTCTACACGCAGCAGACAGTCTTAATATCGAGTTGTTTGAATCATCTTACAGCACTACACCCAGTATAAAGAAACACTCATCACCGCTAGACCATCATGCCCACTGTCTATCTAAGTAAGTTTTGACCCTGTCGCTAGAGTACATGCCCTCTCTGATGATGAAGCTGACAAGGTCATGTAGTCCCGGATTTGTAGCTACAGGGGGGGCTCTCAAGTTCGCTAGGGAGGTCGGAACACCTGAGGAGGCTTTGAGTATGGCCGCTCCAGTCGAGGTGGCTATTCCAGTAATTCTAAAGCACATCAACGACGCTGTCAAAGTGGACCAGGCGACGACATTCTGGAGCGCCATGGAACCCAGAGAGGTGCCTTTCTGAGAGATGGTGTGATTTGCATGGGTGCGGTATGGTTTTTCTTTGGTCAGCATTCAATTGTCTCACAAATTGCCAAGTGCTGCCTTACTAGTTTCCCCAAATCACCATGCTGCCAGAGTCTCTTCAATCCAGCTACCAGCAATACAAGCATGATTCAAACAACATTGCAAAATGGCTCGCAAAAACCGCAAGAAAATGTGGATATCCGGCCGACCTACTCACAGACCCAAACCCAGTACAGGATAGGACCGGAACGAAGGCGTTGTCCAAGCCGAAAGGCAAAGGAAAGAAAAAGGTTACCAAACAGGCAGGAGCAGCAGCTAACATGACTGCTTGGGAACTCTTTCAAGCTTTTCAAAAATCTCAGCCTGCACCTGCATCACAAAAGAAGGAGTATGTCATTAAAGTGAGCAGTTTCATACCGCTAGCCGAGTTTGTTGCCTCAAAAAAATACTGTCAAAATCTCTCCAGCTTTCATGACCATGATAGATCGTACCATTGCTCTCCGGAAGATAGCACGCAAGATGGGCTTCAGGACCGCAAAGTCGATCGCAGCTGTCTTCCAACGAAAGCCACGACTTCTTCATTGGTGTAATGGAGAAGGTGTATGATGTGCTGAAACCACGATGTCAGACCACCGTGGCACACATGCGGGACGACCGAATCTCTAGCTTAGGCATCAAGAACATTTATGCGGCTCTGCCTGTGGAAGAGCCAAGCGAAGGTTTCATCAATTATGAGCCGCCTCCTGCCCAACCTGTGGACGCAGCAAAACCCGTTGAAACGAACGAGGTGTACACTATAGAAGTGCTGGAGTCATTGGAGGCTAAGTGTCTGGCCGCTCAATGTCTCTTCGAAGATATTGCAGACCTTCGACAGTCTGTCGCGAAGATGTGGAGTGCCTTTGAGGGCAAAGGCGTAGATCTTATACCCTGTGCTCTTGCCAGTAACACCGCTGTCGATCTCGTTCGTAAGGCACAAGAGGATTTCACCAAAGAATTCGGGCCGGAAACAACATATGAAGATTTGGCAAAGCTGGTCTATTTCCCTGCCTGCTTTGCACAAGGTATTATTCCACAACATGAAGTCACCCGTACCAAGATCAGTGCGTCAAACCCTAAGCTACCATATGATTCCCGAGTTGCTGGAGTTGCAGAATACATCATGCTCGGCGTTCGTATTCTCTTGGCCGCTTTCGAAGATGTTATCAAAGTCAACAATGCGCCCATCCTACAAGGAGACTATTTCGGTAAATATGACGCGAGTGTAGACTGGTGGTCACTGAGCCCACTCGGAAGGTTCATGTCAGATACTGCATTGCTCATGAGAAGTTTGCCCGATGCGTGTTGGTTGACATTAAATCGTGGAGGTGTACCAGCAGAAGACCAACTAGTGCGCTATTGCCACCATTTGAGAAAAGGTGGCAAGACAGAGTTGTGAGGAGTCTTTGCAGCACAGGTCTTCCTAGATGCTAACCATCATCTTGGTGCTAGTGTGCAGATGGGCTTACTCGAGTTGCAAAGAAATGCTCGACGTTTCAGACTCAGCCTTGATCAAATTCAAGAATTTCACAAGAATCTCAAAATTGAGACTTGGCCCGAACAGAATCAAGCTGGCCTTGAAAACATTTCGATGTACATGGAAGAATTCGTGTTTAATGATCCTGTTCAGAAGATGTTGAAAACATTCTTGTCTACCCAGCAGAGACGCATAATGCCACTTCCACCTCATTTTCGCTTTCTGCAGGACAATCCAATCATGTGTGGCCTCATGAACGTTCACCTTCACCTTTCCGTACAGGAAGCTGGAATCATGTTCGCTAATGCTTGGGGCTCAGTGATGTTCCTCTGTCATCTCTACAATGCCTTACAGAAAGAAGGCCTGCTACAATGTCGCTGGCCGGATCTCGATATGATTATCTCCAACCATTCCGCCACGCACGTCTTTGTCGGCGACCGACCTACAGATATTAGCAGTTGTTATATGCACTTCTGCCTCGCCATCGTTGCAGGTAGATTCGATAGTGTCGTCGAGGAAGGTATGGCTGAGATGAGTTGCATGCTCGCCACTCGCCCATTGACGTCTGTCAGCACCTCAGACGCTCAGGAACAAGGGGAAACGCTCCAGCAAACTCTACGCCAACGCTTCAAAACCCGCAAGGTCCTTAGCCCAGTTGAGCTGGTCGAGACACTTTTTGATGCCGTCTCTTACGAACTACCTATGCTGAAGCTGGACTACTTCAGCTTACATCGCAGATGCTGGATGTTCTTACGATCACTCAACGAAAGCCTGCGCCCACAATTTCATGCAGCGTTTGGCCAGGGTTATCTTGAACAAGAACAACAGCTTCCATTCTTGGTCGGTTACATTTTACAAATTGCGTCTGGAAGCAAGCAAGCGTTCTCTAAAATCAGGCTTCCGGCTGGTCATGTAGCGAGCAGTAGAGTGATGACAACTGCTGGTGTTGCACTGAGTGGCTTTTATCGGGTGGGATGGGTAGCGTAGAGACAACACGTCTCATACACGAGGAGAAGTCGAATATGAGGTTAGCAGACATTGAGTTTACGTCAGAGAAAGAAGCGAGAGAGAATGAGATTCCTGATAGCGACGACGAAGAAGTCTCTATGAGTATGATAGAGGCAATGGCAAAAATGCGATCTTAATCTTGCGACACAGACGAGCTTCGTGGATCCTTTCATGTATATACTGCATTTCGTTGATCTTTCATGTAGATACTACATAATTCAGCTGGTACGACAGAACAACAAACTTATCTGGGTTCTCCTACATTATACCCTCTATCGCACCAGTCAACTTTTTCAATATCCCGGTCATGCTATGACGCAACAATGAGCTCCAAGCCTTCCAAGACCCTCAAGACAGCCGAGTATACATAGATCAGATTTGAAGCAGAAAACGCGTCGAGTGACCTACATAGCTGCGTTCCTGCTACAAATCTCTCGCTAGGAACCGAGCTGACTTTGTGACATTCTACACCTGCAACAATGTATGCAGAAGGGAAGGGTCACACTGCTATCCTCCTGCAAAAGACGCGCTAAATCCAAGGAAAAATGTTTGGACTGGACGAGACGAAGGGAAAATCAGGCCATACAGTTCTTAACATGTAATCAATGAGGTTGCTGATGGCATCGAGTAGGTCTTACTCTACACGTCGTGTAGAAGCAATGCTGTAACACCTAAAGCTGGATCAATGGTGTCTGGAGATCTCAAATCGGGCCCTTATAATTGCGATTGTCCTCCTTTATAAGATCTGCCGCCTTTTCTGCAACCATGACTACTGGTGCACACTATAAAGAATGTTAGGACGTAAAGGATTAGAAAGAGATTAGGGGGGAAAATTTACCGGATGACAAGCCAGTGGTGTTGGGAAGATACTTGCATCCACTACTCTCAATCCTTCCACACCATGCACCTTAAGTCTGTTGTCAACCACACCATCCTCTTGGTCTTTCGACATCCTGGCTGTACACATTGGGTGGTAAATAGTCTCACTTTCCTTGCGGACATATGCCAGTACTTCATCATCACTCATATCGCTGATCGCCCTCTCCGGCATTTCCCATTGCACAAATGCGTCTTTCTGGTAGGTTGGTATCTGTACAATCTCTTGACATACTCGAACACCATGAACCAACATATTTCGATCATGTTCCGTGGAGAGATAGTTGGCTCTGATCACTGGCTTACTGAAAGGATCAGCACCTGCCAGTTCAATAGTACCGCGAGATTGGGGTCGCAGTAAGATGGCACCTAAACTATGATAGTCTAGTGACAAATCATTTGGCGTCAGACCATGACCCATATAGTATGCTGCACAGCTGAGGATTTCCATGTCGGTGCTTCGGGGTCCACTTGTCAGATCATTCTCCTTTATACTCTGTGGTGCAGTTGGATGCTCAGATGCACGATAGAAGACAGCACTCTCTGCTGTATTGGTTGTACCCGGACCAGTACCATATCGAAGCCATTCAAGGAGTGACGGAAGCGCTTTTAGAGGATGTGCGAGGTGCTCAACTGTCATACCTGGCTTTACTCTTGTGTTCACTTTGACAATGAGATGGTCTGCTAGATTATGACCAACGTGAGGAACATCCTTGACAACAGGAATATTGTGCGCATTGAGTTCGGCTGCAGGACCGACTCCAGAGATTTTCAGAATGTGTGGTGAGTGGACCGCACCCGCACTGAGGACGACTTCTCGACGCGCTTTAGCGAGATATCTGACTGGTGATGCTGCACCTGAAGCCATCTCCACTCCGATAGCTCGAGGGGTGCTGCTAGAAGTGTCAAAGACAATGCGTGTCACGTTGACGCCAGTGGCAATAGAGAGATTCGGTCGCTTAAGAACGTCCTCCGTGAAATAAGCAACTGCAGTAGAAGAACGTTGACCGTTCTTCGAAATGAAAGTCTGAAAGCGGACGCCACCATTCATGCCCTTCGACGTATTAATATCAGCAATACGAGGAAAGCCTGCTTGTGCTGCAGCATCCAGGAAGACGTTCGTGATACTCGACAGGTAAGTATAACCCGTCTGCCAAGGACCAGAAGTACCATGAGTCCTCAAATCTTCGTCGTTGAGAGGTTGTTGTGCCGGATTAGGTGTAAAGCATTCTGCTTTTTTCATATACGGCTCCAGATCGTTGTAAGCCCATCCTTCCAGCCCTTGTGCAGCCCATTCATCGTAATCGTCTGGGCAGCCTTTGTTGTAGATCTGAGCATTTATCGCGCTGCAACCCCCTAGCATCTTGCCCTGCGGCCACTGCATTGACCTATTTGCACATTCTTTCTCTGGCGCAGTAGCACAGTCGTGGTCAGCAGCTGTTTTGAATAAATTGGTGTAGCCTGCTGGGAACCTGCTGAAAAGTTGTCGTAGATCTGAGTGGCCACTTTCTACCACCAGTACCGACATTGCAGGATCTTCTGATAGTCGAGCAGCTAACACACATCCAGCTGTTCCTCCTCCTACAATGATGTAGTCGTAGGCAGTAACATCTTTGAGGTCCTCCACCTTAACCTCATTGACGGAAAAGTCCCCTTTCAGAGGCACATGTGGACGAGGCGTAGCAAGCAATGCTGTGTTTGGTTCACCTGGAAACTTGCTCGGAAAGATCGCACTGACAGCATAACGGACGAGTTTGTAGCTCACGTATGCTGCTCCTGCGCCGCCCGCGATGTAGAGGCCAAGCCGTCTGCCATCTGTATTCTTGCGTATATTGCGGAACATGGCTTGAAGTCTTGTATTATATGTTGTTTGAGATATACAAAAGGGTCACATATGCACAAGATGAGTAACACGAAGCTCCAGAACTACTAAGAATAGTATGATCTGCTGTACTTAAAACGTAATAATAGAGGTGGAAACAAAGGATAGGGGTAAAGAGATGGCCGAGGCATGGACGAAGTGCACACACATCACGTGACATGTTTCACCCGGATATATCTTGCTTGCTTGGTTTAGCCTCACCTCATCATTCAAAGCTTCAGTCCACGCGGCATAAGCTCCATATTCGCAAGGAAAAGCACGGTTCAGCGCTGTAGAGACACACCCGAATCTCGACGTGCTAGAGACAGAGACAGCTAGAGATATGGACGCTAAGAACATGACGATAATAGGAGCTGAGCAGAAGAGAGCACTCGCATTGACGCAGGGTACAACGAAGACGCGCGCGCCAGTGTGTCAGAGCACTCTTCGTGCGAGACAATCTAGAGTCGGGGTGCTCTTGTCACCTCCGTAGGCGTTTCCCTCCCGCAGGAGAAATGCTGGAAGCCCTCGTCGTCGACACCGCAGTATACAAGCGAATGAGACTGGTATAATACATCTTTGCAGACGCAGATTCAGGACGATTCTGTATGAAACCTTGGTCTAGAAAACCGATGAGGTTACCCATTGCCTCGCCCTAACAAGCATACTCTAACATACATACATACTTCACCTCGCCCTATTACACCAATAGTGAGAGAGGGGCATCTCTCGAGCGGCTCCACACGCATTTACCTCATGCTCACCTTGTCATTGCGAGCTCCTTTGTAGGTCACCGTATAGAACGCCAAAAACAAGACAAGGTAACTGGAGAGAACGACTACCCCCATCAATGGAGCCAACCAGCCTCGTGCAAAACAGGAGCCCATATTGGGCAAGGCCAAGCCAAACTCATGGGCATAGTATGTGTAGGATGCGAAGTAGATGAACGCCAGGTCGATGACGAACTGCGTAATCTGCATGATCGTAATGTACTGTTTCCACCACACGCGTTCTCCGCAAGCGACTTGGTAGTAATAGTAGTACATGACAACGTGGACTGCGAGGTTGAGGGTTATGGGTACCCAGGAGACGGCTGTCTCGCCTGCAAGCTGGGTATAGCAAAGGAGTACAGTAGCTCCATGGTGGTAAGTGTGCAGAAATGCTATGCACAATCAGCAACGGTCAGTCATTGTGATTGCCGACGTTGTACTTACTTAAAGGTTTCTTCTTAAGCACCAAGAAGCACGTATCCAAGAGTTCAACGTATTTCGTCAGGTAGTTCAGCTGGCAGGTGACCATTAGTTGCTGTCTTATTCACGTGGGAAATTGTATACGCACATAGTACAGTATGACGAGGTTGTCTGTCCACCCGCCATCTGCATGGCATACAGCAGCAAATAACCCTTTGCTCACGAGCGTGGGGACCAACTGCTCAAGGAACAACGCAAGAAGTAGACTAGAGAGGATCGTGAGAGCAAGATTGTGTAATTTGAAGATCCTGTTGAGTTGAATGGGTTTGTAGGGCCTCATGACTTCCCTACCGCCAAAAATAATAGCATAGTAGGCAATGAGTGCAGATAGCGTTGCAGACGAAGTCGATAATGGAGCCGTCTCAAAGTGGAAGTCTTGTGGTGCATACCCCATGCAGGACGTGAAGACCTGTTCGAATAAAGGCCAGAGTTGTATTCCGACATTTGGGGACTTATAAAGAGTAGAAGGATGCATTTCCACTGCCCTAGGACTGACCATAGTCTGGTTGAGCATAGTGAGTTCGGTTGTTGAATTGATGTGTCTGTTGTAAGACTGGTTGAGTTGCTTAGGTATGGCTACTGAGCTGCTTTTAACCACTATCTTAGCATTTTGTGATGAATCCATTGCCTTCATCGGGAAGAACATAAGACAGCATGAATACGGCCACCAATTTCGGATCAGACCCCAAGTATAGCAGGCGAAGAGTATCACGGAAGACGGTTAGAGTATGGAGCTGAGATGCCAACAGAGTGTCGTTCGTGACACGTGATCCTGGTCATATGCGGCAGAGTCAATACCACTGTCCCCACTGGGTGACTGGAGAAGTCTGGAAAAGAGATATGGAGCGAGCGCCTGACTCTGGCATTCTGGTGGAATGTAAACAACACAAAGCAACACAGAGGACGACGAGACTGAACAAGGATGAGTGTCGTTGGAGATACCTTGTCCTGGTCAGCCCACGACAGCTGCGCGGGTAGAGCCAATACCATTGTCTTCGTTGAGCAAGTTGAGTGAGCACAGAGCACAAGGATCAACCTGAGACGCCATTGTTGAGTGCGGGTCGTGATCCCCTGTCCTACCGTTTCACAAACAAGTAGTCAGAAAGACAATAATGAAAGCGGTCAGAAAGACAAGTATGCATGCCATGATGCTGTCACAAAGACAAGCATGCATGATGCAGTCAGCTTCAGCCACCAGCTTCAGCTACCTTATCTCCCAAGCCACTAGTATTGTGTCTGGCCATGCTTGGCATCACCGACAGGGAGGAAGTAAGGAAGTAAGGACGTGGGGGCCAAGCGCAGGATAGCTCTTTTCGGCTCGGTGCTCAAAGATGCCACGCCACAAGCTACGTAGATAAGAAGGACTGGATTTGGTAAACATTCTTGGTTTACGCACTGACAATGGACAAATAATTCGATAAAGATGTCCAACTTGACCCTCGCAAGCGATCTGTTCGCTCTCGCTGCCTCGGCGTCTGTGACATTTGGGCTACGCCACATACTTGTTTACTTCTTCGCTGGACTTGTGCCGGGCTGGGCCAAGCTTGAGAAGTCAAAACAACAACGAGTAGCAGTAGAAGTGGCGACTCTCCCCGCTCGTATCTTCGTCGGCTTTGTTACTCTCCCTATCGTTGTCACCGCATACACGCCAATCCAGACATGGCGGCCAGAAGATTCGCGCGCTTGCCTCCTCGCATGGTGGGTTATGTCACCGACGGTCACAACTTAGCTATACTAATCTCGTGCAGCTCGATAAGCACCGGCGCGTATCTTATGGATCTCACTATGCCACGTAGCAGCAAGCTGTCCACGCTCCACAATTATATGCCTTTGGCGCTTCTGGTTTTGCTTCGGGTATGTGCCTCTAGTGGCACTCCCGCAGACACCTTGATGTGCCGTTGCGTCGCTGCAGCCATTTTCTTCGGCGCCTCCGTCGGTGGGACTGCTACGATTGGTCTAACTTTCTGTTTTCACTGTCGCGATGCCTGGGCTAGATCTACCTCGACTGAACCACTGAAGAACGGCTACCGTGCTTATAAGGCATTACTTTTAGTCCTGTCGGTGGTTACTATCATCGGCCATTATCATTGTGCCATGTTCATGCATTGGTGGCTTGTAGAGGGACATGTCCGATTTGGCGCTTGGGTGTATGTGCTGTTTGGGTGGACGCTCCTGGATCTTTCGCTCGAGGTCTGGTTTCTGTGGTGGTTCCACACCTACGAGCCACGCTACAAGGCTAAAGTGGGACAGAGGTCGGTTGGGGTTGTCACACCACCTGGAACCTGCCTGGAGCTGCCTGGATGGAGAGTGATGGGTCTTCGAGGTGTATTCGGCACGTGGCTTGTTCTCATGTTATCTTTCGTCTGGCGGAGCGTTTTCGGTTATGGAATAAGGTTGTAAAAGGTAGACTTGTTGAAGTGGTTAGAGTCAGACAATTAAACAACATGCAGATGCTCTCAGACTCGCGTCCACAACGTCCTCGATAAAGCCATCCAAGCTTGGCGAAGACCTCTCCCCGCAAAGCACAGTAAGCAGCAATTGCCCCAATCTCTATTTCCAACTCCTCCCCTCCTAAACTGACCAAACCACGCACTACTACCTAATCTATCACCACAATCCACCACCTCTACCACCTCCACCACTTCCAACCTCCCATAATATTTTACAATACATCTCATTCCCCTTCGCACCACAACCCTACCACTCAGCATCACCAATGCCCAACTGCATCATCTCCCTACCAAAATACGGCATAATCAACCATTCCAAAGCCTTTCCGAGAATATTATTCCCTCCCCTGAGCTTTTCACGGGCTACTGGAGGTGAGGGGAGGGGGAGAGGATGATGTGCCGAGGAGGAGAGGTGGGTGGGATTGGAGGTGGCGAACTGGACTTTTACTCCATCCATGTGCATTTGCGCAAGACCGTAGGTCATTCGGGGGGTGCTCGCCCCAGTGAGGCTCTCAATGTGCACGAATCTCTGGCAGATACGGACCAAGGCATATGCAGCGCTGGTGAGAGCAAATTGTTGTCCAGGACACGTTCTCTGTTTACAAGTCAGTGCGACGAAATCACCGGCATAAGGGACGTCGGTAACATACAGCTCCAGCATTGAAAGGGAGGAAACCCTTCGTATTCTTCCTACCTTCGAACCTGTCTGGGCGCCAAGCGTCAGCATCAGCGCCCCAGACGCCCTTATCCGTGTGCAATAGAGCGAAGTTCCAGGCTACAACTGTTCCCTAACGCAACTATCAGTGATGGATATCTCAACGGAGTCGTAATACACATACTTTTCTAAGAAATATGGGGGATCTCCCTTCAGCACCACCTCCAGTAGGAAGCGACGTGTCGACCGCGGCGGTCATGTTTCCAAAGGGAGCACTTGGAATGAGCCTCAAAGTTTCGTTGAGGCAATACTGAAGAAACTGGCACCGTTTGAGTTGTTCGAAAGTGATTAAATCGTCGGTCTCGGTCGGACCAAATGCTTGCACGACCTCGAAACGCAGCTTGGAATAAGTGGTCGGATTTTGTGCAAGGTAAGACAACAGGCTTGACAACAACGAGGCTGTGGTCTGTCGTCCTGCGCCTAGCACGTCTAGTGCCATCGATAACAGGCGCTCTTCATCGCGTGTTTCCATCACAAAATCTTCTAGTAGATTGCGTTTCTCTCGCTGCATAAATTGAATTCTTGTGCGCTCATCGGGATCGTCATTCAAGGCCATAACTCTCTTTACACTCATCTTCACAACGGTGTGCACACAAAGACATGCCTCACGAAAGGGTACTGTATTGTAAAGCCAATACAACCTGTCTAGACTAGCCCTTATTGCACTCCCAATGTTACAGAGTTCTAAGGCTTGATAGAGCTCGTGATCAACACCAGCTTGATCAGGCGTACCTAGGCCCAGAAATTGTGTTGAAGTACGCATCGTATGCTCTTCAAACAGTGGTTGTATTTCGAGTGGACCGTTAGTGCTAGCTAAAAGGTTGATGAGTGAGGCAGTATTCTTGTGAATGATGCCCGTATCGCTGATACGCTCACGACTAAGTGCGGATCTGATCATTCTGCGACTATGTTTCCACTCTTCGCCATCGGAGCCAAACTGATATGAGTTAGCCTGAGATCGTTAACAAAGATCTGGTAGGTCACGGCCCCATACAATGCTGTAACGACCTAACGCCGGTTCGAAGGCATGCTTTCTTGTTCCAGTATTAAAGTCCTGATTTCTCGTTGTAAGAATGGCATGAATATTCTCAGCATCAATTGTCAAGACTCGATCCCCCCATGGACGCGGTAACAGGAGTGTCTTGACCTCATAACCAGAAGTACCACTAGCAGTAGAGAATAGGCTTTTCACGAATGTATGAATCTCGCCGTTCCGAGCTGCTTGAAATAACTGATTGTAGAACATAATCGTCCCAAGTATGTTCCATCGTGATGTCAGTTGCGGTGGTGACTCGTAGCCTCTGCTAATAGCTTGTCGTGAAGAATCGCTTCGGAGGAAGACTACCTTCCCAATGGATGCTGCAATAACGAATAGCACGAAGATGCTGATAGGTAAAATCATCTTGGTCAAGTGCAACATAAGTGTAAATCGAGTTGATATGTGGTTGTAGGGAGGGTGCAGAATGTCCTCGAGAAGCGACGAAATGTGATGATTATAATAGATATCGCCCAGGTATAGCTGTGAAGTGTAAGTTCCACAAGGTCGTCGCCAATCGCGTTGATCCTTTACTTAGTGGAACCTTCACCATTCGGAAAACGTAAGACGCCATAAGGCAAGGTAACTAAGTATTTCTCAACACTGACTCTTCAGTGCATTAAACCGATATCACCCTTGCAACCAAATTATGCGCATGGCTTTCCGTATTTAGTTGCACTACTGAATCGCGATCGCGAAGCCAAGGAAGAAGTATTTTGGCCCCAATCTGCTGCAGATGGGGCCAACCACCTTGCAGATGGGCTGGGTGTCTTAATTCGGGGAGGAAGATCTTTCTCGCCACTTTGAATTCTGTTCTGATTTTCTCTTATGTTCTTGTAGTCTGTATTACGCTGAAAGATAACTCACTGCAACACTGGACGGGATACATCTGGACTTCCGTAACCTAAAGTCGAACTTTCCACTATGAACATCGCTTCTGTTGACGGAGTGGGGAAAGACGAGCCCGACATTGTTGAGGTAGCTTGCGCTACACCTTTAAACGAGATAACAGCGCACTCCTCTGCAGAAGCACAGTGGAAGAGTGGCAAGCAAGAATGGCTTATTGTGATATGCCTGGGGGTTGTCAGTCTCATGGTAGCATTGGATGCCACAATCGTTATTCCTGCGCTTTCGGTTAGTGCTCATGACCCTTCAAGACCATCTCGTTGACGGTGCTTTAGGACATTGCTAGCTCGACCAAGGCCAATGCGGTTCAAAGCTTCTGGTTTGGATCTGCATATCTTTTGCCGTATGCTGGTCAGTACCACGCAATGTTGAAAGCCGTCGGCAAGTTCGACTAATGTGACTAAGTCTTCCAATCGCTTATCGCCTCACTGAGTGACATCTTTGGTCGACGGGAACTGCTTCTCGTGTCGGTTATTTTCTTCTTCGTTGGGAGCACTGTGGCCGCTCTGGCGCACAGTGTCATTCAAATGCTGTTCGGACGTGTTATTCAGGGCATTGGTGGTGGGGGGATTGTGTGTCTAACAGTTCGTACTAGTATCACACTTTGGAAAAGTTGGTCCCACCATGCTGATTCCATACAGTCAATTATCGTCACAGACATCATTCCACTACAGCAGCGCGCTGCTTTCCTCGCTATCCCTCAACTCGCATGGGCGATTGGAACAATTTCGGGACCCCTGCTGGGTGGGTGTGTCCCTAGTTTCGCTGTTCAAGGTCGATACTGACATGATTTAGGTGGCCTGCTGGCATCTCATTGGCAGTGGTGTTTTTGGATCAATTTGCCGTTCGCTGGACTAGGCCTTCTCATGATTCCTCTGGTGGTTAGATTGAAACACAGAGATCGTCTAACAATCCGCAGTAAACTGGCGTCCGTGGACTATATCGGCATTGTGCTGTTCACTTCCGGAATCACTGTCTTCCTGGTCGGTCTTTCTTGGGGAGGAAATGAGTTCAGCTGGAACAGCTATCAGACTCTACTGCCGCTGATGCTTGGAGCTACGATTACAGCTCTCTCCCTCTTTTATGAAGCACGTTTCGCCCGATCGCCATTCATCAAGTTGTCAATCTATAACAACTATTCGTCAGTGTTTGCACTTGTGGCAGCATTCCTTCAAGGTCTTATTGTGAGTGAAGACTTCCGAGCCAGAAGTGCTTTAGTGAACTAACACATCCTTGTAGATGTACTCTGGGGTAACGAGCAACCCCTTTGCCTCATGTATTTTACGGAGCTAACTATCATAGCTTTATGCTTGGAACATCTACTTCCAAGGCGTCTTGGGCAAGACTCCCATTGGCACCGGGGTTGCATTGCTTCCCACCATGCTCTGCACAGTACCTTCAAGTATTGTCACCGGTCAGCTACTTCGAAACGGCGTCGACTTTCGCAAGCTCATCCTACCTGGCTGGACACTATTACTTGTTGGTAATGGTCTCTCAATAATCTGGTTCGTAAACACTCCAACTGTAGTGTGGGCAATCACGCAGCTTGTCGCTGGATTTGGTCAGGTTAGTCTGGAAGGCAATCAAGCGAGCTTGAACCTTACTGACGCTGGTTTACAAGGGTACGATACTCATAGCAGGTGTCATTGCCATTCAGAGTCATGTGGATGCAAAAGACGTTGGCGACGCTGCAGCCATGTAAGCTGTGTAGTTCTTGTACCTTTGCTAACCTAGAAACTCACATCGTCGATAACAGGTACTCATTTCTCCGCGGTCTTGGTCTCGCCGTCGGAGTTAGCCTTGCGGGCACCATTCTACAGAACCGGCTACACTACTGGCTCATCGTCGAGCAACTTCCACCTCACATCGCTGAAGACATCATCGGCTACATCATGATACTTAACACCTTGCCGGAGTCAGAGTATACAGCTGCCGTTCGTCTTGCAATCGCGCGATCCCACAGAAACTTGTGCGAAGCTTCCCTTGGCTATACAGCATTAGGGCTGTTGCTCATGTTGAAGCTGAGGAAAGGCGACATGAATAAGGCTCTCGCTTCTAAGCAGCGTATCGAGAAGAAGGAGGAAACTGATGAGGTCATATTGACGGATATAACCGACAGCAAGGCTTGATCGCTGAGAGACATAGAGCCTTGTAATGACTTTTCTTTCCATCTTCCAGGGAAGCAGGATTGCATGAAGTCAAATTCATGGCTCTATAGCGGTGGACGTGCTACTGGTAATGACTTTACGCGAGTATATCTTGAGGATGCCGCTGCGACCTTGGGACAGCAAGTTGGGTAGGTCGGAAAGTGCCATGTTGCTGACAGATAACAACAAGTGGTTTTTCGATTCCGCACACTGCCTAGGAGCGCCATTTTAAATGTCATGTGACGTATGTATTCCACTGATGCCAACTTAGCACTTCTTTTCTTTCGAATTGACTCTTGCAATAAAAAAAATCTTTTCAAACCTTGCGAACGGACGAGTTTTATTTTAGAATAGATGTCGTGGATGTCTATATTACTCAAGCACTCGCACGTGGTCTCGGTCGCCTCTGTTCCATTACCGATGACCGATAACCGAGCAACTTCGAAATCCAACCCAGCTGTAGCTCATGAGAAGGAACTATCACTCATACAAATTGCACGTCATGTCATCAAAACCACCACCGTCAAAGCCTCTGAAGCCGTCCCATGGCCTTGAGCTTGCGACACCGTTGCTGACTCTGGACTTCACGATCTCAGTCAAGCTACATCCAAAGATTTCCGTTGGCCAAACGCCGTGGGGCCAGAGGAATTGGATATCATTTGTTGGTGGCGAGTGGGCGGCAACTTGGGCAAGTGGTACTGTCATTGTATGTGAACATCGGAAAAGACGAAAGATATGCTTAAGTGGGCTTTTACCACGTCAAACCGTGAAGTCTGTGATATCTATCACGCGTGCTGTGTTTACTGTGATGCATTGGGAAGCGAGAAGGATTGGCGAGGAAGAGTAGCAATGAAACACGATCTTGGCGATGAAAAAGACCCTTAACTAAGTTTGACCTCTTCGTCTGACACCATAGCCCGGAGGTCAAGACTCACAGCTCGTAACGCCATCGCTCGCGACCAAACTCGAGACCAATTACCTCCTCAAAACTAACGACAGTGAACCCGCGTACATCGTGATCAAAACGTCCGGCTGGCGCACTGGTCCGCGAGAAGTTCTCGAAAAGCTGTTCGACCCGGAACAAGCCAACTCAGTCAAGCCTAGTGAATACTCCTTTCGTCTGTATGTGAATATGGAGACTGGAGATGAACGTTACAGCTTTTTGAACGAAGGGTTGTGGGTGGGAAGTGGAGCAAGACTGGGCGCTGAAGGCGTGTATTAAGTGCCGAATGTCATATGATTGTACTGACAAGGTTGTTTCCAGTCATTTACGATGCTTATAGAGTTGGCTAAACGACTCATACGTCAAAACACGTCTATTTGTTCAGGCAAGTTATAGTCCGAAATATGGCTAGCAGAAAAGGCGACAGAGTAAATGGCAATATATCCGTTACAAGCTTTACTTCAGTTTTTCTGCTACTTCTGATCAGGTCTGTTCGCTATTCTCAGGGAAGCACCGATAATTGCAAAGCCTGACCCATAGAATGTCTTCAGATCTTTCGGATCATCAAACACCACTTCCCTATCTTTGCGATCCCGATGGAGATGCTTAAGGCAGCTATTCTTATCAGTAAAAGCCATATACATCCCATTCTCGCCAACTTCTTTCTCCCACTCTTTCAATTCCTCCCCATGCATAAAGCTCAGAAGATACCCGGCGTGCTGATCTGCCACAACTGCTTGATCTGCATAATCCTGTTGAGCAGGCTGGTAAAACACCATCGATACATCCGCTGCATGAGCGGCCCATCCTTGTAGTGGCCCCAGATGTTCGTCCGGGCACTCCATGATGTAGAAATACACGTTTGTTCGACCTTTATTGCGCTCTGCCAACATCTCACCTCCTTGCACAATGCCGCCACAGAACGAAGCTTCCGAAACAACGGCATCAAATGCTTTTACTGGGCGTTTCGCATCTCGCCAAGCTTGCGAGTCCACAACCGTCTTTACGATATGCGGAGTTGGTACTTCTTCCAGACCAGCTTGCGCCTGTTCCCACGTCCAATCATCTTATGCGGAAGCAGAGAGGAGAATAGCTTCGTCTCGTGTACAGCCGATCATGACGGTTTTCACCCAGTCTGGAGCGTCTGTAAAGTACTCGACGGAACCGAACTCGACGCCTGGCTTTGGCTTTGCTATCCACTCCGGATCCAGCACAGGCGGAAAAGGCGATCCATCCTAGAAGCCAACTAATTGCTGTGCGGATAGACTCCGTAGAGCTGCGACTTTGACAGCTCCCGGAGCGTCTTTAGCAATGCCAAGTTTCTCGACAATGTCATCGAATCGTCGTTGCGATTGTTCGAAAGGCGGATTCAGCGCCGGCGGGAAAGAGCGAATATTTGCTCTAGCGAACAGGTTTGGCACATTACCTTTGATTTGCTGCCATACCGAGTGAGCACCTGCAGATTCGCCAGCAAGGGTGACGTTCTGGGCATCACCTCCGATTATGTATGAACTTTTGAATCCATTGAAGAGCTACCCGTTGGTCGTTGCATCCTTGACTCATGATGGGAGGCTCGCCGTGGGCGATCTGGTCCTCGAGGAGTTTTTTTGAAGTCAGGAAGTCGAAGTAATTGAGACGGTATGCGATGGGAACGACTATTATGGGCTGACCGAGTTTGATCGATCGCTGAACGAGGTGATTACCGTCTTGGTGCAAATGTCAGATGACTATGTCTATGATTGCTTCCTGCATAAGATTTGCAAACCTTGCTCCATGCCTGAATCCCCATGGGCGAACGCTCCGCCATGTATATAAGCGAATACTGGCACCTTTCTCTCCTCTCCAAGATCCGGTGGCGTATAAATACTCACCGTCAAACAATCCATCTCGCTCATCCTCCGATCACAGCCCAGTTTCTCGAATATGTTCTCAAACAACCAATGAAGCACATTTGCTCCCTGCGGTGGTCTTGGACCATAGAGCGTTGCATCTAGTGTTCTTGATAGCTTATCGAGTTCGAGCAACTTTGCGGAAAGAAAGCGAGCTGCTGTACGAGCAAAAGGTATGCCTAGGAAGTTGAGGACGCCTTGCTTGGAACGGAAATCTTTGATGTGCAGATTGTCGCTGATGGCGAGGACATGCTCGCTTGCGAAGTTGTCTAGCTTCCATGTTGGATCTACCTTGGTGGAGAAGTTTTGCATTGACTGAGCACGTTCAGATCTAGTGGGTGGCGCCATGCTCGGACTTGTTGATCAAGATGAGAAGTCTAGGATTAAAGGTGATTAATCAGGACCTGATATGGCAGGTTATAGGCACATGACGGCTTCTGCTCCCACATGAAACACAATACCCCTGCTACATGTTTCCTCGCTCAGCGACTTGAAGTCCTACAGCCTTTGAGCCTATAATTACCAAGTCCCCCACAACCCCGCAGCGGATAAATGAGGTGTTAGCCTGTCTTATAGGCTTACATGCACAGTAAGCATGAATCAAGCAATGAGAGCCAAGAGATGTAATCACCCGTAACATCAGCTTATCTGGCATACCCACGCTACTTTTTCCAGCCGCACTCCCGCTAGATCACACGCACGGTTACACTGGTTGCACATCTACTACCAATAGCATCCAGTCCCTGCTGTTGAAGGTTACGCAGCATGCCTTGCACAAATCGCCGGTGTTCTCGACCCCTGTTCTTCTGATCGTTCATAGTGCCCAGTCTTTCTACATCTTATCCTTCTTCTACTTGTCCTCCATTTTCATACAAAAGACTTCGCCTTCTCATCGCTGAGACGCCATCTCACAGCCATGGACAACGCCACCGTGACAAGCTATGCCGGAGTCCACATGCGCTACATCGCCATTGCCGGGTTCCTAGCTCTGGGAGGCATAACCTTCCGCCTCGACTCAGGCGGCATGTCCGGATTTCTCGCGATGCCAGCCTTCAATCGAGATTTCGGAACCTATGATCCGGAATTGAAACAGTACGCAATCTCAGCCAATTTACAGCTTATATTCAACCTTCCCACACTCTCCTTTGCTGTGATGTGTTCTCTGCTGTCTGGTGAGATTGGATCACGCTTCCGTCGGCGAGGTGGTTATGTAGCTCTAGGTGTTCTTTCTGGCGCTGGGGCCGCAATGCAACTTGGAGCCACGACGACACGTACATTGGTAGCTGGGAAGATCATTAATGGGTAGGCTAGATCGAGCGTGCTTTTTACTATACTTACACCTTTTAACTGTACGCCTAGTGCTGTATACGGTCTCGGAGCATCTTTTGTACCAATGTACATTTCTGAAACTGCACCGACTGTCGTTAGAGGAATGCTGGTTTCATTGCTTCAACTGGATATCAACACGGGCCAGCTACTAGCCACAGCGATCAATTTGGGGAACCTGGGACCTTTCTAGCAGATGGGCATACAGAGGACCTTTTCTTGCTGAAATGCTGGTGCCTATTATCATTCTCACTGGAATCTGGTTCGTTCCTGAATCGCCAAGTGAGTACCTCGCAACCTTCCGTTTTACATCATGCTCGATTAGATGACTGATTACGATCAATCGCAGGGTATCTCCTCACCAAAGGACGTCGAGAAGAAGCAGCCGCCTCTTTCCGTCGACTTCGCGGCCCATAATACCCAGAGCACGCAGTGCAGGCCGGGGTCGAAGAAATCGCATCAGCCATTGGAGAAGAGCGACGGCTTGCGACATCCGAAGTCCAATGGGCGTCGCTGTTCAAAGGAACCAATGCGCGACGAACTACCATCTGCTGCCTAATATTCGTCTGCCAGCAATACTCTGGCATCTCCTTCCTCACTTCCGACGGGACATACTTCTTCGTTATAAGTGGAGTGACCAATTCGTGGATGGTCTCGTTTGTGCTGAACATTATGGGCGTGGCAGGCACGCTGCTCTCAATTGTGCTTCTAAAGTTCGTGGGCCGCAGACCGATCATGATTGTTGGTGGTGCGTTACAATGCGTCAGTATGCTGACATTCGCCATCGTCGGCGTCGTTGCACCCGGAAGTGTAACCGCTGCGCGAGTACTGGCAGCTTTCACACTCCTGTATGGATTCTTCTACAGCGCGTCTTGGGGCCCGTTGGGTTTCGTGCTGGCCTCGGAGATTCCGTCCACCGAACTACGAGCAAAGACTCTTGCGCTTGCTATTGGCGTTAATTAGGCTTACACGCTCACACTCGCTTCTTGGCTCCCGTATGCTCTTAACCCTACTATTGGCAACTTGGGCGCCAAGCTTGGCTTTATATTTGGCCCTGTTATCGCTATTGGAACTATTTGGATGTATTTCTGCCTGCCGGAGACTTCTGGCCGGTGGCTTGAGCAACTCGATGAGCTTGCTGTTATGTCTCGTTTCAATTCAAGTATATTCTATGGTGGGCCTACTAATCGTTAACTCCAGCGCATTCCCGCTCGTAAATCAGCTTCGTACCAATACACCGGTGAATTCCTGCGACATGGTGGTACAGAGCTCACCAAGTCGTTCGATGACCAAGATGGTGGTGTAGTCAAAGGAGGCTTATCCCACGTTGAGGAGATCTAGCGATAAGGTCGTGATGTTGACGGGCCTTTTACATAGAGACAGATGGTTCTGAATGGACGGATATATCTGATGATGGTGATGGCGATTAGTTTAAGTCTACTTCATGTTATTACCTTCACACGATACTGGAAAGTACACGACGCCTCTTACAACTATTGTATAGGGACAAGTGACAAGTGACACAACTTGTCAAAGTGGTGGTGGTTTCAAGAACGTTTCGGCCCAAGCAATTACTAACACTTGGCTGGGTTATTACCATCTCAAATTATCAGTCACTCCATCCTCAATCTGAGCATGTTTGATAATGAGGAGGGAAAGTACTGCCAAGCTTTTGGGTTTTCGAATCACACAGTCAGGAAGCCCCTACATGTGTACTCTAGATACGTTGTAGACGACATTAGACACAGCCGCAATGTGTATGGATTAGAACAACAATCTAGGAGAACAACCTAACTCGCTTTCCCTCATGTCTGCCTGCAACACCCGATTAGCTTTAGAAATCTCAAGCTCATTGATGTTCAACACAAAGAGTCCCAGTCACGGCGTCATGAAATAGTCTACGAATTAACCAGCATCTTCTCATAAGCTTTTAGCACAAGCATATCCGTATCGGCAGTCTTGCGGTGCGCTTCTGCGGCGGCACGTAGCGCTAAAACAAGGTTCGCCTGGGTACTCGCGGTGATCTCTTTGGCAAGTTCCTCGTATCGTGACGCGACTATCTTGTCGACTTCGGCTGATTGACGACGAGACTCTGCAGCTAGACGCACTGCATCAATATAGTCAAGCTGTTCCAGACTATATCGCAACGGTTGATGTGCTTGGTTATCCGTCAATACTTGTGGAATGTTAGTTGCAGAAGTGTTTGAGACTGTCGCCGCTATCGAGACTGGTGGTTCAGATCCTGGTGATGGAATAGCCGTTACTATATCATGAGCGGAGACCTTTACGCCGATGTTTGACAAAGACTGTAGAGGGATCCCAGGTGGAGGAGGAGCTTGTACTGTATCCAGCTGGTCTCGAAGTCGATACCTCTCTAGTACCTGCGAGAATGTCTCACCATTCATAAGACTTTGCACCACCTCGTAGAGAGAGAAATCCCCAGTATCCGATAATTGTTCGCGCTTGCGAGTCCAATCGAAATCCTCTTTGTCCTTCAAAGTAGTCCAAAACTGCCATGTGAACAATGGCAACAAGCTTAGAATGAACAAAATGAACACATTCCGATTGTCGCTCTGTGCCAAGCTAATTGAGGGTATATTCTCGGTCCATATCAGTCCTAGATACGTGCCAATACCACATACAAGCGTGAGACCTGCCCACCCAAGCAAGGAGGTTGGTTGATTCAACAGGGCCTGGGCAGGAAGAGACGACTTAAGAGGTCGTTGTGCGCTATCAGGGTCAAGTTTACCACTGAACCATATTCGAATCTCATTTGAGTTGTGCAATTGCAGCAATGCTATACTTCTTACAGAACCAGAGACGACCGATGCAATGCCAAGTATTGTGGCCACAACCAGTGAGCCACGTGCAATCCAGTGTATATCGGAGATCCCAGGGAGAGAAAGTGCTGTCAATGCCACTTGACCGAATATAGCACCCTGAGATTATTAGTCCTTTGTGCAAGGAGGAGGAGTGATAACATGCTGTAAGTACTGACTGCGACTCCTACAGTATTACAGATGCTGACATAGGAGTCTTTCCATTTCACGATATCCTCGTCGGAGAGCAGACATAGCGATGCCTCAGTCTGCTCCAGCTGGTCAAAGTCTATTATAGGAGACAAGAGAAGAGCTTGCCATCGAACGTATCGTTTATTACGGTATGAGTTTGGCGAGATGTAACGACGATACGAAGTAGAAGCACGGTAGTAAATTGCACCTATGATAGAAATGGTAAAAGATATGCTCCTTACGAGTACTAATGCGTCCATGATAGGTAAGAGCACGAGATTCTGTAGCGCTGCGCCGCTTCTTGACAATAAGACAATGCTCGTCGTAGTGTTCCTTATCGTCGTGTTTCAAGAACGTTTCACGTTGTTCTGATTAAATGATTACTAAAGCACGCTCGAGTCATGACAACCTCATCTTATCAGTCACGCCATCCACGCCAATGGTTGCGAATGTCCTCCTCGGCCAATCCGTACCCAGTACCTTAGTGCAAAACAACGATCACACCACCTTCCCCTTGAGGTAGCGCGAGCATGGCAAAGCCAATGGGCCGAGGGATATATAATCCTTTGTCCACCCCTCCTCTTCCACCCCAAACATTCACCCCGTTGCATACACATCTACCAATTGTCTACCTACGCATCACTCCCAATGGCACCAGGACTACTCACCCAAGACACCCCCGAGGCCCCACACAACCTCTCCTCCCCCTACAAAGCCTCCAAACGCGATAACAACAACGCTCCTCGTGACATCTTCCCCGATGGTATCAGGACCAGCGGACAGCATGAACCACTCTACGACCTGCTGAGACCTTACGAAGACTTTCCCAAGGAGGTGACAGGCCCCACAGTCTGGACAACAGAGCAATACAGGAGCAACCCTGAGACATGGACACACAGGTTTACAGAGGAAGAGTTGGCGGAACTCGGTGCTACTGCGGATGACTTCATGAAGTCGGATACACCATTAACTGGTATCAGCCAGGTACGTTTGTGAACACATCTTCCAAGCTCATCACTTGCTACAAAGCCCAGTGACCAACAATCAACCATCCACAGACCAACTTTCCCCTCCCCACCCTCGGCAAACGCCTCGCCGCCCTCCGAGACGACCTCATCAACGGCAAAGGTTTCATCCTCTTCAAAGGCTTCCGCGTCACAGAATGGGGCCTGCACAAGTCCGCCGTAGCCTACATGGGCCTCGGCACCTACCTTGGCTACTTCGTCTCGCAAAACGCACTCGGGCATGTCCTGGGCCACGTCAAAGACGTCGGCGACGACCCCACTCAAATCGACAAAATCCGCATCTACCGCACCTCCGCGCGGCAATTCTTCCACGCCGACGACGGCGATATCGTTGGTTTGTTGTGTGTAGCACGCAGTCTTGAGGGGGGTGAGAGCGATATCGCGTCCGTGCATGAGGTGTACAATGCGCTGCAGCGCACGCGTCCGGACGTGGTTAAGACGCTCACGGAACCGATTTGGTATTTCGACCGCAAGGGTGAGAAGTCGAAGGGTGAGAAGGATTGGATCCGCACGAGCGTGTTCTATCTCGAGCCTAAGCCCAATGGTCGCGTGTACTGTAAATGGGACCCGTATTTCGTGCGCTCGCTAGGGCGATTCTCAGACAAGGGACTCGTACCAAAGCTAAGCGAGGCGCAAGAAGAGGCGATGGCGGTGTTGGAACAGACGTGTCAACAACTGGCACTGCATATGGTGTTGGAGGTGGGGGATATTCAGTTTTTGAGCAATAGTCAGGTGTTGCATGCCAGGACTGCGTATAAGGATCATTTGCCGCCGATGCCGAGGAGGCATTTGATGAGGTTGTGGTTGGCGGCGCCGGAGAGTGAGGGAGGGTGGAAGTTGCCGTTTCATGATAGTGATGAGAAGAAGAGAGGCGGCATACAGGTTGATGATAGGGCGCCGCATTGTCCATTGGATGCCGAATGAATAGTTTGAGATACTTGAAAGAGCAGTCGTCAGATGTAATGCAAGCAATGATACTGTCGTGCACTCTTTCCTGCTCCTGAGCATGAGGCTCGTGGTCTCCCGACGTTGTGGGAGTCGTGCTCAGCCATTCAGGTTACTACCACCCTCCCGACTTTCATCCTGCCTTTCCTTCTCATCCTCGCCCTTTCCACCTTTCTCCTCCCTCTCTCTCCTCACCCTCGCCCCCTCCTTCAACTTATCCCACCTCTCCCTATACCTGAGCACAACCGTCTTCAACTTCTCATTCTCCCTCCCGAATCTCTCCAGATCTTTCTGTGCTCTCTCCAATGCGTTTTCCAATGCCAGCATATCCTTGTCCTCGCGCAATGTCGTGGCTGCTTCTTTTCTAGCTGTAGACGTAGACGGAGCGCGTTGACTATTCAAGCTCAGTATGGATTGTTGCAGTGCAATAGACTGGTTTTGCGCGTTCTTCTCCCAGTCGTAGAGGCGATGAGAGAGCTTGTCTGTCAATTGTTTGAGACTGGCGTTCTCGAGCTCCAGTTCTTCAAGGGTCTTTTGGGTATTACCGGGATTGGTGTTGCTAGTCGATGCGGATGACTTTCGAGTCATTATGTTCGGACGAGCTGGCATCGTGGTTGCTATGGGTGTATTGCCTATACGCGGTTGTTGTGTTTGAAGAGCATCGACAAAGTGCTCTGGAGCATCGGACGCAGTAGACGGATTACGCGTGTGTTTGCTTGCAATCGACTTGTCTTGAGCTGCTAGGACGCTAGAATATCGCATGGTGCCACCAGATGTAGGCACGACAAAGAAGCTTTCTTGTACACCAGACGGACCTTGTCGATCCTGTATAGCACGCAAAGACGCCCGAGAGAACAACCGACTAATAGCTGGATCAGCGGATGTAGCTGTGGTACGATCAGAAAGGGGTGCAGCTGGTTTTGAAGAATTGGCGGGGCTCATATCATCTGAATGTAGAGGCAGACCGGCAAAGGCTAAAGGAGCGGTAAGTTTCGAAACTAGGCCGCCAAATGAAGAGTAGAACTTTTGGAAAGAATCCTCGCTTGTCACTTGAGATGGAGGTTGGTAGATTTGTCTAGGCTGTTGTGATGGCGGAGTGATGGAAGATGATGAGATAGATTGAAGTGCTCGTTGTGGATTCCTCGTAGTTTGTGCTAGGCCAGACGGAGAAGTCTGACGAGCACGGCTCGTCGCGGATTGATGCGGGATACCTCTAGCAGTAGCCAGATTACTCGCAATAGCAGACGATGCATCTCGACGAGGACGAACAGGCGATATGACATCGACAGTGCTCGTAGTAGTTTTTCGAGCAGTTTCAAGTTTTGTGACCGTATCTCGGCCTGTGAGATCCGCCTTGATATCCTTCTCAGCACAAGGCAATGCTGTTGGCGGCTCGCTGCGGCTTTTCACGATACTCGCGAGGCGATGGTGGTGCTGCTCTAAGAGAGCTAGCACACGTAGTGCCTCAGAATCGTCAATGTCTTGTGCGGCATGGTGGAACTCTGCAGCAGCAGACTGATGTTGCTCGACCAGAGAAGATGCCGAGTTGGGCGGTGTAGTGAAGGCCTCTTGTGCGATGGCGTGAGCCTATTACAGATGAGCACCACATGGAATCAAGTGATTCTGAATAGAAAACACATACAAGGGTCAAGGGAGCGCTTTCCATTTTGAGGATGCACGCGAGATGAAGGAAGTGACTATGTTTATCTTACTGGCATCCTCGACTCACTCTCTGGGGGCAAAGATTAAACAGGGATGAAACGAATAGGAAAATAAGATTCAAAGACGAAACACAGGGCACGAAAGGTGACGAGTCGACAAGGTTTCAGGGTTTCACAAGCGCGAACGCCAACGCCGATCCGCTCTAAGCCCCGCACTGTGTTGTCATACACCCGGCGTGGAAGTTGAAACAAGGAAACAGGAATGAATGAGAGACACGCGCTCGCTTCCTCACCGAACTAACACTGCCACTTCTACTGCGCACTGGCGATTCGTCACTCCTTCAGTCACACCAGCATGATGACAAGATGACAATATAGCCAGCGCCACTAACAAGTCCGCCATTCCAACCCTTCCTCCCACTGGAACTGGACATCATGACGGACGTCGACTCACGACTGGGAGTCTCGCCAGAACGAGGTCTTTCTGGCGCCCTCACTCCAACACGTAGTCGGAAGAGCTCGAGCTTTGCTGTCTCATCGTCCAACGCTTCCTTTGACAGCAACCACCATGAGCATGAGCGAGGATTCATGGACAAGCTCAAACTAGACAAACTCAAGATTGGCAGGAGGGGATCGATGGATGATCGGAGAAAGAGTGTGGATGTGGGAAGGAGGCTCTCCAAGCTCATCGCTCCCAAGCGCCGCAAGAGAAAAGACGCAGAAGAAGCTGCAGAGGAGGAGGCTAGAGGCCGAAAAGAGGGCGATGTGTCAGGAAGCGATTTGCAGTCGATAACCTCCTCCGTCAATCAATCCCAACGCCGAGACAGTATCGCGGACAGTCTGCTGACTGATGAAGAGACTGAGTATGTTCTTTCACTCTTCGTATTGCATTTGCACTTCACCTTTCCGCCTTGTCTGAAATCGCCGATGCCGAGCACTTTTCGAGCCTCATGCTCGGTGTTTGAATGTCGCTGGCTAGCGCATTCCAGCTTACTTATCCAGATGATTCAAGGAAGACACTAACTATATTGTCATTGCAGGCTGACTCTACGCCCAACTCTTGACAATCGTCCATCACACGCAGGCTACCTCACCCTCTCGTCCCCCTTGATAGCCGCCGAAACAGTTAATAACCCCTTGGACAATCACACATCACCAATTTCGCTGCCCTCACAGGCTGATAACACATCAATCCCACCGTCCCTCGTTGCGGAAGCTTCCATATCGCCTACCACACTCCCACCTCCTGGCCCATTGTCATCCCACAGCACATTAATCCACGATCAAGCCTCTGTGGACAGAAAATCCCCAAAAGGCAGGCCCGAACCAATAGTTACCACTCCGCCAGCGACTGGCACACCGTCCACATTCGTGACCCCTCCTACACCTGTTGTACCGCCTCCAGCGAGTCCGACCTCATTTTCGTCATTCACAGCAAGAAGGCCATTAGCGTCCTCACGACTTGCACAGGGCTCCTCGCCATCGTCTCCACCATCACAGTCCGCCCTCCGACGTCTTAAACCTGCTTCAGGCACTATTAATCCCTTGACACCTGCTATTGAAGAAGCAAAGACACCAGGTGGAACATTGACACATGGGACATTAACACAGCCTAATACAGGCAGCTTCTTCTCTTCCGTCTTCTCCGCTACACAGAACGCCCTGAATCAAGTCAGCAGTTCTATCGACAAATCACTAGGCACTCGAAGTAGGAGTGGAACAGCTTCGGATGAGAGGTCAGGCACGAATGCTCCAGAAGGTAGCTCGGTCACATCGGTCGTGGATCCAGCACCTCAGGTAGAGAGGACACCACCGAAGCAACCTGCAATAGCTACGATTGGGTCAGGAAACCTCAATTTTAGTCATCTTGGCATACCCGAGTTTGATGGTGAATCCACAGAAGTCTCTGCACCACAAACTACACGTAATACTCGGAACAGGTCTACTTCAATACTGCAAGACGGCTCTATGCCTAACAAAACGGAAGAAACGTCTGCGGCTGAGGCTGTTTCTGCCGCGTACACTGAGAAAGCTGGCGACGATCACATTGTGTCTCCCACAACATTAGAAGCCCCGAAGAAGCGTCGACCAAGATCGATTGGCAGTGTTCTGGGGAGCACACATGAAGAGATCACTCCGCCAGGATCTATACAGAGTGGAGAGGAAAGCAAGATTTTCAAACGCTGCGGCTCCGTGCGCAGCCGCATCAGCAACAGCCGCCGTCAAAGAAGAGAGAGTTCCAATGTTGTTGCAGCAAGCGCAAGTGCCATTACAGCAGCATTGAGTGCCCCATCTGGACCAAATGATCCGGCAAAACCCGGACGTCCTGGAGGTATCGCAGTAGCAAGTACCAAGCGTAATCAGGATTTCCACAATCTCTTTCGCAGTGTACCTGAGGATGACTACCTCATCGAAGACTATGGTGCTGCATTGCAGAAAGAAATACTCTTGCAAGGACGACTATATGTTTCAGAGAAGCACGTATGCTTTGCAAGTAACATTCTTGGCTGGACTACGAACCTCGTTATCAGTTTTGAGGAAGTCATAGCACTGAAGAAGAAGAATACTGCTATTCTGTTCCCAAATGCTATCGTCGTCCAAACACTACAGGCGGAGAACGTCTTTGCAAGCTTAATAAGTCGAGAGCCCACGTATGACCTGCTTCTTAGTATCTGGAAACTCACACATCCCAATCTCAAGGTTACAGAACATGGTCACAGTCTTGATAATACAAGCCCATCTGATGAAGTCGACGCTCAGGAAGAGTCTATCGAAGGCTCATCACAGGGCTCTGGCGAATACTTTGACGAGACTAATGACGACGATGGCAGCTATGTAGATGCTGATATTGCAGACGCACGAAGCGATGTCGGTGATTTACCAAAGATACCTGGTCAGAGATCGCCTTCTGGCGCACATAGCCCTGGTACTGGAGGCAATGGTGCGCCAAAAGCCGACAATACCTCGACACCAGCAGTCGCTGTCGCTGATTTCCCTGGTCCTGCTACTCATGCTCCCACGGATTGCAGTGATCATGCCACTCACTATGACAGACAACTAATAGACACCACGATACCTGCGCCACTTGGTAAAGTCTACTCTATGATGTGGGGTCCGCAGTCTGGTGCAGTCATGCGCAAGTTCTTCATAGAAGATCAGAAATCTGGAGATGTGCAATACGAGGACGATAGACGTGGTCTGGACAAGGAGAATAAGAGTTTCTCATTTACCTATATCAAATCTCTCAATGCTTCGATTGGTCCCAAGACGACAAAATGCGTTTCCACGAACGTTCTTGATGCTTTCGATCTCGAAAAGGCGGTCTCCGTGACAGTTTCGACGCAAAACCCGGACGTGCCTAGTGGTAATGTTTTTATCGTGAAGACAAAATATTGCTTGATGTGGGGACCAAACAATTCTACAAGGATTGTTGCTAGCAATGCCATTGAATGGACAGGCAAAAGCTGGTTGAAGAGTAAGCATTTCTATTGCCTGTATTCCATTAAGTGCTAATATTTTGCGTCAGGTCCTATCGAAAAAGGCGCGAATGATGGCCAAGATAAATACTGTAAAGACTTCATACCCTTCTTGAAAGCAGAACTGCTGAAGCCTGCCGGGGTTTCAAAGACGAATCCCAAGGCCAAGGTGAAGGGGAAGAGGAAACAATCGGACACGGTTGAGACTGATATTGTTTCGCCTGCTGTCTCAACAACCAACACGCCAACAAAAAGCAGCTGGGGAGCTCTCGAGCCGCTACATGATATCTTGGACATTGTTTCATCGATGATAGATGGTACCACCATACTAAGTGTGTTGCTTTTGGTAATGACAGTGCTCTGGGTACGACAAGCATATTTCTCTGCCCAGCACGGAGCTACTGGTAGAAGTGTCATGATGACACCACAGAGGCTAGCAGCATATGAGGAGATGTGGCGACGAGAGGAAAGTGGATTGTGGAACTGGCTCGAGGATCGCGTGAATCTGGACAGTATTGGAGGTAATGATCAGGGAGGACCTTTGCTTGAACGCAACAAGATGGCTAGCAAGATCGACAATGAACAGATGAGCGAGAGGGAAGTGGATGAAGCTATCCGGACGACGGAAGAGAAATTGGCATCGTTAAAGGCTGCTGTGGCTATGAGAAAGGCGAAGAAGGACAAAGCTCAGAAGAAATGATTCTTATGAATTGGAACGACTCTTATTGTTGTTTGGCAGACATAGACATTGCAAGCAAGTCCAAGTTGTCTGTTATTGCTCTCTCGTTATGTCGGGGCATCCTCCGTACCCCACACATCAAGGGGTTTGTTGCGAACACCTTGTCCTCGAATAATCGTCCATTGGAAAAGGCTAAATAATCGCGTCTATTGCGTGCTTTAAAGTCAACAAGCGTTGATTGTGATTTGACATTGTCGAAGGATGTCGCATATCCAGCATCTACCATAATCCCGCCTCCCTGGTTTTGCACATATCAACTGTGCCTGATCTCCTTAACAACTATCATATCATGTCTTGGATCGTCAAAGAAATAATAGAACTTATACTCGACCTTCCTGGTGACTTCGCCAGCCTGGCACCAGGCAGTACTTGGATTCTGATCATCTCCCTGGCATTGTTCGCTTTATTTTGCTTGGTATGTATGAACTGCGCACCGCATACTCTATCTTGATACATTATATTGACATGGACCAAAACAGCTCTTCGCATTCGTATATATCTTCGCACCACTCCCTCGTCCCCCCTACGCCTCCGAAGTCGCATATCAAACAGTAAAACAGGATGGCACGATAATATCGAAACGCCTGCCATGTTGGCAAGACGAATGGTTAGCAAAACAAGAGAAGAAAGTCACAGACGGCAGCGAAAACACAGTCGACAAGGCAGAAGTACTCGTGTCAATGGTGGTGCCAGCATACAATGAAGAAGACAGACTATCAATGATGTTGGAAGAAGCCGTCGAGTTCCTGGAATCAGAATACCCAGCTACGAAAGATGCGCCGACCAACAATGCCGCGCTGAGAAAGCGCAACAAGCCCGCACAAGCTCTGGTTAATGGAGATGACAGCTCTCCCACCACAACAACAACAAAAGACACTGCGAGAGGCTGGGAAATCATCGTAGTCTCGGACGGCTCCACCGATTCTACCATCTCAGTCGCACTCGACCACGCCCGCAAATGCAAAGACCTCTCCGGCTCCATCCGCGTCGTCGCACTTGCCAGTAACAGGGGTAAAGGTGGCGCGGTCACTCACGGTCTCCGCCACGTACGAGGTCAATACATTGGCTTCGCAGATGCCGACGGAGCAAGCAAATTCGCAGATATCGCTAAACTCATCACAGCAACACAGTCAGCTGAAGACGAGCAAGGCCGTGCATTCGCTGTTGGGTCGCGGGCGCACTTGGTCGGCAGCGAGACGGTGGTCAAGAGGAGCAAATTGCGCAATTTTCTGATGCATTCGTTTCACATATTGTTGCGGCTGCTTACGCCGCCGGCGACATCGAGGATTAGAGATACGCAGTGTGGGTTTAAGCTCTTTTCGAGACCAAGCCTGCCGTTTATTGTGCCGCATATGCATAGTGAGGGATGGATTTTTGATGTGGAGATGTTGATGTTGGCGGAGCGAGCGAAGATTCCTATGGTTGAGGTGCCGGTGGGCTGGCATGAGGTCAAGGGGAGTAAGTTGAATGTGGTGTGGGATAGTTTGGGGATGGCGTGGGGATTGGCGATTTTAAGGATGGCGTGGATGTTGGGCGTGTATCAGACGTGAATATTGAAAGCTAGAAGTGAAGCAGAAGAATGATCGTATATGGTACATATTAGCAATATGAGGTACGTAAAAGGAAATAGTAGCAGACTTTCCCTCCAAAGTTATCTATGGCAAGGCAAGACAAAACAAGACAGGAGGTCAAGACAGGACAGGACAGGATAGAGCAGTCGAATTCAGTGAACATATGTAGTATCAGTATCCGGTGGTTTGCAATGAGTGTGGACAGGATTTGGAGAGAGCAAAGTAATGACTAGCTAGCTGGATCTTTGCAATCCCTTGTATACAAGAGCACATACAAGTCGGCAACACCTTCTCGAGCCAGCTCTCTCCATCCGGCGCAGAGGGCCATCGGTATCGGTCATGAAAGAAAGTACGTAAGATGAATGGCGGCAGAGGTGTTGATAGATCTAGATGAGCTGAGTTTTGTTCCATCTTGACTCACTCCTGCCTGTGGTGGCTTGCCTGCACATAGCACCTCCTCACTTTGAAACACATGAATGCTTTTGATCCTCCCCATTATCAATCAGGCTACGTGAGAATCAGGCTGATATGAGCAGCTAGAGGTCACGTTAGAATATCCCACGTGTCGAATTAGCAATGCTTTGAGTACGAAGATACTTCTGATGCAGGAACGAGCACCCTGATTCACAGTAGAATTACAGCTTGCCGCGTGGCTTCTAGAGCGAGCGAGTGGATATGTACATGCACGACACAAGCGACGGACGTCACCTGAGATGGACACCTGTGTCTCACCTGCCTAGAGCTCTTCTTCTTCTGTTTCTGTCTGGATTTCTCTTTGGCAGTTATTGCATTTTGAGCCTCCATGCCGTCGAGACAAAAGGACTCACTTGTGGCTAAAGGTTAATCTGGCTTGGAGTATGATCTGGTCCCAACAACTCTGACGACTGCCTGTTTCCCTTCATGCTTATCTGTAGATGTTCAAAGTGTCGGTGTGTCTTGAGTCTTTCGTCTCGTCTCATAGAACTATATGCTTAAACTCGGATACTCCCCGAACACATCTCGGTCATCTGCCTTGTCATCACACCGACTTACTCCACCCCACATTGATCCTTCTGGCCAGGCAAGATGGCAACTAGTGCAAGCCAGATCGAAATAGAAAGGCTAGGCCATCTCTAGCTTGCTCTTGTGTCTCCTCTTCTCTAACACTATCTTCTGTCGCTCGGCCACTCTTCTGCTGCTTGAAACCTCTGAGCACGACCATCAAATCACATCCTTCTTCGTGCCAGCCCCCCCACGCGAGCAGATTCGTTTCACCTCTGTCACATCTGCCGAATCAGGGTCCCGGTTTGTTTTGACTTTGATTTTGAGTCCTGGGTCTGGTCGATCGTACATACGACAAAACATACACCTGCCCTCAGAAATTCTGCTCAGACTTTTGCTCAGACTCATACTCACTAACCCACTGAGAGACCAACCCGTTTCCTCCCCGTGTCACCCCACGACCTGATCTCTCACTCCCACTCTTACACACACACCACAACCTGATCTCTCACTCCCTCTGACACACACACACCACAACCATGCCCTCACCACCCAAACGCACCCGCAATCTCAATCTAGCATTCATGCCCTCCTCCAACGACACTCTCTACCCAAACGTCACAATCGACAACTACCCCTCCAAAAACCCCAATCCAAACGCCCTTCCAATCCCACCCCGCCAATCCTCCTCCTCTCCATCCTACTTCTCTCCAAATCTCCGTCCAAGCGCAGGCTCCAGTAAAGCAGCATCACCAATGTCTCGCCCATCGTCACTCCCTCGCTCACAGCTATCCCGAGAAAGAACGGCACAAGCAACACAAACTACCGTAACAACGCAACCAACTACGCAAGCTGGTACAGATGAAGAGCCGGATCCCACAGATGAAATATTCTGGTATAACCTGCACATGGAAACACTCGCGAATTTCGAGCGAGAAAGGACAATGTGGAGGAGGATGACGGAACGACTGACTAAAGAAGTGGAGAAAGTGCGGCAGGAATTACAGCAAACACGGGCAAGAGCTGTGAGAGGGGAGCTGGGGCACTTAGCACCACATACTGAACGCCAGAGGTTTAGTGGTAGCGGTGGTGCTGGTAATGATGTTAACGTGCTAGCAGAAGAAGGTATACAAGAAGACGACAAGATCTTCCTAGACAAACAAATCATCGATCAAGCGCACGCCCGACTCCGCGAAATCAGCGTCCTGAGTCCCGCGAAAGAAATAGGGAATCCATTCGATAAACCATCACCAACTCAAGTCGACGGCGTGACTTTTAAACGTCCAAATACCGCTCCATCATCAAACCAACAACCAAACCGTGACGAATTAACACGTTCACAATCACACTCAACAAGAAAAGCAACAATCTCAAACACAACAGCGCCCGAGTCAAACACAATCACCCAAACCACCTCCCTCCCAGCCGACCTAGCCCTCTCAACAGACGACCAAACATCCCGTTCACAACAATCCCCGCCTCCTCACAACTTCATAATGCACGCAGGCCACACACCCATCAGCGTGCGCGCCCGCATAGCTCGGGACTCACTCTGGTCACGTCTCGCGTCAACGCAATCCCAAAACGCATCACAACACCACGACGACGAATTAGGCGTCGTGCTCAACAAAGACGCTTCACCAGCAAATAGCAAACCAGCTCCTACACGTCGAAAATCCCCCATCCCAAACCTCGAAGGCACCAACGACGTCGAGGGCGATATACCGTTAAAGAGCCCACGCATGCTGCCGACGATGCCAAGTGGACCCAGCACGCCGAATTTGTCGCAACGAGACGATCCCTTTGCGGTGTTGGCGAGTAAACTTGAAGCGGTGGCGAATGATCCGAAGAAAGCGCTGCCCGAGGTGTTGAGGTATACGGTGCATGTGCCTAGTGATGAGTTGGGGGTGAGCCATGGTGTTGGAGGGGGAAAGATGGGGGTAGGGGAGAGACATGATGGATTAGGTGAGCAGAAGGGGGAGCATCATGAGGTGGGTGAGCTTGAGGATGAGAAGGAGGGGGATGCGGGTGATGAGGATGATGGGGAGGAGGAGGAGGAAGTGGGTGACATTGTGGTTAAGACGAGGAAGAGTTTGAATTTTGGGAGTCAGTTGGGGAAGTTGAAGTGATATGTCGTGCTTTGGCGTTGTACGGTACAGTACAGGTACTACTGTATGGAAATGAAATGTGTAGAGAGAGATGGGGTATGTATATATGATGGATGAATGAGGGCACCGAAATATATTATGGTTAAAAAGATTTCGTTGGCTTTGGAGCGGTATTAGCGTTTGTTATTTGATGAGGTGTGTATAGCGAACATAGCGAGGCATAGCGTGGCATAGCGTCATATTGATTGTTTCTTTTGTTTTTTTGGTACTCCATATAGCCGTAAGCACAGATTACGAACGTTGCATTGGGAGGATCGCATTTCAGCCTCCAGAAGTCGGCGAGGTAGTTGGACCAGGACCTGAAAGCTTGACTACAATCTGTCCCACGCTTCCCAAGGAATTGACTGAGAACTGTAGAAAGCTTCCCGTCAGAACGACGTCCTCCAGCGTGTTGCACGTGATACGGCCACATTGTCGTCGCAAATGGCACCTCTCGACTCATGTCCCAGCTATCACAATTAACGGGTGGTTTCGCTTCGTCGGTATTGTTCAGTGAGTACATACAGCCCAGTGCAATCTGTGCATTATTATGACTCTCCGAGTATTCTTCTTTGCTCTCGAGGAAATCCCGCACGGATAGGTGTTGGAACCTAAAGTGATCCTCCTTATATCGTAGGCGACCATTTGAAATGAGTAGTGTAGCATCTGCTCGGTCGTCAAGTCAAGATCATTGACTGTCCATCCGGCTGCGAGACAGAAGTTCTTCGACGTGAAAAGAAGATTGGCAGAAAGAAGCCAAGCAAATATAGCTGTCGTAATGGATTGCTCTTCCTCCTCGAATCCGTGGAGACTAGCATCATATACTTCCTTGTAGATGGCTTGGAGCGTAGGTGGAAGTCTACCCAAGCGCTGCTTTATAGCAATACTGGATTTCATGCCGCAGATGTACTGGAGTTGCAATCCTGCCCATCTAAACCTAGCATCGTTGTCAATTATACATTCACGTATAAGATCAAAGCAGTGAAGTCGTACATCCCATCAGCCCCGTGTCTCAGGGCACTCTTGACTAACTCGATCAGCACTGGAGAGGCTTTTCCGAAGAGGATGTCCTTCCCAGCTCGCTTATTCACTTCAACCTCAATGAACAGCTCCAGGTCTCTCTTGGTCTTCGAGGCTGCAATCGGAACATGAGGCCTAGTAGCGAAATGCAGAATAATGTCTGGATCTTCCCGACTCACTACGAGGATCTTGATGATTGCCTTCGACCTATCAGCAATGTTTTGTAATGCATTAAGGAATTGACCTTGCGCTTCTTTATCGCACTCGTCCAAGGCGTCGATGATGATGTATGTGGTTGGCCTTGCTGTAGATAGCTTAACTATAGGATGGACACATTCATCCACAATAGGCACTTTACTTCCTCGTTCTCGCTGCTTTTCGCAAAGCTCAACAGCTTTGCGCAGAATAGGCCCGTTGTCTTCAAGACAGCACATTTGACGCACAATACTTCCCAGAATGAGCTGTGGGTCTGCTCGTTCTCTCTGCTGGGGGTTTCTTACGCAGTAAAAATAATTAGGTCGGCTAGTCTTGCCGAGCTCGAATTGGTCGAGAAGTGTTGCGATAAGTTTCGAACTGGCTCTTGTTAGCGATCTATGATGCAATATGAGCGATGGGCTATACATCAGACAGCTTTCCCCTGATCCCAACCCACCGTGCAGCCACAATGTAGCGGAAGCCTTCGACGCTCGCCATTCGAGATATGCTGGATCTCCAAGCAGCCATGTACCAGTTCCGGGCAGTACCTTTGCGATCTGATGTTGGTGATACGAATAATGTGGTGGGTTGAATACCAATTGAGACAAACCTCCCTCGTATACTTCGGCAGGAGCGGCTTCGGAACATCTGTTGAGGAATCAGTGTCTTTCGCTACATCAAACGATAAATCAAAGAAAGGTGCGAGAGTATTCTTTACAACCGGCAATACAACATGAGAACGCCGAAAGCCAGAGTGGGCCAGGAGGAAGTCGAAGAAAGTTAGTCAATAGGTGGATATTCCCATAGCCAGCATTGTGTTCAACACTACAGGCAAGAATGTAGAGCTCAGTAAGTTCAAATACATGGACACAATGCTGACGCGAGACGCCTGTCGAGGTTTTCACGTCGCAGGGCGCTCTCCAATAGGTTGGCTGGGTTCGTAAACCGCGTGGCAAGTAGTTGTCATCCAAGGTCCCCCACAGGCTTCATCTTAGCTTTGCTCGTTTGCGGCCACACCTCCGCCTGGTACTCCAATGATACAATCCCTTTATGTAAAGTCTTCTGTATCGATCATCTGCATGTGTGTCTGCATTAAGGAAAGAGGAAGAAGTTTACCTTCGGCCGCATTTGACGGCACCTCCACACACCTTTCCCTCTTTTCGCTTGTGTCGCTGCTGTTGACATAGTCCCGCGTCAACGCACGAACTTGACTGCTCTCCTGCTATTCTTCTAATCCGACAGCCCCAAGGTTTGGGACATTGAAGCGATAATACAGTCCAGCTTTGGACATCTTATTACCATCACGGACACGAAAGATCTCTGCCGTTCTGTGCGTTTCAGTCGCAATCTTGGACAGTCCTTCGGCTAGAACTTTGAGGTTTCCACTGAAAGCTGTTTTGGGTGTCTCTCCGGTGCCTATGCTGATGAGGAAGTGCCCTTCATCTGGCCAAAGGTCCATCGCTTCCTGGTGGACATGGTGGACTGGGTTGTTTGAGAGTAAGCCGCCGTCAATATAGCTGTCTCCCTGAATGATTATAGGTGGGAAGAATGTGCTAGCAGCACTCGTCGCACGGCAGGCTTGGAAAATGCTGCACTCGTTGTACCAACTCTTAGCACGTTTCCTGTTACGATATGTTCTGAAAAGCTCTGTTTCTGTGATCTTGTCGTTGGTAGTTGTGCGAAAACCTTACAAGTGCTACTGGGCATATCTTTGAGCAGGACACGCTCAGCTGGACCCGCAGGATCCGTATGAGCTGCGATCACCTTTCGAACAGCGCTCTCGAGTGCTGTGACATCAAAGTCCGGCTTCGCTTGGAGCTTGTCTTTCACCTTTTCCAGTGGATGGAGTGAGTAGTTCACTGGTTGGAACGCCTCCGAGGCTAGCTCTTCGTACGCTGCACGGCATTGACTGATGGGCATTCGGAGTCTGCCAAGCATGATCGCAACGATACTTTTGCACTATTGCCAGTCACAAGAGCTTGCTTTGTTGTTATTACACGTACCCTCCGGTGCTCGTGCCACCAATCAGGTCGAATACCTGCACGGCTCTCGTGGCTGCAGGCCATTGTCTTTACGAACGCCATTGTATTGATCTAGTAGCTGCTCAAGGATCATGATTGAAGAGAGACCACGAATACCACCACCGTCTGTATTATCGTTAGTGCCGAAAGGACTGCAGTGGGCGCACGTACCTAGAGAAAGCAGCTTGCGCTTCTTCTTGTCACCTTCGACCTTGGACATTGCTCACCTGGACGTCCAGTCAACGTAGGTATATCGTAGGACGGTCGGTCAGTAAGAGAGCAGAATAACCCTGTACGAGGCTGTGTCAGCGGCGAGTGTCACAAGATATCAGCACGAGGGAGGTACTTCGGTACGTTGTAAGCGCTAATGCAGGTTGCCCTGCATAGTTTCTTCTTGGCTTATCAGCACTGTGTGTCTCTGATCTTGCCTTATCAGAAGTAGCTAAAGGCGTTTTCAGGCGCTTAAGGTTCACGAAAGAGCGCCATATATTGCGCAAGTTCGTACCTCAATATACTGTATTACTTTGAATTGTGAGTCGGGCAGTATGGTGATCACTGGTCCTTGGATCTGGCTGATGCAAGAATCGGACTCAATGCTCAGGTCATACAGGCAGAATACTAGAGCCACTGCGTCTCTGTAGTATCCTTCCTGCAGATGGCTGTCCCACGACGCCAATCTCCCTCACGAACCCCTGCTCCTTCCGCTTCCGCACGTCGTGTGAGAATCTGCCAACACTGTAGATGCCGCTGTCGCGCTTCTGCTTCTCCTCGTGCATGGGCAGCCTCGGACTAAGAGCTTCGTCTATAGATGACGAACTTTGCTCACGGTGTGAAGTAAGGGTGGTGCTCATAAGGCTTCTTGCCTTGCCCAACACCGAGGCCATTGGGTTCACACTAAAGGCAACCATAATCAAAGCCACACTTATTGCAAGGCCAATTCCAAAGGTATACTTGGCCACCCAGCCCAATCTCAAGCCTTGTGTACCTCCTCCTCCACTACCACCAGAAGAAGGGAACTCAACAATAGGGATGGCGAACCACGCCGCCAGAAAGCTCATAGGTAGAAACACAATCGTCACCATCGTGAAAACCATGATAATCTGGCCTTGTCTCACCGTGCCTGCTGCTTGATCGCGTGCGAACCGCGCTTCGAATGCATTGGCTTGTTTCTGCTTTAGGTCTAGAAGGTTCAGCAGGGACGAGGAGAGTGTCGAGGCGAGATTGGCCATGCGGGTCAGCTCAGAGAGATGGGTTGTGATCAGTTTTGTTTGGCTTTCAAAAGATCGGCGGAGATCGCGGTGAGCACGATTTGTGGCCTGGTTAGCGCTTGCGCGGGAGTTGCTGTGAGCTGTCATGGTAGAAGACTGTATGTCAGAGAGCAAAGCAGACTGCAGAAGAGGCAGATGTGTTTGTTGTTGCGTCAGGACCGTGCTCAGCATTGCGAGTTCGTCTCGGATGTCTTTGGCTTCTTGTAAGAGCTGGGACTGAATTAGATTTGGTGGAAAGCAAGTTCATTTATATAGACTCACACTTGTCTCTGCTCCAATGTCGAGGAACTGATCAACCACGGCAGGATAGCGTCGTGAGTCGGACGACAATGAGTGTGCTTGATCAAGATCACCTGAGTTAGCGTGCTTCAACCACGCATGCACGGTTGCGGATGCCTTGTAGAACTCGCTGTAGAGTCTTGTTTCAGCATCGGCAATATTGCCAATTGAAGCTTCGAAAATGTCCATGAATTTGTAGTCAGGGTGCGAGATATGTCTGTCAAAGGTCCCAGAGGCTCGGGCTGCAATTAGACATACAAAGTCGTGGATGGAACAAACGGAGGAAGGTTGTGAAGCATCCTGGATAATTCCCTCGACGAGATCAAGCGGATCATCGCGTTTCGGCTGTTGCCATCGTTGAGGGAATGCTGTTATGACAAGTCTTGGACCAATGACGAAAACCCATAGCTTCTAGATATTAGCGTAGGCTCCAAGGTCCTGTACATTGGTTCCAAACCTACCTGATCAACCATAACGATTCGCTCCTCGATCCCTTTGGACCTACACCATCTACCCACAACCTGATCTTCATCGCGGATGTCTGTCTCTACTCCGGAAAGCCATGACTGATCAAGTGTACGTCGTAAATGTAAGCCAGTAGTGCTGCCCATATATGCGTACACAAGCGCCTCGTCAGGGCACGAAGGGGCATGGTATCCAGGATAGAACCCTGCCTCTCGCGTGCGAGCAGCTTCCTGCATCTTGCGCCTGTTGCCATTAGTCTCGTAGTGAAGATAGGGCATGACATATGCAATATTACTTCCTCCTGTCTCCTTGTCCTCTCTTGAGTCGATTGGCACGTCCGAAATAGGGAAACTGGCAATCCGCGAGGCGGAAGGTATACCTCGGGCACCACCCACAGCCTGAGGTTCTTGGACGGAGCTCGAGTCTAGTGTGCTTGGCTTGCGACCTCTTTGTTTAGGACGGCTGATATGTTTTGACTTGATGATTGTCCCTAAGGGAGAAGAGGCCGAGTCATCCTGTGCACCCTGCACAATGGGTTTAGGCGATTGTGGTGTCCTTGATCCAGATCCTGGCTCATCTATCGGATGCGCATGATTTGGTCGTCCCACAAATCGCGAAAGTCGCTCCGGACTACTTGCATAGTCCGCCGTATCCTTTGTGCGTTCATAAATAGGCAAAGATGGTGTGTCGATGCCAGATCTCCGTACACCACGTTCACATAGAGGCCGCATGAAAGGGTGCTTCGGACCACGATGCTGCTGTCTCCAGATGCGCTCCATAGCACGATAGGCTTCGACGTCACTGGCGCCTTCCTCGATGAAAGCCTTTGTGAGTAGTGCCTTGACCCAAACAATATTGTTAGCGGGCAGGTGAATCCAGCGGAAGTCAGGCTGATGCTTGAGCTTGTGTACAGAAGTAGTGACTGGGTACGTGCCATCGGCAGCCTTAGAGTATAGTACATCGTAAACAGACCGCTTCTGCACGAGTACTTTATGCTCACTCTTCATCCGCATGTCCACAATTGTAGCATCGAATCCTTGACAAGCATCTACGGCGTACTGCGATGGGCGATGGGTATTATTCACGGGTGACAGGGCATGGACTACCTCAATGTGACCGCCAGTAGCAGCTGTCATGAGAGCAGTACGATCATACGCGTCTGTCGCGTGAATCTTGCATTCGGAATACTTCAAGAGATATTCCACGGATTTTGCTTCTCCTGATTGTGCAGCAATATGTAATGCTGTTGCTCCAGTTGAGGTTGCAGAGTTTAAGAGAACAGGACATCGTTTCAAAAGTCTATCGACAACAACCTCGCCACCTTGAGCACTAACCGCGTAGTGTAGAGATGTCCAACCTCCATCACTTATCGCGTCCGGGATGGCGCCAGCTTGAAGCAATAGGTCAACTATACGCTCGACGACAGGGTTCGAAGCACATGCCAAGTGCAGAGCTGTCTTTCCTCTTGACGTGCGCAGGTTGGGATTAGCGATGACACGTCCGGCTTTGACTGTGAGTAGTTGTGTGACGAGTGCCTCTTTACTAGTTGAGCAAGCCCAATGTAAAGCTGTTCGTCCTTGTGCATCCTTTGCATCTATGTCGATAGACGAACCGAGTATCACATCAGCAGTTGCTTCGTTCCAACGTGAACGGGCAGAGTCCGGAGCAGCCCCCACGATATGCAGGATTGTTCGGCCTGATTTATCGCGGGCGTTCACATTTGCGCCATGCTTTAGCAGGATGGCAAGGGACTTGTCGTGGCCCTTCAGTGCTGCGGACATAAGCGCAGTATAACCGTCCTTGAGGTCTCGAGATTCTGTATCAGCAGGACAATTCGCATAGTCTCGACTCAGCAAGATACTGGTGATATTCAAGTGTCCCTCCGTCGTGGGTTGTGTCACGGACCAGTATAGTGCCGTGCTTCCATCATCGCCGGTAATATCGGTCTTCGCACCAGCTTTGAGTAACTCCACAGCCGCAGCTTCATGCCCTAGCTTACAAGCATCTTGTAAGCCAACCCGCAAAGTGTTGCCCTCTGTGTCAAGCAATCCCTTCTCAAGAGCTTTCGCGATTATTACGCGTAGCACACCTGCCTGGTTTCGACGTGCCGCAGTACGTATACCAGCACGTATCAATTCTTCTCGAAGGAAGCCTTCTCTTTCAGCATGGTCAAGCGCAGACTTTAGTCCATCCACATTGCCACGTCCAGCCTCTGTTGTGACAGTCTTGGAGATTACTGCTCGGTTTATATTGTTGGATTGCATCTTGCGGAGGCAGCTTGCACCAATAGTCTTCTCGGCAATAAGGTAGATAATATGTTCGCTACCTCAGCAAAAGGACACATCTTTCACGAAATTCTCATAAGTTAGAAAGCCATCCCTCTTTTATAATCCTACCCCATTTTTTATATCAGGTGCGTATACCCTCGATAATGATTAACACTATAGGTTTAATGATTCTTATCGCTATATCTTATAGGTCTTCTTATAGGGATCTTCCTCATGTCTAGGACGATTCTATAGCTTACTTTAGGTTGTAGAGACTGCTACGCGTACCTTTCACTAAACACTGCTCGATAGGGACACTGACTTCTAAGATAAGGTAGAATTTATTAAGATATTAATCACGTCATCTTCCATGCGGATGAGTCCATTGTACACTCAATCAAAACATCTACGACTCTCTTTGCTATCTTACACTGTGTCCAGATCCCCTCCCACCTGTTCTTACCTCACGATCTCAACTCACTCCAAATATACGGAAACAGCACCACACACGCCTTCCAAAGCACGCCCCAACTCATCACCAACCTCCACGGCACGCCCATCCAAAACGCCACTCCCCTCCCACCCCTCTCCACCTTCTTCACCTCCTTCATCTCCTCCTTTTCCGACTTCGGCTTCACAGCCTCCGGCTCAAACACAAAAAGCCACATCGCCAATACCGCCACGCTAAAAAAGTGATACACCAACACCGCGGGCTGACGAATAATGCCCGCTAACAATCCCACAGGCCCATCAATACAATTGCCTCCGCGCTGAAAATAGCGGAAACAACCGCGTTGTAGTGCGCGCAGTTGGTCGTCGTTCGCTGCAAAGAGGGAGTAGAGTGCTTGCGCGAGGATGTTGATGACAGCGGTGAGATTTTTGCGCTGCCAGTGGAAGGCTTTCGCTGCTTTTAGAACAGCGCGGGAGTTTGAGAGTGTTGGTATTGAGTCTGGAGATAGCAGGGTGCGGAGGAGGAGGACGTCGTTTAGGGCTACGGTCATGCCGCCACCTGTTAGGGGATGACGCATATTCATTGCGTCGCCCAGGATCAGTATTCCAGCGTGCGTATTTGTGGCGGCAGGGAGGAAGGAGTTGGGCATGCTGCGGAGTTTGCCTTCGTCTAGTGCTGCTTCGAAGGATGGCTGGACGGATGGTGGAAGAGATGGGAGGACTGTGTTGCGGAGGTGGGATTTGACGCCGCCGGCTGCGACGGAGGCTGTGGGTGTGTTTTCGGGGACGTCGATTAGTGCCCGGGTTTCGTGGGTGCCGATTTGGTAAAGGAGGACTGGTGCGCCTGCGCCTAGGAGGACGTGGCCGTGGAGAGGAGCGGGAAGATCTGCGTCATGGAGTTCGAGACCCCAGAATTTGGAGCGCGAGACTGGGGTGCTGGTGTGGTAAGCTTTGCGAAATTTCGAGGCGTAGCCATCTGCGACAATTGTGAGATGTGCAAAGTACTGTTACAACTGTTAGGCATAGTCTCAATACCGCCGTCGCAAGTCTCGAACGTACGTAATCTGGCTGTCCATCCGTCTGACATTCCACACCCAAAACCTGTCCAGTATATCCACACCTCACCATTTCCGTCGCCGTCGTCTCAACCACAGTCACATTCTCCTCCTGCATCGCCGACTCCCTCAACCGCCTAATAAATCTGCCATGATGAAAACTCCTTCCCTCCGGCCTACCACCCTTACCTTTCGCCATTCCCTGCTTCTCTCCCTCCACAACCTCGCGTGGATACGGTATCCCTACCGGACTGCCATACCAGCTAACCTGATAACCCAGCACTCTAATCGCATCGATCTCCTCTAAACAATGTCGCAGGCCTAGCTTTTCTAATGCGGATACACCTCCAGGTTGTAGTAATTCACCGACGATGCGATTTGGTTCTGCGAGCGACTTTTCGAGGAGGATGACTGAGCGGCCTTGGCGAGCGAATGTGATAGCGGCGGCGCAACCGAGTACGCCGGCGCCGATTACTACGATGTCTGCTTCGTGGTGGAGTCGACGGCGCTCTTCTAGAGGGTCGCTGGGTGTTGGTGTTGGGGAGGCGGGTGGTGAGTCGAGGATGAGTGGCATTGTTGTTGCTTAGGGTGTGAATTTGCCGAGGTGTGCGCGGTGCTTGTAGGTGTGTCGCGGATGTCTAGGAGGTGCGCGAGGGTGATGTAGAGGAGGGTTGAAAGGAAAGTCGAATGTGCAGACACAGATGTTGAATGTTGTGTTGGATGATGTTGTCTTTCGAAGCAGGGACGAAACTGCCAAGCAGGCCGTTCAGATCTCCAAACTTCTCGAAGCAAAATACGGATCTGGCCCCGGCGCGTTGTCAATGTGGTTCTTTATTGCATCATAGCTCTAAGTAATGTTCTCTGCCTATTATAACAAGATTCAACCAGATAGAACGACAGACGTATGCTGATAGTGCGCAACACTTCTACCACTCACCCCAATCTTCATCCTTCTTCAACGGTCCAGATCCAGGCCCTTTAGCTTTCATAGCATTCGTCCCTATACTCGTAGCACTCCTGCCATTACTCTCATTCTGTCCGCCGAAATCATCCCAAAACTCCTTCTTCCCAGCTTCTGGTCCTTTTGGTGGTGCGCCGAAAGAGTCCCAAAAGTCTGCCTTCTCTGGCGCGGCGCCTCCTCTTGCTCCTCGTGGTCCCTCCTCTCCTTCTACAAAGCGGTTGAAAGCCCCAGATGCTGTGTGTGTGGCTACTGTGGCTGCTTGACCTGCTGTCTGTGCTAGCTGTGCAGCTGTAAGTCGCGCCTGAGCGGCGAGGTCTGTTTCTGCTAGCTATACATGTTGTGGTTAGTGATAGCGTTTACAAGAGGACTGTACGATACATACCTTCTGAACATTCGGCTTCACCCAACCCTCATATCCAGTCAACGCACTTTTACCCAGCCATCCGAACCCTTTCGTAAGAGCAGCTACGGGATCCTTTTGCAAGTCACCCAGTAAATCTGCACCTCCAGCACCACCACCGCTTCTCATCGGCGGAGGCTCACTTCCAAAGCCAGCAAACTTTCCACCTTGATTCGGTGGCAGATCATCCGGTCGTGACTTGTTCGCCTCGCCCATTTTCGCAAAGTAGGCTTCATTCTGCGTCTTCCTCGTACCTCCTAATGGTGTTCCTGATCTTGAGGACGGTGCTTGTGTCGAACCCGTCCCAGATACTGGCGTCGCTGTCCTGCTTCCGGCCTCTTTCGCTCTTGATCCCATTCCAGAGCTCCTTGTACCTTCCACATATTCTACGCCTTCGACCTTGGCAGTCAACCTTTCCTTGTACTCTTCTCCAACCTCGCTATCATATCTCTCTTTGATGCTTGCGTCCTCAAATGTCAATCCTGCCATTGTGTTTTCTTTATGATTGTTGAAGAAGTTCTGCCATGGTTTGTTGCCTCCAAGCTTCATGCGCTCGAGTTCGGAGACCTTGAAGCCGTCCATTGTTACACTGCGAATAAAGGTGATATGAACGCCGAGTCCACGGTGGACGCCTGAGCAGTTGAGGCACATGAAGACACCGAATTTGGGAGAAGCCTGCGTAGAGCAGGTGCGTTAGTGATGTGCTGCTTGAGATACAGGCTTGGTCTGAAAGTGTATGATAGGAGGTAATATCGTACCCATTGAGGACTTGGTGCTCCACAGTCGACACAAGTATTATTGCCATTTTGCTTTTGTATGTCGAGGAGTTTAGCTTTGGTCTCTGGGTCGACCTATATTTCATTGTTGTCAGCCTCGTGCTCGAGTTTGCGCCTGTGATGATATCACAGGAACTTACCTCCCACATCTTCGACATATTCGGCTAATATGAAGATTATGCCAACCAGCTGGTCAGTTTAGGTACAGAGAAACACAGATGACGATACTGCGCGGCGGCGGTCACTTGTCCAGACGAGATAATGAAATACAGCTGTTACTGTTTCAGAAACAATGTGGGGAAGAATACGGGGTCTGGCGTTCTTATTGGAGCAAGCATCACACCATACCAAAGAGCCAGTCGATGTGTTGTCCTTTATTCGCCAAACAAGATTTTGGATTAAGTTTATACATCTAAAATTACAAATGACCTTCCATTGTATCGCTTTTTGATCATCCCATCATAGACCCATGCCGATAAATGCAATATCATGATCATTCATCTTGTGACATCAAGTCTTCAAGATGCAGCAGCAATGGCTTCCTCACCGCTAGTAATAGCCTCAGTGGTGACGTTCTCCTTCTTCACTTCCTCTCCCTCCTGCTTGTCGGGTGAGTCGATGGCGACCTTCACAACGATCTCACGGTCAGCGACCATCACACCAGTAACCTCCTCAACAGCCTTCTTCTGCAACTCCTCATTGCCAAGAGTGACAAAAGCGAAACCACGACCCTTGCGAGGCTCGTTACGAGCCTCAAGCTTCTTCACCATGAATCTAGGAATAGGTCGAAGAGCGATCTTGGCGGACACAGGTGCGTACTCCTTGAAGAGCTCAAAGAGCTTATCCTCCTGGATATCGTAGGGTAGGTTGGCGACCATGACCTTGGTCTTTGATGGGACACCGTCTGAGGGAGGACCACGCTGGCGAGGAGGACGGGTTTGGCGAGGTGCCTTGGCTGGTGCAGCGTCAGGGGTGGCAGCAGGGGCAGACGAGGCAGTGTTGGTAGACTCGACCAGAGGATCAACCTGGCCGGGAACATTGGTGGGGGCAGCAGATTCAGCACCTGCGCCCTCAGTGCCATCAGCACCGTTAGCAGTACCATTCTGTATTCCAGTGTTAGTGTGAAATGAGTTGACAAACCTATATATACTTACAGCACGTCCACCACGACCGCCACGACCACCACGTCCACGACCGCGTCCACGTCCACGTCCAGAGCTGCGTCTGCGTTGTCCTTGTCCTTGACCTTCGCCAGTCTCACCATTGCCATTGGCAATAGCATCGGCACTAGCAGGCTCTTCAGGCTTACGAGCAAGCTGGACTGAAACCTTGCGGTCGAGAATGGTCTTGCCGTTGAGCTCGCTGAGTGCACGCTGAGCCTCGTCGGGGGTAGAGACGTCGACAAAGGCGTAGCCGACGGGTTTGGTGGTGCGAGGGTTGACAGGGATGGAAGTGCTCTCACTGTGTCAAGAAGTTAGCAGTTTGTTCAAAGTATACGTCACGTGCCTCTTGTCAGATGTGCAACGCGCACTCGACTGGGCGGTCTCGAGAGTGAAATGCATTCCCAGCCGCGTGTAATATTCTCTCGCACAGTACTATGACGTGACAAGACGCGACTTACACTAGGTATTCCTTGAAGAACTCTTTCAACTCCCCCTCTGAGGTTGCATAAGCCAAGTTGCCGATATAGAGACGGCGACCTTCGGCAGCACTCTGGAGCACTGCTTCGTTCTGGGAGGCATTGATAGGTTTGTCGCCGCCGGTACCGATGATGGCACCTGAGTGAGCGGCAGTGGTATCGTTGACAGATGCGTTGGCCATTTGAGCAGTGACGTTTTCAACAGCTGATTCGGACATGATGATTGATTCTAGTAGAGGGAGCTGAAAGTCAATAAGCTGGATCACAAAGTGGTCGGGTACGCGACAACTACTACACTTACTGTGAATGGTTCTTGAACTTGATGCGTCCGTGAGAAGATTGTGAGAGTTGAATGCGCGAGTGGTGGTAAAACCGCTTCGAGATGCAGAAGATATTGAGGAGAGGGAGTTGATGGGAAGCTAGGTGCCCGGGTGTCTTGTTAGATTGAGCTTTGGTTGCGGTCTGGAGAAGTTGAAGATGGACGAAGAAGAAAGGGAAAGAAGAAGAGAGAGAAGAGGAACAGGAGACGAGATGAATAAAGTACACAAAGCAACCTGTCACAAGGAAGGCACCCCAAAACGGGCAAGCGCCACTCAGGGGCCAGGTGAAACACAACGGAGACACTTTGTGGGGAAGGAGCACAATGTAACACAATAGTAGACAATACAGTAGCAATAATGCAAATGACCTCGTGACATTGTCTGTTGACAGAAGAAAAGACAGCGTGAATCCTTCCAATTGTGCTTGAGAGAAGAAATCATTGGTGATAGTTAAGCCTAAGCGCTCACACTTCTTGGTGGCAATAATCATCAAAAGAAAAAAAGATCAATAGCACATGGCTTCCTCCCGCACAGCCCTCGTACTCTATGGCTCGGAGACAGGGAATGCACAGGATGTGGCAGAGGAGGTTGGCAAACTCTTGCAGCGACTAGGCTTTAAAGTTCGTGTAACAGAGATGAATACAGTTCAGCTCGTGAGTTCCAGCACATCTCATGCATGTAGCCAACTATCTGACCTAAGACTAAGTAGCACGAACTATCACAATCCCAGATAGTACTCTTCTCCGTCTCCACAACTGGCCAAGGCGACTTCCCAGGTAATGCCCGTACGTTCTGGAAAAGACTCCTTCCTAGACGTCTAGGTTCCGATGCATTGGAAGATGTTCACTTTACGTCCTTTGGCTTGGGTGATACTTCTTATCCGAAGTGAGCAGTTTACCATGTGCTGATAATTACAAGTGGCTAACTTGTTGCTAGGTATAACTTCGCTCAACGTAAACTCAATAAGCGTCTGTTACAGCTCGGAGCACAGTCGTTCTACGATGCTGGAGAAGCAGATGAGCAGCACGAGGAAGGTTTGGAGGGTACGTTGATACCGTGGCTGGCCAGGTTGCGACAGACGCTGCTTCAGCTTTACCCATTAGGGTCTGGACAACAACCTGTGCCAGACGATATTTTCCTCGCCCCTGACTGGGAGCTTAAGCTGGATGAAGATGATTCATCTTATCCTCAGCCTGCACTCGAGAATAAGACATACCTTGATACGTCGACCACACCCGCTGTGTCAGTCGCTGATCACGAAAAGAATGGGACGCCTGGACCAATCAATAGCACATCTGCCTCTTCAGATCACAATGATTCTATTCTAGGGCCGGGGACATTCGAAGCCACAGTGACACGAAACCAGCGTTTTACGCCAGAAGATCACTGGCAAGATGTCCGTCTTTTTGAATTCTCCACGCCACGAATGGACTATCATCCTGGCGACGTCTTGACCATATTTCCCCACAATACCTCCTCCTCGGTAGACAAACTTATCGCGCTAATGCAGTGGGAGTCCATCGCCGACAAAACGCTTCATTTTGCTCCCTCCGACCCTAAAAATACTCCTTCATCTCCGCCACCACAAGTATCACCAAGCAAAACCGCTCTCACGCTCCGCCACTTGCTCACCACACATCTCGACCTTAATGCCATACCTCGCCGAAGCTTCTTCGCCAACCTCTCCCATTTTACTACTGATGAATTTCAACACAATCGCCTCATCGAGTTCACAGCACCCGAATACGTCGACGAACTCTTCGACTACACCACTCGACCCCGGCGCAGCATCATCGAAGTACTCGACGAATTCGACACTGTCAAAATCCCATGGAAATGGATCACCAGTATTTTGCCAAGCATAAGAGGGCGCCAATACAGCATTGCTAGCGGTGGAGAGTTAAAGACGTCCGAGAATGGCTCGAAAGGAAGAATCGAACTATTAATCGCCATGGTCAAATACCGCACCGTAATCAAGAAGACCCGAGAAGGACTGTGCTCGAGATATATGAGTGGATTGGAAGTCGGGCAGAAATTGAACGTGCTGCTTTGTAAAGGCGGCATGAGAGTTACCATGGACAAGCCAGCTGTCATGATAGGACCAGGCACGGGAGTGGCGCCGTTGAGGTCGATGACGTTTGAGCTCGCGGCACAAAATGCAGGCGAGGATGGAAATCGAGCCGTACAAAGACAAAAACAGCTGTTGTTCTATGGCGGCAGGAATCAGACGAAAGATTACTTCTTCGAAAATGATTGGAGTCAATTGGGCCAGACGCTGGATTTAGATGTCTTCACAGCTTGGAGCAGAGACCAGGTGAGTGACATACCTTTACCCTGTGCCTTAGGCAACTGCCTCTACGCTGATGGTCTGAAAGCTAACATATCGTCAAACAATAGTCATCAAAAGTCTACGTTCAAGACATCATCAAACAACAAGCCCCTCTCGTCTTTAAAACATTACAAACAGGCACCATCTACATCTGCGGCTCATCAGGTAAAATGCCCATCGCAGTACGCGCAGCACTTGTCGATGTCTTCGCCAAACAAGGAGAGATGTCAATGGAGCAGGCAGAGGAAAGATTGGCGAAGATGGAGAAGGAAGGACGGTATCAGCAGGAGACTTGGTAGATATAGACGGATGGTAAATGAGATGCGCTTGTACTTGAGTATATAGTCGTGGAAAATCTAACAGACGTTCGGCAATAGCTTTTTGGAAACGCGAGGCCCTGACATAGCAGTGCACAACGTGATCTGCGAATCATCTGCATGCCCAGGGTATAGATGTGAAAGGCGCCATTCGAATTTCGATACCCAATCGGTATACGCAACTCCTGTCTATCTACTACATAAGCACCCAGGAATACATGCAATAAACCCCTTCGTGCTGTGGTTCACAAAGGTACAGTCGATCCTAGGTAGTCATAAACAATACCATTAAAGACCTTCACAGCAGAAAGCTACGATCTTCTTCTTCATTGCTTGATATTGGCCAGCGTTTAAGAAATTGGATAAAGTCTAGTCATTATTATCATTCCTCCTCTTCCTGGATGTAGTAAAAGAGATAGACGTGTGGGATGACACTCACACGCCTCGTCTGGGTGTGCATTCAGGTTCTCGCAGCGAGTTGGTGGATATTCAGAGCGGTGCCTTTGCTTGCCCTAAACTCCTCTTAAAGGAAACGTAAAGTTTCTGGATGCTCTTTGGTGAGTGACTGCCATTGTCAGGGTTCAGAGACATCTTGATTCATTGGGTGCGTGTAGTGTAATCTCTCTCTACTTCTAGCGAGATCAGCAGGATCAGGTCTCATGCCAGAGGGTGTGGTGTCGATGTATAGTCCATCCGCAATTTCCGTAATGTTGCGCCCAGTGAACTTTCTCGGACGCCCATCGGAAATCATTTCTTGATATGTGCGTTCGTGTGTTGAAGTGATTCGTCGTCTGGTCCGAACAGAGCAACTTCATGTTGAGCCGGAATATCAAATGCGCCACGCCGCGGGTTTTTATGACTGCCAGTTCCAGCCTCGGTCTCTTTTGACATTCTGTGGTATGGCAACACCATGCTTGAAGGGCTGTATAGCAAAATTATTACGCGTGGAGGTCATCGCAACACCAGGTCCCCCTGGTCAGATGTTCGTATGTACGTTACGCAGCATGCTCTGTACAGTTTGGGCAGTACCATTCGACAACACCTAGGTTATTGGCGATTCGCGCTGTAGCAGCAATTCGGTTATCCAGACCTTAGGACCACGAGTGCTGAGCGTGCATTGGTGTGAGTTATTGGGCATAACGCTCTGGTCTCATTGCTTACTATGCTATCTTGAGATTCGATCATTTTCAGCCAGTCGTGCGCAATCAGTCGTGCCCTGCAATCTCCCTTGAGTTCTTTATAGGATCACTAGGCAGCCTCTCCCACGTATCCTTGGCCACGGAATTGTCAATTTTGAGGATAAAAGTTGCTTTGATCCCGCAATATTTGCCAGGACCAGCAAGCTCCTCCCTCCATTGCCAATTGTCAGGCTCCAAGATACTGTCAGTAACGTTGTTCTCAGCCCACAAACGTTTTGTCAAAAGGTCGTCTGGAGCTACTGTTCGTCGCTCGTTGTAACTGGGCAAGCCGACGTAGTGGTTGATCAGTAGTTGGACTGGAAGAAATATGCGTTCAAACCTGCGCAGCAGTGGCAGCCACCTGAATGTCTCTTCAGAGTAGGCGACCCGTATGAACGGATTCATGTAGAATCCTGTCGATTGAGGCTTGTCCGCTGCAGTATTGGAGAGCATGGCCAGTTCTTTGTCGGCGTAGATAAGACAGCATTCTGAATACTCCCAGCCCATCTCGTACTCGTTACGGAAGCGAATAACTTGGCGATCGTCGTCGATGTTGGGGTCTTTCTGGAAGAAGGAGGCATGGAAAGCTACCATTCCACCCCAACATGATTTGACACGAATATGATCAGTCCCACTGAAGACATCGCGTCTACTTTGACTTCCACCTTCGCCTGTGAACCAAGGATAAAAGGGAACTCCAAGACCATATCCTTCTGTATCCTTAGTGGCAAATGTGTCGTAGTAGATATAAGGGTTCTTAAAGTCCATGGCACAAGCTGCGTTATAGTCAGCTCGGCCATCTTCTTGCACATTTGTTGAGAATAACAATTGTGCAGCTTCAATTGGATCGAAAATCACGTCATTCAAGTAGAGGATTTTGTCGTATCGAGTTGCGCCGGGACGGTTGAGTGGCGCTATTGCTCGGTTTCGTGCAGTTGCTAGGTACTCGATGCGTCTTACCACTCTGTTGCCGTCCGAAACGCTGAAAACTTGTATGTCATCCAGAGGCTGTACTGGTTCTGCCACAATCTCGTGTTCACACGTGACTTTGCTGCGAAACTCGTCAAGTGCTGTTCGACCTAGTTCTCCAGAATCGCTTTCGTATATGCTGAGGAAGACGTTGTCTGGACCGAGGAGATCAATGAGATCGAGAATGTGCTGAGAATAACTGCCAGATAGCAAATCTCCTTCTGGATCATGCAAGATTGCTGCAATGAAGACCTTCTCACGCGCAAGATTCCCTCGACCGGGTTCTGCTGACTCCATAGACCGCTGTCGCAATTCTTGGTAATGTTTTGGAGGATTCACGAATGAAGGGAAGGAGAAGACCGTGACCATCCAGGTGAGGAATGAAATGGTCAAGAGTGCCAACAAAGCCCATGGCAATATCTTGCAGGCTCTCCTAGCACGACTCCTCAACCGACTTGATCTAGGAATATGAGTGACATGCCATGAAGGATGTTTCAGTGCAAGCCAGATAGCGACAGGCACGCTCATAACTGTATACAGTAGCGACGACTGATCTGGTGCATGTTTGCTAGAAGTCCGACCGCCTTCCGATCGCATGTTAGTGCCATCTTTTGCGAGAGGATCAAGCAAAGTGTAGTTCTCATCATCAGAAAAGGACGAATAAGAGTCCTCGATATCGCTATCCTGTGTTCGGGTCTCCATTTTGAGATGTGTCCAGGATGCTGATCGACGGCCTCACAAGAACGAGAACCTTTCGCCTGCAAACTGGATGTTCGATGCTGACAGGGTTATGGTACCATTAAGCAGTGGTTGTATCCTTCAAAGAGCTGTCTTTTCACTTTCGTGGAAGAGAAGCCGTCAAACAACGGGAGCGTGGCCGCTTCAGATAAAAGACTGGTCGCCACCCACGTGCACAGCGCTCAGATAATGGCAATCGCGAATGAGCAAGTGGCGAAAAGACTAACGAGACTATACTCGAGTGTTTATGAGCGGTGAGAGATAATGTTGCTGCCTGGAAGCAGTTTCACTTGTTGTTGCGACAGGTTTCAGGTGATTATTCTTACCCAATAAGAGCTGGCGCCAAGCGGTGGGGTTTTTAGTTTCGATCCGCGCGCTAGCTTCGCTCAGCCTCGATCGCGATCTTGGCACTTTTCTATCGGCGATGATTTGATGATATGAATATTTGATGAAGTAGACGTATACGTGAGAGCTGTATATTCCATAAATCCAGCGAAGGACGACTGAGGAGGTCTGAAGGAGCATGAACTAAGATGGCAATGTTGTGGGGAGTGTGTGTTCCCCAGACCCATTTTGACTTTTAGGCTGTTTAAGCTTACAGCTTTCAGCGGTCCCCTTCCCGGACCCTGCTCTTGGCAGTCTCAACAACCTCCTTCTAATTTCAGAGTCAACGAGCTGTATCTATTTGACATCGTGCAGTACTCTATCTGAATAACAGATGCTGGACTGCAGATGCGACGACTAGCACTATCACCTAACAACTTCTAGATACCATTACTTCAATCTTGTAGTAAATTACCTTGGATGTAGAGACTAGCCTCCTGCACTGCGTGGTCAGACCCTCTTGAATACACTACTTCGTTGAAATGGCAGCACCAGCAGGAAAGACCAATATAACACATCTTTGATTTTCAGCGTTTAAGCACAAGATGGTGAATCTTTCTTTTAGTCTGTTTACTGCCACTTTGGCTGTTGTGACTACTGATCTTATGGTTGATCTCGGCTATATCCGCTATGAAGGGGTCTATAAATGCTATCTCGAGATAAGGAGATGCTTGAAAGCAGATGGTCTAGGCTAGGTTGGGCACTATTCAGCATCAGCTCCTACTTCAGCATCAAACGCGCCGCCATCCTGTTGGTAGACTTTGGTGGCATTGATCAGTCAACATTGAGAGTAGCAGCGACCATTCCTCCGTCATGAATACGGCTTTTCGCTGGCGATGATGTTGCTCAATTCAGACTGCTCAATGCTGGACTTCTGACTCAACAGATGTTATTAAGCGGTCAGTCTCGACACTCGAATGGCATAACGTCCTTGCTCCTTGAGGTGAGTCTGCTTGTTAGAGCTTTTGGTGGCGAAACTTCGAGGATCACCATTGCTGGTAGTAGTGCTGGTGGAGGTGATGTGATGAAATCGAATGATTATGTATGGTGCTGAAGTCGATCTGCCTTTCCAAGCCTGTCTCGCTAGTAAGTTCGGGTTTTGCGTTATATATCATCACTCATCCACCACCAAATCCGAGGACGAAAATCGTGAATTAGAACTTCTCCAGCGACTTATCTGCAGTTTGGGATAACCTAGGCAATCATCACCTCACCTCCTAATGTCACTGGTTCATAAGCTTCGTACCTCATGCTACTACTACTCCTAAGACCCACTACTTCCCAAAACTTGGTCGTCTTCCCCATCATCTCCAGCAACCTTCCGAACACTTTCTCAACATTACTAATACACAAGAAGTTCGAGGCAGAACTACTGAACTCTTCACCAACATTCGCACAGCAGAACAATCCTAATGCTGCCTAGAGCTACTTTGGTGGCAGCCATACCACAACGCCGATGCTCAAGAATGACAATATTCGATTCTGCTCAATCTTGCCAACTACGGCTTTAGTAGCGTACTTGCGCTGATCCGGCCACGTCCCAAAACATTCTTCAGGCCAAAACAACAAGACTCCCCTCATGCTCCACGATTACAGCACATAAGACCAGCAAAAAGATTCACAAAAAGTTATTTAAACATACAGCAACTGAAATTCGCATGTGGTCACCCACCATACTACTACGCAGTCGATCTGTGGCTTAAATAGGGCAGAGCGAACGGGATGCCTTGTTCTCCACAGTCTATGGCCGTATGTGTT
>Ga0160429_1000238_pt1 | contig 64921 bp, 60 predicted proteins | sample SolpanmetagenomR_FD_108199 | JGI IMG/M metagenome (GOLD analysis project Ga0160429, IMG submission 108199) | Solar panel surface microbial communities from Lawrence Berkeley National Laboratory, California, USA - R | ecosystem: Engineered > Built environment > Solar panel > Unclassified ... | reverse complement strand
TACGGCCATAGACTGTGGAGAACAAGGCATCCCGTTCGCTCTGCCCTATTTAAGCCACAGATCGACTGCGTAGTAGTATGGTGGGTGACCACATGCGAATTTCAGTTGCTGTATGTCTATAACTTTTACACCTTTTTTGCTGCTTCTTGTCTTTTACACGTCTGCTAATTGCTGGTTCTTGAGCTTCGCAGGTGCAGGTCAATATAGTCAATGCTTTTTGGAGTTTTGCTGGAGCTGTTCCAAGGTGAAACATTCGTAGAAGCACGTCTATGGCCTCAGTGAGTGCCTATTCATTTCTATACTCCAATTTACCGCTTCAATCCTCTCCGTAACCCTCTATGAGTCTTTGGAACACTGAATAGATCAGGACTAAGCACCCTCTTCTCCTTCTGCCTACATAATCTCAAGACATCAACGTAGCTGGTCATGCTTACCGATGACGTTGTGGTTCAGGTAGCCCAGTGCTTGCTTCTACTGCCTCACCAGTACCTTGGGGCTTCTTGACCTGCATGTACTCAGTCCCAATTTGATGAGAGTAAAACAGTACAATCATACAAAGCTGTAAGACGACGTCAATGAAATCGCCGATCAATTAGCTCCGCAGAGTGGAGGCTTATGCAGAGCACAAACGATCGGTCCTCGGCAAGGTACTTGTGCTTAAATTGGACTGCTGATCTTCAGCTCTCTCATGCCTCTCATGCATAATACAAGAGCTGAGAAGGATATCACATCCCAAGAAAAGGATCAACAAGAATATCAAACAGGCTTGGTCTTGGTCTGTCTAAGCGAAGTGGTGGCCAAGGCTAGACTTGGTATTCAGCTGCTTACCAATTGCTTACGCCCAGCACTAAATGCTAACGCCCAATTTTTGCAAACCAAGACATACAAGTGACCCTGTGCTTGATACATCGATACCTTGACAGGCGCGATACCTAGATACTAGGAAGCCGACAAAGCGACATGTCACTGTGCTCCAGCCTCCAAACCACAGTTATGTCTATTGGCAATCTTGTATTCTACCAAGGTGAGAACAACGACAGTGATACGGCTAGCCATCCGCCGGCATCGTTGCCGCACGTTCTCATCAACGAAAGGATGTGGGGTGTCGGACGACTACGTGCGGATAGCTATATTGTCAATGAGACACTAAAACACCGACGGTAGAATGAATAAAGGTTACTTTCGAACTTACAGTGTCGCCGAGGTCGACGAAGCCGGTCGACTGCTTGTGGCAAGGCACGTAAGAACTCTCAGCACATGAGCTCTTATCTTGCATGGAAAGATGCAGATACGATCAAATAGATAGGTGGAGATGGAGCTTTCGCTACCCTAACAAACAATCTCTAGCCTTCATGTAAACAAGAGGCCTTACACACCTGATGCATGAAGTTGAAAAGGATAAATCCATCTTACATCCTAAAGCCTTGGCATCAAAACTTTTGAGGTTTCGAATTCCTAACTCAAGTAAAAAAAAGTTGTGGAGAGTGCTGAAGGGACCTTTCAAGTCAAACTCGGTGGATAAGTCGATAAGTTCCCCTAAGATGGTTCTGGGGAACTTCGTCCATATCACAGTTGTGCCATCTTAAAACTCTACCAGGGTCTCGCTCCCAGTGCCTCTGTTCGCGCTCCGCCTTAAGCGCAGCTTCTACCTCCCCCTTCTCCGCTCTCTCTCGTCTCGTAAGCTTGTATGGCTCGCCGACGGCCGGGCACTGCTCGTGGCCACGCTTCCAAGAACAGACTATGGCAGTGTTGATTGATATAATTCTGTACGACGGGAGTCATGCTGGAACCTCGGCTTCCTAAGAACCCCGCATCAGAACATAGACCTGCTCATGAACTCATGCGGTATTGCACACGCAGAACTAACGACTACTTAACAACGATTCAACACGACTGCTTATTCATAACCAGAAAGGAAAAAGAGGTCCCGCCAAAAGATGTCGGACCAGGCAGCAATAACGGAACTTGAGAGGCTTCTCAAGCTTCAAAAGGCCGCTTTTATCAAGAACCAGAACACTTCCGTTGAAGAAAGAAAAGCCAACATCGGCAAAATCCCTGCAATGGTCCTCTCACGCAGAGACGCCATTCGAGATGCTATGCAGAAGGATTTCGGCGCTCATCCTACTGCTACGACCGATTTGATCGAGGTACTAGGAGTTGCTGGCAGAGCTGCGCATGTACTGGCCCACATTGACGAATGGACCGCGATTCAAAGGCGAGAAGTTGATGCGCAAATGTTTGGGTCCTCGAGTGCCGAAATACGTTTTCAGGCAAAGGGCGTCATTGGCAACATTGTCCGTGAGTTTGTCGCAAGTAATACAGTTATTACTATCATCTAACGGATAAGCTTGGAACTTTCCATTGGATCTCTCCTTGGGACCGCTCTGTGAGATGCTTGCTGCTGGAAATCGTGTCATCATAAAGCCTTCCGAATTTACTCCGGCGACGGGAGAGCTGCTCGCTTCAATGGTTAAGGACACCTTTCCTGAAGACCTCGTCGCCGTAGTCAATGGCGGGCTGGAACTTTCAAAGGCGTTCTCGCAGCAAAAGTTCAATCACATCCTTTATACTGGCAATCCGACGGTAGGCAAGCTTGTCATGGCCGAGGCCGCAAAGAATCTGACACCCGTAACTCTCGAGCTAGGCGGCAAGTGTCCCGCCATCATCACGGAAGGCAGCGTGACAAAGGAGAACATTGAGAACATTCTAGGCACGAAGCTGCTCAAGAATGGTCAAATGTGCATTTCTGTCGACTACGTCCTATGCCCCAAAGCTGACGTTGAAACATTCGTGAATGGAGCTCGGAAGATGTTTGACGAAGGACTGAGCGATTATGCCACTTCGCAGTTTGACAATACAGGCATCATCTCGAACAGACATCTTCATCGTCTCCAAGATATGGTTAAAGAGGCTGAAAAGGCGGGTGTGAGATCTGTGAAGCTTGGAGGCGATGCTGCTGCGGAAAACTCCAAAAGACAACTTCCATTGACTCTTCTCGTTGATCCGCCCCGCGACTGTATCGCTATGCAAGAGGAGATTTTCGGACCAGGTATGTGGCATGGCACTTGGTTCGCGCGCTATCTAACATCTATTCAGTCCTGCCTATCATCCCCTACGATGATTTAGACGCGGCGATTGATGAGGTTAACGCTGGGGAGCGCCCACTCGGGCTATACGTGTATTCCAAGGACATCGATGGTGTGTATTGCTTTATCATTGAGTGCAAGCTGTTTTCTGATCTCGTCTCTTAGCTGCAAACAAGCTCATAAACAACACGAGCTCCGGGGTACGCTTTTGTTCACTATTACGTTTTAACTCAAGCTGCTCGTAAAACTAACGAAAGTAGGGCGCTGCAATCAACTGCGCTGCCATGCAAGGTGCTCTGCCCTCGTTGGGATTTGGAGGATCCGGAAACAGTGGGATGGGTCGTCATCATGGTATCGAAGGATTTCGCGAGTTCTCGAATCCTCGTGGGGTATTTATTCGCGCAGCAGGAGAGAAGGACATGATAAGGGCTTTCGCCCCACCTTTCGCACCGCTTGGTACGCCGCTGGCTGAAGCTGCTTACAAGCAAGCAATGGGCATGTCACAGAGGTGTCGCATGAGGGAGGGAGTTGTTTTGGGTTGTTGAGCGAGGATGTGAGTCAAGTGGGAGAGATGGAGGGTGGAGAGTTCGAGTGTCGTTTACTTGCTCGTTATAAAGCGTGAATGTTTTTGATAGCGGTCAAGTTCTGCTTTCTTGGCCCCATCTCTTGCTTACAACTTTTTATTGGTCTTTTGCTTTCGCATTTTTGCCTTTTCCCTCTCTTTTGAAAAGACTGGACTTCGTTTCTTTTAGCACATTTTTAAGCTGCGATGCCACCCGAGCCTTGTTATCCCTGTCGCTGTCCCTGGCTTTGTAGTTGATTCTGTAATTGACTTGCGGTATTATGGCCTGTAGGGCATTGTTGCCGCACGTTCGTTAACGCTGCAAAACTGCTAAACGTTCCATGTATGTCTAGCTCTAGAGTCGTACTCACTTCATTTGCAGGTAGATGTTGGATGACTTGCGAGTAGCTATATTGCCAATACGTAGTGGATTTAGAAGACAGACGACTGTGAAAACAAATAACAACGTTTAGGGTGAGCAAGTCATTTTGTGATTGCAGTGACATCGAGGTCAACGAACGTAAAAGCTCTCATATAGAACGGCAAGCTGCAAATACTTACGACCAGATCGAAAAGTGGAGATGGAGACCTCACTACCTCGATTGAACATCTCGATAAAAGCAAGCAAAGTCTACCCTTACTAGAAATAAATGCCTGTTCCGTGAATGATATTCAGTGCATTGTTCCAAGCTGAAGGTGAAATCCCTCTCAACATCCCAAAGCCTTGGCATCAAAACTTTTGACGTTGTCAATTCCTAACTCAAGTAAAAAAAAGTTGTGGAGAGTGCTGGAGGGAAAACTGGTGACTTGATTCGACGTATTCTGTGAGGATCTCCCCAATACGTGCATTGGGATAGGTCGGGAACATTCGTCCTGGATAAGAGGCACCGCTATAGAATCACAAGTAGGCGCTGTATTCATGAGAGCATCCTTACTATGTGAGTGTAATGTAGCAGAGAGATCTATGTCTGAACCTATGTATATAACGCCAGTAGATGCTGATACGCCAGCCACAATGCTACTTGATACAAAATGCAGTCAAAATATCACACACTATACCTCACATTAATCTCCTCTTCTCGCTCTTCTCCTCATAGCATTGAATGACATCTCCAACCTTGAAGTCCTCCCAGTTCTCAAAGCTCATACCGCACTCCGTTCCCTTTCTCATCTCCGGCACATCCTTCTTCTGCGACTTGAGCGAATTAATAGTGCCTGTAAACAATCTCAAGTCAGCAAAAGCAAAGACGTCAGTGGATAATCTTCAGACAAGCACAAAACATACCATCATACACCACATTCGCTTCGTCACCCGCACCTCCTCGATACACCCTGACGCGCCCTCCCTTCTTGACCGCACCGTTCCGGACTCTACATCCGATAATCTTGACAAATTTCCTGCCTCCAGTGTTGATCTCAAACACAGCCGCAGCCTCTGCCTCACCAATGACGCGTTTCGACACCAACAGCGGCAACTTATCTTCAACAAGCTCACGCACTTTGTCAATGACTTTATAAATGATATTCTCATCCAGAATCCTGACACCAGCACGCTCAGCTTGTTGAGCTATCGTTGCAGGCACTGCTTGATTGAAGTTGGCAATGACACCATTGCCATCAGGCACCGCAGCTGCATGGTCAATATCCGATTCAGAGACCGGACCAACCGCTGATCGCAGCATGTGTATGGACACAGGCTGATTCGACAACGGAATCAGCGCAATCGAGTTGTCAACAGCCTCCGCAGAACCAGACACATCCGCCTTGATGATAAAGTACAGATCAGTCCTAGCATCCGGCTTCGGCTGCGCAACGACAGCAGGCGCATTATCCTCCTTCGGTCCAGCAGAGACATTTTTATTCTTTTCTTCCGCACTACCGTTGTTCTTTGCGGCCTTTTCAGCAGCTTCTTTCTCAGCCTTCTCGCGCTCACGTTTCTCGCTCTCGATGCGCCGGTTCTCGTTGATGGCGTCCATGTCTTTAGCTGCTTGGGCACGATCGATGCGTTCTTCTCTGAAACGCACTACAGAGGTGGCTTTCTGCTCGGTCGGCGCTTGAATGACTTCGTCGCCGGCGGAGGGTTGGTCACGCCAGCCGTCTACTTCGACGGGTGTACCGGGGCCTGCTTCCGAGACTTCGATGCCTGCTTCGTTCTTCAGAGTGCGGACACGCGACCATGTCGTACCAGCGACAATGACATCGCCTGGACGGAGTGTTCCACGGCGGACTAGTACTGTAGCGACACGACCGGAGAGCTTAGTCGTTGCTTCCAGGATCCAACCTTCCGCAGCGCCATCACGATCCGCACGCATGTCGATTGTCTCCGCCAGCGCAGTCATCGCTTCCTCGAGCTCGTCCAATCCTTGACCAGTCTTCCCACTGACTGGAATGGCTTGTACGTCTCCACCGAAGTCTTCCACTTCGATCTCGTTACGCAGTAGATCCTGCTTCACTCGTTCGGGGTCTGCTTCGTCTTTGTCAATCTTGTTGATTGCGACGATGATTGGGACTTTGGCTGCACGTGCATGCTTGATAGCTTCAATAGTCTGTGGCTTGACACTGTCATCAGCGGCGACGACAAGGATGACAATGTCAGTAACATTAGCGCCGCGTTGGCGCATGCTGAGGAAGGCGGCGTGGCCAGGCGTGTCGAGGAAAGTGACGAGCTTCCCTGATGCCATTTGTACGGAAAAGGCACCAATATGCTGAGTAATACCACCGTGTTCTGTGGCTGCGACAGACGACTTGCGAAGGTAATCCAGTAACGTAGTCTTGCCGTGATCTACGTGGCCCATGATTGTAACGATGGGTGGACGTGGTGGGAAAATAGTAAGATCTGCAGGTACTGGACGAGCCTTCAAGTCCTCAACTTCGCTACGATCTTCTAATGCTTCGTAGTTGTACTCTGATGCGATCAGACTGGCATTCTCAAAGTTTAATACATGGTCATTTGCGATCTCCTCGAAACCGAGCTCCTCAAGCTTGCCGACGAATTCAGGAAGCCTGACACGTAACGCTGTAGCTAGATTCTGGACGCTGATGAACGGAGGTAGCTCAATCGGCTGTACCTCTGCTGCTTTCTTTGCAGCACGCTCTTTCGCTAGTTGTCTTTGTCGCTTTCGTTCTCGACGTGCAACCAACTCAGGATCTTCCACTTCTTCTTCGTACGGATCTGCGAACTTCGAAGCTCGACGAGTATCGGTATCCTGTCTGCCTCGTCTCTGTGGTGTCGCATCATAAGATCTGGGTTGAGCGTCAGCGGCATATCGCTTAGCCCTGCGTGGAGCACCTCCATCATCGTCGACTGTGTCGTCATATCCGCCTTTTCTGGCTTTGCCGAAGGCTCTCCTTTCTGCTTCTCCATCATCTTCTTGTGCTCGGACTGGTCGTGGTCTGCGAAGGTGGTTTACTTTCGGCGCATCTACCTCCTCATCGATGTCCACATTTCTGCTTCGACCCTTGTTGCGTGTCTGTTCAGGATATGACGTTTCAGAGTATGCTTCTGCCGGCGGATCGTAGTTGACGCGGGTGATGAGATTGTCTCCTCCTCTTGATACCTCTCGCCGTGGCTCATAGCGTTCTTTTGGTATTCTGGTGTCTGCATCGGCTGCTTGCTCGGCCGCCACGTCCAGTCCTCGATCTTTGTCAAGTCGTGTGTTTCGTGACGCGCCGAAGCTGATGTATTTCGTCGATGGGTTTTCCTCGCGCTGTCTCCATCGTTTTTCATGCTGAGAGAGTTCTTCTATTGTTGACCTCTCAGTATACGTGCCGTGTCTTCTTGTCCTGAAGAGCTGACCCTCCTGTGTCCGTGCTGGTGTGTGGCTGTTCTCGTTCCTGTTTCGAAAGTCTAGTCGTCTTTCCGAAGGGTGATTTTGTTCTTGTGGCTCTTCCGATCCCTGAGCTTGTGTATCTCGTGGTCGTAGGTGACGACCCCAGGCCCGGTTCTCCTCTATCTTCCCCGCAGTTCGTCTCTCTTGCTGCGCCCTTCTAGCCTCGAAACGCGCTAATGAGTCCGAGTCACCTTTCTTGGCCGCTCCATGCCTTCTTATCCTGAACCCTGAGCCTTCATTATCTGCCTGTTGTGGGTGAGCATTCTCTCTATCGTTCCACGGCTTGGGTACAGGAGCAGTCCTTGCTATCGGTGTTGTTGGAGGAGGTGGAGCCGGAGCTCGTGGAGGTGGTGTAGGTGGTGCCGCAAATGGATCTGGAAAATTCTCCACAGTAGCTGTGCCTCCAAACTTGCCCCATTTCCTTGCTGGCGCAGCACCGGTCCCAGGTGGCGCTGAGAGCAGTCGCGATGATGTTATTGGTCGTCTCTGCAATATAAGTGCGGTGGTATTAGGTCTCGTGCGGGATTGGAGGCGATGGAGACAGAAAAGGCAGACATTCTGTGCTGTTGGTGCCTGCTGATAGTTAGCTCATAATTTCTCCCTGTTATCGCAGCTTCGCCAACCTCAAAGAGACTTCTTACTCGCATCATCCGGTGGCGTAGGATTGATGTCACTCAACCTCGCCGTCGCCAAAAAGTTGTTCGGCCAAGCAATGACCAGCACGTCACATGCTTGTTTCAAAAAAAAAAGTCCAGATGAAACAACATAGTACTTGTCCAATCTGACACCTCCCACTCCACTTACTAAGTCCATACAGCCCAACTATGACCTCCTACGACAGCGATGACTCCATGTCTGACGCCGGCTCCGACGTCGAAACCTCCGTTCTTCTCGGCTACGCCTCCAAAGAACCTGTTCCACACAGCGACCCTTTCAACCACCTCGGCGGCACACCGACATGGCTCGACGCCTCCCAGCATTGTCCTCCCTCACTGGTCCAGTGCCAGACATGCAATGACTACATGACCCTATTACTACAACTAAACGGTGATCTACCAATTCGCAATGGCGCAACACAATTCTTGGGTCATGAACGACGACTGTATATTTGGGCTTGTAAGCGAAAAGCATGTCGGAGGAAGCCTGGAAGCATCAGAGCAGTGAGAGCGGTCAGGGTATCGAAGACCTTGGAAGAACAGGACAGGAAGCAAGAGGAGGAGCAGAAACCGAGGCGAGACATTGGTGGATCTCTGTTTGGTGGTGGTGTTGCGATTGGAGGAGGAGGAGGTGGAGGCGGCGGCAATCCATTCTCTTCACCATCATCGGCTAGCAATCCCTACGCTACAGGCGCCTCGTCAAATCCCTTCTCGAACTCTTTCAATCCTTTCTCGTCGACTTCATCTGCACAACCACCAGCGGAAGCAGACACCACCACGCTCGACAGCCTACCCCAAACCTTCGCCCAGAAAGTCCGCATATCCACCACCGCCCCTGCAACTTCCTCAACACCTCCTTCACCACCCTCACCCTGGCCAAATGTAACATCCTTCCCCTCGCCCTACCCGCACTACCACCTCGACGCAGCCTACGAATACCTCCCACCTCACACCCAAAAAGCCAGCAGCAGCTCCAAAATCTCCACCAACCACACCGCCTTCCTCGACTCTCAGCCCGACGCCGAGTCTTCGTCCACAAGCAGCAAAGCACAAGACGACGACGAAAAAGGCGCTTACGAAAGCGCACACGATCGCACATTCCAGCACTTCGCAGACACACTAGCCGCGAATCCAGAACAAGTACTCCGGTATGAGTTCGCTGGACATCCACTACTCTACAGCCGAGATGATGCAGTTGGGAATTTATTCACAATGTTATCGGCACAAACGGGAAAAGATCGTGGTGTGATGACAACAGGAGCAGGGGTCAAAGGGATGCCGCGATGTGGTAATTGTGGCGCAGGAAGACTGTTCGAGATTCAACTGACGCCGCAAGCGATTGTGGAGTTGGAGGAGCAGGAGGATGTCGGCTTGGATGGCATGGAGTGGGCGACTATTCTTGTTGGTGCTTGTGAGAAGGATTGTGGTATTGCAGAGGAGGACAAGGGAACAGGAAAAGTGAGATATCTAGAGGAATGGTGTGGTGTGCAGTGGGAGGAGGTTGTGAAGCGATGAGGAGTGCATAGAGTCAAAAGAGCAAGTTATGAGAAAACATCAGATCATCAAGTATCCATTCATGCTACGGTAGACTCCAAAGGTATAACAAAGGTGCATAGCACAGGTAATTGAAGGTCCACATCCCAATCAAACCACTTCCTTGATTTCGGGTACCACAACCAAATCATCCTTGGCCAAACGGGGTGTTACTGATGTCAATGGTTTAGACATCTGCTGCATATACCTTGCGACACCAAAGATTGCGGAAGCGATGAAGCTGAGAGATCCTAGAAAGAGAAAGGCGGAGATAGCTTTGTTCATGTGGCAGCGCTTTTCCCATTGCTTGGGGTGAAGGTAGCCGTCACCTGCATGTCCCATGACGATCGTAGGAGTCCAGAACCGGGATGTGTCAAGATATTTCAAGCTGAGACCTGTGTGGGTGGTGTCGGGCGTCATGATGAAGTCCTTCGGGCTGCAAGATCTCAATCCGACTCTGGTTGAGAGAACCTGTCCAATTCATGTCAGCAAGTTGAGATTTTTGAGGTGTGAAGAGTGCTGGGGTGAAAATCGATGAGATGATGGTGACAACGATAAGATATCCTGGTGGAAGATGGATTGAGATGGAAGGAAGAAAATACTGCCAGTCCTTACAATTGCAGTTGTGAGGAACACCAAGGCCATGATGATATCGAAGAGGACTGGGACCAAGGCCGGCATCTGAGTAGAGGCTACAGCTGGGATGACACCGATGAGACCACACATAAAACCAACCTAATCAGAGTGTGTCAGTTGCTGGCAGTAAAGTAAGAGTACATCACGACAACTTACAAAGCCAAGGATCATAATCCATTTGAGGATCTTGGGAACAGCAGCGAAAGGGCCATTCTGGTTGATGAGGCCAGCAGCCAAAGCCAGGACTAGGATCGCGGAGAGGAGTTGTAGGATGCGATAGGCAATGTGCTTCATGGATTGCATCATGATGAGGTGTGTGGGTTGCTGATGAGAAATCGGTTGACTTGAGGTAGAATCGAGGTTGTTGTTCTTCGAAGTAGTGACAGTAGATGAAGTGAATGACTATTGCTCAGCCAGTGTAGAAATGAAGAATAGAAGAAGAACAGTTGCTGGTGTGAATGAACGATGAATATGATGAATGAATGTTGATAAATGATGATGAAAAAGAAAGAAAGGAAGAAGAAGAGTTGATGGAAGAAGACGATCTTAAATACTGTTTGGCAAGTGAGTCAGGGAAGCCCCCCAAATGTTTCAGACGGCAGGTGCTCGAGAGAGTGATTCCCTGAAGTGAACTCTTCACTTGTGATGAATTATCCGAGAAAGCGAACCACATCTTGAAACAGCAAGAGCGCGATTCTTGGCATTTGAAGCATTCCCTGCGAATAATCTTAACACCAAACTCCATTATAGACTCCGGACTAAGCTTCGGAGTCGTAGAATGAGGATATACAGAATCTGTATCTTTTCTTCAAGATGGTGGGAGAAGTCTGCCGCGCCGATTTTCGCCACTTCATGTTTTGATTCCTCAGCCCTCTTCTCAACTTGACATTGTGGGGAGACTGCTATGTGATCTACTATTGAAGTCATCTAGAAGTCGCGCAGTGCTCGTCACACGTCATCAATGTCACGTCTGGACGACACTTGTCACGCTACATGACATATCTCAATGTGGAAGTGGAAGTAATTATTCAACTAATGAAAATCATAATGCTTACAGTTAGCTCATACTAATTCAAAGCTCGCCATGCTCTTTCAGCAGGTTGCCCCTCTTGACTTGCCCTTCGTGACCACTCCTCGCGAAACTGCAGTATCTGTCGCTAATAGCAACAACTTCATAAGTGCCTTCTTCGCTCGCTTTGATGCTGAGCTTATCCGTCAGACTTGTCAAAGTCTTTGTTTCCAAGATAGCGCCATGATCACGCCTGTCGCCCTTCTTCGCATTTTCACTCCTCTGATATGTGAACTCGAATGGTGGAACACCCCCGAATTCGAAAGTAATCTCCGCCTCACCTCCAGCATGAATGTCCACTCGGCTTTCTCTTCCTTTTGACACCTTGACCGACGGCATAGCATGAATAATTTTCGTAACATTAGCGCTACCACGACAAGTGCTTGCGGCGTCTGAAATGCCAGTAATGGTGAAAATTCCTGGACGTTCAGCGATACGACGGAATACTGCTTCTCTGATCTTGTCTGCCTTGAGCTCGCGTCCCTCGAAGTTGTAGTACACCGCGAATGGGTTTTGCCCAGACAAGGCGAAGGAAATGCGTTCTCCAACACAATAATCTCTTTTTTGCGGCTCGACGTCGGAAATGGTTGGGGTGGCGTGAACCGATATTTGAACTCGAGGTGTGGAAGGAGTTGTATCAAGAACACGCTCACAACCGCGAGAGTCTCTTATCCTGCGAATGAACAATGCCGAGTTGCCTGATTGCAAGTGACTGTGAGGAATTCTCAGGTCGTAGGTTTCCACCAGGATATTGCTGAACGTGATCGGAATAGGTCGAGACGCTTTTCCAATACCACGAAGCTCGACGTCGACAGTGAAGGGAGGGTGACCCTGAAGCTTTATTGGGATCACCTCTTCACTCGAACCTTCGTGATGACAGAACGAATACACTTTTCCTGGTGTCGCGAAACTAGCAGAAGGTCGGGGGTTGACACGTTGTTTGATGGTGAGATGTTGAGGGTGCTTCTGGTCAGGATCGTAGTTCTCATCTCCAAGCTGAGACAAGCGGTATTCGTATTGACCAGCCCTTGCAGTATCCATTTTGATTTGAGCAGTCGATTGGGGGACGTTCATGTCTTTATTCATGAGCGACTTCTGTCCTTGTTCAAGCGTAATGTGCTCTTCGTACTTCAGCGAAAATGGCGGACGACCCTCAAACATGATATCAAGGGCATCTTCATCGTTCTCGCAAACATCTTTTCTTACTAGTATATTCTCGTGCTTTTCCATAAGAGGACTTTCCGCCACACTCAGTTTTGGACGGGAAACTTGCGTAATGGTGAACATGCTTGCGCTCTCTTCAACTGATCCAGGACAGACAACGTCGCGAACACTGATTAGTTCATATTGACCAGCATAACGAGCATCGATAAAGTCGTTGGCTCGATCCATCTTCTGCAGGTGAAACTTGCCTTCAGCATCTTTGAATTGAACAGTCCAGGATCCTTCACCAGTCAATCTAACAGGTATCTGGACACGTTTACCCTCTAATGTGCGAACAGTTCGTTTGCCCTCAATATTGCCAAAGGAGACCTTTGGCTTCTGATGACGCACGGAAATCTTTGCTTCCTGCTGAAGAGTCTCCTTGCAACCGAGCTTGTCAACCACGCTCACCAAGGCTAATGTGTAATCACCTCCATTGCTAAGACTACCTGTCTCGATAGTGTAAAGTGAATCATTGATGTCGGTGATTCTTTTCTTGTAGCGTTTTCCAGCATGTACAAGCTCATACTCTAAAGACCAAGGTCCTTCTCCTTGCATCAACACGTCAAAGGCCACAGACTCGTCAATGCATGCTCGCACTTGTCGCTTCGCTGGATCTTCCTGTGTGAAGTGTGCAGAAACCGAGGGGCTGACGCTTTGCTCAAAGATGAGGTCTTTCCTGTGCAAGCTTCTGCTGTCATAGATCTTGTCCCCCAAGCTGGTCAGGGTGTAAGTGTATTGTCCAGCAGACTCTGGCTTCAGCTCAAGCTGTCCTCGAGATCCTGCGAAGCGCTCGGTGCGAGAAATCAGTCCTTTAACGCCTTCCTGTTTCACGCTATACTGTACCGAGAATGGCGGTGTGCCAACCAAGTCAATGTCCAGCTTAAGTCCGACTGGCCTACCAGCGCATTTGTCCGCAATCGCTTCAGCTGTAACATTGATATCGGGCTCCGGCGGGTTCACGAGCATTGTAGACGCTGGTTCCTCGATCTCACCTGCGCAGTAAGGGGTTGATATTGACTCGAGAGTGTAAAGACCAGCCTCAGATATATCAGGGCGCTTGCCTTGCTTGGCAATCACAAACTCTCGCAATTGTGCATTTGCGCCATGTTCACCGGTAGCCGTCAAGGCTTCTGCAGGAGAGAATAGATAACGGAAGGTATGCTCTACATCGGCGATAGGCCCTTTGCCAGTTGAGCCCAGTCGCAAAGGCAGAGTAACGGAGCGCCCTTTGGCAATCTGCAATGGCTTCTGCACAGTGGCGCCTTGAATGGCTAATTTTGGTAATTCATGAACGATGAATGAGCCTTCTGAGTGAGGTGATTTGTTGCGAGGCTTTTCGCCCTCTTCTACCACCATATAGTCGACAACATTGTTAAGGGCGTCAGTTACTTTTTCGATTGAGTATGTCCATCGGCCACTGAAATCGAGTGTCTCATTGAGGGAGACCTTGACTTTGTGTGCAGCTGCCCAGGACAAGTCCTGTGAGTGCGCAAGTACTAAAGGTTGAGAGTCTCCACGCATGAGTGGTGATACGAAATCATCTGGCTGGATATTTTGGTAAGACACATCTCGATCACCATCGTTCCTGCTTCTATGATATTTGACTTTTAGCGGAGGTGTACCACTGACTGTAAGCGAGATATCGGACAAGTCTCCTCGACAGCGGTTTGGCCCATTCGAAGAAACCTGCGCTGTGGGACAAGCCACGACTAGTACCTCCGAAGAGCGCTTGGAAACCTCAAAGTTTGTGTCGTCGATGATTTTGAGGAGGCGGTACAGCCCAGTCTTCTTTACTGTATACTGGAGGAGAACAGGATCTGCCGGGTGCCAATCGTGTGCTCGTTCCGCCTCTTTCCTCATCTTTTTAGTTTGAGAGACAGGTATTGTGATCGACTCGTTAGTCGATAGAGCAAGATCGAAGCGTACCAGTTCAATTGAGACCGGACTTGTGTGGTTGACCTGCAAAGGTATCTGGACTGAAGGCGCAGATTTTGTCAAGTCCAAGCAGAGGGGAATATGATTAGGATTAAGGACGGCGGAGCCTTCAGGTAGGATGTTGATGATCTGGCGACCAAGGATCAAGGAAGGGTTGTTGAAGATCTTGGCAGGTTGTACGTTGTGCTCAGTTATTGCTAGCTCCCCAGAGCCATAAGCTAGCTTAGCCAGTGCAAACAGAGGAGCAGCCCATGGAACCTATGTGCTCTTGGTTAGCTTGTGACACTTGATTGCCCGGGTACATTCGCAGCTTACCTGAAGTCTGAACATCAAGATGATATCCACGATCATGTGCAACAAGAATAAAACCACGGTTGTTGTCACACTCCATTCCAGCCATGGTATCCTGAATCCAGGTAGGGAAAAGAGGAAAACGATGTCTATTGCAGCCCACTTCATGAACAGCCATAATGATTCACTTTCGCCAACTGTCAAGAGATAGTAGTCGTATAGGCGCCAGAACCAGAGAGCTGTGTAAAGGCCGACGACATAAGCACGTTGCGCCGGCGCATCGATTGTGTCGAACGAGATAAGCGGTCCATCAGGGTCTTGCCTCGTCAGCGACGGCGGCGCCAGATTCCTGACATCTGGCAAGCGTGGACTGCCAAAGTTTGTGCCAGGCGCTGCTCCACCTCCTACTCCTCTATTGCCAGACAATGGCGTCGACGGGAAGGACGAGCGCAGAGTAGGTGTGCCGTTCATCGCATGATGTGTTGAGATGTAGCCAGTGGTGACTTTACGGAGCACTTCAGGATGTGGTGTTGCGCTTCTAGAATGTGTTGTATCGTGTCTTTGCTGTATGACTGTAGATCTTGAAGTTGTTTTGGTTTCACAATTTGAGACGAGACTAAAACATGCACGTGACATGGAACGCGATTTAAGCTTTTTAGCTGTTCTAGTTCAGTTTCAAAAGCTGACTTGAACACTAGGGCGGTCTTCACAACAATGCTAGATCTAATACACTACCTTGACGTGATTCTCGCTCCCCTGGGCTGCCTATGTCTATGAGCGATCAATAATGTGCGAGCACGTTCGTCCATGAGGCAAAACTAATCACATCTTGAAACCATGGCACCACCTTCGAAGAAGAGAATGGTTGACGAGAGTGTCGACAATAAAGTAAACGGCACAAATGGAGACCATTCGAAATCATCTCTCAGCACGACCGCAACAAGTGAAGAAAAAGCACAGTGGCAAGGATTTTGTGAGCTCGAATCCGAGCCTGTAAGAAGAATTGATATTGAGTATCTTGAGCAAGCCTGACACTATCCACAGGCCTTTTTCAATGTAATGCTTAAGGACTTTGGCGTAAAAGATGTCAAGGTTCAGGAGATTTTCAGTCTGGACGAAGATTCATTGTCAATGCTACCGTTAGTGTACTACTTTCTCTCCACGCAAATGACTATGCTAAATCCGTCAGTCAGCCAGTGTACGGTTTGATCTTTCTCTTCAGATATGCTCTGGATGAGAACAAACAAGAAGCAAGCTGCCCTGATCACGTCTGGTTTGCTAATCAGACGCACGATTTCTCTTGCGCTACTGTTTCGTTGCTCAATCTCGTCAACAACATTCCGAACGTCGACCTTGGTGAGCACCTTCAAAGTTTCAAAGACTTCTCGCAAGGTCTTACGCCAGATCAGCGCGGCAACAGCATCGGCAACTTTGAATTCGTCAAGCAGATTCACAACTCCTTTGCACGGAAAATGGACATGTGGAATATCGATCTCGGTATGCAAAACGCCTACAGTGATCGCAAGACCAAGAAGAAAGCTGCTCCTGCAAAGAAGGGTAAAGTGGTTACAGAGGACGATTATGAGAATGATGAGAACGCTTTTCACTTTGTCGCGTACATGCCAATTCGGGATGAGATTTGGAAGCTGGATGGACTCGACAGACAACCATCAAAATTTGGCAAGTTTCAAGGCGACAACTGGCTTTCCATTGCCGTACCGCGCATCTCCGAGCGTATCCAATCGCTCGCGTCTGGTGGCATTGAATTCAACTTGCTCAGTCTAGTCCGAGATCCACTATTGAACCATCAAGCGGAGCTCGCAGTCAATGTTAAATGCCTACAATCTGTCGAGGGACGACTTAATGAGGTCAACCCAAGTTGGAAAGAGTTTGCAAATGATGGCAGTAACGAGGAACGTTCCCGCCAGCGTAGCGTGGTATTTGGTGCAGATGAGCAATGCGGACTCACCGACTCATTGATCAATTCCTCTGCTATACCGGCACCAGTGATAACACAACTTAAAGCGGACTGTCCATCTAAGCTTATGGCATTGAGACAGGAACTTATGACTTCACAAGCAGGGCTGAGACGAGCGATTCTGGATGAGCAGTCACAGGCAGTAGATGACCGTCGACGAGCAACCGAAAGACGGTGTGAATATGGACCGATCGTCCACGCGTGGTTAGCTAAGTTGGCTGATAAGGAAGGCGCTGTGAAGGAGCTTTTGGAGGCACAGAGATGAGCATCAAGATATGCTGCACATATAACTGTCCACCATACAGCCAATGATGAAACCTGCCTGAATGGACTTAACCGAGCGCATTTGAAAGAGACGTGCATAGCGAAAGGTTGAAAAGCAGAGCAGATCAACATCATGGTATGTATATTTTCTCGGATCTTATCGAAAAGGTATTGACACTAGATCAGCATGCTACATACGGCAGACTCCTGGCCGAACAGGAAGTAGACTGAGACAATAGCTATCCTCAAATATCTCTGCCTGTGAGGACGAACAAGGTTTGGTTGACAACGGCACCTGGAATAGGCTAGATCAGGACGTAGCACACCAAAGCACAGGAGGTTCGCTCGGGATGTGGACTATGAGTACAGTGGCATTAGCGAATCATTACTGGAGGGTCGTGATAGTATATATGATATAATTTTAGTCGCGACATAACCCTGCTTACTGGGAGATGTCGTTTGTGGAAATGGGTCGGCTCTGTGCTTGCTACGGCTCGGTGATGTGTGTACGAATTTGCTGTGAGCAACCATGTATGAGTACGTACGCTAGCCTTCAAAAGAGAACTATCCATGCATGCGGGGTCGGGATTTGGGGGTTAGTTGGCGCCAGGACTCAGTATATGCACTAATTATCATCCAAATCCACATCATCATCATCCTCCTCCTCGTCATCCTCATCCGCAACATCATCATTCTCAACCTCGACATCCCCTTCCTGCATCTCCTCTATGTCGCCGTGCTCGTTTGGGTCGTAGTCTTCCACCTCATGGTCATCATCCGTTATCTCCACATCAACGTCTTGCAGCTCCGGCATATCTTCTATGTCGCCGTCTGTGGCGGGATCGTAGTCTTCGATGTCGGAGTCGTTGTCGGCGGCGTCGGTTTGAGGGTTGTTGTTGAGATCGTTGTTGTCGTTGTCACCGTTGTGGTCGTTGTTATCGTTTTTGTTATCGTCATCTGCGACTACGCTGCCTTCTTGCATGGTCTAAGTAACATTTGTCAGCATTCCTTAAATCACCAAGCGGAAAGTCTTATCTTACATCAGGATCAAAGTCCTCCACACCCCCATTCCCATCTCCATTTGCTGCTCCAGCCGGTACCAATGCAGCAAGATGGCCAACATTCCCACCACCAAATCCCGCGGGTAAGCCGTTGACGAACCTCTGCGTAGCTTGTGTGGCTAGCGTAGTCGCCGAAGACTCGCATTTCCAAGTGTGATTACAAACACCTCTGGAGACAGCGGAGAACCAGGCGTGGTGGCAGCGGGTGCAGCAGGTGCGGGAGCAGTAAGAGCCTTGCCAAGTTTGGTGGCGGTACCAAAGTCGCCATTGGCAATGGCCTGTGCTTGTTGCATTGCGACAGATGCAGTCGCTAAGTTTGCCGTAAGGTGGCTAATGTTGAAACTACCTAGCGCGTTGAGCGCCTGATTGCCTAAAGTGGTTGATGCTAGCGGTTCTGCTGGTGAAGCTGCTAGGGCATATGTAGTAGGAGCTGGAGATGGGGAGGTTGTGATCTTGTTTGCGGCCGGAGCGGGGGTGCTAGTAGCGAGTTTGTCCTTCTCGGTCATGGCGGCTATGTAAGCTGAGTCGTTTGCTGAGATCACGGTTGGTGTGGGAGCCGTAGCTGGTGTAGTAGCAGGCTGAACTGGTGCTTGAGGAGTAGCGACCTGAAGAGGGAGAGCCACAGGTTGAGGTGAAAACGGAGCCGCTGGTGTAGAGCTTGTCTCGGTAGCAGCGGGCGTGATGAGCTTGCGGACTTTGCCAATGCTGCCATCGGCTTTCCTCACTGTAACGATCTTGTACTGTAGTTCATCGACCGGCGAACAAGAATCTTGTACTTCGTTGACCGTCACCGTGTTAGCGAGTTTTTCAGGAGCAGGAGAGCTGCCAGTATCACTGCCGTTTTTGACTACAGTAATATCAGAGGCTGTTGGCAGGGCAGTAGCGATAAGTGTGGCCATCTTAACTGCATTACAGGAGGAAGATGATAAAGGGAGTCAATTAAGTAGGAAGATAGGGCAGTGAGATGGAGAAGAATGTCAATGGAGGAGGATAATCGAAAACATTGTCAACAATAGAGGATGATGGTCACTATTAGACTCTTTTCCTTGATGCTTTCTTCTAGGTCTTTCGGATCATGGGGCAAGGACTCTGCGTCATGGTCGGTACTGCGATACTATCAGCGTAGTAGCATAGGTACGAAGGTATACTTGATAGGGCCGTGTTAGACCAGCACCTCCGACCTCGACCGCATCACTCGAGCACATCGTCTTTGGAGGTCGTGAAGATGCCGTTGCCAAGAGCTGAAGTCAGCCGTAGGGCTAGTGTCTAGTGCGAGGGGTGGAGCCAATCGTGTTTGAGTTCTGTTTCAAGTTCCTTCCTTCTAGAACATCCTTTAGGTTGCTTATAGCAATCGTGTCACTTTTTCTCCATCTAGCTCATACACCATTTGCCTTGACTGCGTCGCCCGTGGTGAGAATACAGTATACCTGTGTTGGTGGCTTTCTGATTGGCTTTACTTCTTCCTTTCGCTTATCTTTGACTCTACAATGCCTGAACGGACGTTACTCGAGGCGGCAGCCGATCAGCTGAGACATGCAGAATCGAGTCCTTCTTTGTACCGTCCACCGTCAAGCTTGTACCGTACTTGGCACCAATGGAAAAGTTGAAATGGTGACTTGAATCCAGCATTTTCCCTTCGTTCTGTGCAAGCTTTCTTCCACCTTTGTTTCCGGTCTACTCATCTCTCACATCACATCTCTTGATCACCCCTTTACGATGGAGAATCCTCAGGTTACTCGATTGCCTATACCAATTGCACCAAAGACCAAGAAAGTTCGCATGCCAGATGGCACGATCAAAGTCAAAGTCCTCCAACCTGACGGAACCTGGAAGTGGGGCGAGACCAGAATCAACCAAGAAGGCAGTATTCTCAACAGTACCTCCTGTCGCTCAGTCCTCGGCTACTCCAGCTGCCATCAAGCCTGCTGCAGTAGAGCCTGCAGCAGCTACCCTAGCATCAGCAAAGTCCACGAAGCAAGTCTCGCCACTCCTTGCTAAGCCATCAGCAAAGCAACCTCGCAATTTCAGCAGATTTTTCAAAGCAGCCCAGGTTCTCGATGTCGTCCTTCCTGAACACCTCAAGGTCGGCACTGATCTCGCCGATGAGATGGGCGTGGGCGAAAGTCAAAATGACAATTCCGACAACGACAACGACCACGGTCCCAGCTCAGCAGACAGCAAACAGCTTGCCAAGCTGGCCGCCAGCGGCATCAAGGTAAAAGTCAAGAAGGCCAAGGAGTCTGTATATAGGCCCGGCGAGGTTAGGTCGAGTGATGAGGAAGAGTACTATGACGAGAAGATGCCTGCCTCTTCTGCCGATGACATCTCAACCATGAAGGAGAGAGCCTTTACTAGTGACACAAAGGGTGGAAAGGATGATATACAAGTAACTGAGAAGGAGTTCAAGCCACGACCACTGGAGAAGCGTCCTTCAAAAGGTCGCCGGCTTCAGAGGCGAACCTCTCGTCTTGCTCAAGGGGTTGCTTGGAGCATTGCATTCTTGTTCCCTCTGCTCTTCATGCGTAAGTGGTCCATGATCAACCTTTTGTGTTATGCTGGCATTTCAGTCCTCGCCTTCCTAAATGCAAGCATGGACAAGAAGATTGCGGGCAAATCCAGTCCCCACTATAACTTCGGCGTCCGCTTGATGGAGGCCAACAAGATCTGCATCAGTATATGGCCTATCTTGTTTGGAGCCATCGTGGCACAATCATTCCGCATGTATGCTGCTTGGAAGGTTGAGCGCGGTATGAAGTTGGTTGTACGTAAAGTGGTAAAGCACCTTCTCACAGTTCCTCGCTGACGGCATTATAGCAACTCGAGCAATTCATCGGTTCGCACTCTCTTGCTACGGCTATCAAACAGCCATTCTTCCTTCAAACTGTCAACTGGACTGCTATTGGTATGATTTGTTTGTGGGCTCTGTCCCCAATCGCTGGCCAATCTTTCGGTCGAATGCTTGACACGACGACGATCGATAACTCTACCATAATCGATGTCAACTTCTCGGACTATACAAACCTCACTCCTTACAATCAGGCTTTCAATGATAATGTGGATGGAGCAGCCGCCACATCATCAATGGCTGTGGTCAACCTTCTCTTTGCCAGTGCTTTGTACGTGGAAAATGCTAACCCATTCCTCGACACATGGGGCAATCCACTCATCCCGTACAACGACACTGAAACAACGCGGACCCATCTGAACGCGCTACACCAACAATACTCATCATTCGTCGGGATGCCATTAAACATTGGTAAAGTATCCTACTACAGTCCTGACGGAATCCACTACAGCAACAGTCCCGACGAAATCTACCACAATACGACAGCTGTTATTGCTTATGCTTCCTGGGTTCTGCAATGCAGTGACTATATCAATACAACCATTGATGCCATTAACTCGGCCACTACGTATCCACACGATGAGTACATTGGAGGTCCATACTCCACTTATCAGCTTTGGCCTGACTCTGGGAATACAACCTGGATGGCTGCCATGCCGCCAGCAAGCTATCTAGCACAACCATACAACCTCACAAACGGGACGACGATCTACCCACCATATAGTGATTACCTGGCCGATAGAAGCCAACCTGGAATGATCTACATAGCCATCAACCACACGGACCCCAATGGCGACTTCCTCAAGGGCACCTACTTCACAGACGAAGTCGCCTTCTGGAACTGTACTTACTTCACCCAGCGCAACGATGTGACATTTACTTGTCCCAATGATGCGGACTGCATAGCTAACAGTACCGAACGCATGGCTAATGGAAGCAACAACTACATCAGCAACGCGCTTGTCGTAGCTCTTCTCGACTCCTTAGGCACCCAGGCCTCCCTCTCAAATAAAGGATACTACTCCCTGTTCGCCCAATACCTCATGAATCCGTTCTTGATGCTAGGGCAAGTAGCTCCGGATGACGTCAGTGAAAGCGAAGTCGCAGAAGAAGGTCATGGGTCGATGGCTTTGATTCTGGGCAAGCTGCTGAATACGTACTACGAAATTGCTACCATCTTTCCCATACTCGACCACAAAAGCGTTGGAACGGGGGGCATGGGGGGCTCTTACAGTGTATACTATGGTCCCCCGAACATGAACACCACCAACGGGATAGTCGACGTTGGCGTCACCATCTACCGCATGCACTGGCAGTGGTTTGGCGTCCTCATCTTCTCCTGCATCCTCCTCCTCGTCTTCGGCATAGCCGGTATCATCCTGGACAGCAAAACCCTTGGCCCTGACATCCTCGGATTCGCCTCCTCACTCACCAGAGACAACCGCTACATCAAGATTGAAGATGATGTCGAGCTCGGGAAAGAAGGCACTAGCAGCAAGAACGCATTCGAGACGATAAAGGATCTAAAAGATCACAAGGTCGTACTGCAGGACGTGAGAGGGCATGAGGAGGTGGGCAAGATTGCTTTGGCGAGCGTGGGATTGCCGACAGGGAAGCCATTGAGCAAAGAGAGGCTGTATCGTTGAGAGGGTGGGCAATAATGAATCATGAATTGTATGCATCATTTTCTGTTCAACAGTCCTTCTGCTTGTAAATGGGCCGACTGAGGAGCTTATGGCTTATCTGGGTGTGCACTCTTTTCCGTCACGAACATAATACTTCTTCATTTTAAAATCTCCTACACATCTATTCAAGGTTCCGGGATTCACCCACACTGTACGCATGCTGCGGCTGCTACCCGGCCAAGTCTCAGATTGGTTTCAGATTTAGATTTAAGAATAATGTACAAATGTGATACCATAATCGATCCATCGCGTCGGTGTGCGCACATGATGCCGGATATCTATACTATCTCTTCCTTGCGCCATCCTGCCACACGAGAAGGGCACAGACATGGCAGACGATCGCAAGGTTGAGCCTGATATCCAGCTGGACTGCGATCTCCTCATCCTCGAATATATCGTCTACGATGCCTTACGTAGCCTGCTCAACAATGCACAAGACGATGACGTATCGACCGATGATGATGATGATATTGCAAACAAGTTACGAATGGTAGATTGTTGGTTTCATCCCATTTCAGCATTGAGGAAGAAGCTTTATTGACAAACTGCCAGCGTTCCTGATTACCTTCCGCACGACGCATCCCGAACACACTCTTTCGCGTGCTACCGCCTTCTTGATCCACTTCTTGCAGTTCGTTGGCCTGTTTCTTGAACGGCACGACCAGACCACTGTCTCCGCATCCCAGGAGTCACTCAACAGCCTCAGGGAAGGGAATTGCAGACGAGCGAAGGGCTGGCGGGAAGATGCTGGACCAGAGTTGTTCCCTAAACACGTCGTAGCCGCATTCGCTGTGACTACAGAAAGACTTCACACGACAGCCGAACAAGAACATAACCTCGATCAGGACGGAGATGTGGACATGGAGGATAGTCTGCGCAACCGGAACAAGACACTACCGCAAATCCAAACCAATGGTACCAATACACACTCTTCAGACGAGCACGACAGCACACAGCCCGAAACAATCACACTTCTCGACATCCTCCCCGCCTTCATCCATCTCTCAGCGACAAGAATGGCAATGGGTAGCATGATAAACGAGCCAGAAACAATCCCCGACACTTATGAAGATTCCAGCGACGATGTAGCTTCCACTGACACTCTTTCCTGGGCCACCGAACCACAATGGCTTCGCCTCGCCGCATCGTTCATGCTCCAGGCAATTCTGGAACAATATCTCGATCTCGACTTTCCACGTCCTAGTGACGCATCGTATGTCCTGGAAGTCTTCGCCTGGGGCTACATTGAGACAACTCCAAACGCTACGAATAAGAGCTCCCATCCCAAAACCACCACACAGCTCGGCGTAGACAAAACCAAAAGTCTCGCCATCCCAGACTCAGACGAAGGCGACATCACCGCACTCGGTACAACGCCAGACAGCTCACCAACCACTCTACCACCCTCACACTCGGACATCTTCATCCTACGTACCGAAAAGGCGCCAGGAGAAGCCGGGAAAGCATGGCGCGCTCTCCGGCTTCAAGCAATGTCGCTACTCGTTCCCTCGGACGAGAACACGTCATTACAAGAGCAGTTGGCAAAAGTGCGGCTGCATCATCCGCTGCGGACGTTTGAGAAAGACTTGCTTGGTTTTCTGACTGGATTGTTTTATTCGGTCGAGGAGCCGCTGTTGGTGCAGCTGGAGAGGGTGTGGCCTGCTTGGGCGGCTGCAAGGGATGGTGCTGGAGCAGGGAATGACGAAGATGTGATGTGTGGTGAGGATAACCTGGATAGAAGTGGATGGCTGGAGGAAGCAGGGGAGAAGGTGACTGTTGGAGGCAATGAGTTGAGCGAGGGGGAAGTTGAAGCATTGATGGCTTTGCTTGGGGAGTGGTGGGATTGTTGAGGTGGTTCGCAGACAGAGACACGATAGGCAATTCTATTGCATGCTTGGGGCGAGACCAGAGCTAATAACAGCACATAGATCACGATACAGAATTACGGATACAACAAATAGCGATGAGGAGTGAAGTATAATACTGTTCATTTGCTGTCAGTTTAGCTAGGATCATAATAGCTCGTTGGCAATTCGGCCCTTCCAATACCAATGCCCTTCACACTACGAACGCTCTGCTCAAATCATGCCCTTATTCCCAAAATTCCAGCACAATCGTTACTGTCTTTCCAAATAATATCAATCCAAGCCGGACCTTATCATCAAGCCATTACGCCCTTTGCACCACCCCTATTCATCCCCTTCAACTTCCTCAACAACCCCTCATGCTCTTTCCTAACACTATTCCACTTATTCGCCCTCTCCCTCATTCTCAATCCCGCCATAACCATCAAGCCCACCGTCCTCAATGTCGGCCTCGTTCCCCTTCCATCCCTCCTAACAACCCGACCCTTCGAGCCATCCAACGCCGCCTCCTCTTCCTGCTGCGTCACCACACCATCCACTGGAATGCCCATGGCTCTAACCAGTCTCAGATCAGCTTGCGTGCACTTGCCGTACATCTCAACTTGCTTCGTGAAGTAATGTTTCACATAGCCCAGATCACGACGGAAGGCTTCTTCGCGACGACAGCGTGCAGACAGATACTCGATCTGCTTGACTAAGCCGCGGAGTTCGGCAGCGTGGCGCTTGGTTTGTGCTTCAAGTGTGGCAGAGACTTGTTGTTGGCCCACTATGCTGCTGTCGTTTGTGGACTTGGGGAAGCGGACTGTCTTTTGAAGTGCTTGAAGGCGGGTTAGCTGTTCGGTGATGCGGTCGTGTACACTTTGTAATGCGAAGAGGTCTTTGGCAGCTGCGTCGGCGCGTGAAGCTTGTACAGCACGCTCCTCGCGAACTCGCTTGAGCTGAGTGCGCAACTCGGACTCCTTGGAAGAGACAGAGCTAATCCGTGCGTCGCGTTCGCGGATCTGGAGCGCAAGGTCTTCTGCTTCGAGCTTGGCGTCTTTGAGCATCTCGTGCAGGTCGCGGCGTTCATCGGCACTAGTGTCATGATCTAAAGTCTTATTGCGGGTAGACTCGAGCTGTGCTTCGAGATTCTTGACCTTGGTCTTCAGCTTAGTAACTTGCTGCTCTGAAGATGCATTCGCCTTGGAGAGGCTGTCTTGATTTGACTTTGCATCTGCTAGATCCTGTTCAAGATTCTGGATGTCCTCCTCATAAGTTGCGATCTGTGCTTGATGCTTGCGCTCTTGGTCTCTCTGCGCACCTTGAAGTTGCACCCGAACCTCGCGAAGTTGCTGTTGAAGGTCTTCCTTGTTATCTTCCAAGGATGAGACAGTCACTTGAAGCGTGTCCAGGTTGAGATTAGCGTCGGATAGGGCAAGCTCAAGCCGTTGCTTCTCCGCTCTGGCATCGATGAGCTGATTGCGCAAGTCTTGCGTCTTCTGTTGTAATTGTCCTTTGGTGCCTGTGGATGCTCGCATGTCGAATTGCAAAGTGTCGAAATCATTCAACGCATCGAGTTGGGCAGTTTGTGCTTTTTCCAGCTGGCGCTGCAGGTCATGTCGCTCCTTCTTGAGGCTGCTCAGTTGTTCTCTGAGGCTGAAGACTTCCTGCCTCAACTCACGCTGAGGTGCAGGTGTACTCTCTGGACTAGAACTGCCTCTACTCGTGGTCTTGGTTGCCTCAAGTCCTGTTCTGAAGTCTTTCAATTGCTTGTGTAAATCAGCTTTCTGCTCTTTCGCAGCCACAAGTTCTTGCTGGAGGTGGTAAATATCATCGTCCATACTTGACTGAAGGACCTCGACTTCATCTTCGAGTGCTTGGATTTTCTCCTGCAAGACTGCAACCTCATCATGGCTGTCCTCAAGCTCTTGACGCGTTATGGACAGCTCGGCCTTGATCTTGGATAACTCTTGAAGACGTTGATCAGATTCGTGCCTGACATCCTCAATCTCCTGTTGAAGATGGATCTCTTCATCTTGGTGGCGTAGTTGTTCAGCATCCAAGGCGTGTTGTATTCTGGATTCACGAGTGCTAAGGTTGCCCTCACTTGCGCGAAGAGTATCAATAGTACGTTGTAGACCAGCTGCCTGTTCCTCGGCCGTGTTCTTCGATTGCTGCAATGAGCGTCGCTCGTCCACCCATTGTTGTCGGGCGTAGTCGTGCTCCTCATTGAGTTTCTTGAGCTCACCTTTAGCATTCTGTAAGTCTTTCTGGAGAGTAGCTGTTTCGTCCTGCAATTGACTTTGACGACCGCTTTGCTTCTCTTGAGCTCTTAACTTGTTGTTGAGTGATTCAATCTCGTCCTCGAGCTCGTTGATCCTGTCCTGCATCTTCTGCTCATGTCTATCGTGCTCGGTCTGCTCCTGCTCAAGTCTGGCATCAAGATCCTTGAGTTTGTTCTGTACTGTACTCAAATCGCCCTTCAACTGCTGCTCATGTACCTCTTTTTTGTCAAGGTCTTCCTCCAGTTGATGGATGCGAGTCTGTGCATCTTCGAGTGCCTTGTGGTGGTCGTTTGAAGCTTGATTGCCAGATTCACGCAAAACTTGCAAGTCCTTAACGCTCCGTGTTTGTAGCTGTTCGAGTTCACTAATGCGTTGTTGGGCATGTTGCATTGATGTATTGGCTTTCGTTCGCTCGTCCTCGAGTCTTGTCTCGATTTCAATCTATTCCTATTAGCTTGTCTCACAAAGTCTGCTGGAGAGCACTCACAAGTTCGTCCTCGGTATCCTTCACTGCTTGTTCCTTATCACGAAGCTCGGTCTTGAGCTCAGCAATCTCGTCTTGCAGTTTTTCGGACTCAATATCACGACCTTCAGCTGTCTCCAGATTCGTCCGTAGTCTGTGTATTTCACCATTGAGCTCTTCTATCGTCCTGTTCTTCTTGCGCAGTTCACCATTCAGGTTGGCCTCCAGATCTTCTAGCTGTCTTCTAGCAGCGTTGGTGTTGTTCTCGGACTGGAAGAGCTGAGATTGCAAGTCCTCTATTTGTCCAGCCTTTTCCTCAAGCTCGTGGCTGTGAGCTTGAGTCCTAGTATTGTGGTTAGAGGTAGCTCTTTTGAGTTCTGCTTTTGCTTGTTCAAGTTCATCTTCCAGTGCGACAATTTCTTTTTCCCGTTCTGCCCCTTCACTTTTCAGCTCCTGTGCTGATGCACCATCCTCACGCAGGCGTTCGAGTTCATCGTCCTTCTCATCGAGCTCACGATCCTTAGCACGCAGCTCCGCCTCAAGATCACCAATGTCGTCCTGCAGTTTCGCAACTTGATCATCATTCGTCTTGCTCGACTCCAGCGACTTTTCCAACGCTTTTATCTTTGCATCCTTCTTACTGGCTTCCTGCTTCAGATTGTCGAGTTCCTCTTTCGCAGCTTCGTCGAGATGGCGACGCTTGACCTTTTCGGTGTATTCAGCAAATTGCTTCTTGTACTCTTCGAGCTCTATCTGAGCTTTGTCGAGAGCTTTGCGATTCTTCTTCAATTCGGTCTGCAATGTAATCTTGTCCACCTTCAGCTCGGTGTTCTCCTTCAAAGCAGTAGCATTGAAGTCTTTTCCAGTCTTCTTCATCTGTTCTTCTAAGAAGTGGATCTTGAGTTTCAGGCCAAAGTTTTCCTTGTCGATCTGCTCGAGTTTCTAACATTCACAATCAGCACATGAGGTTTCTGCTAAGCATCATCACACTTACCGCTTCCTGCTCTCGAAGTGTCGCCAAATTGCCTCTATTCTCCAGCGGCCCATCACCACCTCTTGCCATCAGTGCCACGGGAGTCGACATAGCACTACTGCTTGGAGCTGGTGCTTGTGGTGTTCTGCTGCCATCGTCCGGACCCACTGGGCTTCCAGTATATTCTTCGCGAATGATGGAACTGTTCAAAGGTAGCGCTGGACTGTCCATGCCATAACCTGCCTTCAGTCCAGCCGGCGTCTTAAGAGGTGTCGTATTTTCCTGGTTGTACAATACTGCCGATCGCATAAACCGGTTCGTTGCGGCGCTTTTCAATAATGGTGTAAACTCGTTCTTCTGGACATTGCGCCTGTTGCCGAAAGGTGCGCGCGATCGCGGTGTCTGGAGACTCGGGCCACGCATGGCTTTAATTTGCTTGAGAAGGTCATTGCCCTCTTTCGATGGCGAGGGGATGGAGTTCTCTGTGAAGTTGTCAAGATCGCCTGCACTGAAACGCGTATGGTCGCCAAAATCGGTGCGCGGAGTATCGATATAGGGCATCGCCATGATGAATACTGTATCGCGTCACTTCGAGAGCGACTATTGGGGTGGCGATAGCTTTAGAGATAGTCTTCTCGCAAGAGTCGTAGTGTCATACAAAAAGATAGAGGACAGTGGTTGTCAATGAAGATTGTCGTTTGTTGATTGTTGTTTTCTAGCCTGATTCGTTCTTGCGTTCCACGGTAGAAGTTCGATCCCCCAGACTTGGCGAAAAAGCACGTGACTGTCGAGCATTTTCCGCCACTTCGAGGTGTCACTTCTGCAAGGATTCATGAGTCACAGAAGGCAAGGAATTTGATGTGGATATTGCTGGCGTGCCTTAGAAGCGTTTGATAGCTCATGTCTGCTTGAGTTGCGAACTAAATAAAGCAAGAGTCAACATCATGACGAAAACGACCAGGGAACCAGAAACATACCCTGACATTCCTCGTCCTGGCGACACTGATTTCAAGTCTTTCCCAAAAGTCATCGCCGAGGACGCCGTCCACTACAGTCTTCATATTCTCCCAGCTACATCAACCACTAGCACTTCAGTCATCCGTAGCAGATTATTTCGTATCCAGAAGGCCTCGGTAGATTTGACGAAGAAACTCCTCACAGACTATATTTGGCAGCGGGAAGCCTTCTCTCTACAGATCAGCACTGGAGAGACATCTGCGCAGGCACTACCATATCTCGGCGGTCAGACATCCTTTGGCGACTCGATCGCAGATGAGTGGCTTGTCGTTTACCTACTGCTCGAGCTGAGCAAACAGTTCGAAGATGCCTGGATTAGAGTTCACGATGCAGACGGCGAGTTTCTTCTCGTCGAGGCAGCAAATGTGCTCCCAAAGTGGCTGAACCCGGAGATAGCAGAACATCGTGTATGGATACACCAAGGCCAGTTACGAATTATCCCGCGTCAGCTCAAGGACAAGGGTAGCAACGTTAAGGCAAACCCAATGCCAAAAGAGCTATCACTCCAGCAAGCATTGCAATTTATCGCCGACACTCCGGACTCGCTCATACACTCGCCGATCATAGAAGAAGAAGCGTTTTATCGTCTTCGTAACTATCCTGCTCAGATCAAAGAGTCTCTTCATACTGCTCGCCTCTCAATCCCACGAAAATTAGCATACATCCTACATCAAACACCGTCTCACATTTCTCCTGCAATCGAAGCATTCTACCTTCGCGATCCTATTTCTTTGCGACCTTTACAACATCCATCATCCGCCGATTCAACTCTCCGCTTTCCACCAAAAGACTTCGTCACTACTAGCATCGGGTTCACACGCGTCGGGTATGCTCAATTGCAGAGCCAAGACTTCCCGCCGCCTCCAGCATGGCAAAATACATGGTCGCGCACCAAAGACGCGGCATTGCACACGCGCAGAGTTGTGGGCATGAAGCTGGCCTGTGGGTTTGAAATGCTGTTGGCAGATCCACAAAATCGTGACAAACGGTCCATCAGAGAAATAAACCTTCTTCTCGAGGATGTCGAAAGTGGTGAGGATGCTCTACCGACCGATGCCGAGATTCTCAAGTGGCCGCAAGAAGAAGACGATGAGAGTTGGATGGATGTCAATTTCGAAGACTTTGAGCGCGAGCTTGGTGAGAGTAGAGGTGCGGGGGGTGATGACAAGACAGGCAAGAGAGCAAAGGGATACTTCGGATTTCAAGGTGACAAAGGTGCGCAGGATAACTTGAGGAGGATGGTGGAAAAATTTGAGCAGTTTCTCAATGATGACAATGGTGCTGGCGTTAATGGAGTGGAAGAAGATGACATGGATGAAGACGAGGACGACACTGATGAGGACGAGGCAGGTGAAGATTCGGAAGTCTTTGACGAAGAAGCTTTTGAGAAGCTAATCAAGAGACAAATGATGGGCTTGTCATTAGACGATGATAACAACGAAGAGGACGTAAACGCTGCAGAAGCTGGCCGTGTAGTCGAGCTGGACGTTGACGACGACTCTGACGAAGCACTTAGTGGTGGTGGTCGAATCGTCGAATTAGACGATGATGAAGAGGAAATCGATGATGACGATGAAGAAGACCTGGAAAAGGTAATGGCACGTATCGAAGCCGAACTCAAAGAATCAGGAGCGCTGGATCTGGAAACAAATCTTAGGGACGCTTTGCTCAACGGTGGTGATGGTGACAGCGACGATGAAGATATGGAGCTGGATGACGAACAGTATCGCCTAGCAAAGAACCTTCTGGAGTCTTTCAAGGGCCAAGCTGGTATGGCTGGACCTGCTGGGAATATGTTGAGTTCTATGGGCATTCGTTTGCCAAGAGACGAAAGAGATGAAGATGTCGATTGACTTAGATCCTGTCATCCTGAAAGTGGTCAGGTCTCGCACGTCTCGATAGCGACCCTGAGACATGTCACTCGGATGCCTCGTCAAACCAACCAACAAAGCTTCCGAAGTTGCCACATACCCTGAATCTTCAATTCCATCTCCAATACTTGATGTGGAGAATGTCAACGCATCCTGATTCCATCCCATCGCGACGCACAAATGCTCGCTTGTTCGTCCCATCTTTTGTCTCCTTGCAGCAATGGTATTCTTGGTTGTTACAATCACCACCTCTTCCTTTCAACCTCAGGCGTGCACTAACGCCATCTCTCCTCACTCCATTCGCGCCAAAACCTCAGGGACACCATGCCACTGTCAAAGCATCTGGCGCTATTCTGTCACTGAATTCTATCTCCTGACCAGCTCTAGTCGCTATTCCTTCTCAAAGTATCCAAGCCTCAATTCGAAGCTGAATGATTAGATAGTGAGAGTGGTATTGGAGTCAAGGTATAAAGTGCACCACGATGATCTTGGCCGACGCTCGTCACTTACATGGAGAATAGAAAGAGGTAACCTCACGTAAATACACCATCCTGTCTAACGATAATGACATGGAAGTGAGCTAGATATCTCGAAACCGTGAGACGGAGCCAAGACTTACTATGCCATCGAGCGAGTCGAGCATTTGAAGCGTTAGATAAGAGAAGGAAGTCACTACTACAAGCTGTCCCATCACAGCAGCCAAATATAGAAAATGTTGCAAGCATAAATAGACCTGAAAAACAACGTAGCAAGAGCCGATCAAGTCATATAAGGAACTCTACTATTCATATTCAACACCTAAGTAACGTTCTATGATTACAATCAATATCCTCTATACCAAAATTACTCAATCACTATACAACACCCACCCACCAAATGTAACGCACCCCACCTAATTGGCAACCTCACCATGTCCGCCCCCAACACCCCACCGATAATGCGTCTTAAGCGTCTTAGGCGAACACGCCGAACTCCTCGAACTCCACGCCGAGCTCGTCCTCCTCAATCTCGGCTCCAACTGCGTCGTCACCTCCATCTCCGCAGCACTACCACCACTCGCACTTCCACTATCACCACCACCACCCATACTTTCAGAAGACGTCGCGGACGACAAGCCCTTGCTCATCCCCAAAGGACAGCCGTTTGCGCCCATACCGAAGCCCTGGCTAGCGAGCGCGCGCACGATACTGGAGGGTCTGCGCTCAGGACGGTACGTCGATGCCATGTTGGCTTGGTCGTTGCTGCTGCTACCACTGCTGGAGGATTCGGGGGATGGTTGGAGGGGCTGGGCGAGGTGGCCTTGCATGGACATTTTGCGCATGGCGTAGGATGGGCGAGGGCCCGAAGGGCGGGCGAGAGGAGAGTTGGTTGTGATTGTGTTGATTCGTGGTGTAGTGTTGAGGAGGTGGACATTGCTTGGGCGGTGTTGCGGGGCAGGGATGATGCCCGCGGCGCGGATGCCGCGTTGACGGGCGGAGAGATTGGTGTTGAGACGGAGTGGTGGTGTTGTGCTGGGCGATGGCGTGCCTGGGATTGGTGAGAGGGAGCGGGATGTGTCGATATCTTGTGGTGGGGTTGGGAAGGCGTCGAGTGTCATGATTGCCAATGTGTCGATGTAGTTGTGGTGTTCGATAGGAGGTGAAACGACGGGGATGTTGTTGATAACACCTTCATAGTAAGCAGGATCCCAGAAGCCAGGCCCATCGCTAGGACTGCCGCCGCCGCAGTATTTCTCAATCTCTGATGCCGTGATGTCGCGGAATGATACGTCGGAACTTGCGTCGCTTGAGCAAGTCATGTCAGCTGGCTCGAGTGGTACGTTGTGTGAAGATGGTGAAGACGACGATGTCCCTTCCGAGCATGAAGATCTGTGAGCAGGGTGGACCCATTCCTCGTTTTCCTTCTCAGCAAGAGGAAGACCAATAAGCTTAGGAGCGCGAATAGCTATCTCGAGCTGGATGTTGTCATCCCTAAGCACTTCGGCGTGAGCTTTGGGTCTCTTTGATGATTTCCTTGGTGGTGCCATGGCATGGGCAGTGGCTTGCTCATTTCTAGGGACGACCGTGTTTTGCTGAAGCCGAGAACGAAGTAATCTGAGCTCCTCCATCATGCTTTGCTGCTGTGTAGTAAGAGCTCGTAAAGAGGCTTCAAGCCGTCGACCTCTATTCTCGAGCTCATCAGCCCTAATCTCTTCGGCTGTCAGATTATCCATAATTTTATTGACTTTATGGTTCGAAGCCTTTAGCATCTCCTTTAGCTCTGCGTTGTTCTTCTTGACATGTTCTAGCTCTTGCTGTGGTGGCTTTGGTAAAGCTCGTCGCTGACGATCTGTAAGTGGCGGCTGCTTTGGCATTGTAGCCGTTGGGGTGGGAGAGCCAAGAGGTGACTGCTCAACTGGGAAAAGAGCGTATCGTCCTCTTGATTGGGGTGTACTGTTGGGATCATAAGGTGTGCCGTACAGAGGTAGTCCGACAGGCAGAGTCTGAGACCGACGTCGTCCGGTACCTTCGACGAGCGGTGCTGGGGCGCCAGGACGTTCGATTGCGAGGGGTGAGCTACGATAGTGAGGACTCATGAAATTTTGAGTATCATGCTTGAGTGTGCCGTGAGTGATGGAAGTCTGCTTAGGATTGCCTTGAGCATTGAGTAGTGGCAAAGATATTGGCCTGTTTCTGACGGCGGATCTCGCCTCTTCCTGGTCAAAGACTCCTGCATATTGTGACTGACGCTTGTGTCGTGAGAGTAGCGGGATGTGGAGTGATAGAGTCGAGGGAGCCATTATGGTGGTGGTCAACAGAATGTCGACCTTGCTGCTGGATATGGACTTGCAAGAGCAACAGTGGTATGTCTAGTTAGGGGGCAAAACAGGCAGGGAATCAATCAACTAAGATCAGACGAGCCAGGATCGAGGCGTATCCAAAGATACTTGTAGGATTGTAGATCACAAAGCATGAACTCAAACGATGGTGCCCGTGTGCTGAGCACGAAGGCGGCGGATACGAGGTTACGAGGATCGTGCTTCCCAATACACCGGTCCATGTCCTTCGAGAAGCATACTTCACTGCTGCTAAGCACGTCAACCATGTGCGCGCCTTCGGTCCCATACTTTCTTCCTCGTCTGATTCGTGTACTTGTCTCGCTCTACGTGCTGATTGCCTTTATGAGCCTTGATCCCTGTAAAGCTTCTCACGAACCCGAGGTTACGCTTCAGGAACGAGCTCTTAGAGGATGGCACCGCACTCTATAGGCGAGACTGTCAGTACACATTTAGGCAGAGGTTATGAAGACATCCGAGGTCGCATTAATACTGATGCTCGAGTGGTTTGCAGGCTCACGGTCACCATACGTGTGCTTCCCGCCAAGATGAGGCGACTCGAAACTTGATATTACGCAACACGGTATCACAAAACGCACAGCACAACCATGGGCTATAGCAGTACACACATACTTGCAGCAATATGTAGCAATATGTCTTTCCTATTGTAAACCCAAGGTCGCATAAGGGAGGATCGGAGCACGAAATCTCCCAGCCTTCCAAGCACGTGACCAGAATATGTCATAACGGTCTGATGCTTTTGCTCTCAGTTTACCTCTTGCATTCAGCTCTTCCTTCTACTCAGTAATCCTGACATGGACATTCCCAGTAGGGTACCCCGATCAGTTCGCGACTCACGCGCGGATGGTGACAACAGGCCACCTCGTCTCCACTCGCCAGCTGATACTCGCAGCTCAAAAAAGCACGAAGATGAGCGACCAGCAAAACGTAGCAGAAGAGACAGCAGGTCGGACGACGAAGACGACTTTCACCATGGCACGACGCGCTCACGTTCGCCTGGTCGTATGAAGGAATCGAAGCAATCAGAGGCACGGCGCGATGCACGACGCGATGATGACGGGCGTGTGGACAGGCACGGAAGTCATGCATCACGATCGAACCGAGGTGGTCGCAAATCAAGATCGTACTCTGCTTCGAGGTCACCGCCTCGTCGTCGGCGTTCTCGTTCTCCTCGAGCAGAGAAAAGCTCTCATCGAAGTCCTCTACGCTCAAGATCACCGCACAGGCGCAGCAAGAGACGGTCATCATACAGTAGGTCGCCATCACCACCAAGAAGGTCCCGACAGGCATTACCTTCACAAGAAGAGTCATATCGTGGTGGTCCAAACAAAGGACAGCAGACGGATGCGTCAGACAAGCCAATCGAGAAAGAGAAGCCCAACTTCAAGCCTTCCGGTTTGCTAGCTGCAGAGACCAATAAAGTGACTGTGGGCAATGGTTCGAACTCGCAAAACATCGTTCTGAAATACCATGAACCATCAGAAGCACGCAAGCCACCCTCATCAGAGCGCTGGGTATTGTACGTTTTCAAAGGACAAGACAAAGATCCTTTACAGACCATACCTCTTTATACTCGATCGTGTTGGTTGTTGGGTCGGGAGACAGCTGTTGCTGACATACCAATTGACCATCCTAGTTGCAGCAAGCAGCATGCAGTCTTCCAATTTAGGTATACTGTCAAGAAGGATGAATGGGGTGAGAAGACAGGAAAAGTTGGACTTTATGTGCTTGATCTGGAGAGTTCGAATGGCACATCTCTTAATGATAAAAAGATTGACGCTGCTAGGTATGTGGAATGTTTGTCGAACGATGTGATTTCATTCGGCGATAGCGATAGAGAATATGTGCTCGTGCTTCCGCCTAAGGGCAAAAATCATGAGTATGTAGCGTAGATATAATATCTTCTCACGCCCGGATAAGTGTTATGCAGTCCCAGTCAGTCTTCAAAACTCTTCGTAATCCATGCATCTCAGTTCCTCTATACAATGAAGATGCTCTAGAGATAGATGCTGCTTCGCTTGCCCAAGAAGTAGTATTGTCATTTATTTCGAATTACCCCTCTTACGTAAATGCACATGCTTGTCTCAACGTCCATTGAAGCCGATCAACAAATGTGAAAGCCGTAGGAAGTTGCAGCTTTTGTTTATTCAATTCAGGCCAACAACTCTTCTAAGCTATTTGATCACCTTTATAAGTCAGCATGGTCGACCAAAAAGCTGTGCTCGGTATGTCCACGCTTGCATGCTATCCCTCACGATCCTCAGCATCTGACACTTATGCCCTCTAGTTGTCATTGACGGATGGGGTATCCCTACCGAGAAGTCTCCCAAGGAGGGAGATGCTATCCTAGCTGCGGAGACGCCAGTAATGGACGACTTTGCTAGCTCCAACTCCAAGACTGCGCAAGGATTCACCGAGCTCGAAGCGTCTGGCTTGGCTGTCGGTCTTCCCGAAGGCCTGATGGGCAACAGTGAGGTCGGACATTTGAACATTGGCGCTGGCCGTGTGGTTTGGCAAGATGTGTGTATACTCTGGAAAAAGGGCTGTGGACGAATCATTACTAAGGCATCTACCAGGTTGTCCGTATTGACCAGACTATCAAGAAGAAGGAGCTGAACAAGATTGAGAACCTGGTCAAGTCTTTCACACGCGCGAAGGAAGGTAATGGCAGGCTTCACCTTTTGGGTCTTGTGTCGGATGGTGGTGTTGTAAGTGACAAGTCATATGCGAAGGGTGCTGCTGGATCTGACTGTTTTCCAGCACGCCAAACTCGACCACCTTATGAGCTTACTCGAGCTAGCCAAAGAGATGGAAATCCCCCATGTCTACATCCACTTCTTCGGTGACGGTCGTGACACAGATCCCAAGTCTGGAAAGGGCCATATGGAAACTCTCCTCAAGAAGACGCAAGAGCTTGGTATTGGCAAGATTGCTACAGTAGTCGGCCGTTACTACATTATGGATCGTGACAAGCGCTGGGAGCGTGTCGAGGTCGGTATGGCTGGTGTTGTGGAGGGCAAGGGCGAGGAGAGCTCAGACCCAGTCAAGACGATACAAGAACGTTATGATGCTGGCGAGACTGATGAATTCCTCAAGCCCATCATTGTGAACGGCAAAGAAGGTCGCGTTCAAGACAACGACACTTTGTTCTTCTTCAACTACAGATCTGATCGCGTTCGCGAAATCACACAATTGCTAGGAGGCTACGACCGATCACCGAGACCCGACTTTGCATACCCCAAGGACATCTCACTTACCACCATGACTCGATACGCTGTCAGCTTTCCATACCCTATTGCTTTCCCTCCTCAGCACATGGGCAATGTCCTCGCTGAATGGCTTGGTAACAAGGGATTGAAGCAGTGCCACGTTGCAGAGACTGAGAAATACGCACACGTCACTTTCTTCTTCAACGGTGGGGTCGAGAAGCAGTTTGAGGGTGAAGAGCGTGAACTCATCCCTTCACCAAAGGTTGCAACGTACGACAAAGACCCCAAGATGAGTGCTGGTCCAGTCGGTGACAAGTTGGCCGAGAGAATTGGAGACAAGAAATACGACTTCCTAATGAACAACTTTGCACCGCCAGATATGGTCGGACACACTGGTGTTTATGAGGCTGCCATTGAGGGGGTCACCGCTACCGACAAGGCTATTGGTGTAGTGTATGAGGCATGCAAGAAGAATGGATACGTTTTCTTCTTGACTTCTGATCACGGGTGAGTTGTCTGTCATAAGACTGTAGTCGGTTTCCTGCTAACGTATTTGTTTTAGAAATGCCGAGGAGATGCTCAACGAAGAGGGCAAGCCCAAGACATCTCACACACTGAACAAGGTTCCATTCGTCATGGCCAATGCACCAGAAGGATGGAGCTTGAAAAAGCAGGATGGTGTTCTTGGTGACGTTGCACCGACGATCTTGGACTGCATGGGTGTTGACCAGCCAAAGGAGATGACTGGAACTAGTTTGTTGATCAGGAAGTGATGATTTGTGAAGAGATGTGTTATGTATGCTCGAAATACTCTTTGAATAATAGATAGACCAAGTTCAACCTCGACATATCTTGCATGTTTGGAATAGCACCGTCTTTCCACCAGCATCAGGCCATCAGCGCGCGACTACCCTTTTGGGTTCGGCCCTCAACGGCGTTAAAGTCAATGGCCAACGTAGATTTTCAGGCACGCCCAGAATCAGGTACACACTTTTTCGCGGAACATAACAAGAAAGGTATCAAGCATTCACCACACCACAATTGAAGCCGACATGTTCGAAGTACTCCACGTTACAATATCATGTTCTCTGAATCGAGTCCCAAAGCTGTTGGTGGTCGAAGCTCGATGTTCTCGAAGGATCAAACAAGCCGAAAGAACCGTTCGTCATTAAGGTAGTAACCGGAGCACGGCAGCACGCAGGAACACGCGGGCTCATCCGTCTAAAGGCTGAATAGTGGTCCTACATTCTGGTGAGTCGCAGGATCTTCAATCGTTCTGCAATCCTCTCGCGGCCCGTATCAATGGAGGAAATGGGTTGTGCAAAGTGTGCCTGATGAAAAAACAACACGGTAGCACTTCAGGATGTCTTGGTGGTAGGTAAGAGGTTGATGTAAGGTCGCCCGGGAGATTAACGGGATGAGATGGGGCGAAAATCACAAGACGAGACGAGATGGAAACACTAGCTAGAACTACGAACAACTTTCTTGTACACTTCTGCCTACATCGAAAGGCTTACGGCTAGCTGTGTCACTACTCCAGTCATTGCCCAGATCATGGACTGGATACTGCCAATGTGGGATTCTTTCAGGTTCTATGCCAAACACCCCAACCTTTGTTGCGCCGGAGGAGTAATATGTAGGCGATTGGATGAGAGTGAGAGCGTGCGCAGCTGATGGTGATCGTGTGTCCACGATGGAGCCATGCCGCCATGCGCAACCAAGAGATTGTTGGAGTATTAGCAAATGCCAACTTCAGTTACGTAGTACCAACGGGACCTGCATGAAGAGACTAACTCGAAGTAGAGGTGTTGTGGGGAAAGTAATGTCGGCGACATCCTTAGCGCCCACCTCTGCAAACGCCCATGGCAACCTAAGGCGGGAAGTGCCTCACTAGAAGAAAGCCCAATCCTCTTTCCTGATTCTTGCTTCCTCTACAACACCACAAACCACTCTCTCTCCACCCACACTCACTACTGCTTTTCTTGCGCGCTAGCTCGCTGCATCACATTCATTCATTCATTCAAGCCACACTCTTTTTGTCTTTCAAAGCACAAAACAAACGCACGAAAAGTCTGCATTCCTCGTCGCTCAACTTGAAATTCCACCTGTAGATCAGTCCCAGTCGTCAACACTAGTTCGTCAGTACATTTCCGCTCTTTGCTTCTTTGTTCTCTCCTACCAGCCATCGACCTCATGTGTCATGTTCCAGAGTGAGACCATCGACGTCCAGCAGAAAGCCTCTCGACATCAAAGACAACCAGTCACTCTCTCGGAAACCATCTAACCCTCAGGCCATTACACCTCACCACAATCACTTCACAGCGTCAAACCAGTCATAGCTAACACGGCAGTCCATCTCACACAGTTCATTACTCTCAAAGCACAAACAAGTAAATACACACTACAAGTAAAAACACCACATCAATCATCATGAAGGCCGGTCTTTTCATCGCTGGACTTGTGTCCGTCGCTGCTGCGCAACCTCACCGTAAGGACAATCAATCAAGACTCACATATTTCATGAACAACACTCTGACACTCCACATCAGGTCGTCACCAACACCAACACGACAAGCGTCAAGCTGTTGTCGTCGACGTTGTCACCGAAGTCGTCACTGCATCTGCTCCCGATGTCGTCGTCTACGTTGACGAGAGCGGAAATCCAATCTCTACCTCATACGTCAACGCACCTCAGGCAACTGTCGCACCTATCGCTTCTTCTTCCAGTGCTCCCATCGCCGTTGCAGCTTTCGCTTCACCTGCTGCCTGGGCACCACAAGTTGCCGCTTCTAAGCCTTCCTCGGCTCCTGCAGTCTTCGTTCCTGCACCTGTCCAGTCGGTTGCATCAGTCGTTCAGTCAGTCGCGTCCGTTGTTGTAGCACCAGCTCCCACAACCGCCTCCGTTGCACCAACATCCGCAGCTGCTGCTCCTCCTCAATCATCCGCCGCTGCTCCCGTTTCAAGCTCAAACAGTGGCATCGGTATCACCTACTCCCCCTACAACGCCGACGGTACCTGCAAGTCTCAGAGCCAGGTCAACGCTGACTTCGCCAACCTCAATGGCTACTCCATGGTCCGCATGTACGGTGTCGACTGCAACCAGCTCAACACTGTGGGCTCTGCTGCCATTGCCAAGGGTATGAAGATCTTCGCTGGTGTCTACGACATCACCCAAGTCAACTCTGCCATTGCTCAGATCATCGCCTTCGCCAACGGCAACTGGCAACACTTTGACACCGTTTCCGTCGGCAACGAGCTCATCAACTCTGGCCAAGCCTCCGTCTCCAGCGTCGTCGCTGCTGTCAACACTGCTCGTTCTCTTCTCCGCGCCGCAGGCTACAACGGCCCCGTCGTCACCGTCGACACCTGGAACGCCATGATTGCCAACCCCGCTCTCTGCCAGGCCTCCGACTATGCTGCGGCCAACGCGCACGCCTTCTTCACATCTTCCGTCACCGCTTCCAACGCTGGCCCTTACGTCGTCGGCTGTGCCCAGGCTGTCTCTCAAGCTTGTGGTGGCATGAACACCCGCATCACTGAGTCTGGATGGCCCAGCTCTGGTAACGCCAATGGTGCTGCCGTTCCCGGCCAGGCTAACCAGGCTGCGGCTATCTCCAGCTTGAAGTCGAGCTTCTCTAGCAACTTGATTTTGTTCACTGCTTACAACGACCTATGGAAGCAGGACAACGCTGGTACCTTTGGCGCTGAGAAGTTCTGGGGTGTTTATGGTACTTCTTCTCAGTAGAGCACTCTACACGATGTCTTGAAACGGCAGAATCGCGACAAAATGCATTTCGTATATGGATTCAACAACCCTCTGGACAGCTCCAAGGATTTTCAGCATCAGCAATAGCGGCGCTAGTACATTTGCTCGACCGTCAGCGGCAGCAATCCCAGCTTTCACAAACTTTTTTCGTTTTTCTCTTCTTTACTGTTTCCAGGTGGTTGGCCATCTTTTTGTTGTCGGAAGGATGTTCGTTTCATTTCGAAGGATGTTCTGGGACTTTGGTCTATCTTCTGCATGTTTATACCGGAGAGAGTGTCCGTAGTGGCTCTTGACCGTGGGCGAAGGACTTTTTTATTTTTGTGGCTGGATAGCTTTGACTCTGTGTAGTTTTAGTATGTAGTCGCAATTCAATAACTGATCTACAATCCATCGACCCAATGCTTGTTTGCAATGGGATGGGTAACTGATTAAAGCAAACAAGTCGAGGTGATGTGCCGGCCTTTTTTTGGATTGAAATTTGAGATTCGGGTTCTGCCAGAATTGAAGAGCATACTTTCTTTCCTCCGACTTCGTGACTCCATGGCGGCGTCCATTACATACACGAATATGCTATATTTTGCTGCACCGCAACAGACCTTGTCTAGTTCCGACCTCTCCTCGAATACCACAATCTCTACAGCCGCCTGCTTGACGTGCCCTCGGTCTCCTTCCTTTCGTATACATCACTTCCAACGTAGGTAGGTAGTTCTCTCAGCCGAAGACCAACCTACCTTCAGTGAGCCTCATCTGTAGAGCCTTGAAGGTGACAGCTTCGGCGTCTTGTACTGTGATCGAAAACCAGAGCATGCCACGCTCTTCCTCGCCAATCTGGATCTCGTAGCAAGTAAGCACCGATCAAGTCTGCTTTGCTCAACCCAATTTGCGCATCCTTCCACGCACGCAGCGGAATACGCGAGACGACCAAGTCAAACCAAACCCAATATCTCGATTCAGTCTTCCTCCTCCTCTCCCACCTTCACAGCTTTACCCCCAGCACCCTCCCTCTCCTTCCTCCTCACGCCAACATCCCAATTGTAAACCCTCGCCGTCGCGACCTCCAACGTCGTAATCTGCTCCCTCAAAAACTCAATATCTTCCTCACACTCCTTTCTCTTCTCCTTTGCTCCCTCCAATTTAGCACTGAGCAGTTCTTCTGCTTCGTCTAATGGGTAGGAGAGCATGACGTTTGCGCCGAGCCAGAGATAGACTTCGGAGGTCGGGGGGATTAGGGCGTGGGCGTAGAGCGTGTCGTTTAGTTCGAAGGTCGTATGAAGGTCAGTGGAGGAGGAAGAGGAGGAAGAGGCGTGACGTGTATGTAGGAATTGAACCATTTCCAGTGTTTTTGAAATATCTGGGATTTTGTCGTCGAGGCCGGAGAGGCGGCGTGTGGTGGATGTTTCCATGAATTGGTATTTTCTATAACAACATTAACCAAAAGGTATTGCCATCCGTCTTGGTCATTATCGTAGCTTCGAGCGTGTTGCTTGTTGTGGCTTATGGCGTGTGAGGAGTTTGATGTTTTTGTCAAGACGTACGAAATCATTTCTTGAAAGTTCTTCAACACGCTCTCGACTTGGCTGCGGTTGGCGACGTAGTCTTCTACGCGGTCGATGAAGGGTGCTGTTGGTATACCGCGTGGGTTGGTTGCGCCGGGTGTGATGTCTTTGAGGCCACTTTTTCGTAGATGTTAGCAAGGTTTGTGAAGCCCGGGTGAGTGTGGTGCAACTTACTCATCGGCATTCGCTGTCGTTGCCATTGTGTTTATAGTGCTGTGTTTATGATGAGTTTCAGAATATTGCATGGCATGTTTCAAGATGAAGCTCAGATGAAACGCCAAGCAAAGCCGACACGTGCAAGGGACAACAAGGTGCTCAATTGACCCGTCTTGCTTTCTTTTCTCTTACTCTACAACTCGGACTGACACACTGCACTCTCACAATGTCCTACTCAACACCACCCATCCAGTCTTCCACTGCTCCAACCCCAAACCCGACCAATCCTCCAATCTCGCTCTCCCTCACCCTCACCCAACAACCACCCCCACCCCAATTAAACCCCCCGACTCTCCCACCAGCAAGCCTCTTCGACTTACTCCCTCAGCTCCACGAACTCCTTTCTCGTCTACTAGACACCGACACAGACTACACGATTCCCCAATCCGGACCACATTACAAAGCACAAGAGCCACTCGCCATGCACCAACTCTCCGGTGCAGTATCCTCCATTCGCGTCAACATTGGCAAAGCAAGAGCTGCAGTTGCGGCACTACCAGACGTTCAACGCACTATTGAGGAACAAGAAGAGGAAATCAGCGTTTTGAAGGCGAGGATTGCTAGACAGAAGGAAGTGCTTGGTGGGATTAGGAATGTTTGAGCTTAAGTCGCGTCTCGGATGACGTCTCTTAGGGATCGAGTCAAAGTATGGTCAAAATAAATTGCATTCGTCAAAGAGATAGTACATCGCCTCCAGTGGCGACAGGCTACGCAACCATTATAATGGCGCATCTACACTCGGCAGATTCGTAGAGGCGGTATTGCGCCTCCTACTCCAACAAATGTCGCAGCCGCAACTCGGATACGCACAACCCCCACCCGCACGCCAAATTGCTTGTGCTGCTGCAGTATATCCGCTCGACATCTCTTCCTATGCCATATCGCCCAACTCCATCTTCACCACCAGAATCCGGCATAGGTTCTTGCATCGCATACTAGTCCTCGGATATGCCCACCGGACTCGCGGTCTCATCACACTGCATAAGTTTGTCAAATTATGCAGGTCTTTGTAGCCCTCGCTTTGCCTCTTCTGGACTACTTGTCTGCCGCTCACTACTGCAGGGACACGATGATTTGGTTATACTAAGTGCTTGTGGAATTAGAAATGTTTGAGCTTAAATTGTATCTCAGACGAAGTCTCTTGGCGATTTAGGATCGGAGAAGATGGCTTCATATATGGTATGAAGAGTAAGGTAGATGGTCGTGCGTTCGGCTCAACAGATGGCAATGCGGCTCCCGGAGCGGGCAATGTCAGAGTCGTGGGAGACGAGATGCTAACAGCAGTGGCGGTCGGAACTGATTCAAATCAGACGAAAGTCGAGAGGATGTTTCTACCGTAGAAGCGACAGCGCGTAGTCTGCTTAAACGACGCGAGGGGCGCAAAGGATGTCTAGAAGAAGGTGCGAACAATGCTGCTGGAGGATAGTCTGACGCCAATCGACACAAACTAGAAGACTTGTTAGGCTGGGCGGTTACATCTCCTGCAATTGAGTTTAGACCGGTAGACGACTCGATCGGGTCGCTAGTGTCCTCGTCCATTGAAGCTCCGTCACTCTCGGTCGTCGAATCTATGTTAGAGGTAACATATTCGCCGACATCTCGCTCGTCGCGCTAGAAGTTGCTCCCTATTCCATCAGGTTCTATGTGGCGCGAGAAGGGTGACAGTCGCGTTGGATCCAAAACCGGAGAACTCGAATGACTGGAGAGTTCATCGCTGGCATAACTATCGCCAGTGCTAGCGGGAAGATCGGCTTCCTGATCATCGACACTATAATTATAGCCAGGCTCGTCATCACCGATGAAAAGGTCTTTGCGGATGTCGTCAATAAGTTGTATGCTCGGTGCTGATCAGACGAAGTCTCTTGGAGATTCGGTACTGGGGAACGTGGCATTTCAAGTGGTGTGAAGAGTGCCGTGGAGCTATAACTATGTCGAAAAAGAGATTTCAAAAGCAATCTCAGAGTTACACTGTCGGAGATGTGATATTAGTATTATGACGTGAGGAAAGAAAGTAGAAGTGAGGGGAGTGCCGTCAGGATTTATTGTCTATATCTATGAACTCTACTAAAGCTATCCTTGAGTGCGCTTCATGAGATCTACCAGAACATACGCCTCCTCACACTCAGTATCCGACACGACACACCACAGAGCCCTGGGTACTTTGTTAAGAATATATTGCAATTGTTGATCGTTGCAATGAAAGGACGAAGAACTCTGTAGAAGATACCGTCGTAGTATGATAGCACCGATCCAAGTTGGCTGTTGCACATACATCTCAGCGAAAACCATGGCGTCACACTGCTCGGATGTCAGCTCATCATTTCCATTATCAGTAGGTCTTACTAGTACCCATGCATTTTTAGTCCTGATTTTAGACTCACCAGATTAGCACTTCCCACCAGAACCATCTTTCGTTTAGGCCAGGTCTCGTGTATTTTCCTCAGGTATTCAAGCTTGTACCCTTTCGCATCCACCATAAATGACATTAGCAGATTCGAAGCGAGCCCCCACCAAACATTGCGCATTAGCAACACGCCAAATGGATAGCGTCGATCTCGAAGGCCCTGCAAGAGTGGGTAGAGACAATACGGTGCCAAGGAGATATACCAGAATGGTGGATTGTCTAGCTTTCGAACCATGTAACGGAGCAGTTTCGTCACCGTTTCGGTCCTGGTGTTGGAATACCAATTGTTACGAACTGAGAAGACAGCCCGAAGCACAGATACTGGATCCGATGGATCTATATCCCAGAGTGTCCCTTCCAGAGTAGAGATGACTCCAAAGCCTCCTCCAGAGCAGACGCGCGTCCTCGCCGTAAGCCCCATCCGCATGTCAATGGTAGGACTGGTGAGCACCTCTTCACTGTCACAATATTCGTCCTCCAGCAGCCGTACCACTGTCATGCTCACGCCAGCCGCATCTCCAGGCATCAACTGCAAAACGTCCTTGAATTCTATGGAATGATTAGTCTTTAGGGTCCATGTGAGTAGTGCTGGAGGATATTGAGCTTACCTTGCTTTTCAAGCTTCCCCTTCAATCCTAGCCGCTTCTCTACAGAGATACTCACTTGAGTAGTACGCTCAACGGCCCTTCTGGACAACCACGGCTGCAATCTGCATGGCTCAGAATTTACCACCTTGATAATCCCAAACAAGGCCGTCAGCAATACATTCACTTGTTCTTCCCTCTCTGTATGGCTCGGACACCACACGGCACCCTCCGCACAGCCAGGCGCAGCACAAACTTCTCGGTAAATAGCTACAATCTGCGTCTCCCAAGGTTGGAGACGCCAGGGTTGATGTTCATGAGGCGCCACGTGATAGGCAAAATTGTCAAAGAGGTAGACTGCCGTCGTAGCAGGGTCGACTTGTTGGTGTTGGCGAACACGCAGGAGGCGGGTTATCGGATTACCATGTTGGTGTCCTCGAACGTGCAGAAGGCGGTTGATCAGATTACCGCGAGTGGGATGTTGATTGATGGGAAGAGCAGTGAAAGCAGCGTCGAGCTCTTCAAGTGCCTCACGGGAGATGCTATTGGAAACACTTAAGATTGCAGCAATTGTGCGTGTTGGAGGCGGGCGTGGCCTTCTGTCCACAGGAGGCGACGACGGCGTGGGGAGGGTGCTGACTTTGCGTGCGTCCGACTTTGCTGGAGCTGACTCTGCCGCGCCCACATTGGAAATGCTATCTGATGGTGCTAGTGTGCTGACTGTAGGCGATGTTGTGAATGCATCCCACGGTGTGGGCATTGCCGATGGTGCAGTGGGTGAGGTCCGGTCTTCCGAGGCAGACGACAGCGGGCGCGAGGAGATAGGCGGCGACGTGGTAGGAGAAATAGGTCATGGAGAGAATGTCGCTGACATCTGGCTGGAAAGATGAGACGAGATGAGCCGAGACGGATCCGATTGAGTTGAAGGAGATGTCGGCGTGAAGAGTGCCGCGGTGACGGCGAGTGGCAGTAGTGATGATATAGAGTAAGAGATCTCATACAAGACGTTTGCGTGATGTATTGGATGATAAGATGATGTTGATGAAGCAGAAACGAAGTTGAGGAAGCGAAACTAGGGTTTAGGAATGATGCTTTCACATTTTTGATCTCGACCCAAACTTATCTGGATGTTGGTGGTTTGTTCTTTCCTTCTCTGCGCTCTTTCCTCATTTACAAGACTTCGACACATCGCCCCACAACTTGACTTAATTCGATTTCGCATTATTCTTCGCGCTCGCCTCCGCCGTCAACTTCAGCGGCACTGGCGCATCAGCACCATCCATCGCAACAAAATACCCTCAGCAAACTCCTTATCCTGCAACAAATCGCGAAGTTGCTGCTTTGTCTTGATGTCGTATGTTTTATAGCTGCCTTCGTGAGCGCCCATGACGGAGGGGAGTTGGTCGTAGCGCCAGGTGCCGATGTCGTTGTAGATTGCGTCCATGTCGTGGATCATGCGTTCGATTGTGTAGCCTTCGTTTTGAATTATAATGCTAGGGATGTTGGGTTAGGATAAGCTTGTTTGGGGGGAGTATTGGTGGAGTCTTACATAATCGGCGTGAGCTTCTGGCGAATGATTGTACTCAGCTCTTGGATGGTGAGCTGGAACGATCCTGTATTCGGATTAGCAAATCCTCAGAGGATTGACCTGTTTTCAGTGACGAAAGAAGTACCTTCTCCAGTAAACCGTCCTTTTATTGCCCAACTCTTTCGCCGCCAAAGCTGCACCCATCGATGCTCCAAACGCAAAACCACAAACGCAAAACCAATACTGCCCCACAGACTCTGGGAAATACCTATCGTGTGCTTGCCAAAGCGAGTCTCAAATACACCATAGCCACTAGTATCAGTCTCCGTCAAAATGATATCATTCTCCTTGAAAAAGCAGTAAAGTGAGGCCACAACCATGCATGTTTGATTATATCGTGGTCTCCGCCTTCTTCAGGCTTCTTGTGTCATGAGAAGACACTGGTTTCGTGTCGAATTTCTTCATCTCCTTAGTAACTCTGTGCAAAACATTGTTCATCCTTATGGCCCACTTGACGTCGACATGAGTGCTATGAAAGTCGATGGTGGAGAGATGGCTGGTTTTGTAGGTGAAGCCGGCTGTGTTAAAATCACTCTTGATGCTTCCGATGGTGAGGTCAAGATCTGCTGATTCTACAATCTCTCGCACGCCTTGGTTGCTACCGTCTCCGGCGTATAGACCACCAAAGTTGGGAAGAGTCTCATCAACTGCACCTTTGCCCATGGGAGTTGTGAATGTGGGTAGCCCAGAAGTTTTGACCAATTCGTGCACTTCTTCCAGAGCCTTTGAATCACTATTAGCACCTCGGACTGGCAATCGGAGCATAAGAGAGACATACCCGGTGACGCATGGCACAAGCATCAATCAAGATTACCGATTTCTTTGACTCCTGCAGGTAACGAAGACAGTCCTGCACGCAATGTCTTCCTTTTCTTTGTCATTTTCGGCGAATGTAAGATCAATTTTGGTCTTGAGTCGATCGCCTTCAACATTTTGCAGTACCATATCTGTTGGTAGAGTGATGTATACTGGACGACTTTGCAGGTAGCATTCACGGATAGCGTGGTCAATAAGATCAGCCGCAGATGCAGCATCATTGAGACGAGAGACAGCACATGAGATATTGGCGCTCACTGGAAAGGGATGGGATTAGCCGCGAAATCTGCACACGGTATTATTTGACTCACTTTTCTCAAAGACAGTATAGTCCCCAGTCCCAAGGATATGATGGATGAGCATGCCATTCTTCTGTGAAACTGTTGATGGAGCTCCAAACGATATGCACAACGAGCACATATTCGGCATAGGAACCAGCAACACCGTTGAGAGCTGGGAGTTCGCTTACACCGAAGGTGGTAATCATTGCTGAAATGCCTTTGACCCTGGCATATCCATCTGCTGCACAAGCTGCTCCAAGCTAGATAATCGAGAGTTGTAGATGATATCCTGATCAATAGTTGATGCACGGAAGTGAAGAGAAGAGGATGCGTGATTATCAACGGGATTGTAGTCCACGGGAACGCCAAAGACATTTCGTATGCCAATCTAGAAAGGTTAGAATGAGAATACCAGCGGAAAGGTTAAGATGCTACCTGCCTGGTGCAAGCGCTGGTACAAATATTCAGCCACACTGATTGGACGTTTTGAGGGACGCTGCGCGAGTGTCGACATCAGACATATTTGATTTGGTGTTATCAAAGAAGGTCGGATCGAGGTCAAGATATTGAAAAGAGAAGTTGCCTGAAATTTCCTTAGGTTGAAGTCAATGAAGATGACGCAGCGAAGCTTGTGCCACGGCCTTGGTTCCGGGAGACAACGGCTATATCATGCCCCACCATGAAGCGGACTTCTTGGTATGAGTGCTCTGAAGCATTGTGTGCTTTGCTAATGTGTTTTATCTAAAGAATGGCTGTGCATACTCCTCTCAGCCGAAGGAGCTAGGATAAAGGCAAGGCATCCCTACCTACAACAATCGATTTGTTCGCATGTCCTCTTTTGAGCGACTGGGCATCCTTCAACAGACCTCTGTTTCGAAACTGCACCATGACCTTCGTCTGTTTTGCTTGACCTTATCCTGGCCGTGGCGTTTCCGCATCCACCTATCTCTCCGTGACGCCCGTCAGACGTACTACTGTTACAAATGGCATCGCCTAATATCTGCTCCCCAATACCGAGACTTGGTAATTAAGCTTCGATCTGGACGTTGGTTAGCGCGAACCACTTGGAGCCGTCGATTGCACGTGGCTTAGGCCTTGGCGCCCCTTTTCGCTGCAGTGCGCTAGGATCAGGATCAGGATACGAGAGTCAACATCAACTAAGCCGGTATCAATGTTTGATATTGCTATTTCTCCTCATTGCCACTCACATCGTCGTCGTCTGGACCTTCCTCGCCACTACTACTGTTGCTTCTGCTCTTATCTTGCGTCCCGATTGACTTTCAAATCGCCTAAGCTTGTACTGACCTTGTCGTAGCAAACCGTCAGCATCATCTAGTCAAGTATCAGTCGTCGCATCGCTGCAATACACAAGGAATCTCTCACCTTGTGCTCACTTTGATCTTTGATATTCGCCCACTGAGGATATTCACGCACTTTCCGCGCGGCCCTTCATCATGAGCCATAGCAATGCCTCCTTCATATGACCCTAACCGTCAACAGATCTTTCCTCCAGCTCCGCCACTCCCCCGAATTCAACAGGCTTTACCACCGCCTAGTGCCATTCCTCCTCCTCCACCTTTGAGACATGCTGTCCCTCCACCCCAGCCACAGTATGCCTACCCACCTCCACCTCCTGGACCTCCACCAACTGGTCCACCACCTCAGCAGAATATGCACAGATCAATGATACCAGCCTGGTCAAGAGCTCCAAACTATATACCACATCCGCTATCTACGCCAACGCCGCAAACATCCTATAGCCCGGTCGCGTACCACGACTTTCAGGCGGCATCGATAGCCAATTCAATGATGGCTCAGCCTAGGTCACCTAAAGAAGAGAAACCAGTCATGTCTGCGAGATACATACCAAATGGTGAATCGTTCGGTGTAGGGGTTGGCATACCGCCTTTGACACCACTCCAAGGATATACGCCATTACGGAATCAGAATCAAGCAAATATTCCAGATGGTATGCATCGCACACATATGCCGGGTAACACAAATCTCGAGCTGCGCGTATCGCCTAGGCAGGATCGCCTTATCAGTACGCCCACCACGGTGTCTCAAGAGATGTTCCCTAGATTACAAACTGAACAACATCTTGGGGTGAACCCAAAATCAGAACTTAGAGGTGTATCACCAGGAGCTGCCACGCGCGGCAATGATGGTAATACCAATAGTGCCCCAGACTCTCCTCACGAGCCCGCTGTGCAATGGCCAATGGAAAGAGTCACTTCTTGGCTGGCCAAGAACGACTATCCTGTGGCCTACCAAGAGGCATTCAAGAAGCTTGACCTACAAGGTACTCGCTTTCTGGACATCGGAAGGGGACGAGATCTCTTCTACAACACTGTTATCCCTGCTGTAAGAGAATTCTCTGCTGCGCCTCAGAATGAACAGGAAGAGAAGCATGAAAAAGCAGAGAGGCAAAGGTTATGGAAGCTCATGCGTACACTATTGGATAATCGAGGCGCATCGACGAACGCAAAGGACCCAAGACGACGGCACTCAGCTCAGCTCCTCAATATGAACACAGATGGCCCAGAGATTCATATGACGACTCCCTCAACAGCAGACGGTGGAGATGGCTCGCCCAGCATGCGCACGTTTGGCGGCCATCCGACTTCACCATCAGCTGTCAAGTCCTTGGCTCGGAGTTCTTTCTACAACAACATCAATGTTCTGAATGACGAATCATCCGACAACAGTCAGAGTCGAGCAGGCCATCAGGCGACAACATCTCGGGAATTGGCTGGCAAGACTGTTCCAGAGAACAACTCGATCAAAGGACATAGTCCGAGCGAGTCTAGAGAAACACTTGGCAGTGCCCAAAGTCTGGCACCAGCACGTTTGGAGCGCAATAAACCTTCTAGTGACAGCAACACACCTCAGCTCAGCCCAGGGCCAAATCAGTTGAAGATGGCTTATACTGGCTTAGCGAACACGAATCCAGCGCAACAGGCAAGGTTTATGGGTGGAAACGGACATCGCCGTGATCGAAGTGGTGGTAGTGGTACTCACGCTGCAGGAAGTTGGTTTGGTTCAGGTCAATCAAATGCCGACCCCAGACGACCAGGCATGGAAGTTACAAACTCTGGAACAGGGGATCATGCTAGAAATGGAGGACCTCCAGATTCTGCGACAGCACCTAAAGAACACAGAACTTTCTTCAATAGGGTATTGCGTAGAAACCCGAAGAAGGACGAAGGAATACCTTCGGTTGATGGTTATCTGGCTCCTTCACCTTCCAGTCCATCCTTCACACCAACGCTACCATTCACAAAGACTACTGGACACCGAGGTGACCCAACGACAGCTTCTTCGCCCAAGATCTTGACACCAAACGAGGAGAGAAAGACGCCAGTACTGGGTAATAGTCGTGCAATTGCTAGAGCATCTGACAAGCGATTTATTATGGTAACGCCAGATTCGTGGAACTACAGGTTGGTAGATGTGTCAGCTGTTGACTCCGTCGAAACCTTTCGCAGCTTGTTGGCCTACAACTTAGGGATCTCAGATGGTGCGCGCCAATTCACAATTCACACCACCAGTCCTGGACAACACCAGCATGAGAAAGCTGTGAACGACAACATTCTGCTAGATATCCTACAACACAAAGCAGATTCGACCGCTTCCCACATGTTCTATGTTGGCACAATATCGCCCACCATATTCACAACTGGGTCTGTGGCTGTTCACGCTAATAGCGAACCTACCGCCCAATCCCCTCCTCATTTGACACCGCAATACTCATCAGATATGCCGTCGCCTTTCGACTACATGCCTCCTAACGGTGCTGACGAAGGACTACTTTCGGAAGTCAAGCCTCGTTCACCAATTCCAGAGAGTGCTACTCGTGAGAATGGCCCCCGACTCGAAGACGGTATCCGGGTAAGACCGGCTCGTAAGTCACAATTATGGCCTCGCGAGCGCGAAAAGAAGAGCGCACGTTCTCCCATCGATGGGCCACCAACCTTTGGTGGGCCTATCAGAGGTGAGCGAGTAATTGATTTTGATGCACCACGTCAGACACCTTTCATGAGCGTAGGCTCCGAGGGTATGATGCCGAAACGCAAACCACCACCTGCCCCACCAGACTCCTCGATGCTTGCCAAAGTGAACTCCTTATCCAAGCGGACTAGCGTACAACATCGTCGATCCGCGAGTGATCGTATCGAACCAATGCCTCGACTGAGCAAAAAGGATCGCGAACTTCGACGCAAACCAACTGTGGATGGTTTACCCATAGCAGCAGATTTCATGTCTTCGGCTTACCGACCTGATGTACCTACTCCACTGAGTTCAAAATCGTCTACCTCCAAGCTCCACACACCAAAGAGCTCTTTTGGTAATCTTGGTGAAGCTGGGAGATCGATGGCCATGGTCAACTTTAGTGCTGGCAGGAGTAGCCCCGGAGGCTCACCACCAGGTTTCACAATGAGCAAGGGCAATGTGCCGTTCAAGATCCCAGAGTATGAATGTGAAAAGCATGATGAGATTTCACCGACGACTCGGAAGATGTCCATCCGCGCAAACTCCCTTCCTAGGCAAGCATCTCAGCCTGAACTTGGACAACGTAGATCCCCTACTGTCAGTCCGACACGAGAATCACCTGATAGGACATCATCACGTGCATCTAGTGCCAAAGGTTATACCACCGAATTTGTTGAGGCCGAAGTCGCTTTCGACCGACCACCCTCAGAAGATGAAGAGGATGACAGTAATGGTAATCAAGAAAATGACGTCGACGACGACTCAGACGATGGCTTGTTCGCAGTACCATTGGCTCCTGACAGTCTGTCGAAGAACCCCTCTATACAGGCTTCGTCGAATCATGATGCCTCAGATGACGATCTTTTTGCTGTTCCTCTAAGACGGGATATTATCAAAGCTGCAACGGCTTCGTCCAGCATAGCAGGAGACTCTGTTACCTTCCAATCTCCAAAGCTTCCTACACCAAGGAAGCAGATGTCGTTCGAATCGTTCACAGATGGTAGCGCCTTCCCGGAAGAAAGTCGTGGTGACTCTGCCTCGACTGCTCCAACCTCGAGTAGTTCTTACTTTGGTGCTAAGTCCAGTCGAATGCAACGTCGCCAGTCATTCGTCAGCGATGTTTGGGCACATCGTCCAGCACCAGAAGCACTTGTCGAACATCTCGACGACTTCTTCCCTAATGTGGATCTCGATCAACCCCTCGTGGAGGATGTGACAGACACACCTCAATCTTCCACTGCATCACCACATAGTGCCCAAGATATGCCATTCCATGTCCCAGCAGAAAAGGCATTTACAGTTCAAACGTTAGCACAACGTAATATTCGGCGCGCAGCACCAGGACTAGGAAGAACCAAGTCAATTCGTGAAGTTGTTCGAGGCGCCTATCAGCAAGAGCAGAAGCCGTCTGAGGTGGGCATGAACAATCGCCTCAGTGCATTGCGAGCAGGCAACATTCAGCGACGCAAGAGCACCAAAATGTTTGGTGCCCGTATCGAAGAGGTCCACGCCAGAGACATCCGAAACAGTCGCATCCTCGCTCTCGAAACAATACCAGATACTACTGCCGTTGCCCACACTGCCGCTGCTGTCATTGCAGCCCAACCCGTCCCACAACGTCAACCTACCTTCAAATGGGTTCGTGGTCAACTCATCGGCAAAGGCACATTTGGCAAAGTCTACCTCGGCATGAACACTACCACCGGAGAGCTCCTTGCCGTCAAGCAAGTCGAGGTCAAACCAAAGGCCACTACCGACAAAGACAAGATAAAAGACATGGTCGCAGCTCTAGACTCTGAAATCGACACAATGCAACACCTCGACCACGTCAATATTGTGCAATATCTCGGTTGCGAACGAAAGGAATACTCCATCTCTATCTTCCTGGAATACATTTCTGGTGGCTCTGTGGGTAGTTGTCTGCGCAAACACGGCAAGTTCGAAGAGTGCGTCGTCAGTTCGTTGACAAGACAGACGCTCAGTGGACTCGCATACCTGCACAACGAAGGCATCCTCCATCGCGACCTCAAGGCGGACAATATCCTCCTCGATATGGACGGCACATGCAAAATCTCCGACTTTGGCATCTCCAAGAAAAGCGATAATGTGTATGGCAACGATAGTACAATGTCCATGCAAGGCTCCGTCTTCTGGATGGCGCCCGAAGTCGTACGTTCTCAAGGCGTCGGGTATAGCGCCAAAGTAGACATCTGGAGTTTGGGCTGCGTCGTGCTTGAAATGTTCGCGGGTAGAAGACCTTGGAGCAAGGAAGAGGCTATTGGTGCTATTTACAAGCTGGGGAATCTGAATCAGGCACCACCTATTCCGGAAGATGTCAGTGGGAGTATCAGTCCTAAGGCGTTGAGCTTCATGTGGGACTGTTTCAATATGTAAGTATTGATTGATGGAAGGCCTAAAAAAGGAATGTTGTTCATGCTGACATTTTATCTTAGTGATCCAAAGGATCGACCTACTGCTGAGACGTTGCTGAGAGCACCTTTTTGTCAGGTGGACCCGCATTTCAACTTCCTGGATACGGAGTTGTATTCGAAGATTAGACCGGACTTGGAGTATTGTTGAATAGGGAATGGCGTTGTGGGATTAGGGATGGGTATACTTCACACTACGGACTAGGCAGGTAGATATGATTGGGAACTCAAAGGCATCTCAAAGAGGAGTTTAATGGGATTAAGTATAGGAATCGGAACTTTTTACGCTGCAAATTATGATGGGTATGCTTCACACTGGTTCCATATGCTGAATTACGAAATAGATTTGATAGGATCTCGAAGCGAAATTAGGGATTTTTACAAACGAATCGAGTATGCAATGCTTTGCGATTCGTGACGGCGTAGATTTTGTGCTAAGATTCCAGGCGAGTACACCACCTTCATCAACAATTTCGCCAACGTCTCGGCAAATGTGATCAGCGAATGTTTCAGAGCCTTCATTGCGTGGTCTGGTATCAAGGCATTGTGTGAAGGGGAAAGGCAGTGGTTGTGTCTCTCGTTTTCCTAGCGATGTGGACAGCAGTAAGAAGAGAAAGCATCAAGCGGCTGACACTATTACTAGCCAGCAATACGACAACGAATCTGGAGATCTCGATAACGATGAGCCATATTTCGACCTTGACTAGGAGGACTTCCAGTTTTTTGACCAGTAATACTTTCGACAACTACTCGCAGGGCGAGGCTTGACCTGGGATGCCGACGGCGTACTAGGCTACTAGCAGAGCTCTTTTTCAACTTCCTAGCTTGCTGTCTAAACGAAGATCCTGCCATCTGGGACGCCAAACGCGTCAAAGTCGCAGCAAAGCCTCTACTAACGAAATGCAGCTCCGCAGGACACGCTACCGCCCACGTCAACACAGCTATAGGCAAGGCCTACGTACACCCTCTAGGAGGTTTTCAAGCTCTCAACTGAATATATGCTCTGCGCTTTGTGACGGTGACATTCACACTAAGATTCCAGCGAGTATATGAAGACTTCCAGTTCCCAATCCCGTTGTCATCAAATCCTACCCCCGCCGCCTTGATCTTACATCTATTAGGATAACTGCCGATGCATTCCATCCAGCTCTTACGTACACTTTCACCTTTCCGCACCGAAATATGATGCCCGCCCGCTTGCCCCAACATAGTGCCATTCCTTACATTACCCGAGGCAATGCCAAAGCTAAAGTAAATGCTCAACGCCACCAAGTCTCTACGCAGGACATTCGATCCCTCCGTTCGATCGACCACTTTCATATGATCTCTACGACATGGCTAACAACACCTACCAGAATATCGAGTTGTATCCTATTCCCAGCGACACGCCTGATATAAGCGTAATGACAAAGCGATAGTACCCGCTATAACGGGCATCCAGCTGGCGATATTCATGTTAATCGTTATGTTTTGTAGCGCACACTTTCGTTACGACAGCCTCGAGGAGACCAAGATAATGTGCGAAGAAAAAGAAGGACGTGCAACCAGTGGCCTATAAACGCAGATGGTACCATATGGAAGGAGAAAATACACGAGGGCAATTGCTTAGGCGAACATAGCCTTGTGTAAGGATCCGAGGCTGGTGAACGGCACGTTAGCAAGACAGGTGGACTGATCCTTGGGCTTATCCACGTTTGGTCGACCTTGCGAGGAAGCTGAATGAACGATCGGGCTGTCGAAGGGGGAGTCGCGAAAAACATGCGCACTATTTTGCTCCGTGTGCTCTCATGTTGCTTTCTGTTGGACACCCTTTGTCACCACTACTCGCCTCACTTAGGTGCAAAACAGAGGCTGTGTTTGGTTGATCCGTCGGTTGGCTGATTGCTTTGAAAGCCGAGATAAAGGAGAATACAGTAGCCCCAACAGTGTTGGAAAGGAGGTAGGGAAAGAGGCGGTGGAAGCCACGCACGAGATGAGATGTAGGTATATTAGAAACAAGAAGACGTTTTGGTAAAGTAAGAACGAAGAAGAAGGAAAAGAAAAGCCGAGCGTGGCAAAGGAGGCATCTGAACAAGTGCTGTACTGTACATGTATGCGATGTGCGACAAAGCCTTATATTTGCCAACAACTCGGTGATAACCACAACGAGCTAGAAAGCCATGCTAGAGAAGAGGAGCTTGGCGAGCAACACCACCCTGGCTGTAGACATGATCACTGATGATTACAGGTTCGAAGGCATTCGACTGTATTTCTCTTCTCTGTCCTACAACCTTCCCTGTGTCGGTGATATTGTGTCTACGATAATCTCTTAGCTAAGACTATAATTGTGTTGTAGATATTATCTGTATCATACGCAGCGTCATACTGAAGTCTTGTTCAACGCTGGCAAGAGCAATGAGAAGGACCAGCACCCTTCTGTTTTGACCTCGCCGTTGGTGTTGATGCTGACCTAATTCTTTGAGTCACATAGATGTCCAGATCGAGAAATCAGTGGCGTTTTGTTCGATATTTGGTCACTGCTAGACATGAGCAAATTTGCAATCTCGGCTCATTAAAAAATAGCTCAGTGTCTACCCTTTTCTTTGCCAATCAAACTTCGACTCGTCCCACAAAGCCAGATCTGTGGTCCAACAAACTCATTTTCAAATTGCTCGTTTTTGCCGGCAGCTTTGTTTCTCGCTATTGTGTCAAGTTCAGTGGAGATGACAATGTCCACTTCTTTGACCACGGTCCGGTTGGACGTCATAGTGCAAACACCGCTTCGCCATCCATATAAGAATACGCTCTTGTTCAACGCGCTCAAAGAGCCTGAGACAGCTGCTGCTACACCGGTATCAGTGGCGCTAGGGTATGATGAGCTAGAATCGGCAGAAATAATGCGAATTGGCAGGCGAAAGTCTTTGGGTAGTAGGTAGTCACTCAGCTCGGCCCACTTTGCCAGTAGATTCTCATCGCTATTTGCTGTGACACCTTCAGCGTTATTGTCCGGAAAATCAGTCCCGAGCAATAACTTCGTCCTCTTCTTCTCGCTCTCTGTCGCAATCGTGGCAACAATCTCGTTCATTCTCTTAGCAGCTTCTGCTGTACACAATAGATTTCGTCCTTCCAGCGCAGGATACAAAGTCTGAGGTAGTAAAGCCTCCTCTTTCTCCATCTCTATTTGTCGTAAAGTGGCACGATGAAACCAGTCTTCACGAGTGATGCAGTCGCGGGCATGACTGAGGTCGGAGACCAAGGCCAGGAGAATAGTGCAGTCGATGTTCAGTGTTGGTGTCAAAGATGCTATCGAATCCACAACCAAGCCTTGCCCAAGGGCAGTATTGAGAGTTGGTGCGGGCGTAGCGAGAAATGAAGAATCGCCCAGGCTGACTGTGATTGAAGGATACAGACGATTGATGCGTTTGATCAGGTATTGAACTGGTGGCAGCAAAGGCAGTGAAAGCTTTGGCAGGATGAGATGGATACGTGGGTGCTTGAAGTACACTCGTGTCTCGAGAGATGCCTTGTTCAGCTCCTGCGCCATACGGAGTATCGACACTTCTTCATTGTCGAGCGTAACGTCTTGATCGTCGTCATCCGATTCAGACTCATCATCATCTGGGTTCCAGCCTTGACGAGCCAGTTGCCATATCAGTCTATTTTGTGTGACCGTAGACACCTTAATCCAGGTTGCGCCATTGTCCGCAACGATATCCACCAAAGCACTATCTTTGTACTTCGACGTGGGTGTTTTGATGTCGCTTCTGCTTCCTTCGGCCTCCGGTCTAGTGGCGGATCGTGATACCCTGCCTTTATCCTCCCAGTAAAAACGCTTGACAAAGGCTATCACACCTTTACTTCGTCTAGCTGCCTCCCAGACGGCCTCAAAGAAGGGTACATTTGTGGAGCGAAGAAGATGGGCGATCCGCTCATGGTTAAGATCAAGTTTCTGGAGTGCCTTGAGATCGGCTTTTATATTGCCGTCAAAAGTCCGCAGCTCGACGGAAGTCTCTCGTCGAGTCGATTTTAGATGCGTTTGGAATTGTTCGAGGTCGTTCAGAAGTATCTGGCAGCGTTTCTGGAGATCTTCGATGGTGGTTGCTGGACTGCCATTTTCACTACGATGACATGGCATGGTTAGCATGTCTCAAGTGAATAGAAATATTCGGTCGGTGTAGAAGCATTGAATAGAGAAGACATTCTCGGTGCACTATTGACCAAGGTGACCTCTTCACAAGGTCGTCTTCCAAAATACTCTCGTGACGCTTTGGTCAACTCTTCTTTTCAATCTTTGAACGAATTTTTGAATCTCTGAAGTGGTTACCTATATTACCCACATCGTCATAAACGTACGAGGGAGTACACAGGTTACTCCTGCCTCTCTACCTCGTTCTGCAATACTTCTGAATCCATCTTGGCTTGACCTCGGAATTCTATTCTCGCATTTGGCTTGCAAGGTGGTCGGAATGCACAGAAGTCACACGAACGACACAAGGGGGCATAGAGGAAAAAGACCTACTTTTGATCGACTGGCGATGTCTCAGATTCCAGTCTCATGGTTGACAGTCCAATGGAGAAAAAGGCCAGGCCGCCAATGTCGATATATATGTCCGGAGCTGACTCCGCTTGACTCCTCGTCTTTGATCTGTAACCAGCATCGTGGTTTCACTCTAGACATCCAATAACAACAACATACAGGGCCTCGCCATGCCATACTTCGATACGAGTGAGCAGTGGCTCAAACAGTCTTCACTTCTACTCCAAGCACGCCCCTCTACCGTAAGAAATGGCACCATTTACCTGCGCTCGTACACCGCTAATCACCAACTAAAAGACACGCATAACTACGAAATACAAGCTACTTTCTCCTCCGAAGACCAAAAAGACAGACGCAGCAGATAACGATGCCGTGCCCACAACTCCTACCACTTATACACCACGAGCGACATTGACGCTGAAAACATTTGACCCTGTATCAGGAGTCTGCTTGAAATATCGCACAGATAAAGGCGCGGAGGTGGGACGATTGATCGCAACATTGGGGCGACTGGGAAGGCATATGGCGGCACTACCGGAAAGTGCTGAGCCAATCGAGGATGCAGCAGCGACGGAAGTACCACAAGACTCAGCAATGGCGACTGAGCAGAACGAGACGACTGCATCGACGTTGAAAGCTGCACCAGTGACGAAGGATGCGGGAGCGGCGAATAAGAAGAAAAAGAAGGGGAAGAAATGATCGAATTTGGCAATATCTACAAGATTAAGCACGTCTATGGATTAGAGAACAACGACCATCTCGTGCCAGACTGCTTACTGAACAGCACCTATGTTGCCCAGCATCTGACAGGGACAGTCTATTCGGCTGTCTTTGCTGCGTCCGGTAGTTGTTCTGAGCTAAAATTATGCCGTGCCAACCACGAATAGCACACGCTCAGACTGCAAGATATATGCACGTGAAGTCTATATAGAGGACACGGTAATGCCACGTCAGGGCAGGACAGGATCAGGTCAGGTCCAGGCTTTGAGCTAGGCCTACGCTCGAAGGCAGAATACTGGTGGATAAGTACAAAGTGTACAGCATCTGAATAACTTGATCTCTAGACCGGAATGTCGCTAGACGACGGCTACCGTACGTTGGCACAGACTCAATGTCAAGAACGGGACACAACAAGGCCAATGAACAGCATTGGCAGTCAGCATTAGAATCCAGTATATTCTAGAATACTGTAGTCAAATATATTTATTGTCGTCGTAAACTTGTTGGTGCCTGATAAGGGGTCTAAATCCGAGAGTTTCCATGTGTCTCCAAACGCCTTTGTGACCCTGACTTCCCTGCATCATCGACACCTTGCGCTCAGTTCACTTCGTCAAACTACATCAACCACAACTTCTTCCGCCTCACTGCTTGTTTATTCCTCTTCCTTATCACATTACACTTGCGCCTTTGCTTTTTACGTCCACTGTATCGCCTAAGACCACACCTTTAACACACAATCAGCTTGCCCAGCATGTCTGCTGAGCCGTCTCACGTCGAGCCTAAGAAGAAGATCGATCTCAGCAAGTATGTAGCAACACTGTTGGAAATCTACAACAAGTGTGCATTTACTAATAACTCCACAGCGATCCTTCTGGTGCCGAGAAGAAAGAGGTAAATCCCTCCATCGCCACAATTCAGCAGAAGAGCCAGAAAACTGATCATATTCCAGGGAAACGATGATGTTGCCACAGCCATTCTGAGGAAGAAGAAGAAGCCAAACTCTTTGATGTAAGTACTTGGCGTTGAACTAGAACCGCAGCCAGATCACTGACACATAGTGCTCAGTGTTACCGACGCTGTCAGCGATGACAACTCCGTTATTGCGCTTTCAAATAACACAATGGAGACTCTGCAGCTCTTCAGAGGTGACACAGTACTCGTCAAGGGCAAGAAGAGAAAGGACACAGTGTTGATTGTTCTGGCCGATGATGATCTGGACGATGGCAGTGCCCGAATCAACAGAGTCGTTCGCCACAACCTTCGTGTTAAGCACGGCGACATTATCACGGTCCACCCTTGCCCAGATATCAAATACGTAAGTTTACGAGTGCTTTCTATGTGCCAGGACTCAATCACTAACAACATCTAAAGGCCAAGCGTATTGCTGTTCTCCCTATTGCCGACACTATCGAGGGCATCACCGGCTCGCTCTTCGATGTCTTCCTTGCGCCATACTTCAGAGAGGCATACCGTCCTGTACGACAAGGCGATCTCTTCACAGTTCGTGGTGGTATGAGACAAGTCGAGTTCAAGGTTGTTGAAGTGGATCCTCCAGAGTATGGTATTGTCGCACAAGATACAGTCATTCACTGTGAAGGAGAGCCCATTCAACGTGAAGATGAGGAGGGCAACCTGAATGAAGTTGGATACGATGACATTGGTGGATGCAGAAAGCAAATGGCTCAAGTACGAGAGCTTGTCGAACTTCCACTCAGACATCCTCAGCTCTTCAAGTCGATCGGTATCAAGCCACCTCGTGGTATCCTCATGTTTGGTCCTCCTGGTACTGGTAAGACACTCATGGCAAGAGCCGTTGCAAACGAGACTGGAGCCTTTTTCTTCCTCATCAACGGTCCTGAAATCATGTCAAAGATGGCTGGTGAATCAGAGTCAAACCTGCGCAAGGCATTCGAGGAAGCAGAAAAGAATGCGCCCGCAATCATCTTCATCGATGAAATCGACTCTATTGCACCTAAGCGTGACAAGACAAACGGTGAAGTCGAGCGCAGAGTCGTCTCTCAATTGCTCACTCTCATGGACGGTATGAAGGCGCGATCAAACATCGTCGTCATGGCCGCCACCAACCGTCCCAACTCTATCGACCCTGCGCTACGTCGTTACGGACGTTTCGATCGTGAAGTTGACATTGGAATCCCCGACCCAACTGGCCGTCTCGAAATTCTACAAATCCACACCAAGAACATGAAGCTCGGCGACGACGTTGACTTGGAGTCCATCGCTGCCGAGACTCATGGTTACGTTGGATCTGATATGGCCTCTCTTTGCTCTGAAGCTGCCATGCAGCAGATTCGTGAAAAGATGGACCTCATCGATCTTGAGGAGGACACGATTGACGCAGAAGTCTTGGACTCACTTGGTGTCACGATGGACAACTTCCGCTTCGCTCTCGGCACATCCAACCCATCTGCTCTTCGCGAGGTCGCTGTTGTCGAGACACCCAACGTTCGCTGGGACGACATTGGTGGTCTCGAGGAAGTCAAGCGCGAACTCATCGAGAGTGTCCAATACCCAGTGGACCACCCCGAAAAGTTCCTCAAGTTTGGCATGCAACCTTCTCGTGGTGTGCTCTTCTACGGTCCTCCTGGTACTGGTAAGACGTTGCTCGCCAAGGCTGTCGCCAACGAGTGTTCCGCCAACTTCATCTCCATCAAGGGTCCTGAACTGCTTTCCATGTGGTTCGGTGAGTCTGAAAGTAACATCCGAGACATCTTTGACAAGGCTCGCGCTGCTGCACCTTGTGTTGTCTTCCTGGATGAGTTGGATTCTATTGCAAAGGCTCGTGGTGGATCTCAAGGTGATGCTGGCGGTGCATCCGACCGTGTCGTCAACCAACTTCTTACTGGTAAGTTTTCTACCTTGACCTTTTTCTATCGTTGAGCACTACTAACACAATTTGCAGAAATGGATGGTATGACCGCAAAGAAGAACGTCTTCGTGATTGGTGCTACAAACAGGCCCGAGCAGCTTGACCCCGCTCTCTGCCGTCCTGGTCGTCTTGACACTCTCGTCTACGTCCCTCTACCCGATGAGCCATCTCGTGCTGGTATTCTCAAGGCACAACTCCGCAAGACTCCTGTCTCCTCTGACATTGACCTCGACTACATTGCGAGCAAAACACACGGCTTCTCTGGTGCCGATCTTGGCTTTATCACACAACGTGCTGTTAAGCTTGCCATCAAGGAGGCCATCAGTCTCGACATTGAGCGCACCAAAGCTCGCGAGGCTACCAAGAAGGAGAACGGCGAAGGCGAGGACACTGCTATGGAGGAGGACGTCGACGCAGAAGACCCTGTTCCCGAGCTTACCAAGCGTCACTTCGAGGAGGCTATGGCATCGGCTCGCAAGTCTGTCAGCGATGTCGAGATCAGGAGGTACGAAGCTTTCGCTCAGAGCATGAAGAACACCAGTGGTAATGCGTTCTTCCGCTTTCCCGATGAGAATGGTGCTCAAGATGGTGCTGATGGGTTCGGAAATGCTGGTGATGACGAAGGACTGTATGATTAGACGACGGATTTGATGCATTGCGCGCTAGGAGTATGGCGGCTTGATATGATTCCAAGATCGCTCCTTTGAGGAGTTGTGGTTAAAGATTTGCACCTCATATAGGAGGTAGACATTGACGAAACATAATACAGTTAATCGATTGAATGAATTCAAGATTTCTATTTGAAGTGCAAACATGCTATCGTAGTCGCTTCGTACATCTTCTCCTATTCTGATCTTGCAAACCTTGTATCACTAAATGAGATGCAAGACCGCTTTACAGGCAACGAGCTATCATCCATCACCTAGCAACGCATGGATATTACCCTTCTCAAGCAAGAAGATGGTGATGATTTTTCGGGCCCCCTCTTTCCTCATCACATCCTCGAACCCGTTTCGGGATGCTCCAGCCGAACCGACGGGATGCTTTCGACAATTATATAATATAACCATGAACTGCCGTGCTTGCTGCTATTGATTCTCATTATTCAATCTCAATCTCAATTGACCATTACTGCATCTTGTATCTACACTTCTTCTTCTTCTTACTCTCGTTCAGTATTTACTTTGTAAGTCAAGCATCTCTTCTTCAGCGATCTGGCAGATGGCGCTACTGCAGGTCAGCGAAGCACGGTCTCCAGTTTGCCCCTGATTTACCGGACTTGAGGGTTGGGACGATCCAATGTCGAAGTCGAGCATGCATGCAGTTGTCTACCGTTCCATCTCAACACTTTTCAAAGCAGCATACTCTTAACCACCTCCATTGCACCTTCCCTCAGCTCTAACGCACCTTCTCCCTCACAGAATCACCTAAACCACTAAACCCTTCCGACTACCACCACCGAAAGCATGTCCCAGTCCGTCGTTACCGTCCCCACCGCCTCCCTCCACAACAAGGTCGCCCTTATCACTGGTGCCGGCCGTGGTATTGGTCGTGGATGTGCTATTGAGCTCGGTCGTCGTGGCTGCTCCGTTATTGTCAACTACGCCAACTCCAAGTCCCACGCCGAGGAAGTCTGTGCTGAGATTCACAAGTTCGGCAATGGCGCCAAGGCTGTCTCCATCCAGGCCGATGTCAGCAAGGTCAGCGAGATCCAGCGTCTCTTCGAGGAGGCCAAGGCTGCTTTCGGCAAGATTGATTTCGTCATGAGCAACTCTGGAACCGAGAGCTGGGACAAGACTGAGGAGATTACCGAGGAGAAGTTCGACCACGTTTTCAACTTGAACGCCCGCGCACAGTTCTTCGTTGGTCAGGCAGCATACAAGTACATTGAGGAGAACGGACGTGTTGTGCTCATGTCTTCCATTGCGGCTGGTCTGCTTGGTGTCAAGGACCACTCTTTGTACAACGCTTCCAAGATGGCTGTTATTGGTATTGTCAAGGCTTTCGCTACCGACTTCGGCAAGCGTGGT
>Ga0160429_1000237_pt1 | contig 65031 bp, 59 predicted proteins | sample SolpanmetagenomR_FD_108199 | JGI IMG/M metagenome (GOLD analysis project Ga0160429, IMG submission 108199) | Solar panel surface microbial communities from Lawrence Berkeley National Laboratory, California, USA - R | ecosystem: Engineered > Built environment > Solar panel > Unclassified ... | reverse complement strand
ACGAAACTATACATTACCAGCAATGCAAGATCAAAGTATGTATCCTGGCTATTCGCAGCCATATCCTGATCTATCACATTGGCTTGAAGCTTGTGATGTGGATATGCAACCTTTACCACATGGACTCGACATTTGGGGTGACTCGGCCATGATGGACTTTATGGGCATGGATTCTATTCCTTCCATGCCGACGCCTCGACTGCATCACAGCCACAGACCCTCATTCACAAGAGATGTACCAGATGAGCGGTTCCACCGAGTTGAACGACTCTGGCCACTTCGGAAGGGTATAACACAATCGAGGCTTGGTCAAACGTTGTGCGATCAAGTCATTGCACATGACCAGGACAGTTTATTTTCAGAATCCAGATTACGTCCCCAATACCCATATACCGTGTCAGCCCGACGGACTGAATTATCTAGGTGGGGATTAGGAGAAGATTGTCGAGCAAGGCTTGTCAGAGATTATGGTGGCTCGCGAGCTAACAACGATATACAAGACTCGTTCGTGGCAGTGGACATCTCCGACGGGGCTAGTGATGTATCTCTTGGCTCAAAGTTTCCTCCCACAGAGGTCTTGGATATGAGTTTGGATCTCTACTTTAGACGTTTTCACGCCTTCTTACCATTCGCACATCGTGCAACTTTCGATGCAGGATCAACTTCAACTTCATTACTTCTGCCAATGTGCTTGATAGGACTAGAGGTTCTAGACTGTGAAGGTTCAAGAAAGTTCATTAAAGCTTATTTACCAGTAAGTTTGATCTGGATAGCCACTATCTTGCGAGTACTAATAAAATGTTCAGGATGCTGTAGAGAAAGTCCGCAACGAACTGACAGCAAGAGCGCTTCCTTCGTGTCAGCCATCTCAATTACTGACCACACTCGCGTCTGCGATCTTGCTGCTTCGAATAGCCGCAACAAATCTTATACCAGGACTAGAGGAGCAAGTGCACTGCCTGTATTCCGAAGCAATATCTTTAGCACAACGGCGAGGACTCTTTACCGCATTCAATGGCCAACAACTCAGCATAGAACTCCTTCGGCAAGGTCGTGATGACGACGCTGCCTGGAAAGCCTGGTCGCGGGTAGAATCAGCAAAGCGCGTGATTGTCTGCCTGATCATGTCTGATTCATACTGGGCAGATATCCTAGACACTGTGCCGATAATCCGTATTGACAACCTAGGCTTTTCAATTCCTTGCTCGACCGATCTCTTCGAAGCACCAAATGCAAGAAAATGGGCTCAAGTCGCAAGTACGGGCAACAGTCCGATCATCACACAAGTCACCGGTGTGAACATCGACACAAACTCTTTACCTGCTCTCGATACGGAACTAGCTATCCAAGGGTTCCTCGCTGGTCTATGGCTTCGTCTAGCAGAAGCTCGGCATCGTCTTCTTCTACCATTCCGACATGGCGACGTCAATTCGATCACACAAAGACCACTCATTCCACTTCCGACATATGCCCTCGACCCTACCGCCTCTTCGATTGTCCCTCTCTTAACGTCAATCCCACTGGTCTATCATCCTCTGGTCCAAAACAGCAATCCCAACATCCTCGCATGGTGGCATTCCCAATGCATGTGTCTCCTCGCAGACCTGCCTCTTTTCGAACTTGCCGCCGGCCGTGAAGGTCCCGACCGCGCCAAACAGGCACTGGAAAGCATCTCAATCTGGGCACAAACACCAGCAGCTCGACGCGCTTGCGTGCACGCAGCACAGACATTCGCAGTAATGAGCGGAAGGAGAATAAGTGACGGAACAACAAGTCACAGCGAGATCGCCCTATTCCACGGTGCCCTGGTGCTCGGCTTATACCTATTCACCGTGCACGACGAAGACGCGCCTGCAGACCCGCACGCCGCCATGCGCCTAGCAGATGACGAAGAACTCTTCGAACTCCTCGACCCAGTCGATTGGCGAACCGTCGGCTCCGAAGGCATGACCGTCGAAACCGTGAATCCCTCTTCCATCACCACTAACAACAACGCCCTAATCCAATCCACCACGCCTCTTACAGACCTGGAATCGCCTGCAAAGCGCTTCGTCATGAAAGGCGGTACGGTGAGCTTCAATGGCGCGATGCATAAAGGTGGGTATAATTCTTCGAGGAGGATTTTGCTGGATTATGCGAATTTGATGAAGAGTGTGGCAAAGTGGAATGTTAGGGGATATTGTAGGATTTTGAGGATTATGAGTGATACCTTGATTGAGGTTGATGATATCAGTGGGAGTGATTGAATGGTAGAAAGAGGCATGAGGTGAGCAGAGGCAGAGAGGTTGAGTTGAAGTGTGTTTAGGTTACTTCAGGTCAATCGTGTCTCGCGGACGCTACCCTACGTTCCTTCAGGCCTATCGAACATTGTCAGCAAAAGCCACACCCGTACCAATCACTATTCTCACTTTCTTTTTCCACTCAAAGATCAAACAAAACAACAAACTCACCTCATCTTCCACTTCGCGTCATCCCAGCCCGGATCCGATCCAAACACCTCCACCCCTTTTCCCAACACCCACTTCCCCACCTCCTGCGCCTGCGCAACCCACACCTTCCCCTCCTTCTCCCTCTCCATAACCTTCTTCACCACCCTCTCCATAACCTCCAACCTCCTCTTCCCCACCGTCAAAAACGGATGAAACAACAACGCCAAATACCCTCCCTCCTCCACAACCTCATCCACACGTTCCAACAACCGCCTCTCCATCTCATCCTCATTGATCGGCTCTTTCCCCTCTCCATTGCCCACCCGCAACGCAGCGGTCTCGTGCATGTAGAAATACGCGTCGATGCTGCTCCATTGAAACGGCAGAATTGCCACGTCTTCGACCACTGCGACGCGTTGCGCAGCCGGGGAGAGGTAGAAGAGTCCGTTGGATTTCATCAATGAAAGCGTGTGTGGGGTTATCATGCCCCCTGGTGGACGGAATCCTTTGTAGGTTATGCCGAGGGAGGAGGCGGAGGTAATGGAGCGGGTGAGGTTGTGGGTTTCGGTTTCGATGGGCAGGGTGGACCAGACTTCGTGCTGGTAGGCGTGGAAGGCGATTTCGTGGCCGGAGGAGTGGAGGTGTTGCATTGTTGGGCCGTAGACCTGGAGGGGAGGGAGGGGTATTAGTATGGTCTCTTTGGTGTGTTTATGGTCCATTCTGTGCTCTGCTCTTCCCCCAACTCAACGCTCGTTGTCGTTCTCGCTCCCATCTCTTCCTCCTGTCACGCTCTTCCCATCCCTTCCTCACACATGCTCTGCCATCTCCTATTTCTCCTCTCCTCTCTCCTTCTCTTCTGCCCCAATTCATCCTTGGAATCTTAGACTGCTTACATCACAATTCCACCCCTCGACAAAATAAGTAACTTTAGCCCCATATCGGTCCAACACCTCCAACATTCTAGGCAACTCCACCTTGACACTATGATGGTCGCCAACTGGATCAGATTCTGGAATCAAGCCGCGGTTGATGTCGGCTGCTTCGCCCATGTTGTCGAGGGTTATGGAGATGCAGGCGCGGGCGTTGTTGGGCCATTTCGTTGTGGATGTCATTGTTAGGGAAGGTTGAGGCTGGTATAGAAGGGAGCGAGGGAGAAGAGAAGAGATTAGGAGGAAGAGGAAGAAGGAGGGAGGAAGAGGAAGAAGAAAGACAGCAAGAGGGGCCAAGGTGAGGGGTTGGATGAGTATAGGATGGGGCCTGGTGATTGTGAATGTATAGAGGCACAGAGGTCAAAGTGCTTGTTTCTGATTGGATGTTGAACTACGGTAAATCTTCTTGTGTTATAAAGGCCAACCCTCCCCTCCCCTCCCCTCCGCTCCGCCTCCGCCTTTCTCTCTCACAACTTTGTAGTGTATATCGTTGGCTTCTACTCTATCCTTGAGTTAAATAAGCAAGACCATCCAGGTAGGTCCGACTGGAGAAACATTTCCTTAGCTTATAGAAGGTAAGGACTATTTATCTCGTTCTATAACCCACCCCACGTAAAGGCGGAAACGAGCCTTTTCTCTCCCCGCATCGCTCCCACATCGTCCCACATCAAGATGTCATGTCTTAGGAAGCTTGTCTTTGGCTAGATTGGTTACACCCCACATTCCGATCAAATAACTGTATATAGATACTCTAGAAAGCCCAAGGTGCTAGAGATTCGAAGTCTATTATTGAATATCATCAACCCTCACAGTCCTCAAAATGGTGATTCCACGCAAGCCTGCAACAGACCCGTATGTACACATCTCACTGATATCCCAGTTACACGCCATTAACAACTTCTTCTTTAAACAGCCAACGCATCTTCCACTACACAGACCTTCAACGCACCAAGCCCCAGCGTGCAAATGACCCCTACGACTATCAAGCCGGCTTCAATAACCGCCACCAATCAGAAGTAATCCCTGGCGCTCTTCCTATTGCTCAGAATAACCCGCAAGATAGAGGATTTGGCCTGTATACTGAAGGTAAATGAACATGAAGACCATTGAAAGCTCCCTTCTTCTCATTGAAAGCTAATATTCAACTCTCTGATCAGGCATAACCTATAGCGCTTTCGCAGCACCAAGAGCACACAATTATAGCACATACATGTATAGGGCCAGGCCAACTGCTGCGCATCGTAAGTTTGCATTTTCCCAATCACAACATCCACCAAGAGACGAAGCGAAACACATACTGACCACCTCATTCAGTCGGCTACAAACAATACCAAACCCGCTCGCACATCGAAAACTGCTTCCTCTCACTCAACCCAGCCGTCGCCACACTCCCCGAACAAGCAGAATGGTCGCCCTTTCCCCTCCCTTCTTCCTCCGACAAAGTCGACTTTGTAGAAGGTCTGCACACGCTAGGCGGCAGCGGCGACCCGAATCTAAGGGATGGAATGGCGTTGTATGTGTACATGTTCAATGCGAGCATGACAAACAAAGCGTATTGTAACACCGATGGCGACTTTCTGATTTGTCCGCAACAAGGCACGTTGGATATCCAGACGGAAATGGGGATGTTGTTTGTGCAGCCGGGCGAGATTTGTGTGATTCAGAGGGGTGTGAGGTTTGCGGTTAGGATGGTTGAGGGAGAGAGTGCTTGTCGAGGGTATATCACGGAGGTAGGTCACGCTCCTTTCAACTCGGACTTTGAACGGGCATTGACATCTTTAACTTACAGGTCTGGGGCTCGATGTGGGAATTACCGGATCTGGGACCACTCGGAGGACATGGTCTGGCAAACCCAAGGGACTTTTTATATCCAGTGGCGCATATCGACGATGACTTGCATGTTCAGTTTGAGATTGTCATGAAGAATAATGGAAAAACCATCGCTCTAGACCAGGATCATTCACCTTTTGATGTAGTGGCTTGGCATGGAAATGGTCAGTACCGTATACATGCAATTGACAGCAACAAAGGAAAACAAGTGCTAACTAAACCATACACACAGTCGTACCATACAAATACGACCTCACCAAATTCGCCTCTCAAAACGCAACCACAATCGACCATACCGACCCCTCAATCAACACAGTCCTCACAGCAAAATCCCGCGATCCAAATACACCTTTAGCCGACTTCCTCTGGTTCGGTCCACGCTGGGATGTCGCCTCTAATTCGTTCCGCCTGCCATACTTTCACCGCAACTCTGCATCCGAGTTTCTGGCTTGTTTGTATGGTGAGGGATTGGGACGAAGTGATGACTTTCAACCTGGTGGCGGAAGCTATGAAGGTGGACATACGCCGCATGGTGGGTTTAGCGATGGATATGTGGAGGAAGTCAAGTTGCAGACGAATGAGCCTAGGCGGATTCTTGAAAGTAAGTTGTATTTGCACCGTCCATCTTTGACCTCCTTTAGAGAAGAAGATTTCACTCTTGACCAAAAAAGACCAACATGCTAACGCGATGCCTACCTTAGATCAAATGACAATCATGGTCGAGACATCACGCACGTTCCTCTTCACAGAGTATGCACGAACAATCTGCGGCACGCTCAATACGCAAGGCACGGATCCGAAAGTGTGGGATAAATTGCCTGATCACTTCTCGGCGCATCCGGAGACGAAGAAGTTGCTGGCACGGTTGAAGGAGGAGAAGGTGGCTGAGAAGAAGAGGATAGATTATTATCATCAGATTGATTTGTTGAAGGGTAGGAAGGATTTGGTCAACGGGAACGGGGCTTGATGATAAGGCTGGCGTCGTACAGCTTAGCCTGGTGTGACTTTAGCGGCAAGGCTGTAGCCTATATCTTTCATGTCAGCTAGTTTTCCAAGGTCATATGAGAGTGTTGTTGAACAAGTCGGGGCGATAAGGCCAGGTCCTTGCCACGAGGTGCACGCGCTAGCGCTAGTATTTCCAAGCCGTTCCCGAACCAAGAAAGTTGCAAGGAAGGAGACGAACATCAGCGAGAACAAAGCCAAAAGGCTCTCCTGTGATATTGCACACGACCTCTTGACGAACCTACGACGACGACGACTACTGTATGACGAGACAGCCACAAATGAAATAGGATACCACGCTGCCATCTCGTCCTCGTATCCTGCTCCTCCTTCTCAAACCTCCTCACACCCCACCTTTCTCCAGCATCTCCAACAACATCATTCCTTTGCATACCTCGCATTTGAACTACATTCCACCTTTCCGAATCTGGCTTGCGGTACTATCAGAGTGGCGTCTTCGCCCGAGTGTGAGGCAGTTGCGGTGGAGAATACAAGAGCATAGCCGACATGCCATCCAGTATATCAGATGCAAAACGATCGACCTCTGGCGGAAAGAACTTCTTCTCGCGGCGATGGGGTAACAGGTCTAGCCACGATACTTCTCATGATGATGACGCGCTGGGCCCTGCAGGCAGTGGCTCTGGTAGCGCGGTCGGATCAATGTCCTCGCGACATTCCAGAGGCGTGTCAACGAATACTTACCCCGAGCGCATGTCATACCAGCTAGATGCGCCTGATCTTGGCAGTCCTATCACTGCTATCCCTTACGAACATACCTCTAAGAACAATCGCCTGCCGACGAATGTGGAAACCCTGCCAAAAGACGAGCACAAGTCGAGGATGCTTCCACCATTAGTACCACAAACTTCTCTGGTGGAAAGATATCCTACTTTAGATCCTAGCGCGTCAACGTCATCATCACATCCGTTACCACCACGACCACCGACACACGGCTCTTCTAGTAATTTGAGAAACGGAGACAGAGGTGGCACATCTTCAATGTACAATGGTCGAGCAGGCTCAACCTATAATCAGTCAATATACGCGCCGAGTCAGTACGGTAATCAGGACTATCCTACGTTAACGAGAACTGGATCAGATCGAAATGGTGATGCTGCCAGCGTCTGGTCGAATACCTCGCCTAATCGTGCGCCCAGTGTTGTATCAATCGGCAACACTTCTACCATGTCATTCCCTACTACAATACCTGACTACAACTTGCAACCTTCTTTTACGCAATCCACGACACGTCAAACTTCTCCAGGTCACATGTACTCACAGCACGGCTCGCATGCTGGTTCTACCTTATCTGTCGCAACTCAAGATATCAATCTATCACGACCTTCGGACGATCTGGTCGTGGAGCAAGAGTTCCGAGCACTGATGCAAAGACGCGGTTGGCATAGTTTACCAGAACAAGCGCGGCGGCAGATGGAAGCATATCCAGTATCGAAGAAGTGGACGCTGGTTCATCAAGATCGACTCGCTGAAAAACAAGGAGAGCAGAAACGGAAAACTATAGCACGGAATACGTTCGGCTTCGATGCGTCGACGAACTTCTCGAAGGCGGACGAAGAAGGCAGTCCGGAGTGGTATGTCAAGCGTGTATTGGATAACACGATCACAGCGAAGCAATTACAATCACTTACTGTGAGCCTACGCACACAGCCGATTGGATGGGTCAAGAACTTTGTCGAAGCACAGGGTCAACTTGCACTTGCAAGTGTCTTGAGAAACATCAGCAAGCGACAGGCTCAGGGCCAAGTTGTTGAGAAGGAGTCTGATCGCGAGAATGACATTGTCAAGTGCTTGAAAGCGTTGATGAACAATAAATATGGCGCAGATGATGCTTTAACTCATCCTCAAGTCATTACAGCTCTAGCAGGATCCTTGGCATCGCCGCGACTAGCCACCAGGAAAATTGTCAGTGAGGTGCTTACGTTTCTCTGTCATTGGGCAGATGGCCAAGGGCACCAGAAAGTCATACAAGCTTTAGATCACCTTAGACATGGACAAGGTGAACATGGCAGATTTGAAACCTGGCTACGGACTATCGAATCTACCATTGACGGCCGTGGTAAGATGGGCAGTCTTGTTGGCGCAAGTGACGAGGTAAGAAGTGGAGGTATCGGCATTGAGAACCAGCTTATGGAGTATGCCGTGGCTTCTCTGATGCTGGTCAATATGATCGTGGATGCACCAGAACGGGATCTACAATTAAGATGTCATCTTCGAGCGCAATTGACGGCGAGTGGTGTGAAACGAATCTTGACGAAGATGGAAGGGTTTCAGTATGAAGTCATTGATAAGCAGATTGAGCGATATTATTCCAACGAGGCCATCGACTATGAAGACTTACTGGAGCGAGAGAACAGCAGTATCAAGGATGGAGGTGAGGTTGAGGTCAAGGATCTCAATGACCCTACGCAAATTGCAGATGCGATCATGTCCAAGGTTCAAGGCAGCAAGGCGCAAGACTACTTTGTATCGGCGATGCAGCATTTGCTACTCATGCGAGATAACGAAAGGGAAGACCAACTCAGAATGTTCCAGCTTGTGGATGCAATGCTCAGCTATGTTGCAATGGATCGACGACTACCCGACATGGATCTTCAGCAGAGTCTACATTTCACAGTCCAAGGTCTTCTCGATAAGCTGTATACAGACTCTGAAGCACGAGCCATTCGTGATGAGGCGCTCGAGTATCGTCAGATTGCAGATGCAGCCATCGCAGAAAGGGACGAGATGCGAGCACAAGTCGAACTCGGTGCTGGCGGCCTTGTTGCGAAGCTGCAGAAACAGCTCGCAGAACAGGAAGAGGTTATCAAGCTTCAAAACAGAAAAATTGAAGGTCTCAAAGCTGAAGCTTTCGAAGCTCAACGCCTGCGAGCACAGGACTTGCAACGAAATGAACTCGAAACTCGCGAGTTGTATCTCATGCTCCGTGATGCTCAGCAAGCAAAGGCTGCCAACCAAGTTGGCAAGAAGATGCCCGGTGTACTGGACAGAGATCAGCTTATGGACAGGCTTGAACGGCAACTCGAACGTGCAAAAACGCAGGCGAAATTAGAAGGCAAGGTCTGGCAGCAGGTCAATCCCTCGGACAGACTTCGTGAGCTACGTGAACAAATGGAAGGTTCTGAACAGCCGGAGTACAACGAAGCAGAAGCCGATGCGTACTTCGGCAGTTTCTGGAGGAGGCAAGTCAGTCAAAAGGTTGCTAACGGCGAAGTACCGGCAGAAGTTGGCGATGCTCGAAAGCCTAGCAGGATGTCATCGGTCAGAGTATCAACCGGCCCTGATGCTGATAGACATAGGGGTTATCTGGGTGAGCTTGCCTCTAAGATGAAGTCGATTGGTGGTGGTGACGAGGAAGAAATCGAGGATGAAGGTGTTACCACTGGTCCCACACATCCTAGTCTTGAGTCTGCGTCACCGAAAACACCACCGGAAGAGGCTATGGCGGATGATATCCGATTCTCCAAAGGTCCTCCTCCACCTCCGTTACCAGGCTTCTCTGATGCTCTACCGCCGCCTGCTCCCCCTATGCCTGGCTTTTCAAACAATGTTCCACCACCACCACCACCTCAAATGCCTGGATTCTCTAACATGGCACCACCTCCACCTGCACCGCCCATGCCCGGATTCTCCGGATCTGCTGCACCTATTCCTCCTCCAATGCCAGGATTCTCTGGCCTACTTCCTCCACCACCGCCACCTCCAATGCCCGGATTTGGCTCTGCATTACCTTCACCAATGGCTGGTTTCACAGATGGCGCTCCACCTCCACCACCCATGCCTGGATTTGGTAGCTTGCCACCACCACCTCCTCCTATGCCAAGTCCTGGCTCTATGGGTCTACCACCAACACCCGGAGCTCCACCTATGCCTGGATTCAAAGCACCATACCGGGCTAATCAAAGCGTATTTACGACATCTCCAAAATTCACGCTTGGTGTTGCACAGCCCAAGAAGAAGCTCAAGGCGCTTCACTGGGAGAAGGTCGATGCGCAGGAGCAGACATTGTGGGCAGCACATTTGCCGACATCAGACGCAAAGGAAGAGAAATACCTCGAGCTGTCGAAAAAAGGTATTCTTGATGAGGTTGAAAAGCTCTTCTCCGCAAGGGAAACCAAAGCACTCGGCAAGACAGCCGCAAAGAAGTCGGACAAGAAGCAGATCATTTCCAGCGAGCTCATGAAGACATTCCAAATCTCGCTGTCCAAGTTCTCCCAAGTTCCTGTAGATGATGTTGTCAAGATGATTATTCATTGTGACAAGGATGTGCTTGACAATCCTGTTGTCATGGATTTCCTTCAGCGACAGGATATGTGCGATATCACGGACAATGTTTCCAAGCAGATGGCGCCGTATAGCAAGGACTGGACCGGCGCAAATGCTTGGTCAAGCGAGCGTGAACAAGATCCTTCCGAGCTTACTCGAGAGGATCAGCTTTACCTATACACCGCGTTTGAGCTCCACCACTACTGGAAATCTAGGATGAGAGCACTTGCGTTGACAAGATCTTACGAGAAAGATTATGAAGAGATCTCCGCGAAACTGAAACAGGTCGTCGGTGTATCTGACTCTCTACGAGATTCAGTGTCTTTGATGAATGTTCTAGGTTTGATCTTGGATATTGGCAATTTCATGAACGATGCGAACAAACAAGCTCAAGGTTTCAAGCTGAGCTCATTGGCACGTCTCGGCATGATCAAGGACGATAAGAATGAACTTACTTTCCAGGATCTCATCGAGCGCATTGTCCGCACCAAATTTCCAGGCTGGGAAGGATTTGTTGATGAGATATCTGGCGTCGTGGCAGCTCAGAAACTCAATGTGGAGCAACTCAAGCTGGACGCCAAACAATATGTCGACAACATCAATAATACACAAACATCTCTCGATTCTGGTAACCTCAGTGACCCACAAAAGTTTCACCCGCAAGATCGCGTCAGTCAGGTTGTTCAACGCGCCATGAAAGAAGCACGTAGAAAGGCGGAACAGATGCAGCTCTACCTCGAAGAAATGAATAAATCCTACGACGACATCATGGCCTTTTTCGGCGAAGACACTACCGACGACAATGCACGTAGAGATTTCTTCCCCAAACTTGCCATCTTCGTGCAAGAGTGGAAGAAGTCGAGGGAGAAGAATATTGCGCTTGACGAACAAAGAAAGCGTAATGAGGCTAATCTGCGTAGGAAAGCAGCACAACAACCGTCTGCTATCGACGTCGTCAATCGAGAAGCTTCGCCTGCTTCGACGGGAGCGATGGACGTTTTGCTGGAGAAGCTCAGAGCTGCTGCGCCGCAAGCTAAAGATCAGCGTGATAGAAGGCGACGGGCCCGTCTAAAGGATCGCCATGAGGTTCGTGTGGCTTCCGGACAGAAGATGCCCGATTTGTCTGAGATGCTTCCTGAAGATGCAGCGGCCACCACTGAACAACCGGAAACCATTGCGGAAGAAGCACGGACGTACGGTGATACTCTCAGCCCTACTGACGTTCCGATGACGGATGAAGATATCGCTGACAGGGCGGCGAGCATGTTGCAAGGTCTTGGTGGTGCGGAAAGCGAGAATGAAGGTACTGAGAGTGTGAGCGGTGCGGGCGAGCTGGCACCGTCATTGAGTGTATTGCGCCGACGAGAAATGCGTGCGACGGCTGATGAAGAGCGATTGAGGCGGAGAAGAAGAAGGGGTCCTGGAGCTAAAAGCCCGTCTGTTGCTGACACGGACCCAACGAGTCCTATTGAGGAGAAGCTGGAGGAGGACGTTGTTGTTGGTTCGCCACTGCAGGACGTTGTCGCTGTGCCTTCTTTGGATGTGAGCGAGGTAGCAATGGATGAAGTGCATGATACGTCCAAGGAAGAAGACGAGCTCGCCTCGATAAATACGCAGCTTGATATACCTCAGCTCGGTCTGATACCACCTACGCCGCAGGTGAAGCATACGGAGCACTTTGAATGAGGCAAATGCTCGAGGGATGCGAAATAGAGTTGAGTAGAGCGTCTGGTGTTTTGGAAATTGTCCAAAGGTCGAGTCGCATGATGAATGACGGTGTGCATAGCGGTGGAAGGGCATTCTTTCGGGCGTCGAATATATGACTGTGACGGCTTGGCTTGGGCTGGATAAGGACATGGCGTGAAGATGAGATGGATGCCCTGGATGGATGTTTGGGCTGTAGGCATAGATACCCGCGCTTGGCTTGCAAATGCCTTTGTTTTCACTGTTCGTGGTTTTTCCTGGAAGGTTATGCTATGTGATCCATGCCGCTTGTTCTCGTGGTCCATTGTATTCTGTTTACATGGCTACCTAGTGATGCATCACGTGACTTGGCGTATTCGCCGCCACTTCTCGCGTGAGCGCGTGATGAGATCAAATCTTGTAAATTCATTCTGTTACATCCTCTACGTTTACCGCTGTCTTAAGCATTGTTCATACTTGTGTAAAAACTCCCGCACCGCGACATTTGAAGGTGCCCAGAAGTGGCAAGGCTCATGGTTTCGTGTTGCCGTATCTGAAACTTGTGTCGTTGGCTGCTCGTGTTGGCTGCTCGTGATATTGGAAAAGCAAAGTAAACCAGAGAAGATCAAGAACCTTTGAGTAGGAAGAAAGATCAGAAAGCGCAAAAGCACGAGAAAAACGCAAAGAGAGTGAGGAAAGAGAAGGAGGGAGAGAGAGGAACGGAGGAGAGGTAGAAGGAAGATAAGAGGGAGGAGAAGACGAGATGAGATTCAAGGCTAATATTCAGAATGCCGGTGTTTTTAGTCGTATGTGTTTTGAGTTACTTTCTTTCTTTTCTTTCTCTTTTCCTTTCTCTTCTTTGCTTATGATGTCGTTGTCGATCGATGATCTGAGGATATGATGATATCAGGGTGTACATGGTTTGCGGATATGTATTACTGGGCACGGGCGACAGAATCTTCCCTTCAGAGGGGTTGTCAATTCCATTGTTTATCTTGGTATGAAGAGAACCGGATTGTCCGTCCACTCCTCACGACAACCGTCTCCGCATAAACTTCACTGTTCTCAGCCTTTACACGTCTCCGTCTTGACTCTTCGATTATCGCCAGAATAATTAAGCAAAAAGACAAATTTTGATACAAAAAGAGGCGGGAAGGTGACCAAAACAATGTCGACAGATGGAAAAAAAGGCAATCTTGGCACAAGAAGCAAAGACTGGAACACTAATTCGTGCCATGATGATATCCAGGTTTCGTTGGCTCACTGTCGTCGATTGGCAAGGTTGCTTGGGTTAGGTTGACGGATACGGATGTTAGATTTACAATCATTCCGGAGCAAGGGACGCAGGTGTGGGCGTAAGTTTTCTTTTCGATTATTTTTGTTTTTGCTTTCTTTTCTCGTTTGTCTGGAAAGTGGTGCAGCATGCCAGGAGTTCTTTAGTAAGTGCTTACTACAAGATATCATCACTAAATATCCCCGCCAGCGTCCTTGCAATAGACACAATCTTCGATGCCTACCACATCCAATCCGCCGCCCCTTCCAACGCAATCAACCTCGAAGTCCCCCTCCCACCACTCCTCTCCGCACTCCGCTCAACACTCTCCAACGCTACATCTGCCAGTATCCGTTTGACGAAGAGAGATGGAGCGCCCTATCTCGTCATCACCATTGGTGCTACAATCGAAAGGTTTCGTGGGAGAGATAGAGATTTTGGATCTGGTGTAGCCAACAGTGACAACCATATCAACAATATCAATAATGAAGGTGTTGGAGGAGCAGCTCGCTTCGAAACAAACGATGAATTCCCAGATGACGATCTAGATATGTTCAACCCAGCAACAGCAGCAGCAGCAAGAGGAGACGACATCCTCCGCTCAGCACCAAACGAAACAATCATCACGCAAGACATTCCCATCCGCGTCCTCTCCGCCGAATCAGTAGCTGGTCTGCACGAACCGCGATGTCGAGAGCCAGATGTCCACGTCGTGCTACCCCCACTCATGCAATTGAAGAGCGTGAGTGATCGGTTCACTAAACTCGCTTTGGCAACAGCTGCTACATCACTTACATCGACCGCGCGCGGTAGAAGTGCCGGTGGAGATAGAGAAGGCGCTGCAGCGAAAGTCAAGTTGGAACTTAGCGCTACGATGCATGGTGATTTGAGACTGGCACTGAGAAATGATGGACTTAATATTGCGAGTACGTGGACAGGGTTGACTGTGCCGGAATTGGATCCTGGTGCGCTTGAGGGTGGAGAGGAGGGGGTGGCGAAGCATCCGAGTACGAGGATGAGGGGGAGGGTTGGTAGGGATGGTGGTGGTGATGGGAATAATGACGATGATGAGGAAGATGAAGATGATGAAGATGAAGACGATATGCTCAAAAGTGGATGGGCCAGAGTTAGAATCGATGGAAAGGACTGGAGTAAGGTGTTGAGTGTGGGGAGATTGGGTGGCAGAGTTATTGCTTGTGAGTTGTTTGACACCCTCTTCTTTTCTTCTGCGATGACAAGACAAGAATACCCCTGGTCTGCGTTGCCACCTCTCGACAATCATGGTGAAAATTTGAGACAGGATATGCCACCAAGACAGCCAATCCGCCACAACCCCATCACTACCAGATATAAAGAGCCAAGAGAGACTTTCAAAAGTAAACATAGATCTGCGGCTTGCTAATGACATTTTCTTTTCTTCATTTTCAGGTTTTTGCCACGATCACGCACTAATTCTATATGTCTACCTCTCCAACGAAGACAACGGCGGCGACGACAGTGTCCTGACGGTATGTCTTCCATGCCTTTTCTGTTTCTATTATGCCACTGCTTCTGCAAATGAATGACGATCATGATGGCTTGTCATCATAAAATGAACAAATGAGTTGTACTGACCTTTCGATGTAGTATTATGTCAGCTCTTATAGTCTGTGAGTAGCCGGGGACACACAACAAGTGCAGTTGTCCTGGAGTGTATAGCCTCTTGCTCGATGAGTGGGCTCGGGGTGTTTATATTATGAGTTAGCTGGCAGTAACGTTGTTGTTCGCACGAAGTTCGCAATTAACTGGCCTAAGGAAGTACTGCAGCTATGCTCTTCATTCGATCGACCTAAGATGTAAGAATTGCAGAGATCTGGACGGAGCAGTGCGAGCGTTCAGATGGAATCAGAGAAAGAAAGAGAAAGAGATAGCATGTACAGATCCTAGGTGTCCTCTTGCACCGATCATAATCAACCGCATCTCATGCTGCTGTCAAAGAAAATAACCGGGTACGAGGAAATAATTTAAACCTTTGCAAGCAATCTTCAGCATCTCCGAAATTGACACAAAACGAATAGGGTCATCTCGCGAGAGCAGAGAATGGGAATCGTATGAAATTATTTCTCATTGTAAAAAGAATACGTCCTATAAGCAAAAGCACATTCAATCTGCTCCCATTTCAGCCATGAGGTACATGCTTAACCAGTTAAACGACCAGTCTACCACTCGTGGTCAAAACCGCACACTCTCAAGGAATATCTTCATCCTTCTCGCAATATCATCAACCTTCGTCTCCAGCGCAAAGTGTCCCGCCTCCAACAAATGCACTTCGGCATGCGGTAAGTCCCTCTTATACGCCAATGCCCCTTCCTTGACAAAAATAGCATCATTCGCGCCCCAGACCGCCAACAACGGTACCTGCGAATCGCGAAAATACTGCTGAAACGCCGGATACAACGCAATATTCGTCCGATAGTCATAAAACAGATCAAGTTGCCGATCCTGGTTCGCACGTCCTGCCAAATTCTGCGCATAGTCGTCCCGCCACGCTCTCGGATCAAGTAGTGATACATCACCGCTCAGCACGCCCTGAGAATACTGCCACTTCGTAGCGGCGAGAGACAGCCCGTCGCACGAAGTATCTCACGTTCTGCGTCGCCATTGTGCGATGCGTGAAGAGCGAACACTGGCGCCCAAAAGTCCGTACCGAAACCTTGCGTGTAAGCATTTCCATTCTGTGTGATGATGGCTTTGGTGTGACTGGGGTTGGCTAGAGCGAGGCGGAGGCCTGTTGGCGCGCCATAGTCGAAGATGTAAATGGCGTAGGAGGCCATGTTGAGGTGCGCGAGCCATGCTGCGATGGTGGAGGCGATGTTCTCGAAGGTGAACGCGAAGTCGTCAGGACAGGTTGTCAGGCCGAAGCCAGGGAGATCAGGGGCCAGAAGGTGGTAATTCGATGATAGAAGCAGGATCAGGTTGCGGAATTGGCTGGAGTCGGAAGGGAAGCCATGAGGAGGAGGATAGTGGGTTTGCTGGCATCTCCGGCTTCGATGTAGTGGATGTTGATGGAGTTGATTTGAACGTCATGATGTGTGGTAACCATTGTTATTGTTGAAATCCAGTTGATCTCGGATTTGGGCTTCTTGGAAAGAGCAAGGCAGTATTTATGCAGTTTTCAAGCATGAGAGTTCGAGTCTGCTATTTCTCGTGAGCTGGTAAGAGCGACCGAGCTGACTTATGTGATTGCTCTTTTGGCGGCTGTAGCTTTGTAAGCACTCTGCCAGGATGCTGCACGGAGGTCTTGGCGCTCGCCGAAGCGCCGGCGAGCTGAGTAAGCTTACTCTTTGTGTACTATGAGACAAGTCGAGGGCAGAGGCAGCAGAAGTATATGGCATGGAATAGTTCTGATTGTAAAAGGATACGAACTTGTACGACAAGTGGCGTCATTGTTGTCGTGGTACAATCACCACGTATCTAGATTCTAGACAGTTGCAATTATGACAATTCAACTCTATTCGATAATATAATTTCGAAAACTCAGACAGCATGCAAGTTGAATGAGGGTCAAAGAAAGAAGATGGAAGGGGAACAAATGCACCGAGCAAGTGGGTGCAACGTGCTAAGGGTGAGATGTTAAGCTGAACAGAAGCGTGCGTAATCGGACGAGCTCGCTATAGCTTTTATCTGGTACTGCAAGTGTACCATGAGTTCAGGTAGACTTCGAAGCACTTACTGCAATAGAGAACTCAATGAATGCTAGCTTTTCGGGGTTACCCAATTGGTAAGTAAACATCAAGTGAGCCTATAGTTCAATTTGCTGATAGTCTTAGGCTTTTTTTAGCACTTACACTAGCAGCATCGACAGTACTTTCACACTAGATTGTTATCGAACTGGTAGTTCGTCATAGAGCCCTGCCGAAGTTCATGAGTGCATTCGGAGATTCTGTCAAGGTCCATAGGTTCTGACAGAACAAACCAGCCCCAAGCACGAGCAGAATATAGTACGCAACCGTCCATTGCATTCCCAATCTGCCATCAGCAACCTGGACATGACTGCTGCCCTCTCTCCACGGCGCATTAACGTCATCCTTGCGAGCAGTATCTTGCGGTCCAATAGTGGTTGGTGCCTCAACTCGACCCCAAAATCTGGGCAACCCCATGAAATTGCAGAAGCTGTGCGCAAGCACGCATGCGAAGAGACTGCCAGTGCGGACGTACACAAATGCGGCGAAGAAGCCAAAGAGAGACGTATACGTGAACTGTACCAGACTTCGAATCAGACCTGCAAGCAGTGGTGCTTGTGGATGAGTCAAGGTGAATTCGTAGAAGTGGTGAACGTGGGCGATGCCAAAGTATAGAGGTGTGATGAAGACTAATTTGGTCAGGTTGACTTTGGCTAGAATGTGAACTGCAATAATGACGGAGCGGAAGACGATTTCTTCTGTGAGTGGACCCTGGAAGACATAGGCATGAGTAGGTGGTCGGCAGGAGGATAAGGACATCTGACTTACTGTAACATAATTTCGCCAGCCTATGGAGCTGGATAGTGTATTCCCAACACCTCGAAGACGAATCCAATCGCGCCAGTTGCCTTCACATATGGCACTTTCGAAAAGTGGTCCGAGAAATAGGGCGGCGACGAGGAGAAATGTCTTCAGCAAGTCAAGCAGGCTTATAGGCCACCAACCCAGCAGATGAAGAACTTCGGCAAGAGTGAAATGGGCTTTGTTGATAGCGAGCCCTGCTGCCAACGCTGTCGTCAAGATGGACGAAAATGTGACAGCGGTCGAGCGAGCACGAATGACAGCAGGAGCATCTCGTGTGAGTTGTGGTGAGGGCCGTGTCTTTTGCGAAAGATAGAATGGGATGACATAAATTAGAGTAAAGACAATCTATACGTTTGAGTCTAGATGTCAGACATGAATCATGGTGGTGTAAGATGGGTGTATGCAGGCTGAGGTAGTGGAGTCGAGGATGCAATGAAACAAGCAAACGCGAGGAAATTAGTCCAAGCAACTTACCGAAAGTTCCGCCGCCACTGAAGATGAGATGACTGGTGGTGCCGCCGCTACTCCTTGTGTTAGCCTTGTACACCCACGTCATGGCAGAGATATGAGTGCGTACTGTCTTCTTTGCGGTAGTAGTTGATCAGACGTCCCAAGAGACCTTCAATTGGTGTCATGGTGTGTATGATTCTACAATTTGCTCGTTTCCCACACACAGACTTCTCTCAGAACCTCGCGTACGCTTCGACCTTCTCAATGCTGCAATTGAGTGACAGATGGAAAGCAGACTGACGCTGGAAGCGAATGCACGGAGACTATGGGAGATTGAAGTCGATTGATTAGTCAATCCTGCTCGTTGTTTCACATTGTCGAATCATATTGCGTGGTAACGGGCATCTTGGTCGACAATTGCCCAAAATAGACGTTGATAGACGTTGAACCAAAGATTGTTGTTTGCGTTAATCTCGGTAAACAACAACAGACGCGCTCGAGCATGCATCATGCGTCTGCCCGTGATACGAGAAAGAAAAAAACATCTGTGCAGCATCTGCTGTTGGTTGGCAGCTCCCGCGCGCGCAGACTTGACCATGCTGCAGCTTGTCCGTCCTTGTCCAGCCTCCTGCTAGGTGTCGTCTTCTTCTTCTTCTTCTTCTTCCTATCACCTCTATTCTTCTAGGTCATGCTCTTGATCTGTCCATTCATTATTACTCTCTTTTAGGTCTATGCGACTCAGTCACTCTTTTGTACTCACGCTCTCTAATCATTGCAGCCATTGTTAACCTAGAGAAGGAAAAGAAAGACAATTCTAACCAACGCGTCATCATTCTTCGTCCACCATAACTATCACTATGGCTTCATCGCCATTGAGATCAATACACAACAACATGTCACCAACGCGCCCACGCGGGCAGGTATCCTCCCAGTCATCGCCAAAACCTCTACAAGAGAGGGGAGCATCAGCTCGAAATGTTCAACCTCCACGTTCCGCAGGTAGCATATACAACAAGGCACCATTCCCTAAGCATGCCTCACAGATACTTTCGCCCGAGGACGCCATATATGTTGATGAGAACGCGACAACTGCGCTGCTGCTACCTAAACTGCTGTCACTGCACTCCCCAGTAACCGACAGTGTAGTTACATCGCCAGAAACAGTCCTCTCGTCTCCCGAAACCATTGTAGCTTCTCCAGATACACTCGGAGACAAAGACAATTCCCAGTTCGACTTGCGCCAATCGATCGACCTTGTCATTCCATCATACGAATTCGATCCAGACATCCTCCCGCCTTCTACCGGATCATCACCAGCATTAGGAGAAGGAGAAAGAGTGGAGGAGTTGACGGAACAGGTTGCAAGAGAAGTCAGGATAGAAAAGCGTGCTTCATCAGCACGGTTGAGTGACTACTCCATTTTCCCCTCCGAACGACTGTCACAGCCACCAAGGATATCTCTTATACCAGCGAATCCTCGCATCCGCTCCCAATCGAATGCGAGCTCGAACAATTGGCAAGCTTATCCTGGTTCAACACCTGAATCGGCAAAGACACCAGATCTTCAAAAACATCGACGCGCTTCCTCGAGTCCCATCACCTCACAATATTCGTCGCCCGCAGGTGACGGTCTTGGTATACAGGGTATACAATACTCGGAGTCCAGAATACCTTCTACTACAAGCGTCGACTCCACACCCAGGAAAACATTTGGTCGACGACTACAACGAAAGCGCGCAGTCTCCAACTTCGGTCAAACTGCTCGATTCTCGCAACATGCACATTCCCGCACAAGCTCGGTTGACACTGGTATGCAGAGCAGTGAGAATTGGGCACCCACGTCTATGCTTGAAATCATTCACGATGACCATCCAAGACTATCAGTCAGTCCTGTACCCGAAGAGGTGCCCTCCTCGCCCTCGACCGATAATGTGTCTCAGCATTGGGATAGAGGACGTAGTGATCACGTCACTCAAATTCAGCGACCAGCCTTTGTGCACAAGCCATCTTTCCGCCATTATGACACAGGACCTGATCCCAGCCTGGACCGGGCAGGACCCGTGGGCTCTTTCTATAACTTTTTGAATGACAGCTATACGGCATGGGCAAGGTGAGCACATAAAGCACAACAAGATGTATCTTTACTAATACCAAGCAGGATTTATTATGGTGCAGAAGGCACAGTAAACTTCAACCATTCTTCGCAAGCCAGCATCGCCACGACACATTCACGTCAACGCGACCGTAGCCAAAGTCGAACACGCAATAAAATTCGTGGCCCTGCTAGGGGGTTTTCACACTTCTCCAGGTTCTCTCGGTCTTCTCGAAGCACTACAACTACTACAACAACTACAACGACACAAGACTATGATATGGCTCACGCGCCCGCTGTTCCTCGTATTCCACAGCACATGATGCAATATCAAGCTAGCAACAGCAGCAATAGTCAAGGTCGTCACAGCATCCACAGGTCGAAAGCCAGCAATCTTACCCAATTCACACAGTTCAGCCAGTCAACACGTCCTCAGTACCATTCGGGAATGCCAGAGCCCCAGCAATATCCTCTTCACTTGACCAATGTGTCACGACCACCGACATCTAGCAGCTATTCCTCATGGGCTCCATCGCCTATTGACAGCAGAATTCAATCACCAGGCTCGGGTGATCTGCCAGAGATGGTCTATGTCCCACGCATTCGTCCTCGTGTTCAAGAACCAGTATCTGTGGCCACTGGTGACAGCATCGTACTGGTGGAATCAGAATCACGATCCGGCACTTCGACAGGCGAGCAGCGTGTGGAACCGCAGACACTTTCACACCCACACGCCAACCTCCGGTCACCTCATCTCGCTCGTGACAGACGCAGCCTCGGCCGCATGGACACCTTGCCTGCTGCCAGCTTTGAGGAACACCGTTCTTGGTTCGATCGCGTCAATAGACAGATCGTCTTGTTTTGTATTGGCTTCATCTTTCCGCTCGCCTGGATACTTGCCGCCATTCTGCCAATTCCACATCGACCTTCAATGCGCTCTCTCGGCACCGTCGATGAGTTTCTCAATGCGCAGGAAGCGGTGACGACGTCGCCAATGTATGATTTGTTTGATACCCAAGATGTGATTCGGTATCAAAAAGCGAGAAGGTGGAGGGTGACGAATCGGATTATGAGTGTTGTTGGGTTAGGAGTAGTGGCAGTGATTGGGGCGTGCGCTGGCGTCGCTGCAAGATAAGGTGGAGAACAGTCGTGAAGGTAGAAACAGTCATATGACGGGATGTGTTTATGGGTTACGGTATATATGACGGATCAATATGGGGTACATATGGACAATGAAAGATAGAAGATATAGCAAATATAGGATAGCTATTCAAGGAAACGAATCTACGAGTATAGAAGCAATGGAAAGAATTAGATTTCAGTCGCAAGCACCTCGATGTGAAAACCAGCCTGTCTTGGGACTTCATTCTTCATCGCGGAGCTAGATCCGGGCCCACGAGTTTCACCTCAAATCTCAGACAACTCTGAAACATTGCGCAGATCTACTTTACCAACCATTAGCTCCAATGAGAGCACTCTGGTCGAGGACCTCACGGCGAGCGCAGGTCTCTCGTGATTCGTCAGGGTCTCTTACTATCAGTCGTCTAATCTCAACACGTCAACTTGATCTTCAGGCAATCGACACAAAATGGCAAGCTACTTGGCAAGATCCGTCACAATGGAAAGACACCAAGCCTTCAAAGGGCAAATACTACGTTCTACCCATGTTCCCATATCCTTCTGGCAACCTCCACATCGGCCACGTCCGAGTCTACACTATATCAGATATCATCGCCCGATACCGACGAATGAAGGGCTATAATGTGTTACACCCGATAGGATGGGATGCATTTGGATTACCTGCAGAGAATGCTGCTATAGAAAGAGGTATCAGTCCAGCCGATTGGACTTTAAGTAACATTGCAAAGATGAAAGAGCAGATTAAGGGAATGGGAGGATGCTGGGATTGGGACAAGGTATGGACATGAAAAGGGCCAAGCGAGCAGGTCTGTTGGCAATGAACAGTTGTATGATAGGATGCTGACTTAAATGTAGGAACTCATGACGTGCGATCCGTCCTTTTACGCAGATACACAACGTATCTTCCTCCTTCTCCATCAACGAGGACTGGCATATCAAGCAGAAGCAGAAGTCAATTGGGATCCCGTCGACAGAACAGTACTTGCGAATGAACAAGTAGATGCCAATGGTTTCTCCTGGAGATCCGGCGCAAAAGTCGAAAAGAGACAGCTCAAACAGTGGTTCTTCAAGATTACAGAGTACAAAGAGGCACTATTGCAAGATTTGGCACAGCTTGAAAATAACAATGCGTGGCCCAGCAGGGTGACGAGTATGCAGAAGAACTGGCTTGGTAAATCCGAAGGCGCCAATATCACGTTCAAGCTGGATTATGAAGAGCCAAGGCATGATAAGATTGATCCTATCACTGTTTTCACAACAAGAGCAGATACTTTATATGGTGTCCAGTATTTGGCACTATCTCTAGACCACCCACTAGTCTCCCAACATGCTTCGACCTCCACGGAATTGAAAGCCTTCATCGAGTCTGCCAGAGCTCTTGGTCCCGAAGATAAAGCTGGATTTGTGCTGCCTGGCATAAAAGCGTATAATCCACTAAGATATGTCGCGGCAGGATCATCCCCAGCTAACAAACCACTGCCCGTCTATGTTGCACCGTACGTCTTGAGTGAATATGGTACAGGAGCAGTGATGGGCGTACCAGCTCATGATACTCGAGATTTCGCGTTCTGGAAACAGAACAGCAGAGCATCGGCAGTCACACGTGTTATTGAACCTCTAATACGACAGAAACGCAGTAGCAAGCCCGAAGCTTTCACCGGACCTGGTCGGTTGAATGCCGCATGTGGTTTATTTGGCGGGCTGACGTCGGAGCAAGCTCAAGAAGCAATTGTGGATACTCTGCAGAGTGCTTCTGGCCAAGCTGAACGAGTTGAGCGATGGCGCTTGCGTGATTGGCTGGTGAGTCGACAGAGATTCTGGGGCACTCCCATTCCTATCATCCATTGTGACACTTGCGGAGCCGTACCTGTCCCTGAGGAACAACTTCCTGTCCAATTACCACAGCTGCCAAAAGGTCAATTCACGTCGAGAGGGGGGAACCCGCTCGACCATGCTACTGATTGGCTTCATACTCGCTGTCCAAAGTGTTCTGGACCTGCAAAGCGGGAAACAGACACAATGGATACGTTTGTTGATTCGTCTTGGTATTACCTACGTTTCGCTCAGTCAGCTCAGAAGCAAGAAGGAACGGATTTCATGCCAGTAGATGTCTATGTCGGAGGTGTTGAGCATGCCATCTTACATCTACTATATGCCCGCTTCATCGCGAAATTCCTATCGACAACACCAATGTGGTCTTCTGTCGAAGCTCCACGTACCACTGTCGAGCCTTTCAGCAAACTTATCGCACAGGGAATGGTTCATGGCCGAACCCTAACAGATCCCGACACCAAGCGCATACTCAAGCCAGACGAGGTAGACACCAGCACTCCATCCGAGCCCAAAGTCCAAGTAACCGGCAAAGCCGCCGTTGTCACATTCGAAAAAATGTCAAAGAGCAAGTATAACGGAGTAGATCCCGGCGAATGTCTGCGCAAATACGGTGCAGATGTGACGAGGGCACATTTGTTATTCTCCGCACCAGTGAGTGATGTGCTTGATTGGGACGAAGAAAAGATCACTGGCGTGCAGCGATGGTTCGGTCGTATCTGGCAGATCACGCATGACATTGCCGAGCGTACGAGTAGATTGACAGTACCCGAACGAGCCAGCAGCATCGATATGACTAAAGTTCAACCAGCTGAAGCGGAAATGTGGAAAAATGTCCAACAGACCATCGCATCTGTCGAGCAATCCTTCTCAACAACTTACAGCTTAAACACCATAGTCTCAGACCTGATGCAGCTAACAAACCAAATCCATCGCGCACTTGCCGACAACTCGCAAAACAAACATATCACTCCAACAGTATACCATTCAATCCACACCCTCCTCCGCCTCCTAGCACCCATCGCACCATCCTTCGCCGAAGAATGCTGGGACGTCCTCCACGCACATCACTCTCCCCACCGAGCCTTCCAAGGCGGCTTCCCGGAAACAGACGGCTCACTGGAAACATTCCACGCGCAGTCACAGCCTTGCGCCGTGCAAGTCAATGGCAAGCTCAAGTTCGCCACTAACATCCAGCCACCACCTGAGCGATTGTCGGGTGAAGAACAGCGAGATTGGGTGTTGAAGGCGGCTTTTGCGTCGGAGGAGGGGAAAGAGGCGGTCAGGCGGAGTCAAGGACTGTGGGATGTGAAGTATGCACGAAAAATTATCGTTGCTAGAGGTGGGAAAACTGTGAATTTGGTATTTGACAAATAAGTTGAGACAGGGTGTCGAACTGGCAGGCATCCTGGAACTGCGTGTAGCTGCTCAGATTTCGGGTCAGCCAGCCGTCGGTTTCATTGACTGGCAAGCAGCACGTTGCTGTGGATGTGGAGAATCCTTCCATCGCTCGTCATACGACTTATGTCATAGAAACGACATTCGATCACATCCGTGACCGGCTACTCATCGTCATCATAATACGAAAACGATTGTGCTAACTTCATGATAACTATATTCATTGCAATCTACGTACATACATCAACTATCGCCCTCGCAACATAAACCACATTCTCCTCATTCAAGCCGCTCATACTAGCTCGTCCATTGCGCATAAGATAGACATGATGCTTGTCCCTCATTACAGACACCTGCCCGACATCTAAACCAGTGTAGCTGAACATACCAATCTGCGACGTCAAATGCGCCCATTTATCGTTAACGGGTTCTTGCTGGCATTTTTCAATCGCCTGTCTCAAGTGCTGACGCATATTTCGTATTCGCGTTGACATTGTCTTGAGATCTTCTAGCCACCCAGTCCGCAGTGTTGGGTCAGACAGTATTGTATAGACAATGCGCGCACCAAACAATGGAGGATTGGAAATCTCGGCGCGTGACAATTTAACCAGCTGCGAATGAGCTCCTACTGTCGCTGCACCTGGAGGCAATATCAAATGAAAGGCTCCAACGCGCTCGCCATACAGCCCAAAGTTCTTTGCAAAAGATTGAGCAACGCACATTCCTGCTGGCGAGGTGAAGCCTGGAACTCTGCTACAGGTTGCCGGGAATAGCGCCTCTTGAAAGTGCCGGACGGCCCAAGCATCAGCTTCGACGTCACCAGTAGCAAAACCCTGGTACGCGGAATCGAAAAATGCGAACAGCTTCTTCTTTTGGAAGAGCTGGGCGAGCTGTTGCCACTGGTTGTGGGAGGGATCGATGCCAGTTGGATTGTGTGCGCAGGCGTGTAGTATTACGACGTCATTCTCGACTGCTTCATCCTGAAGTACGGCAATCATGCCATCAAAATCGAGGCCTTGTGTAGGAGTATGGTAGTATGGATATAGCTTTTGCATCACGTTGGGTGCGGCAACTTCCCACACCAGGTGATGATTAGACCAAGTTGGGTCCGAAAAGAATACATTCTTTGGCTTCAGATGCTCAGCCAAAAACGCAGCGCCCAAGTGATTTGCTCCAGTGCCGGAGATGGTCTGTAACGAGATGACGTTACCATTTGCACCAGAATCTTCGCCAAAAATGAGGTCCCTTGTACAGGACAGAAATGGTGCATGGCCAGCTATGGGCAGATACTCGTGGTTGAGATCAGAATCGTGAAGTAATTGCTTAGCCTAGTCTTCATCGTCAAGTCCAAATACCCAAAAACAAACGTTTTTCTTTTCTCACCTTCCTGACACTGGGAAGAATCCAAGGCTTGCCATCTTCGTCTCTGTAAACTCCAGCTCCGAGACTGACCTTCTGCGGATGTTCATCGGCGTTGTAGTCAGCGGTTATGGCGAAGGCTTCATCTCGTGGTAGTGCGGGTATGTCCCCAAGATCGACTCGCGACATTGTCGTAATTCGAAACAAAAAGGCTGTATGCCATGGTACATATGAAGAAGCAGAGGTTGACTAGCGTTCTTCTTGCTGAGTATTGACAGGTCTTTATCTAGCCGATCGGCTCGAGCCTCGAAGCCGAAGTTGGAGTCGGCAAGTTTTGTGGTGCGGGGTCATCCTCTCCAAAAAGGTAGGTCGGCGGCTGCAGTACAAGTATACCTCAAAGCATGTCGAACTAGACCAAGACGTCCAGTACCTCCCCTCCCGTCGAATCATCACACAGTACACAAACATGAGCTCTGTCACGAATGGCACTGATCAGAATAGTCAGCAATATGCATATCGTGTGCCTGATGCTGGATGCTATGTGCCAGCGGTGACTTTCTTCAATCCGAAAACAGACCAGCTCGATCTCGAAGCTCAAGCAAAGTACTATTCTTACCTTGCGACAACTGGACTGAAAGGCATTGTGGTTCTCGGAACCAACGCAGAAACATTTCTGCTCACACGCGAAGAACGAAAAGCACTCATCGAAACAGCCCGCAAAGCAGTCCCACCAGGCTTTCCAATTATTGCTGGTGTAGGGGCCCACTCCACAGCTCAAGTACTTCAGTACGTCGCCGACGCACACGAAGCAGGTGCAGATTTCCTACTGCTCTTGCCATGTGCCTACTTCGGCAAACAAACCACACCAACTGTAGTCAAGGACTTCTTCGCCCAAGTATGCGCAGAATCTCCTCTACCCGTTATCGTGTACAACTTCCCAGGGGTCTGCAACGGCCTCGACATGGACTCTGAGCTCATTGCCGACATCACCAAGCAAAACGACAAAGTGGTCGGCGTCAAGTTGACATGCGGATCTGTGGCGAAGATCTCCCGCTTAGCCGCCACATTCCCTCCGACTCGCTTCGCGATCTTTGGAGGCCAGTCTGATTTCCTGGTTGGAGGCCTCGCAGTCGGTAGTGCTGGATGCATCGCCGCTTTCGCGAATATATTCCCTTGCGCAGTCTCACAGATGTATGAGCTCTGGAAGCAGGGCAAGCACGATGAGGCACTGAAGATGCAGCATACCTTGTCACTTGCCGAGAGTCCTACAAAGGCAGGGATTGCAAACACCAAGTACGCTGCAGCGATCTACACAGCACCACTTGCAGGGATCAAGGATGCTGCGCCTTTACTGCGGCCCAGACGGCCATATTCTGAGCCGGGTGAGGACGCAAAGGCAAAGTTGAGGGAGGTTATGCAACCGGCTAGGTATCTCGAGGAAGCTGCTAGGAGCAAGTTGGGTACATCGTAATGATCACTGAGGATACCATGTATTGCTGCGTCCTTAGCTGTGGTGGCACCTTATGCAATCCAACCACATAGCTAGTTTTCAAGTAAATAAGCCGCTTTCTCAGGTTAGAATCATCAAGATGACCTTCTCTCCACATACTCTACTACGCTTTACATTGTCTTCAATGTCTCGCGTATTGAGACATTTTACCATAAACAGCGAGCAGGATGGAGGATTTGATGTGCTCCTCCCAATACACTCCAGTATGGTGTCGGATAGTAATACTACTTGGCGCCGAGAGATCGGCACCGGCTTGATATACAGCTCGGCAACAACATTGGCATGCTGATAACGTGGTCGGCGATGTCCTTTTCTGCTACTGCTAGCTTGTCGCGGAAGGTCGTATCGGCTGAATTCAGATATGACAACCTCTGTAAAGATCTTTGACCAAGGTTGTGGACGTTTTACCGCTAGCAGGACCATCTAATTAGTCTTCACTTTGTTAGGACGGCTGACCACTGCTCTATTGACAACGACAACATGAGTCCAAAAGCAGACATCTTAATGATAGACTCCACTACCCAACACATCGATACCAAACGCCGCGCTACTCTCTCGGAAAAGTACAATCTCATCTACTACGATTGCACCTCTATCGCACAGTTCATCGAACGGCTTAAGCCAGGCGGATTATACTCGAATGTGACAGCAATCCTGCGTAATGGCTGGCTGAAATGCGGTCCTCTTGCAGACCAGCGTCTGTTTGCAACAGCAGTCGTGCCACATTTTCCACCTTCTCTGAAGTTGATATGCTGTAGTGGCCACGGCTACGACGCAGCTGACGTGCCGGCTATCACGGCGAAAGGCATTTGGTATTGCAACACACCGAACGCCTGTACAGAAGCGGTAGCCAATACAGGATTATATCTGGTGCTCGAGACCTTTCGCTTCTTGTCTTATGCACAGTGGTGTGCTAGGCATGACTGGCTGGGAAGTCGAGATTTAGGTCTCCAGGCCGTGGACCCAAAGGAAAAGTCCTTAGGCATAGTAGGACTAGGTGACATTGGCTTGGCCATTGCACAAAAATGCGAAGCAGCCTTTGAGATGCACATACATTACCAAGGGCCACGACGGAAAGTTGAAGCCGAGGCCACTCTGAAGAATGGTGCAGTATATCATGCCGACATTGACGAGATGATTGGAGTGGTCGACTGCATCGTACTCGCTTGCCCTTACACGGCCGAGACCGACAAGCTGTTATCCAAATACAAGTTTGCACGAGCAAAGAAGGAAGGGTTGAGAGTGGTGAACATTGCGCGAGGTCAGATGATTGATGAGGAGGCGCTAATAGAGGCCTTGGAAATAGGGACAGTAATTGGAGCTGGTCTTGATGTCCATGCCAACGAGCCAGGTGTTAACGAGAAGTTAAAGGACAACTGGCGCGTGACTTTGCTGCCGCACATTGGTGTGTGCTCGAAGACGAGCTGGGAGAACTTTGAAATGACGAACCTGGATAATCTAGAAGCTTTCCTATGTACAGGCAAACCACTGACACCAGTGAACCAAGTAGTCAGTCAGTAGCTCTTAGGCGATGTATCACCAAAGCAAAGCGCATTACCTCGTTGTTTGATCATCATGCAGAACGACGCTCGGTTCAAGCCAAATTGTTAGAACGTGCCATCCTTATCGTAGTATAGGGAACGGAACGGCTTTTTGGGTGGTAGCCGATATCTTGGCATGTATACATTCTTACTTCAGTGCGAAATCAATACTATCGTGCACTCATGTTCTCCTATGAGATTGTATTTGCCAAGTTCTCTCAATCAATTATAATGCGTGAGTAAGATATTACTCTCGTCGCGGCATACTGACCAACATCGCATAATTGCAGCTGCTTCGTTCTTGATCATCGGAGCTGGTGTCATAGGGCTTACCACAGCACTGGAGCTCCGAGCTCGATATCCAGCTGCTTGTATAGCAATTGCCGCAAAGTATCTTCCTGGCGACTCCGCACCAGAATACGCTTCGGCGTGGGGTGGTGCGAATTGGTTTCCTGCATCCAGAGATAATGGTAAACAAGAGCAGTGGGATGCGATCACTTACCGCAAGTTCCAGCACATCTCAGCGACACGGCCTGAGGCAGGCGTAATACTAATGAACATACGTGCTTACTATGAGAAAGCCATCGATGAGGTAGGGATCAAGACTGAAGCAACGGGAAAGATCTGGTTTGATGAGCTCGTGGGTGGCTTATCTGAAATTCCGGACCAGGAGCTGCCAGAAGGAACCGTCTTTGGTTTTGAGTTTGCAAGTTTTGTTATCGATGTACAACGATACTTGCCATGGTAGCCTTGCCCGATCGTCGTGGTAAGAGTTCTCTGCTTGCTAATCTTCTAAGCAAGGTTACAAGCCGAAGCCAGGAAATCAGGAATAGAAATACATCGACGTGTTTTCGTTTCTATACAAGAAGCTCTGTCTTCGTGGCCCGAAGTAACAGCTATCTTCAATTGCACTGGATTAGGTTCATTGACTTTGACTGGTGTGAAGGATAGTAAAATGTATCCTGCAAGAGTATGTAATCCCCGCTTCATCAAGATTGAGCAGCTGACATAAAACTGAAGGGGCAAATTATTCTCGTGCAAGGGCCAAAAAAGCCTCTCACCAAGATGGCGTTTCGCGCTCCAGATCGTGATGGAGAAGCCACTCACATCTTTCCACGAGGAAATGGTGGCAGTAGTGGAGTTATCCTTGGCGGATGTAGACAGAAAGGAGATTGGAATGGCGAACCAGATCTTGGATTTGCAGAAGTGATTAAGCGTAGATGTTGTGCGTTAGTGCCAGAACTAGGACTACCAGATGACTTAAGGGTGATCAAGCATGGAGTAGGACTTCGTCGTAAGTTGAAAATCAAATGCCAGGTTCAAGTGTCCTGGGAGTGATGCTAAAACCTGCCCATAGCAGGAAGAGAAGGCGGTGCCCGTATCGAGCAGGAGCACTTCCAACATCGACTGGTCATTCACAATTATGGAGCTGGAGGGACAGGTTTTCAGGCTTCTTGGTATGCTTCTTTAGATTGACAGTCCCGATTTGTACACTGACATAAAGCTGGAGGGGTATGGCACAAACTGCAGTAGATCTTTTGCCAGCACGCGCACGCATATAAGAAACAGCACGTTGGCTTCGACGGAATAATATTACATGTATTTCAGGACAATTTGTGGTAGAAGTTCGCGGTGGCAAATTACATAATCATAGAAACACCGCCGATGTGGCAAAATTACATAACAAATAACGCCAAAGATACAGCTTGTAAACATCCTCTCGTCAATAAGTCATAAATGACGCATCAAACGCCTGAGCCTCACGCTTTCTCTTTCCCTATCCGACCACCATCTCCAGTGACTTACAAAGAGTATCTGAAGTGTAGATCGTAGTCACCAAGTTCAGGCCTGGGTGGGATTGGTGTCCCAGCCGCCTCAGCCGCTGCTAAAATTCTTTCTCGTTTGCGATTAACCACTGTATATCCGGTCATAAGAGCTACGACGATACAGGCAGCGAGTATGGCGAGACCAAGCGCAATAGAAAGACCAGTAATGTATCGAGGACTATCTTGCGAGATGAAGATTTGACCAACTGCCACACCCGCAAGATTACCTAGGCAGAGTGTAAACCCTGTCACAGTTGCTCGCTTGTAGTGTCTGGAAACGTTGTCTTGCAGCCACATGATAGATAGACCAGTCGTGGGATAGATTCCAAGCGCAGCAATGAAGCAGGCGAAGAATCGAACCTTGGTATTTTCTACCGCGATCAAGATAGCATATCCGATCACCAAGAGAAGTAAAGGTCCCAGAAGGAAGGGCCCACGCATGCCAGTTTTGTCTGAAAGCCATGCAATAACCAGGAAGAAAACCAGTGCACAGATGTAGATAGGCACTGTCATCAAGTTCGCGTGGTATGAGGTATATCCTAAGCCCCGAACAATTGCTGGAAGGAATGTACCCAATCCATACAACGAGATGTTGACCGAGAACTGATAGACAAAGTGAGCATACCACTTGGGATCCGTAAAACACTTTAGGCACTCGCTCCAGGTAAAGGTCTCTTCATGGCCCCAAGACGGGTCATTATCATAGCGAGCCTGCATCATTTGCTTTTCTTCTGGCTTCAGGAACCAGGCTTCGGTGGGCGTCTTGGGAAACGCAAAGTAGAAACAGGGCACAATGACAATCGTCATTACAGCCTCGACTATAAAGAGCCAGCGCCACCCTTCAAAATTTGCTGTTTTGATCTGTGTGAGTCCAAAGGCTAAGAGGCCTCCGAAAGCGCTGGAAAAGGCGCTGAAAGCAAAGATAAGGGATGAACGCTTGCCCCGTTCTTCGCGTTTATATACCCATCCCAAGTAGACGTTGATGCATGGAATGAGGCCAGCCTCAAATAGTCCAATGAGTAAGCGACAGGCATACAGCCCTCTGTAATCCTTAACAAACCCTGACTTTATCAGTGTCTGGACTCGAAAGGCACAATAATACACAACATACCCATTCCCAGGGTGGTCAATCCCCAACACAAACAGGAGATTGAGACTAGAGGTTTAGGACCGATGACCTTGAGCAGGACTGCGACTGGCCCTTCAAGCGGAACATATGTGGCAAACAGAAGTGTGGTGGCAGTTCCGAATTGGTTGCCGGTCAGATGAAGGTCTTTTGGCATGCCAGCAACGTTTGCATTCCCTATGTTCGAGCGGTCCAGATTTGCCAGCATATAAATGAAGCCTAAGGCAGTAACAGCGTACATCTGGCGTCGAAGTTAGTCGTCTTATCGACAGATGCTATGACTATTCACACTTGCGTCAAACTTTCTCATCATCTTCCTTTCCGCGATCTTGTCAATATAGACCTCAGACGACGCAATCTCAAAGTCGGTCTGAGGCTGCTGGGTCACCCCAGGAATAGGCTTCTCAGCCATCGATGTGCTACTATTACTGTTGCTTGTGGTGGCCATGGTCTGTTCAGCACGATCTGCGAAGATAGGTGCCAAGAATGCTTCTCACGGGTTTTCCAAATGCAAAGACGACCAAATGTAAAGATGACAAGTCAAAAGAGTTATGTAATGATATAGACAAACTGCCTGACACTATCAAGGATATGTCGGAAGAAAGCCACGCGGCCGATATCTCACAATTAGTTCAAGAGAGCCTTTGCTATCACCCGAAGTCGTTGATAAAGACATCCTTGACTGATAACAGCTTCAATGAGAGTAAAGACCACGATGCTATGAGGCTCCACTCTGGAGTTCCAAGCTCAAACAAGATACCGCCTATCATTTACTTGGCAAATCGGCAAGATAAGGCCAGCCGAGATAGCCTTCAGAAGCCGATAGTGACCCTCGAGCCGACAACTTTGAATGCCACTGCATTGTGCCTGCAGATAGATCTCAGCAATAAAAGGCAGCTTTTATACCTAAAGCTAGATAACATAACAACATCCAGCTCAAATCGTTCATATGACATACAACTATACTGGAGATACACATCTATAATCTTCCTAGCCACGCTTATTTCTTATCACAATGGCATCCACGACTGGAGTACGAATTGCTATAGATCGTGGTGGTACTTTCACGGACGCGTGGGCCCAGATACCTGGAAGAAAGGAAGACATTGTGCTCAAGGTCTTATCGAGATGTCCCAACGAGTATGACGACGCACCGACAGAATGTATCCGGCAGATTCTGGAAATTGCAACCAATAGCCAGATACCTCGAGGCACACTACTAGATCTCGAGTCAGTTGAGTTCATCAGAATGGGTACTACAGTGGCGACCAATGCTCTACTAGAACGGAAAGGAGAGCAAGTTGCATTGGTCATCACCAAGGGCTTCCGTGACATCCTGGCTATTGGGAATCAGGCTCGACCACACATTTTCGACCTTTCAGTACGCCGGATGGTAAAGCTGTATGAGACTGTTCTCGAAGTCGACGAACGCGTTACGATCGAGGGATTCGCAGAAGATCCCACCCCAAGCACCATAGATGTCTCCTCCGATCCTGCACTTCGAATTGGACTCACTGGCGAAGCAATACGCATTCTCAAAGTTCCTGACTACGAGCAAGTGCGGCACGATCTGGCTGGACTCTGGGCTCGTGGCTACAGGAACCTTGCTATCGCTATGATACACTCGTATACATTCCAGGATCACGAATTAGCCATCGCTAAAGTAGCCAGAGAGCTCGGCTTTACAGTCTCAGTCTCTTCAGAGTTGCAAAAAATGGCCAAACTTGTACCTCGAAGTCAGTCTGCAGTAGTAGATGCATATCTTTCCCCGATCACGAATGAATATCTTGCCAATTTCAGGAAGGGCTTCAAGGGCCAACTGCAGGATGAAAACGCCAACAAACTCTTCCTCAACCAGTCAGATGGTGGTCTTGTTGCTTTTGATCAGTTCACTGGACTAAGAGGCGTACTGTCTGGACCTGCTGGAGGTGTTGTCGGCCTTTCTAGGACGTGTTACCATCCCAATGACGGCATGCCAGTACTGGGCTTTGATATGGGAGGTACATCTACCGACGTAGCTCGCTATGCGGGCTCTCTGGAACACATTTTCGAGTCAACTTTAGCCGAAGTCACTATACAGACACCACAACTCGACATCAATACCGTAGCTGCTGGTGGAGGCAGTATCCTCAGGTTCGAATCTGGACTCCTGAAATGCGGACCTAGTAGTGCTGGCGCTGATCCGGGACCTGCCTGCTATGGCAGGGGTGGTCCACTAACAGTCACCGATGCCAATTTCTTTTTAGGACGAATTATTCCAGATCTCTTCCCTCGACCACTTGACCTCGAGATTGTCCAAACAAAGTTCAAAGAGCTTACCGCCACTATCAACTCGGAGAAGGACGGATCTAGTCAGCTCACGGCTGAGGAGGTAGCCATGGGATTCTTGGCTGTAGCCAACGCAGCTATGACTCGACCCATCAGGACTTTGAGTGAAGGCCGTGGACTCGAGACTTCGCATCACAGATTGGGCGCATTCGGTGGTGCAGGCGGCCAGCACTGTACTGCCATTGCAAGAGATCTGGGTATCAATCAAGTGATAATACCGCGCTACTCTAGTATCTTGTCAGCATATGGAATGGCTCTTGCAGACGTGGTCGTCGAGTCTCAAGAGCCAGACTCGTTGACGTTCCACAAAGACGAGTCTACCTTGGTTTCCATACAAAGTCGATTTGACAGATTGTCTAAGGCAGGCACTCAGCGCCTGATCTCACAAGGATTCAACGAGAGGCAGATCCTGCATGAGTATTTCCTCAATATGAGATATCAAGGCAGTGATACGGCTCTAATGATTCAATCTCCTGGCAACTTCCTCGACTTCGGAACTGCTTTTGTAAAACGCCACCAGCAGGAGTTCGGCTTTACTCAGTCACGAGACATCCTGGTTGAAGACGTGCGAGTTCGCAGTATCGGCAAAGGAACAGAAGTACAGCTAGCAGATCCTTTTGAAGAGCTGAGGAGGTACCAAACAACGCCGCCGGTCACTCCAACGCCAGCAGATCTTACCAGGAAGGTCTACTTCGAGGACGAAGGCTGGACGATGACTGGAGTCTACTTCTTGAAGGACATCCCTACCGGCACTCGCGTCAAGGGGCCAGCAGTGATCGTTGACAAGACACAGACCATTGTGGTGGATCTAGCCGCAGAAGCTGTGGTACTCTCCGAGCATCTCATCATCGAGATCACTGACTTGAAAAAGGAGCAGCTGAACACGTCAGCAGTGGATCCTATTCGACTAAGTATCTTCGGACATCGTTTTATGAGCGTTGCAGAACAAATGGGTATTACAATGCAGAAGACCTCAATCTCGGTCAACATCAAGGAACGCCTCGATTTCTCCTGTGCTGTGTTCTCCAAAGAAGGTGGGCTTGTGGCAAATGCACCTCATATTCCTGGACACCTCGGCTCGATGAGCTATGCTATTGCATACCAGGCGAAGCTGTATGGACCTGGAGAGTTGAAACCAGGAGATGTGCTGTTGAGTAACCATCCTATTTCAGGCGGAACTCACCTACCAGGTAATGATCCTTGCTTTGAAGTACACATCTACCAGACTGACATCGACCAGACTTGACCGTCACCACACCCGTCTTCGATGCGAGAGATCCGACGAAGATCCTCTTCTTTGTGGCAAATCGGGGCCATCACGGCGACATTGGTGGAATTGTACCTGGATCCATGCCCCCACATTCAACCGAGCTTTGGCAGGAAGGTGTCGCAGTCGAGACATTCAAGATCGTCAAAGAGGGTGTTTTTGATGAAGCTGGTCTTACCAAAGTTTTGTTCGAAGATCCTGGGAAACATCCTGGTTGTAGTGGAACAAGAACACTACGCGATAATATCGCCGACCTACAAGCTGCCATAGCCGCCAATAACCGAGGTATTCAGCTCATCACAGCTTTGATTGAGGAATATACTCTGCCTGTAGTCCAGTTCTACATGCAAGCTATTCAGGATAACGCAGCGGACACAGTGCGGGAACTGCTTAAGGAATTTTCGAAGCGCTTCGAAGGGCAGGATCTGCAGGCAGAGGATCATCTAGATGACGGAACACAACTCGCTTTGAAGATTAACATCCTGGAAACTGGTGATGCCATTTTCGACTTCACTGGCACGGGACCCGAGCACCATGCAAACTTGAATTGTCCACCAGCTGTAATGTACAGTGGGATCATGGTAAGCGATGGGGCAATTGCCACGGAAACCATGTCGTTCTCACTTATTAACCTTTGTCATAGTACTGCCTTCGATCAATGATATCGACTGATATCCCGCTGAATCAAGGATGTCTTACACCAATCAAAATCAAGATTCCGCCTCATACCATCCTCTCACCATCTTTGAAGGCAGCCACTGTCGGCTCCAATGTAGAGACATCACAGAGAATTGTCGACCTCATTTTTAAGGCATTCCAAGCGTGTGCTGCCTCACAAGGAACCTGTACGTGCTATTCCAGACTCCATTGTGAAGCAAATGCTGACACTTCTGAAGGCAACAATCTTACTTTCGGCTATGGCGGCACAGATCCAGCCAGTGGTGAGGTCGTGAGAGGTTTTGGCTACTACGAAACCATCGCTGGTGGATCTGGTGCTGGTGCTGATTGGGAAGGCGAAAGCGGAGTGCATACCCACGTCACTAATACTAGGATGTCTGATCCTGAGATCTTCGAGCGACGCTATCCAGTCATCCTACACGAATTCTCTATCCGCAAAGGGAGTGGAGGGGCAGGCCTAAACAAAGGTGGAGACGGCTGCATTCGGGACATTGAGTTCAGAATGCCCTTGCAAGTCTCAATTTTGTCTGAGCGCCGTGTTGTCGCGCCTTATGGCATGGCTGGAGGTGATGAAGGAAAGCGTGGTGTTAATCTGTGGATACGAAAATATGCGGAAGATGGTGACGTGAGGACAATCAGTTTGGGAGGGAAAGCATCGGTTCCTATGAACGCTGGAGACAGAATCATCGTGAACACGCCAGGAGGTGGAGGATATGGCCCGGATCCGAAGAAGAAGGTCCGAAAGGAAGTATTTGGTGCTTTCACTATCGGCGAAAAGCATCAGATTGCAGCAGCGAGCAACGGTAGCTTGGGCCAGAGAGCTGCATTGGCTGATGGCAATTGAGGTCGATTTGGTGCCCTTTCTCTCTTTCTGCGGCGCGATAGATATAATGTCTTCCCCAGTAGTTCTATACGAAGTTATCTCGAATCACGAATCACATACCACGATAGACAATCTCGTTCGCAAACTCGCATTGATTTCACGGGCACCTTCGTAAGACGACAATGACATGAGGCCCAAATCATGAACTATGCTTGCTGTGTTTCTTGCGACAGCGAGTGAGGGTGGCAAACGCAATTGACATTTCTAGTAACCCTGCTCAACATCTCGAAATCGGCCCGGTCTTGTGTTGACATCTAGCGAGACATCGACATCTCCAACTTCCATCAGGCTTAGGCACTGATCTTCAGGCTGTGCAGATGTGTGCACAGGCGTGATTCGTATTCTACCAGTACTCCGGCTTTCTCGCTTTGACGTCGCCTAGCTCTAAAAGTCATGGCCGATTCACCACTATCCTCTCCTGCTTCAGACGGAGAACCACCACGCAAACAGCAGAAGCGTTCTTATGTCGCGTGAGTGCTCAAAACTATCGTATTGCCGTGCGGCCACGTACCGCGATACAGGGTCATGTAGTAGACTGATCATACGTGTCTTCCTGTCAGGTGCCTTCGATGTCACGGCCATAAAGTCAAGTGCAGTGGTGGTGATCCATGTCAGAGATGCCAGAAGGCGAAAGCGAACTGCCAATATCCCCCACGCGATAACAAAGCAGCTGGGTCTCAAAGGTATGCTGGCAGTCCAAATTTAGCAAAGCACTCTCTCAGCTTACCGCATTCGATATCTATTATATTGGCATGTAATATACTGCTCAACTACTAACCACTACTTAGGCGCTCGAAGCAATCGCGAACCAATGACAAGGAGCTAGAGTCAGCAGGCGCAGAGCTAGGCCTCGATTTGGTTGATCCAGATCTTCAACCAGGTCCAACAACCAGAAATAGTGTCGCAGCCTATCCGCAGGAACAGGAGCATGAACAAGGTCCAACGACACACAAAAGCACAGATGCATTTCAGCAGGAGCAAGCGTCACTACAAGAGCTTCATGGTGAATCCACCTGTCTTGCTTTCGCAGAGCGTTTCCTCCACTGTTTGTCAGCAATTTCTGCCAGTCCTGTTCCTTCTGATCGTCAATACTATCGAAGTACTGTCTTCGAGCGTCAAACAGCCACCGCAGCAAGCTCTAGACTACCAGACCGAGTACGTGCTATACTGCTAGTAAGAGTCGCACTACGGTTTATAGGTCAAGACTATCACCTCTTCCTCAGAGATGAGTTTTTACAGCACCTTGAACGTGCTTACAGCACTAAGAATAGTGGCGGAGATCTTGATGTGTCATGGACATGCAAATTCTTTGTTGTACTGGCACTTGGGGAGCTCTATTCAACGTCCTCGACAATGTCTGCCAATCGTATGGGCGATCCAGGAGCTGTCTCGGGAGTCCCTGGAACTGCATTCTTCGAAACTGCTGTCAGTCTTCTCCAGGATCTGTATGAAGAGCCAACGTCATCTCAGGTCGAGATTATGCTATTGTTCGTAAGTTTGTATCTATGACAACACATGTAGCTGGCTGTGGCATATACTCCTAGCTTCATTCTTGCGTATGTGCTGACCATTGCTCCTCTAGTGCTTTTACTCGAACGCACTTGGCCGGACAAAGTCTGCACATATGTATAGCGGTTTGGCACTTCGGCTAAGTACTTGTCTGGGTTTACACCGTCGGAGTAAAAGAAATGACTCGTCACTGTCTGCAATCGAGCAGGAGCAGCACCTCATTCGTCTTTTCTGGACATGCTATATCTTTGATCGTTCCACGAGCTCACGACTCGGCGTGCCGATGGGAATACAAGATGCCGACATAGACGTCCAGATGCCATCCGTGGTGAGATCAGAAAAGCTGGCTAACCCTGACCACCTTGTTGCAAATATAGAGCTCTCGCACATCACCGGTTGCATCATGCGAGATATATATGGTCCATCAAACAAGGGGAATCTGGGAAGAAGCCTTTTTCAGAATATCCGTACCAACCTCCAAAGACTCCGTAAATGGGACGCCAATCTGCCGCCTGGTCTACGCCTAAATCAAGCAGCCAGTTTACAGAGACCTGCTGCATCTTTACATCTTCACTTCAACCAGTGCATTATCCTGACCACCAGACCAGTACTGCTGTATGTCCTGAAAGCTAAAAACCCTCTCGAGGTTGTGGCTGGGGACGCCCACAGTTCACCACAAGTATCTGAAACTGCCACCATGCTGGCAGAATCCTGCATTATAGCTGCACGAACATCAAGCAGTGTACTATCTCAACTCTATACGGAAAATGCCATCGCTACGTACGGTTATTTCGACGCCCATCACTTGTTCTCTTCGGCACTCATCCTGATTATTTCTGCTATATTGTCTCCCAATGCTAGCGATTCGGACGCTGTACAAACCGTGTTCCATCTCCTCAAGATCATGCGTGATTGTGGCAACACTATTGCAATGGACTACTATACATGCCTGACGAATATCCAGTCAACTATTGGTCGAGTGCGATCTGAAGCTCTTGCTGCTACTAGGCGTTCGAGGACCACAGCAGACACGTCCATCACGACAAACGATAATCTGCCTGACAGTTACTCGCTTGAGGCTTCGAATTTTGAGAACTACGATTGGGATATCTCGATGTTGTTAGATCCTAACTTGACGAATCTCGATAATCTCGATGCCCTTGACGGAAATATCACACTCGACCCACTAGGCGATCCTCTACTTCAGACATTCCTGAACGGCCACAGTTCATGGGATCCTAACACGACATTTCAAACAGAATAATTAGCATATACTATGCCCCGCTATGTATAGACGAGAAGTTATAGTAGCTCCGGCTCCACAGCTCCTAGTCTTTCCAGGATCATACCGTAATGCTCCAATCTTCTGTGCTTGTCGAAAGCAAAGGTCTTTGTCTTGCCTCTTCTACAATCCGTCAAGTTGATTGTAGCTACAACTAACTCGTCCTCCTTGGTCTTGGCCTCTTTGATGATATGTCCATTGGGATGCACAATCATGGTTCCGCCACAGAGTGGATTACCGTCCTCCGCTCCTGTCTTTGCGACATTGATGCTGAAACACGCATTCATGTAGCTGTTGCCTTGACAGCTCAATCGATGATGCAAGAGCACTTCCTCCTCTGCCTCTTCAGCTGTCATATCGAGCATTTGTCCATTGGCATTGGTAGCAAAGGCAGTGGTATTGAAGCCACAGCACAGAATCTCGACACCTTGCAGTCCATACACACGCCATGCTTCCGGCCACCGCCTGTCGTTGCAGATAAGCATGCCAATAATTGGATCGCCTTTACCATCGGTGTGAACGTCCGTCGAGCCACTTGATTTCAGATCACTCTTCTTCAAGGCTCCCTCAACAATGCCGGGCGCTCTGAAAGCGGGAAACCCAAGGTCTCCAGGAGTGAAGTATCGCTTTTCAAGCTGCTGGAATGCTCCAGGTTCTTCATAGGGTTTCACTGCGCCAGGCAAATGCACTTTCCGGTATTTGCCTACAACTTCATCCGCTTGGGCTGAGTAGTATACGCACGAATTGTAGTCCGTATGTGAGGTCTCGGACTGCACAGCCCTTTCCGCATAGCCAATACATACATCGATATTGAGTTTGTGAGCATAGTCAAACACAGGCGAAACGCCAGGCGATCGACGAATGCCACCTTTTTCTGGATCTTCAATTTCGAAGTACTCGCTAAGAGCTTTTGATTCAAGAAGATAGCGTGGGAAGAACGTCGTAAGTGCTAGTTCTGGTAGAACAAGGAGCTTGACTTGCTGCGAAGCTGCTTCGTCGAGCAGAGCACTGATACGCAAGAGTACTGACTGGCGAGAAGAGGATAAATGTATAGGGCCAAGCTGAGCAGCAGCAACGGTGAGGAGTCTGTTAGGTGTAGAGGTCATGCTGGATGTCATGATAGCGTGGCGTCCAAGTCTAGAGAAGGTGGCTGTGACCACAGTCAGTCAATAATGCCTACAATAAACAATTATGGAGCAGGCAGCCCGAAGAGATCAACTCAGAATACGGCCTGCGATAAGCATTCGAGCCCAAGTTTGAAATCGGTCGGCACCACAAAGCCGATGCTCGGAAGATAAGAGTTCGACCAAGCCGATGCTTGGCGGCTGGTTGTTTCATGCTTGCCGATGTCAGGACTGGCGCCCGCAGTATCGAAACCTTACTGATGTATGTGATCAACACATTGCTGCTGGTAATCACTCGACCTCTCACACTCTTCGAACGCTTCAATTTGGTAACTTGTTTTTAGTTTGGAGAAGCAATCTGCGATATCATAACTCGACAAGAATCATGACTATACGCTATACCCCGCCAGTAACAAACATGCTCGACTCGCCAGTGGTTAAGCTGACGCAGCAGCTGATGGAATTACCCTCGATCAGCGAGGAGGAACATAGAATCGGCATTTTCTTAGCAAATTATCTCAGGAAGCTTGACTACACCGTCGAGCTCATACCCATTGCCCTAAATTCTCCTCGCTGCAACGTCTACGCCTACCTAGGTTCTTCTCGAAAAACACGAGCATGTCTATCATCTCATATGGACACCGTGCCACCACATATTCCTTTTCGAATCGAGGGCGATATCATTTACGGGCGTGGAGCATGCGATGACAAAGGACCACTCGCGGCACAAATTATGGCTGTTGAGGAGTTACGTGCTGAGAACAAGCTTGCTGACGGAGACGTTTCGCTGTTGTTTGTCGTGGGAGAAGAGAAGGGTGGGCCTGGGATGCTAGCAGCGAATGACATGAATCTGACCTGGGAAGCAATAATATTCGGCGAGCCGACTGAAGGTAAAATGGCAGTCGGTCACAAAGGCCATTACGTTTTCGAGCTCTTTGTCGAAGGTCTGGCGTGTCACTCCGGATATCCTGACCGTGGCAGGAACGCAAATGATATTCTTGTCAAAGTTCTAGCAGAGCTGAGCGCTTTGCCTTATCCCACCTCCGAGCTGTTGGGACCAACAACTTTCAACTGCGGGAAAGTCCAGGGCGGAGTGGCATATAATGTCCTGGCTGCTAATGCTTACGCTCTTTGTGGAGTTCGGGTGGCTGCCAACTTGGGCGACATTGAGAAACAGATCGAAGAGGTTGTGTGCAAGTATCCTGGTGTAGTGCTCAAGAAGAGTTTCGGATACTCGGAAACACTACTAGATTACAAAGTCGATGGTGAGTGAGGTGGAACTCGCGTGTTGTGCTAACGTACTTTCAACTAATGACTTTCGTCGTAGGTATTGACGCAATGCCCGTGTCTTTCGGCACAGATATACCAAGGTTAAAAGGCGACCATAAGAGGTATTTGTATGGACCAGGATCTATCCTGCATGCTCACGGAGAAAACGAGCAGGTTAATATATCAGACCTTGTAAAGACTGTTGCTGTGTACAAAAAGCTCGTAATGATGATTTTATCATCGGACCGGGTCATGGGACAAGAGCCAGCTAGCTAAGACATGGAAATGCATCGACTTGTTCCCAATCGTATTCAATCTGGTTGAGGATCATATTCTGTGTGGGAACTACTGTGAAATTTGCCCTGTAGGCACCGGACAATACGTGCGCGAATTCTGCTATGAGGCTGGAACATGATGTTTGACTGGTCAAAGAGGTAATGGACGAAGTGGCGAGGAGCCTGCCCTAATCCAGGCCGTGTTCACGTGAGGGTATGGTAGTCCGTGCTACGCATGGATGCGTGTTGGCTGGAGGCTGATGCATCCAGTCTAGTGTTGGTGAGCAGTCGCATATGGCCATGGATGAAGCTGAGCAAAACGGCTTTGTATTGTAATGTGCTGTGGTCACCTTGGTGGACGTGAAGCTGGGAAGACGACAGGTGAGATAGAGAAGGATGTATTTAGCCTAATCTGGGCCTTTGCCACGAAGAGTCTGATTCTTGAACTCGATTGGAACACCGTGATTGTCATGGAACTTAGGTTCAGAGCATTTGTGTGCCATCCGTGACATTGTGATTCCTACAGCCGGCAAGTATCCTAGGCGCGAAGGGTATTATTGCAGCCAAAAGGACGCAATGTCCACAATCTACGTCCACAACTCACCGTCCTGCATTTGCCAAGCAGGGGCAGCTCGAAACAAGATACGTGGAGCAACGTGGCACCAGATCGCTCATGGGCAAAAGTGTAATGCTAATGGACTTCTCGCTTGTAAAATTGGGACAACCGCGCTTGTTCGTTCGTGTTGGTGTGATCTTGTCATCTCAATTGAGGGATTTTCGTCTCGTCTGTGAGGCATTTTCCCCCTGACCAGAAACAAAACCCTCATATACGCAAATCTCACCGAGGCAACGTCTCACACATTCCAGCCCACCGCCTCTGAAACGATCCCGATATATGCCTCATATTTCACCAAGCAATTGCATGGTAAAGGTTGCACAGATGCAAGATTTTCCCGTGTCCTGTTGTCTTTTCACGTAATTTGTCTTCTTCTGCAGTGCTGATGTGGACTAGCCTCGCGTGCTAGCTGGTGAATCGCGCTTAGGCTGTGCTGTACAAGATGGGCGGTGCAGAGTGTCCATGTGGGCAAAATAATAGTGGTGATGGTCTTACGACAGTTCATGATACGCTATAAACTTCAGCTCCTATCCTTCTTTTTCCTCCCAATATTTCTCCTTCTCCTTGCAATCCTTTCTTTCGCTCTCTGTAATCACACTCATAAGCAGAGCGTGTACGCAGCTCGTCCAATACTACCGCCAAGCACTACCCTTGGATCTGTACACATACTGGTCAAAACAGCTCTCATTACAGTAAACCGCGCATACCCTCTCCTGCTTTGAGGTGAACACTTCACCGCTTTCTCCAACTAAAATGGAGAAAACTGCTGCTACTGAGGATGACAACGTTGTCTTCGCCGACGACAGCTACGACGTCGAACAGAATGAACCCCGCCCACGCCTCACATTCGTGCCGACTGAAAGACCCGAACGGACAGAGGCACTTCAACGACGCCAAACTCGCGCTATGAGTATGAGCTCCATCAGTTCCATCCGATCTCGAGTCCAACCAGCCTCCGCAGCCGCTGGAATCCCCATAGAGTTCCGCACACTTTCCTTCCAGGTCGCCAGCTCTCAGGACGTTAACAATTCTCGACCCATCAAGAAGCCCAGGAAAATCAGCAAGAATAAGAATATCTTCAAACATGTTCGTCTTGGCTTTGGTGTGAAGAAAGACCAGGGCAAGAAGAAAGATGATCTGAAAAGAGCACAAGACGCTGATCATTTCGACAAGATGGACGCTCATATCTTGGACATTCCGAATGTGCTTAAGGAGTTCAATACCTCTGACCAAGGACTTACACCCGAAGAGGCTGCTGCTCGTCTTGCTAGGGATGGCAAGAACGCTTTACCTCATCGTAGAGAGAATTACTTCAAGAAACTGTTTGGATAGTAAGTTGATGTTGGACCGACAAAGCGACCTGTGAGATCTAATGTATTGTTCAGCGTTTTCGGCGGCTTCTGTAGTGTTCTATGGATTGGTGTCATCATCTTCTTCATCTGCTGGCGTCCACTTGGCGATCCAAATCCAGCTGCTTACAACCTTGGTCTCGCAATCCTGGTTCTCATCGTCATCTTGCTCCAGGCTGCATTCTCTGCTTTCCAGGACTGGTCCACCGGAAAGACTATGAACGCGATTCTGGATCTTTTGCCAGCCGACGCATACGTCATTCGTAATGGTCAGACCGTCAAGATCCCTTCAACAGATCTCGTTGTCGGCGACATCGTCAAGGTCAGCATTGGCAACAAGACTCCTGCAGATATGAGACTGCTCAGCACATCTGGAGATGTCCGTTTTGATCGATCAATGCTTACTGGAGAATCCGACGAGATTGAAGGTGCAGTCGAAAACACAGACAAGTCGTTTTTGGAGACTCGTAATGCCGCTCTGATGGGTACCTTGGTTACTAATGGAAGTGCGACTGGTGTTGTCGTCCTCACTGGTGGCAACACTTGTATGGGCAGGATCTCTCTAGCCATGTCTGGCGTCAAGGAAGCGCCAACCTTGATTCAGCAGGAGATTACTCGCTTCATCACGATCATCGTCTGCCTCACTGTTGTTTTGGCTTGTGCGATTCTGTTCACTTGGCTGGGTTGGCTACGAAAGGATCACTATGCTTTCATCAATACTGTGGCCATGCTTAACGATGGTCAGTAGGATCATAAATTGAGTTTCTACACAGAACCAGCTAATGCTTTTTATAGTCATGGGTTGTGTTGTTGCGTTCATCCCCGAGGGAATGCCCGTCATGGTTGCAATGGTCCTACTTCTCATTGCCAAGCGGATGAAGAACAACAACATTCTTCCTAAAGGTCTTTCCACTGTCGAAACTTTAGGTTGTGTCAATGTCATCTGCTCCGACAAGACTGGGACTCTGACGGAAAACAAAATGGTTGTAACGACAGTAGCATTCGTCGACGCGCAATTTCAGGCTGACGCTGCCATCGAGTTGCACACTACGGGTGGTGCCGAAGCACTCAACCAACTTCATCGTGCTGCAGTCCTTTGTAATGATGCCTCATTCGATCCTATCACAATGGATCGTCCGGTTATGGAACGCGAAGTGCAAGGTAATGCGACAGACGGGGCTGTCCTTAAATTCGCGGAGTTTGCAAAGGCAGACTCCACACGCCTTGTCTATGATGAGCGGCCAAGAAAATACCAGATTCCTTTCAATTCTAAGAACAAATGGATGCTCACTCTTCACGACAGCAATGCTGGAGGATCGTCCGAGAAGTCTGGTTTCCTTCTTCTTGCCAAAGGTGCTCCCGATGTTCTATTGCCCAAGTGTACGAAGTACTGGTCGATGAAGGAGAACAAAGTGTTAACACTGGATGCGGCTGCAAAGGCCGAATTCAGCAAGATGCAGGAAAGACTTTCACGCAATGCCGAACGGGTTATCTTACTTTGCCAACGCGATTTCCACAGCGAAGAAGAGCTAGGTACAAATGCTTTTGGTGAAGATGTCATGGAACACGGACTCGAGGACCTCTCAATCATTGGTGTTTTTGGCATCACGGATCCTCCTCGCGCCGAAACTGCTTCCACAGTCGCAGCCTGTCGCCGTGCTGGCGCACGCTTCTTCATGGTGACTGGTGACTTTAAGCTCACCGCCGCAGCAATTGCTCGTAATGTTGGAATATTCACACATCCTGAAGAACCTGATAGCTACGAGACCATTGCTAATGGTGCTGCTTACATGAACAAGGCTGGCGAAGGACATCGACCAGGTGACATGCTTCTTCTGGATGGTCCTTCTATCGCCAAGCTAGTTGACGATGATTGGAATGTCGTTTGCTCTTATCCGGAAATCGTCTTTGCACGTACAACTCCAGAACAGAAACTTCGCATTGTCAATGAGCTTCGTGCCCGTGATAATGTTGTCGCTGTCACTGGAGATGGTGTCAATGATGCTCCGGCACTCAGAGCCGCTGACGTTGGAATTGCCATTGCTGCTGGCAGCGATGTTGCCTTGGAAGCGGCTGATTTAGTGCTTCTGGACAAGTTCGACTCTATCGTGGAAGCCATCCGCCTCGGCCGTCTCGTCTTTCAGAATCTGCAAAAGGGTATCGCATACCTTCTTAGTGCTGGATCATATTCTGAAATCTGGCCGGTCATCCTCAACGTATTCTTTGGTGTTCCTCTACCTCGTATGTCTCCATGATTTATTTTTATTGCTAAATATACTAACTTCATACGATAGTCTCTTCCTTCCTCATGATCATAATTTGTGTCTTTACCGACCTCTTCCTCTCCATGGCTTTGATTATGGAAAAAGAAGAGTTCGACCTGCTCACTTTGCCTCCCCGCAACCACAAGAAAGACCATCTCATCAACTTCAAAATCTATGGCCAAGCTTACTTGTTCGTCGGCACGATGGAGACCATTTCAGCACATGCAATGTTCTTCCTCTATATGTGGCGCGCGGCTGGTATACCAGTCCACGAACTCTTCTTCATCTTCGAGGGATACTCTGAAGGCTTCCATGGCTACACCACTGAGCAGCTTACCCACTTCAACACTGTGGGACAGTCTGTGTACTTTGTCACGCTGGTCATAATGCAATGGGGCAACTTACTCAGTATTCGCAATAAGCGCATGAGTATCTTCCAGGCTGACCCGTTCCGCAAGGAAAGACGCAACCCTTGGTTACTAGGTGGTATACTGGCTAGTTTTGTCATTGCAGTGTTTGTGACCATGGAGCCTGGGATCCAGCGCATCTTTGGCACAGGGACTGTTCCAATTGAGTTCTGGCTTATTCCGCTGCCCCTCGCACTGGGCGTATTGATGATGGATGAATTGAGGAAGTTGCTGGTTAGGAGTTTTCCTAATGGGCCCATAGCTAAGATCGCTTGGTAGACGCTGAAGGAAAGAGCTAGGGTGGCATTACTCATGATTGCATGATAGCTTTACGACTGAAAATGCGATTTGTTTTGAGTCCAACTCAAGCCCACCGTACAACTGCTTACTAGCATGATGTTCAGCTCACTCGAAAGAGCTTTTGGCATTGTTGTTAATAATGTGTGCTCTCATCGTGATGTGCAGAGAGGGGCTCAGTCTAAAGATGAAAGTGTGGCTGGGTGTCATGTGATCGTGGGGAAAAAACCCTAGCCCTCATGGATTAGTCATTATCCCATCCCTAGCCTTGCCGTCGATAACAACAACCTCAATCGTGACATTTTGGCCATACAATAGCATCAATGGAGTCAGCGGGCATCGAAAACAATATGATGAATACCAAGACCATGTTCCGCGGTTATGCCGTGAAAGCCAAGCTAATGGTCCAGCCTGAAACTCGATACGTGCATTATGCCGTGAAAGCCAAGCTAATGGTCCAGCCTGAAACTCGATACGTGCATTTGAGATCGAGCTTGAGCTCTCTCGTATTCGCCAGCGCTTAAAAAAGTGATCCTTGCTCAATTCTCTAACATTGTCTATAAGCATTACCTGTCGGCTTCGGGGTCCATGCTCTCCGTTCGTGATGAGTGTGATCTAGGTCGTTTCGTTTTGAAATACGAAGTCTAGGAGTCCGTGCTTGCAATGCTTCTGGTTCTGCTGCTAATGAATCATATTATACCTTGCTATGTGCCTCTCTGTTATGGCTGCTTCTAAGTCTGAGCTCTTGCATCTTTGATAGTGCTGTGATCTGTTGTTTGATGAAATATCATGTTTAGCAAGTTGAGGAAAGAACTGATAATATAGCACTGTACACCCTCGATCGTTCAGCATGTCGGATACAATTAGCAAGCTTGGTGCCTTTCACATTGGAACAGCAATAGCGCTCTTCTTGGTGGCTATCACTACAGTCGCTTTGCGCTTCTACTGCAGAAAAAAACAGGAAACACGACTTTTCGCAGATGACTGGCTCAGTCTGATCGCAGCAATACTGGCTCTAGCTCTCGTCGTGGAGGCTTGTCTGTGGTCTACAAAAGCAGGCTTTGGATATCCTTTGTTGTCGTTGAAGCGCATACAAGTCATCACGTTTTTCCACGTAAGTTTCGCTATATACAAAAAAAAACTCAAGCCTTGCATCATCCAATCACTACTAACACAGCGCTCAAGATCCTATTCGCGCAACGAATAACCTACTGGGTAATCTCCGCCATCACGAAAATAAGCATCCTCCTCCTCTACCGCCGCCTCTTCCCAGTCCAAACTTGCTTCCGCTACCTCACCGTCTTCGTCGGCTTCCTCGCCCTCTCCACCTCCACAATAGGCGTCGTCTCCTTCATATACCGCTACATCACCTTTCAGAACCAACACGTCACCCTTTCCGCTGTCCTCGCCGATACAGCACTCCTCCACTTCGTCCTGACCGGCGCCGCTCTCAGCTTCACTCTCGACTGCATCATCTTATGTATGCCTCTCCCACTAATCTGGAGCATGAATCTGGACCGCAACAAAAAATGGAGCGTTAGCGGTGTTTTTCTCCTTGGCGGCCTCACCTGCGTCTCCAGCGCTCTCCGCATCGTCTTCATCTACGGCGTGCACCACCATACATACCAATATGCGCTGGAAGGTCCATCCTGTATCTGGTCGACGGTAGAGGCGCTACTGAGTATCGTTAGCGCTTGTCTACCTACCCTGCGACCACTATTCACCAGACGCGAGAAAGCGTCATGTGAAGATAGTGAAGCTGACGAGGAGGCCGCGGACGCGCTGGGAGCTGCGATTGAGTTGGCGCAGAGGCATCGTTACTTATCCGTCACGTCGACAATGTTCACAACGACGATGACGACGACCACAATGACACCGGCCTCACCAGTCTGGCTGCATGGAGGTGTACAAATGCAGAGTTTCGTGGCGCGAGAATTCGACATGCCTCGTGCTGTCGAGCAAATATTGACACCACATGATAAGAAGGTACCGACGGTCACAAGAACACCGCTAGAGGACGAATCATCGAGCGATACGTCGTCGATATCCCTGACAAGTCAGGCATCAAGTGGATAGCACTCTTTTCATCGCCACTACACCATTATTCTGCCAAGATAGGAGGTGTCGTGAACATCAACTCTCAAGTGGATAGCACTCTTTTCATCGCCACTACACCATTATTCTGCCAAGATAGGAGGTGTCGTGAACATCAACTCGCTGAACTCAGAAAAGAGAAACTTGGTATGACTTCTTCCTGGTGTATCTTTTAGCAATCCATTCACCAAAAAAAGACGTTAATCGATGCCACTGGTTGGCATTCTCAGCCTTTTCCTTTTCGTTTCGCCTCGATTCCTCCAATCTTGCAGATTTATACTTGTATTGTCCTTGACTTATAAGGATTGTTATGTATGTCATCACTTTGCAACCTAAGTTCTCACGTTCTCAATGTCTTTGTGATGGTGGGGCATCCAACGTTGACGTGAAGGACTCACTACCACATCCGTACAACGAAAGAATTAGCCAATACCTGTATCCTCCTTCCCCTTTCCGTTCCCTTGCCCTCCTCCTTCCCCATTCGACTATACCCTGCTTTATACACAATCAAACATAGCCGCTATCAGTCTATGCTGGCATGAACAACATTGAAATTAATCAACCAATCCCGCACTCTCACATCAGCTCTGCGCCTCTACATTCATACTTAGATATGAACTTCGATTAAGAGGTGACCAATGATACCTCTATTTCTATACTCAAGTAAAGGTCCTTATTTTCTCTTATTACCCAGTATCACACCTTACAAGTCCGAGGTACAAGTCTGATATTTTACTCTTCCTCTAGTAGATATGCGATATCGACTTCCATGTCCAACAGTAGCTGTTTATCTTCCTCTATCTACCTCTTCTCTGATATCTGGGATCGTTTCGGACGACTTCGACTTGACCTGGGATGCTTTGATGTCAGTTGGAAGTATATCGAAAGAAGCGTGTCTACATGAGGTAGTCTCATCGTCCTAATTCTAATCTTGTCAAAGCAGAGCAGAGCAGAGCAGAGCAAAGTAGAGTAAACTAAAGTAAACCAAAGTAAAGTAAAGTAAAATACAGCAAAGTAAAGTAAAAGTACAGCAAAGTCACGTAACATCGTCAAGTTAAAGCGGTCAATTATACAAGCCCACGAGTACAAGTCACTGAAAAGGTGAATCAAAGTCTTTCCAGCTCAATTGATGTGGTTATGTTACCATAGCCAAATTCCAGTGATATCCGCAAGACTAAGTTATACACTCAATCTTTGTGGATGCTACTTAGCTCGGTCGTGCCTTACTCGTGAATTCCTGTTCGCTTTATAACTATTTGAGTATGTGCCAGGTTGACAATAGTATAAACACACATCCTCACGTGTCCAACCAGGATGCCAATCAATTCCGTGCCTTCTTTTATAGTATAGCACAAGCGTGGTTTGAATAGCCTCTGCAAAGGCTCATTTCTATCTTCCCACCGCCGAGTTTGGATGCAGAAACGACACTTCTATGCATAAAAACAGTCTTTTGTACATCCCGGCTTCTTGACAGCGTCATGTCGTCAGTCTTATCGCCCACCGTGTGTCGTTATGCTAGCGCGCGTCATTTGTACCAGTGCTGCTGCGTCGCTCATGAAGCGTGCAACAAGCACTGCTTTCGTGGACATATAATGTGGCGATGGATCTCGAACTCTCGGCCATTCTGATTTCCAGGAGATGTTTTGCTTGACGTCCGCTTGTTGTGCCCCCGTGCATCTCGCCGTGTCGAAACCTGGTGTAGTATGCTCCCCTTGACAGATTCATCACAAGCGTAGCGGCCATGATGGGATATCCATGCAGCCGGAGCAATCCTGTCCAGTTCGTCCAATCCACCTGCAAAGGGTATCATATAATACCGCCTCTTATCATGTCTGATTACAGCCAATTACACTTCTCAAGTTCCGCCATCCAATCTCATCTTCATCATCCACCCCATCTCACGCGGCACCCTCCCCACCCTCCGCAGCAATTCTCTCCATCTCCTCCCTTTCGCCCCTCAACCTCGCCTCTCTAAGTCTCAACCGTCGTTCCTTGAGCCTCTTCAACTCCTCCGCCATCTCTTCCCGCTCAAAAGGTATACGATGGGTTTCATGCGGTTTAGGCCAGAAGTCGGGCACGCTGAAGCGGTTGTCGAGGTTGGTGCCGAAGTAGTACATCCAGCCTATTGGGAAGAGGATGTAGAGACCGAACTGTGGAAGAGAAAGAGATGAGTGGTTAGTAAAGTAAGAGTGTATAGATGGAAGGACGCGGCAGGGTGAGATACGGGAGGAGAGCAAGCGTACTTTGAAGACTTCGAGGTTGGTGCCGCCGAGGTGGCGGTCGAGGAAGCGTGTTACTGGTGGCATTGTTCTTGATGGACTGATAGGGAAATATCGAGTGAGGGTGGTTGGCAGAGTCGAGCAGAGGTCGTTGGTTGCAGCGAGCGAAGATTACAAGACGCTTGGTATCTCTCTCTGTGCAAAGATCAAGGTTGAGCGCAATAATCATTATATCTTGGCTTGATTAAACTGCATCACTAGATGCCGTTTGCATTTCGGGTGTCGATTATTAAACATGACAGGACAGGACATTACAACTGCATCAACTACCAACTAACAATCCGAATAACAAATATGTCCTCCGCCAATAGTCCGCTGCACTCTTTACCAGCCTCGCTTCTGCAGCTCCGTCGATCTTGGCCAGCTGCTTCACCTTCTCAGCTGCGGAGAACAACGGACTTTGAGTGCCACCGGCCTCCTGGTTCGACAGTGAAAAAGCGGAATCCAGATAGAGCACATCAAAGTATATCTGGATGAGTTTGGAATCAAGTTGTGTCGGTAAGCGTGCAGGCTGAAGCGTTGGTGGTAATTCAGATGACGGCTTTTCCACGTCATCTGTTTGTGCTGGCGAAGTGCCAATATTCTCTCCGGGCGTTGTAGATGCTTTACCATCAGATATGGTGCTTGAATCTGCCGCTTGACTGTTGCCATTTGGAATGCCGAGGACTGTGAGGATATTCTCGGACACATCCGCATGACCATTGACTGATTGCTCATCTACGAGATTGCTGTCAATACTACTGCTGATCGGACCATTCTGTGGTTGATCGCCATTAATGCCCTCATCCACTCCTGGCTTGTCAGGTATAGCCGCAGACTTTGATGCTTCATCAGAGGACAAAAGTTTCCGAACATGACTCAGTTGTTCTTCGACGCTCTTCGTCAGGGCCTCCTGCTGAGCCGCCTTTAGCTGCTTCAAAGCATCTACAGACCACATGTCGATTCCAATAGCTTCCATATCTTTGACTGTCATTCGCAGGGTTTTGAATATTCCAGTGCTTGGCTGGACAGGAAGAGGTGGTGAACCTGTCCAAAGACTTTCAATGTTGTATCGTGAGTGGATCAGCTTGCGTACTGCTCCAGCAAACGAGGCTTCTTTCTTGTTCACGAGATGTTTTGCCAAAGATTTGTGGAGGGTGTTGACGAGACCCACGCACAATAACTCTGCTTTTGCTACCTTGTCGACAAACTGCAGGAGGCGTGGGACGTGATAACGCAGCTCGCGCAATGATCTCAAGACAAAAGGTCCTATAGAACTGTAGTCCTCGAACCCACAAGTGTCAGCTTCAACTTGAGAACTCAATACCTCGTCGATCTGCTGGATTGCTTCGACCATCGACTGAGAAAGAACTTGCTGTAATTCTTCCGGGTCAGTTTTGGATAGTTTGGAGATTGATGACCCGGAATCGTCGTCGTTGTCATCATCGTCGTCATCAATATCGTCGTATTCCCATCTGGTGTCTTTCATCTCTTTGAATGCTGCTTGTATGTTTTGCACTTTCTGGCGGTTCGAGTCCAAGATTCGTACTAATTGTTCTATGGCATCATTTTTGCCAGTTAGGCTATTAGAGATAGCCTTTTGAAACTCAATTGCACCATTGCTGATATCCATCCGAACCAGTGATTTCGACCATAGCTCTTCCTGAGTGATAGGTGCTGCTTCTTTAGACCAAACTTTAATTGTTGAGATGATAATCCCACATACAGATGTCCGAAGGCTTGTCGCACTATTCTGTATGATAGCGCGAGCCTGACGATCAAAAGGACCACGCAGATTGTCCAACACCTGGCTCCACGGTAACCCACTTGTTATCCTTCTGGATGTCAACCATAGTTGTAAAGCAGCTCTTCTGGCATCGAGTACTGTAGGCAGATCCTGACTGTCCTTGATGTCTAAGTTTACAGCTTCTCCCAGTACTTTGCATGCTTGTACACCCCAATCTCGTAGGAGCTGCGCTGCTTTTGATCGATTTAGTTCGTCGTGTCGCGTATATGGGGTATAGTTGACGAGATCGTCTGGAAGCCATGGTAGATGCATGTCAAGCCCGAGATCGTCCAATTCCAGAATGGTGCTGTCCTCAAGAAGAGGTTTTGTACCGAGCAGCTTCAGTGATGCGGCGAATATCTCGGGAAAGCAGGCCTTGGTGTCACGAAGAGTGTGTAGAAACAAGTTGATACGTGTTAGTATGCTGTCTTGGATGTTACGTTTTTCTCGAGGCCGACTAAGCACATTGGAGCGTATGAAGTGCAGGTGTTTCAGGACATCACTAGGCATGGAGCTAGTAGCTAGCGCAAACGCCGTCATGTCTTCGATGAGGCTGGCATTGCTGACGTTGAGTCTGGTAAACCTTTTATCAACATGTCGCAGAAGTCTTTGTCTTAAAGAAACAAGTCGAGTCCCCAGACTGCTTAATAATGGTTGATCTGATTCACCAGATAGTGTCCTGTGCAAGAGACGTGATATCACGAGTAATTTCGCGCAGAGTAGAGTCGAACCACGATCTGCCAGGATTTGCGAGATCTTGTTTAGACACCTAGACAACACAGCAAGCCGAGCGCTAGTCTCCAATCTTTCTTTGGCTGTTTGTATCTTAGCTCGATCTTCAATCTTTGATCTTCCAGCAACGCGCCGTACCTTCGTGTTTTCGTGTATGTTCCGACCTCGCAAAGTTGCTGCCAATTTTGTCCAACACTCTTGAGTCACTTCGTCGCCCAATGTCTCCCAAGGATGTTTCGACGAACTGAATCTGGGTATGAATTTCGACAATTGAACGTGCAGTTCCGAGGAGGTCGCGGTAACTTGCTCTTCATATTGCCTCGAGTATTAGCTCGCTGGACAAACATGTCAGGTGATGGGCCGAGTGACAAGAGACCGACAATGGCTTACCCAACTAAAGATCTCAACTTCTCCTGGTTGTCATCCACTTCCCGGCGCAGCTTCTTCTCGATGCCTCGAACGACAGGGATCGGATACTGGTGGAAGACATCCTCCCATGATTGTAGAGATTGAGTATCGGGCAATTCTGTTGACATCTGGGTAGATACTGCGCTTCACAACACTGAACGTGGATATGTCGCTATAATAACGATCAATGATACAGCAGTGTTTACACTGAGAGACGTTGCTGAGACTTGTCATTGGGCTTATCGTGATCACGTGACCTTTCCCAGGCTAATTTACACTACCCGCTCCCGTCTACTTGGAGAACAACACAAGATGAGGCCGAATCATTTGAGAGACACTGACAAGTCTCGCAACGAAGGATGAGAACGAGTGTGAAAGCCTGGACCAGGAGTCAGCGCCCTGCTGTTTCTGCAAGTCGCGACCTGTCCATATCCGAGCTTGGTGCGATGCGGAGTGAGAAGCCTTTCTGGAAGTCTTGTCCGAAGACGACAACAGCAGCATGGATGACAACACCGTCCATGGCTGTGGCGGACCTAGGCATGCCGAGTCAACGTGGCACCACAAAAGCTGCACGAAATTTGTAGACTACTGCAAGTATTACCATGTCTTGCAGTTGAAATTGGCACCCGGAGAAGGACGGCAAAGGTCCCATGGAATCGCAACAATTCTCTGCACCTTCAACCTGGCTAATCGTGCATGTCAAGCACCATGGCTCACAACAACGCAACAATGCCTCCACCACACAAACTTTCAGCCCACACCTCAACCTTTTCTTCCTCTTCTCCTTCTTGCACATCACGAGCTGTTGCCACTTTGAAAAACCAGAAGCACTATCAAAGCCGGACAAAGCTTCTTTTTGTCTCGATATCAGACATCAAGACAATACAACATAATCTGATATCAGCTTGACCTTAGCTGTCCTCTAGATACGGTGAAGGAGTTCAAAGAGACGTAACTGGGTCATTCCTAAACGTTGACCAGCACTACACCATATCTCCTTCTCTTTGACATCTTGCATATGCGATATAACAATATGAGCTCGACCCTTCAATGTTCAAGTTTGACCCCCAACAAGCCATACATTCAGCATTTACCACTTGACTTGTTATTCTACCTAAAGGACTTTCTTGACACGGCAGACCAGGCCCTTCTCTCTTTTACTTGCAAGCACTTCAGCCTGGTATACAATGATTCCTGGAGGAAACTCAAGTCCGACTCGGACCAGCGGCTGTCCATGCTAGTCCAACTCGATAGAACATTGCTAAGCTCACGGTTTTGTTCAGGATGTGCAAGATACCACCCTCGCTCTCCAACTACGGAGGAGAATTGGCTAACGACAAGAAGTACAACACCATGTGGCGAGTTCAACATCCCTCTCATTGATGGACATTATATATATTGGCCACAGCTATATCTGGCCTTGAGAAAATACAACTACCGCTCCCCCGACTACGGCTGCAGTCTCAGCACGTTTCCAACCGAGCTACCAGATACTCGTGACGTTCTCGAAGGGCTGACTTGGCATCACAGCCTTTCTTGGTGGTTACAAGATGGTAGACTATTGATTGCCATGTGCAGCTATCGCGAGTGGTATGGACCTAGCCGGACCCTGTCTCAGCGGATGAGAGGTTGTCGCATCACAACTGAATCTCACAAAGGTCGATTACATCTCTGCGTGAGACGGATCATCGATGCAGCGGCGGTAAAGTGTTGGGGGAACCTGGCATCTCCGGGTTGGTCACCTTCAAAGGACAAGACATGGCATTGGTACAATGAGTCGACCGGTTGCTACGACTCAGATGCTGGCTTGCCGGGTTTGCACTGGACTGAGCTGTCGGCCACAAGAAAAGCTCATGGCGTGCCGGAGTGGTCAGCTTGGAGGTGGTGTCCGAAGACGGGCTTGCCATATAATGTCCAGCCAAGGATATCAGGAGCAAAGTGAAGGTCCAATCAAGCACAACACTGGGTTGCCAAGCCTCGTCCTCATCTTTCCGACGATCGAATCGATCCACTCATTCCACGATCCCAGCAATCAGAATGACACCATCATCTCCCTCGCCTTACTTCTGGATCACGAGCTGATCAGCTGCCGTTCTATCGAGCTTTGCGAGCAGCATCAGGCAAGTTGGAGTACCGCCTGCTAAACAGCCTGCCGTCCTGGTTCCATCGGCAACGATTATTATTACTCCAATTGATAACTCTTTTGGAATGACGTCGTTTTCGAAAGAGACAAGATATGTGGTTGCTGGCGGACATCATCATCAGCCTGTGTAACCCCAAGACAAACTATGTTGATCTCGAGGAAAACAGAGGCAATCTTCGGGTTATGAAGTGCTTCCTGGACTCTCCAAACGGGAAAAGTCGCTCGTCCTTTTCTGTTGCACACCCTGACCCAAAATCACATCTCGCAGGCACAAGCAAGACCCACGCTGGCCTCGTCTCAGATCCCGTGGCCACTCAACCCTCTTCTACTCGGCCATATATGTCTACCCAGTCTGCGTCTACTCGGCTCATGACCACTGAATTGTCTGATGATCAACGCATGCGGAACTGCAGCCACACCTCCAGATTAAACCAAAGTCAACGATAATGATGGTCACGAACAATTATGATAGCTTAGACATGATGAATGATATGATAAATGAATGCTACTCTATTGTCTATATTGATGCTGTGTGTAGTCTTGTGATCTCGAACGAGTCTTGCCGCTCAAACGCGTTCTTCGGCCTTTGTTGTAGCTCGCTCTCCTGATTATCACGCGTTAACATCCTCGCTTCTTCGGATATCGCACTGTTTTGCAAAGTCCCCCACATACTTGACCAGTTTCTGTACAGCCTCTACTGGCACAGCATTATCTACCCATCGCATTAGCCATCGTACAAAACAAAACAAAACGCATAAGCAAAAAGCAAAAAATAAAACAAACAACTTACAATTACTAACCCTTATCCCCCCAACACTCCTATGTCCCTTCAACCCAAGCAGCCCCAACTTCTCAGCACCAGCAATGAATCTTTTTTCCGCATCCGCATCTCCTCCCCGTATCCTCAAACATATGTTCATCCTGCTTCGGGCCGCCTTGTCCGGCACAACGCTGTACACATCCTCATACTGATCCAGCATCCGATATATCAGTCGCGCCTTCTCATTCGCAACCTCTTCCTGGCCCCCAATCTTCTTGTCACCGTGGATGCGCACCAACCGTTGCATGACCTGCGCCGCGATCCAGACGTCGAAAATAGGCAGCGTGTTGTACAATGAGTCATTCTTCGCCATTGTCGAAAAGTCTAGGACGATTGGGCCGATGGGCAGGTTTAGTGCGCGTAGGAGATCTGGTGATGCGGATGGAGCGTGTGGGGAGAGCAGGGACTTGCGGATGATGACGATGGTGACGCCTGGGATGCCGACGTTTTTCTGGGCGCCCCCGAAGATGATGGCGTATTTCTTTATGTCGATGCGCCGGGAGAGGAAGTTGGAGGACATGTCTGCGACGACTAGTCTGTCGTTTGCGTCGTCTGCGGAGAGTTCGGCGGGGAATGTGGCGAGTTCGACACCGTCTACTGTTTCGTTGTCGCAGAAATAGGTTAATGCTGGGGTCTGCTGCTGCGTATGTGTCTGTGTTGTGTTCTTTGCATTGAGATCCCATGTTTGAGGCGAAGGAATCATGCCGAAATTGCCATTGTTGTGTTTTCGCGCATCCGTCACGACGTGGACTTTGTCAGCGCCGACGAGGCGTGCTGCTTCTTGGCTTGCTTTTAGACTCCAGCTGCCTGTGACGAGATAATCTAATCGCATGTGCTCGTTGACATGCTGCTTCAGCTCCGCTATTTTCTCCTCTTCTGTCATGTCCTCGCCACGCTTCGCATCCAATAATTGCCTCGCCCGCTCAACCCAAATGCTCACCATGTGATACACAACGGCACTGAACTCGCCACTTCCACCCCCTTGCAGGAATAGAATCTCGTAGGACTCGGGGATGTCTAGGAGATGGATCATTGCTTGTTTTGCGTCGGCGAGTATGGCGTTTGCTTCTGGGGAGCGATGCGACATTTCTGTGATGCCGATGCCTAGGTTTTTGTAGTTTAAAAGGGCGCTAGAGGCGGATTCGAGGACTTCTGTTGGGAGTGGTGCGGGCCCGGCGCCGAAGTAGGAGACTTCGGAGCGTGATGGCATATTGTTGTTGGAGGATGATGTTTTTGTAGGATGCTGGAGATGTGAAATTCTGTTCTTTCTGCTTGGGGTATGCTTTTTTCTCGGGATGAGGGAGGATGGTGCTGGAGGGATCAAAGCACAGGACAGGGGAATCACTGGAGGCAAGATGAGGTAGTGAGAGAGTCGCTGTCGCTGTCGCTGTCGCCGTCTCTATCTTTGAAGTCTGTAGTCTGTAGTAAAATGAGTAATTGTGACTTTGCCATTGGCCAAGATCTGAAACCTGTTGCGACATCGGCTTGTTTTCTCCAGGTTTCAAAACGACCATCTCCATTTCATTATTAAATATTTAAATGTTTGCAACAAGCTTCCTCCCTCGATTATTGAGCAATCATGGCTGCCAGTCGACTAGGAAGAATACTACCGCGCCAGCTCCTTCTGGGTGCAAGACTGGGCAGACAGGTTCTCCCCAAATCTACTGCTTCCACCCCTCGCATCCATCTACAGCTACTCTCCTCCACCTTCACACCACGCCAAGATGTCTTTCACAGCCAGCTCGAAGACGAATCGGCCTCCCACTTCCTCTCCTCCTATCAAAAACCTGCCATCACCCCTCAAACCCTGACAGAAAAGCTCTTTCAACGAGCTGCCCTCGACCTGCCAGAAGGCAAAATCGTCCGCTCCGGCGACTTCATCACCTTGTCCCCCCATCGATGCATGACCCACGATAACTCCTGGCCTGTCGCCACCAAATTCTTCGAAATGGGCGCAAAACAGCTTCACAACCCCGAGCAAATCGTCATGACCCTCGACCACGACGTGCAGAATAAGAGCGAATCGAATCTGAAAAAGTACAGGCAGATTGAGGAGTTTGCGAAACAGCAGGGCAATGATTTCTACCCGGCTGGACATGGGATTGGACATCAGATTATGGTCGAGGAGGGATATGCTTTCCCAGGCGAGGTGTGTGTTGCTTCGGACAGTCATACGAATATGTATGGCGGGATAGGGTGTTTGGGTACGCCAACTGTAAGGACTGGCGCGGCGGATATCTGGGCGACAGGTTCGACGTGGTTTAAGATTCCGCCCATTGCAAAGGTCACTTTCACAGGTGTGCTGCCTAAAGGTGCCACGGGCAAAGATGTCATTGTAGCACTTTGTGGCATTTTCAACCACGACGAAGTCCTCAATCATTCCATTGAATTCGTGGGATCGGAAGATGCCATGAACAGTCTAGGCATTGATGATCGTCTCGCAATCGCCAATATGACAACGGAATGGGGTGCTCTGTCTGGTCTCTTCCCCATCGATGCTCGTCTACAAGGCTGGCTGCGTGCCAAAGCTACTGAGGCAGCTCTTTTCGACAGATCGTCTCGTAACAGACCTACAAACTCTCGCTGGGACCACAGTCGTCTGGAAGAGCTCTTCGACCTTGGTCTCCGAGCAGATCGTGGTGCTCGTTATGCAAAATCTCTCTTCGTCGACCTTTCCACCATCGCGCCCATCGTCTCCGGGCCAAATTCAGTCAAAGTCGCGACACCGGTTTTCGACCTGGAAAAAGGAAACATCAAAGTCAACAAAGCTTACCTCGTCTCTTGCACAAACAGTCGTGCGTCTGATATCGGCGCTGCTGCAAAAGTCTTCAGAGAAGCTGCTGAACAAGGCAAGTCTGCACAGATTGCTCAAGGCACAAAATTTTACATTGCCGCCGCATCAGCTGCTGAACAACGAGCTGCAGAAGAGCAGGGAGACTGGCAGGTACTCCTCGAAGCAGGAGCGACACCACTTCCCGCCGGTTGCGGTCCTTGCATCGGTCTTGGAACAGGTCTGCTTGAGCCTGGCGAAGTCGGTATCAGTGCGAGCAATCGAAACTTCAAAGGTCGTATGGGCAGTACAGACGCAAAAGCATATCTGGCGTCTCCGGAAGTCGTTGCTGCTAGCGCATTAAACGGCAAGATCTGCAGTCCAGGCTGGTACGAGCGACCGCAGAATTACATGGGTATCATGGCAGGTGAAGGCGACGGCATCCAGCGAAGAATCGTAGGAATCGAGGAAGCCCTGGAAAAACTTATTGGCCAAGCTGATAGTCTTATCGCCGCTGGTGAATCCTCTCTTTCCACTTCCGAAGACGCCGCTCCAACAACACCTGCTACAACCACCACAACAGCAACACCAATTGTAGACGGCTTCCCCGAAATCGTCTCTGGCGAAATCATCTTCTGCGACGCCGACAACATCAACACCGACGGCATCTACCCCGGCAAATACACCTACCAAGACAACGTTTCCGTAGCAAAGATGTCCGAAGTCTGCATGGAAAACTACGACAAAGCCTTCTCCTCTCTCGCCCGCCCCGGCGACATCCTCGTCAGTGGCTTCAACTTCGGCTGCGGAAGTAGTCGCGAACAAGCCGCCACTGCCATCTTAGCCAGACAAATCCCTCTAGTCGTCGCAGGCAGTTTCGGCAACATCTTCGCCACAAACAGTATCAACAACGCACTGATGGGCTTGGAAATTCCCAAACTCGTCGAACGATTGCGCGCGTCGTTTGCGTCTGATGCTCCCGTGACTGCGACGCAGAGTGAGCAGGGCAACCAGAAAGGTCCCAATGAACCTAAAGGTAATTGGGAGAGTTTGGACAGTCCGCCGCCTGCCCCGACTGAAGCACCAAAAGGAGAGAAGAAGCTCAGTAGGCGGACTGGATGGACGTTGAGGTGGGATATCGCGAAGAGTACGGTTGTTGTTAAGGAAGGAGAGCGGGGACCGGAGTGGGAAGAGAAAGTACCGGAGGTGCCGCCGAATGTGCAGAGGATTATTGCGGGCGGTGGCTTGGTTCGGACTAGGCAGGCTAGGTTTGCTGAGGCGTGAATGTGAGTACTGTGATGGGTAGAGGAGCTCGAAGTGACGCTTGGTGGAAGTAAAAGGATTCCTCATTTTGCAAGAGATAGGCTTGTCCTTTTTGTTTGTGAATGAAAGAGGAAGCATTGGATGACCGGATGATGTCCGCCACACAATCGGACTTAGGTTGTTGCTGTCGACATGGCCGCGAAGAAGCATGGCGAGAAACTGCTCCTTCGCACATTGCCGTATGAAGTCGCAACGCTTCGATGCTTTTGCATTCACAACACATACGCACGGACACAGCTCTGATACACTTCCAACTTCACCATCTCGCCGCCGCCAATGGACGGGCGGGCAGTGTGTCTACTACGTGATCGAGTTGGCGATGCGTGTGGTATGTCCTTGTAGCTCATGTCCAGATTACCTGTCCACGCCTCACTCTCACGGCTGGTCGGTATGTCTCTACCAATGCACATCGACCCAGTATCGAGATAACGAAATCCATGCATAGTAGGACAAACAGACATCAGAACAATCTTCGTTATATACATGATACCTAGTATACTATCATCCTGAACAATAGACCAAGAACTTGACACGCTACATCCGAACGACACAGTGTAAGTAGCATTATAGATACACAGAGTATAATCGGTCCTCCTACTTTTTTTGTGCCTTGTGCTCTTGTGCTTGTGCGATCAACCGCTCGGGATTGAAACGATGACACTATAGCTGAATTTATGACATGCTTTCTTGAATATACTGGTAGTCTGTCATTGCACCGTCGCAAATCAAGGGCATACTATACTCGTCGAAGCTGGATGAACGAGGAAGAGGTGGGAAAGCGGGAGGCGATGAGTGGGGAACCCTCTAGTAATAGTACTCTGCTCTGACCTCAAATCCGTAGTAGCATCAACGCTTCCCACAATCATCCATATAAAGTCAACACCAGCCTCATTCTAAATCTCAACCACCCACCCCCTCCCCGCCATTCTAACCTGCACAACCCTCCTAGCCGGCGGCAACGGCCACCCAAGGCCCAGTCCACCTCCCTCACCCTTCAAAAACGGCACCGTCCAAACAGCCCTCCTCTCCCTCCCTTTACCATCTCTCTCCAACACCTCAACCTTACCAACCGGCTTCCCCTCCTCAACCAACGGTGTCCCCATCGCCAACGCAAGAATCTGCGCCTCGCTCACCGGCGTCAACGGGTGCAGCCGCGTCCTGCCCACTTTTGTGGCATTGAGTGTGCTAGACGACCGAGACAGATGCGAGTAGATGAGGTATTTTGGCATCTTCTCAGCGGACGTGCTGTGTGCTAGGACTGAAGATGGATGGATGTAGACGTATTTCGCGCGGTCGTCTTCCTCATCGAGCTCGCTGGCACTGTTCTTCTTGCTGTTGCCGATGTGAGAGGGTAAAAGGGTAAGATAGGGCACATCGGCCGCTTTCTTGGGCTTCCGATTGCTGTTTGCAGGTGGTGTGGGCGATTGGTCGGCGCGAATGGCGAGTTGATCGATATAGCCTGCTGCTATGATTTGTCGGAGCAGATTGATTTGCGCTTTGCTCGGATCTGAGAGTTGTCTTGTGCTGTTGATGGTCGCGGAGCCGGGACGGTGTGTATTCACGATTGTGGCAAGTTGGCCACGTAGCTGCAGCGCTTCATTTACGGCTTTGACGCGCGAGAAGCGGTAGTAGTCGTCTTTGTTGTCGCCCTGGCTAGTGTTCTGACTTCGACCAAAGTCTGTGAGCAACGTGAGCAGTTTCAGTGCGTCGCTGCTGCGATCAAGACGTGAGATTTGGCCATGGAAATGGTTGAGGGATTTGCGCCGTTCTTCGTTTTCCCGTGCGGCTTGGTGGTCAGCTGCGCTCCATGCGGCGTCTTGGGTGACATCGCGAGGATCGTCTAGCTGCAGCTGCGTGTCGGGGATGAGCAGGTCGCGAACGGCTAGAGCGGCGACAAGGGTGATTGTGTAGTCAATCACGCCGTGAGCTTGAGCGATACACAACATGCGCGAGAGACGTGGGGATAGTGGGTATAAAGATAGCTCTTTGCCCATTGCAGTGACCTTGCCTTCTGCTGAAAGTGCACCGAGATACTCGAGCAATCTTTCGGCTTTGACGAGGCTTGCGTGATCGGGTGGTGTGGGAAATGGGAATGCTGCCACCTTTGGAATACCCATGCTCTTGAGCTGCAGCACCACTCCTTCTATTGGCGTCCTTGTTATTTCGGGCTCGCCAAATTCTGGAAAGTCTCGTTCGTACACGGCAGAGGAGTACAGTCGGTAGCAGTGACCAGGTCCAGTACGACCGGCACGACCGGCACGTTGACTAGCACTGGCCTTGCTAATCCACCCAACCTCGAAGCTCTGAACACCAGTATCGAGATCGTACTGCTTCTCCTTGGCTCGACCGCAGTCGAACACATAACGAACACCTGGTATTGTCAAACTGGTTTCTGCAACATTGGTCGCCAAAACAATCAGCCGAGAACCATCTGGAGGAGCTTGAAAGACACGCATTTGCTGTTCTGTAGGTAACTGTGAATATAGGGGTAAGACGTGGACTTTAAGCTGTTCATGCGGGTCTTCACCAATGTCAAACTCGGCATCATTGTCAGCACCGTGAATCTCATCATCGCTGTCGTCTTCGTCATCCACGTGTTGAGAGTCCCTTCGACCAAGCTCAATGTCTTCGTCCTCGACCGAAGCTTCTGCAGCTGATATTCGCACATTCAAATATGTTCTCACTGTTGAATCTGTTGCGTCGAATGAACTCTTCAGTCTCTTCATAAGCGCGTTAATCTCATTTTGGCCAGTAAGAAAGACGAGCATGCCTCCCGGAGGTAACTTCCTGTGGCCTCTGCTGACCTTGCTGAAGGACTCTTCTACATAATCCCTTTCTGTTCGACGTGTAAAGTGTGTTGTGACAGGGTATTGACGACCTTCTGCCTGGACTATCGGTGGTGGCGATGTACGGAAAAGGTT
>Ga0160429_1000236_pt1 | contig 65256 bp, 71 predicted proteins | sample SolpanmetagenomR_FD_108199 | JGI IMG/M metagenome (GOLD analysis project Ga0160429, IMG submission 108199) | Solar panel surface microbial communities from Lawrence Berkeley National Laboratory, California, USA - R | ecosystem: Engineered > Built environment > Solar panel > Unclassified ... | reverse complement strand
TGGGCTTACGTTGAGTAACTTGTCTTTATTCGGGTTGTGTCGACGCCTTCGCCTCGTTCGATCAGAAGGACTGTGAGGCCTTTCGCGGTCTTGCATCCTACTACGAAATAATCACAAAACATGCCTGTGGGGACGTGATAGATTAGCTGAAAGTCCGTTATGTGATAAAGAAGACCCAGGAAGATGATTACCATTCGTTATCCATTCTATAGAGAAAGTGGTGTTAGTGACTCTGTTCGTGATTTGGCATTGCTTGGGATTGGAACTCACTTTTTGTACCATTGACAATCCACCCATCTTCGGTCGGCGTCGCGGTGGTCTGGATACCTGCTACATCACTTCCAGCGAACGCCTGTGACCAGTGTTAATTACGCTTTCGAAGTACAAGCTACTTGGTGACAAGGCAGACTTACCTCTGAAATTGCAAGACAGATCTTCTTCTCGCCCGAAAGAACTTCCCTTGTCACCTTCTCCTTCAACTCCACATTCCCAAGCCACTCCCTCACCGCCGTCAAGCTAATAAACATGCCCGCCATATTCCCATCCTGAAACCCCCTCGCATTCGCGCGAACTATTTCCTGCCCTACCACCAAATCATGGAAGGCATCGAACTCCTCACCTTTGACAACTCCGCCCAACAATTCCTTCCCATGCAAATGCTTGCCCGGTCCCAATCGCATAGCTAACAACCCATTCCCGGCCATCTTGTCAATCAACTCCTGACTGATATACGTCCCGTCCGCCTCCTTCTCCTGCGCCTCAGGCCTAATGTCCTCCTCCACAAACTCTCTCAACTTCTTCCTCAACGCACGATGCGATTCCTTATAATACGGGCTTTTGTACTGCGGTCGTAACCATAGCGGTTCTGCATAAGGCACTGGACTGAGATCACCAGCATGCGGCTCTATTATCTGCGGTGTTTCGCCTTCGACAAGTCCAATGCAAAGTGATGGTCGGTACTTTACTATCACCTCGTGTCTGTGTAGATTGTAGTAGGAGGTTGTGGCATCTGTGCCGGCGATCTGGGCTAGGACGACACTGCCGCCGGGATGAGCGTCTAGGAAATCACTTAGATCGTATACGTGTGAGTCGATGATGCAGTAGAGGTCGTCGGGGGTGTTGTGGGAGGATACCGAGGCGCGGGGGATGCGAGGGAGTGTAGTGGCGTCGAAGGGGGCTGCAGAGGGCATGATGGGCGTGCTGCTGGAGTGGAGAGTAGGTTAGAGACAGAGAGGAGATTGAGTCTCGCGAGCCGAGTGGGATGGTAGAATGATGCAAAAGATTCACAGGTCGATTGACCAGTTAGATGAGTGAGAATTGGAAGAAGTGTAGCTGTGTTTAGTGTTTATATGGAAAACAGACCAAGTCGAATATCGCCTCGGCATGATTTAAGCTTGAAGCATGAGAGCGCTTGGCGATCAAAACGACTATACGGATCTGGGGTACATTCAACGGCACCTCACGTGACATAGCCCTCTTTACACCACATAGCGCCTTATTGTGTGACTTTCATGCATACAACTCATCAAAGAGATATAATACTTACTGCATTGCTGACCTACCAGTACAATGCCTATCAAGTTCTTTGGTGCCAATCTTACACGTCCTCGAAAGCCAGCGGAGCCTTTCAAAGCTACACCTCTCCAGCTCCCACCAGAAATTGTCGGTCAAATCGTCGCATACGTCCTCCAATCCGAAGACGACTGGATCACTCTATACAGAACAGCGCCTCGATGGCGTCAACCAAAGTTCGAAGCAGAGATTGAGGGGTACATTCTCAGACAAAGACGTCTTGAAAGTGTACGCCTGGCGTCTGTATCTAGGACTTTCCTTGCTGAGGTGCTGTTTAATCTTAAACAGAGTATGCGTGTGCAGAATATAGTGATCGCTGGTATGCGAGACATGGAACGACAAGACCATTGCGTCGTACAGTTCCTTATGGTAGAGCGCGAGATGCTATGTGATGTCTCGCAACGACTGACTGGTGTCCAAGATGGTGAAATGTTGGAGTCCAGACGTCAACGTACTTGGAGAAGCAAGCTCTCTGACGCTGCAAAGCGAATGGCAGGAACTGCAGAGCATGACGCAAGCTCCATGTTAAGACACAGACCGTGGGATAGAAGCGACACGAATACTTGTTTATGCAGGGTTTCTCTGGCCAATAACACAGAAACTCTTGCCATCACAGAGAAGGAATGAAGTGGATAAATACTAATTAATCGGGAAGAAAATACCACAAAACACCAAAGATCCATCGACGACGATTCTGCGATCCAGCCCATAACAAATCCACTCAGCCTTCATAGAAAGGCATCAATAAACCCCTGCCCATCGCCATATCCTGGAAATTCCACGTTTGGGAGTTTTTAGGCTCTATGGCCCACGCAATCGTCCATCTCGGTCGTAAGGCTCGCTGCTGCTGTGGTGTAGCAGCCTAGTACGAATGTTGTGTTGACCAGCATTCTAGTCTCGGCCCCAGGTTCGATGAAGCGCGGCCTTGCAGTCGTCGCAAACAACCGGGCGAGGAAAGATTGTGGGAACGTTCTGAAGGAGGACATCTGGACAATGAGTTTGAGCAAATTCAATATGAAGGACTGGCAATCACTGTACTGTACAACTATGCGACACGAGATGTGAGAGAAGTAATTTATCGTCCTTCGGTCTCATTATAATGACGGATGGTGATGCTTCGAAAAGCAAGAAATGGCGCAGGATTTCTGGGAGAAGGTGCGTATTGGGGATGTGGAATTGTGGACCGATGCTGCTTCACACCCATCCAGCATGCAGGAGGAAATCAGTATATATAGCGCCCAAGGACTTGAGGAGAAGTCTGTACAGCTGTTATTGCCAGCTCATCCATCAGCATTTGTGTAATGCAACCCCACCGTACGGCATTGGAATTTAAACCACGTTCTCGTACCAGTAGCACGGACCAACCAATAGCGTGACAGTCTGTCCTCGGTGTCTCTCACTCCTCATTGGCGGCGAGACGGGTTTCGAGCGAAGCATTATCTTGATGCTTTGGTCGAAGTTGTGCATTTGTCACCACTCATGCCCGTCTAGTGCGATCTGTCTTCACACTCCTCCACATTTTGAGCACAACATTGGTCGTTTTGACCGTGTGAGGATTGCTGTGCCGAGCTCGCTTGTGCTGGTGCCCTTGCCTCCAGCCTTCATCCCGTTCGTGATTACATGAGAGAAATCCTCCGAAGACTTGTCACCCCTAAAAAACTTCCTCTGATTGCTTGAAATGTTCGGTTACAGCCTTTGTTACCGCCATTCGCAAGGTCGGCCGTCGACCTGCCGTGATACTGGCATGCCCGAATGCGAATAAGGGCAAATGCGAACGAAGGGCGAGATTGAAGCCTCAATAGTGGACTGATCACAACCGCTAGTCAGCTGTCGCGACAACTCAACCCACATCTCACGTTCGTCTTCGATCAAAGACGTAACCACATAACCAAGTTAATACGTCCGTGGATGCCTCTTCCGAAACGCTTCACTGCGTTCTCGATTCTCCGCGATTCGCTTGTCAAGTGTGCGGATCATCTTTCCACAGTTGCGTACGACCTGATCGCGGAAACCGGACGAGACAAGAGCTAGTCTCATAAGATAGGGAAGGATGTGATCCTCGAAATCGTCCTCTGATACGGCTGGAGGTCTGTGTACGGCCTCGTAGGCCTGCCGGAATAATTCGTCGGTTATCAGGTTCGAGACGTCTTGCGGCACGACGAGTGAAGTTGGAAGCCATCTTCTCGATGTAAATACTGTAATGTGTACTGCAGTAAGAAGACGAGAACAAATACAGCTCGAGGGCTTTACTGTTTTCGTCGTCACCTTCCTCAGGGTGTGCTTAACAAAAGGGAGGTGGAGCGTGTTGGACTGGTTTTTGTAGTGAGAATGGTCAACCCCTTCTGTTAAGCAGCCCATAGGGCTGATTACAAATCCTCCCTCTTCGTGAAAAAGACATCCAGATCTGTTTCAACCTCATCTTGTCGACGCAAACATATTATGCTCGCTCGTTCACTGTGGCGCTTAAAAAATCCATCGTCACCCTCTCCGGTCGGGCAGCTTGCCAGAACAACTAGACTGCTTACAACACCAGCGACCTCAAACGCCGACGAAGCAGAACTAAAAGCGGCAAGACAATGGCTGGCGGACTTCACCCCAGAGTCAATACCGAAAGGAATATGTGAAGTATCGTTCAGTCGATCGAGTGGACCGGGTGGTCAAAATGTAAACAAGTGAGTTCAAGTCCATTTCGCAGTATCTAGTCTAGAGCCTAGGATAATGCGTGATATATGTATTATGTCTGGTCTCCTTGTTATCCTTCCATATCGTTGGTTCTGTTGATTTCCCAGCGCAAGCTGAAACCAACGCGCTCCATCTAGAGTCAACTCAAAAGCCACTCTTCGTGTCCCCCTCCCATCACTCCTGCATAGGATACCATCTCTTCTTCATCCAGCCATCCGAGCTTCACGTTATGCAACTTCTTCCGACAGTCTTACCATCCAGTCTGACGACAGTCGAAAGCAGAGTGACAACACTCACAGCTGCTTCGTCAAACTGCATGACATGATTATCGAGGCAGGACGTGACAGTGTGCCTGGAGAGACGAGTGCGGCCCAGAAAGCCAGGGTTAAAAGCTTGTGAGTATACTTTCAGAAGTGCTGGGGCACATAAAGTGCTCGAAACACGATACTGATACATTGCTCAGGCAGAACTCGGCCAATGAAAGTAGGCTGAGGATGAAGAAGGAGTCGAGTAAGAAGAAAGTTGCAAGGCGGGGCGGCAAGAGCGGAGGTGATTACTAAGACCAGTTTCTATGACCTGACCAAGCCAAGCTGTTTCTGGTAACGAGGATTTGCATGATCTCAACTGCTAGCAGACTGGTCATTATCTTCCTTCTTCAACTGTTTTAGTGTGACTGAGATGACCTTCTTGAGCTCCGGAGCCAAGGTTTCCTGAGTAGATATGGGCAGTAGCCAGCCAGATAACTTCCGCGCCAGGGTTGGCCTATCAGAAGTTTTCTCTAAGGATGAGCGAATCGCCTTCAACACTTTGCCAAGCGCAATAGGGAATGCCGGATCATCGACGGCCAGTCCTATCAAAGGCATCCTACACGAGCAGGACAGAGTCGAGGGTGAAGAAGGAGCTGCTTCGGTCATCTTGCCAACCACGTGCTGCAGTATCCGGTCGAGGAAGGAAAGTTGTGAGAATATGGCGAAGGTGTTGAAGAACTGTTCGGCAAGGTCGGGCGGTGATGCGAATTGTTTCATAGCGGCGTCAAAGATTGCCAGGGGGATTGCACCGGTCATTGCGGGTGTTAGAGCAGGATCGGTTCCGCCCACATTTGTGATCTTGCTCTCTCCATCCTCATCCTCATCCCCACCAGCCAGATCTTCTCCTGTGAAAGTTGGTAGTGCAATCATATCAGCGTCTCTGTCCTCCTCTTGTTCTCCGTCTGCACCAGCGTCCACGGCCTCCACACTGTCATTCTTCCCAGGCTCAATGCCCAATATCCTCCTTCTTGCATTTATCTTAGCCACATAGACCATCTCCAGCCTTGCATATTCCAAATACATTGCCCTGCTCTTTGAGCAAAACCTTAGACCCCGCTGCATGTAATTTCTAGCCGCTGGCACATCAGCTTGCACATCAACAGCATAACGTGCTGCATATATCCAAACTTCAGCCTTCGTAGGATGCATCCTCAACACTTCCGCCAACAGTTTATTGAGCTTCTTGTTCGCCTTCTGACTGCGTGCGTATTCCAGGTACTGCATCCATAGCCCAAGGTCGCCATGAAACTTGCGAGTCGAGCGATCCAAGATGCTGAAAATGTGCTTTTGTCCGGTATATGCGGTGGTTTTAACGCCCTTGCGCTTGACACGCTTGCGGCGTAGAGAATCTAGGTTCATTTCGTATTCGGCATATCGTGCATAGTCGGAGGGTGTAGAGCCACGAGCATTTAGAATGTGTTCAAAGTCGCTACGTTTGGAGGCAATGGCTGATATTTCTTCCTTTGAGAAGATCTCGCGGCGTTCCCATTCACGGAGCTCGGGGACTTGCTGCTCGAGGTAGAAGCGTGCTTTGTCACTAGCAGCGGCCATGCTCGATGATGATTGCGAAGGGAGAGGGCGTGGTCAACTACCTAACCAAGGCTTTGAGATCTAACATCTTTGTCGAGATATTTTGTTTGGAAAAGTTGGCGGACTTCACGCCGGGCCCTGGCAAATGATCATCCCTTAACCGCGACGCTGTCGACAAAACATTGTTGAAACATCCTCGGCCTTCCTTCTTCAGCGTATACTCGTGGTCTGGCAACCATGTCTACCAAACACAAAGGAGGAGAGGTCATCTCCGTGCGCCTTTCGTTCCGAACTCATGTCTGAACTATACTGAATGATGACAGTTCTCCGCCGTCTGGATATCTTGGGCTCATACTGTAGTTGCTTATGGTATGTTTCCTATTACCTTTCTTTGCATGGACTGTGCTGATTTTGTGCAGCGGCCTTTCTCGGTGCTTTGATTGTTGGGATGTATGCTGTTCTGTTCTGATTGAACTTCAATATCGTTCATCGTTGCTAATACTGGACAAGCGGCCTCCATTACCAAAAGATTGTGCAGAATGAGCACTATGTAAGGCAGACAATATGCAAGTAAGATCAAGGATGACACTGAGACGGCGCGCTAGGGCTACCCACAAGAATGGTTTCCATCAGTTTCCGCAACAATTGGTGACCGTTACCCAGAAAGATCAGTCTTCATGGTCTTCATTGCTATAACTTCTGGTGCGACTATACAATACTCGACACCGTAGCAGAGATACTGACATGCCGCAGGACCTCGATTTGCCCTCGTATACCTTTGGTACATCCTTACGAAGCGACCCAACTCGAGTTTGCCCAAATTTGTCATGGGTGTTGGCATCTTCAGAACACTCACATGTGGTGGCTGGACGTATGTGACATCGACCGACGACCATGATTGGCATGACATCTTCATGATTTCATATCTAGTGGCAACGCTACCATGGACTGTTGGCTGCTTGATGCTTAGTCCGGAAAACCCTGCAGCCATCAAATACAGAAAGATCTTTGGAGGAGCCTTCTTTGCTATGCTGGTCCCTCTGGTATACTTCTTTATACAGCACAAAATCCATCGCGTCGCAGGAGGTCAGCATTTCCGAGTAAGAGGAGAAATACAAGGTTACTGACATCACACAGCCTACACCATCTATGCCTTTTTCGAATGGTCTTTAGTTCTACTGGATGTCGCATTTGACGCGGTCACTATACTCGACTTTCAGACTTTTGAGATTGTTGTCAGAGATGTCAAAGGCCTCAGCAGAGGGTATGTGCATTACCTTCCGAAGTAGAGTGCGTTATATGCTTCTTTGCATATGTAACGTTGTAGCTAATTCTTCGTCCTTCAAGTACTACAAACAGGGTTGTTGATACGGAGTTGAACGATCGGTAAGCTTGCAGGCCCTTGTTGCCGACATTACTGATCGATGACAGCAAGGGCAAAGACGTTGAGCATGTCTTTGGGAAGGGCTTCCAGTGGTCTGAAGCCATTGATGCACTTGCAGACGTCTACAACGGGGTATGCTTGGACGAATTTTATATGAAGGAGTTAAAACTAACGTATGTATGCAGTTCGTATTTTGGTCGATCTTGACTTCCTTGGGATTGCTGGTGTGGTGTAAGTTGCAGCCCATCCTTTATGAAGAATTAACGTCTAACAAGATAATAGACTTTCCTTTGTGGTACATGGGCATCTCTGGCTACGAAGCTTTTGTCATGGTTACAGTCTCACCTGCTCTACTTGCCATCTCGCCTCTTCGTCGACTGGTCATCCGCAATCTGCGGGTTGTTCACTTCCTTGGTATCACCGGCGCAGCCGCGTGGCTGATTGACACTCCTTCTCTTCGCCTGACTGCCGTTGGTTTTTCTGTTTCGATGTCCTGCCTCGCCTGGGCTGCGACCTTCTATGCCGAGCGATCACAACCACAGCGGCTTGAGTCACGTATCAGCGCTTTTGGTATTGGCCTGATTGCCTCAAGCGTGGCCAAGTATGCTTTTTGGACCAACAATCCGATATGGCCCACGATGCACGCTGAGAACGGTGGCTGGAATAAGCTTGGACTCATTCTTGCCGCAGCAGCTGTATGGAGGTCGACTGGAAGAGGTGTTGCTGGTATTGACAGTATAAGCCCATCAGCTTCATCTTCAAAGCGAGGTTCCTCCTTACCTGCTGCTTTCGGTCTAGCAGGTCTGTTATTTGGCATGCACTCACTACTGTCCGACTCTAGCACTATGATTCTTTGGGTCTGGGAGGGCTTTCCCGTTCGCGGCCCACTCTCTGTGCCACATGGAAGTCTTACGATCCTCGCAATGGGTGCTGGTCTATGCTTTGGCCTCTTCTATCCTAGAATCGCCGGCAGTTGGACCGCTTTCGGCGCTGGATCTATCGCAGCCGCGATCTTAACAACAACATCTCACTGGGTTGGATTCTACGGCGCGTTGGGCCTCGCTTTCTATCTTATGGCTGTATCTCCACTACTGATCTCTTCTGCGGCTCAGCACAATCCTGCCAAAACGTTTGGTCTTGGCTTCCTTGTCTACAACCTCATGGTGCTTTTCCACGTATGGGTTGTGGCTTATGCCTTCGTACCAGGAGGTCCACTGGTTCGTGAGCATACCGATTGGATCATGCTCTGCCTAATGCTCCTCATTGGCAACGGCATCTTCTCGAATATCTCTGCCACGACGTCCTCTCCAACTCGTTCCAAACCTGCCAATCCCGCAGCTCGTCGTACACGTTCTTACTACATGTATATCATTGGCACGCTACAACTTCTCTCAGCTTCTGTCTCCTATCTACGCTTCCCATCATACGATTACGCCCCTTATCATCCAACAAGCAACGTCATTACAGCAGGTATCTGGACAATCCACTTTGCCCTCGACAATCCCATGTGGGACTCGACCCGCCGTATGCGTGACCTGATCCGCGACGCCGAGCTCGACCTCGTCGGCCTCCTCGAAAGCGATACTCAACGCATCATAATGGGCAATCGCGATGCCACGCAATACCTCGCCGAAGATCTGGGCATGTACGTCGATTACGGCCCAGGTCCCAACAAGCACACCTGGGGCTGCGCTCTACTCAGCCGTTTCCCCATCATCAACTCAACGCACCATCTCCTTCCTTCACCTGTCGGAGAACTAGCGCCTGCTATTCACGCTACCATTGATGCCTACGGCACACTCATCGACGTCTTCGTCTTCCACTCCGGCCAGGAAGAAGACCCAGAAGATCGCAGGTTGCAAAGTCTCTATCTTGCTGATCTCATGAAGAACACGCCTCGTCCCGCCATCCTCCTATCTTACCTGGTCATCACGCCCGGCGAAGGCAACTACAACCACTACGTCGGCGAGCTAAGCGGTATGAATGATATCGACCCGACGGACTGGGATAGGTGGTGCGAATACATTTTGTACAAGGGCTTGCGACGCACTGGATATGCGCGGGTGAGCAGGAGCACGATTACAGACACGGAGCTGCAGGTGGGTAAGTTTGTTGTCGGGCCTGGATTGGCTGGGAATGGATTCTTGCAGCTGGGGGGTGTGGATGTCAATAGGAGGGTGGATGAAGGGGAGGTGGATGTGGACATGAGGTTCCCGACGGTGTTTAAAAGTGAGGGAGTGAGGGGGCATCAGTATCATGTTTTTGATGAGCCGAGGTGAGTTTTTGGTGATGGGTTTGAAACTTGATGACTGATGGCTGCTGACACTACTGATTAGGTACTTTGGTTGAGGTGGAACAGTTGATGTTTGAGTCGTGCGGATAGATACTATCTGACACATTGATTTTGCCAGACAGAGTAGCAGAAAGTCGAGACTAATCGACGTTGAACTGTGACTTGAAGATGTCGATGATCTTAGTAGATGTTAGCGGTCCTTTCTTAGGTTGTCCTTCCTTAAATTCATGCTCCCCTATGACTATCTTATAATCTTGTACAAATTCTACCTTGTAAGTATTGTGAGATGTCTTTATCCTACGAATGTACTAACGACAGGGCTTTACACTCGACTTCTTATCCCCGTAGGCTTTCATCCATACTGCGGTCTCTTAGTTGGTTCTCATTATGGGGAAAGATTGATTGGAAAGGTAGTCTTCGGCAGGTGTTAGCATGCGTAGAGTAATACTAGAGGGTAAAGTTATCATACCATTGTAGTGAGAAAAAGGATTCTAATCGTAGTGATTCAGATGGTAGAGAAGAGGATAGAGCGTGTAGTCGATCTAGATAAGATGCTCAAGATCCTTTAACACTTGAAAATGAGGAAACCTGATGATCTTTAATTGTGTGATGAAGGTGAGGTAAAGTGTGCGCAAGACACGAACAATTCAGTGTATTCGCCGCGCAATACTGCTGGTTTCAACAACAATAAATCGCAACCTAGACAAGAAGAATACTTCGATATGCAGCCTAGAGCAAAACCCGAGCCAGCTCAAGGTCATTCCAATCCCCACCTTTGTAAGACACGTTACTAAGTACACACAATAGAATGTGGCCCCATCCAGGGAAGCTTTCATAACTCGAGCATGCTGCTGCCAATATCTGCTTCGTGCATGCCAAATAAGTCCCGTGGTGCGCCATCTCTCTGCCTGACAAATGCACGTATTCCAACGATTGTAACATAGCCACCCACCCCCCTCCTACCTATACACAAGCAAGGTAATGCCACCGCTGCTCTACATGACATACAACAAATTCGTATCTACAATCATCATTAGCACGCACTCACCAAAAGCGCACACGACAAAGGAGAAAAAAAAACTTACTAATCGGATGACTCGCACTCAACTGCGGCTTCTGATCATAATTCCCGTCCAGCAACTCCTGCCTAATACTATTCAACAACTGCACATAACTCTGCTGCGGATTCTTCTGCAAACTCTTGATAAACGCATACGACATCGCCCCCGTCGCCGTCCCGCCAATCGACGCATCCGCAGACGTCTGCGTATCCTTGCTTCCACTCCACATAATCACGTCCGCTGGAGATGTCTTTGTGCGCAGGTTCCGCTCGTATGTGTCTCCGCCTTTCGTCGCCTTTTTGAATAGGCCCATGGCGGTGCTGGCCATGCTACCGAGGTCGCCGCGCATGTAGGACGTTGCCATGCCGATGAGGCCTTTGCCGGCTTCTTTGGCTAGGTTGGGCTCTTTGAGGATGCCCTGAGTACTGTAGATGTAGGGCAGGTCGAGGGCTGAGCCGGAGTGGCAGGAATCGAAGATACAGGTGAGGCGCACGCCGGGGAGCAGAGGACCGACCATTATTTGGTGCATTTGGTCGTCGACGATGTGGCCGGCAGTGCGGAAGTCGACGGGGTAGATGACTTCGTCGTTACCGTCTTCTTCGTCGCCGTTGAGATCTTGGGTCTGGCCGCCATGGCCGGAGTAGTGGAAGAAGAGGGAGTCGTTGGGTTGTGCGCCTGAGACTAGCCATTGCATTGCGCGGAAGATGTTTGCTTTTGTTGGGAGACTCATTGGGTTTTGCTGATCGTCGGTCAAGATGACCATGTCTTCACGCTTGTAGCCGAAATGATTGTTGAGGTAAGTTGATACGTTTTTGACGTCGTTGATACAGCCACGAAGTTGTCCTTTTTGGCCAATGTAGTTGATGCCTATTAGTAAAGCCTTGCGACGGCCTGTACAATTGGAGTATTGGAAAGAGTATCCAGATGGCGCACCGTGTCCGAATTGCTGCATTTGCTGAGGTGGAGGTGGAGGCGCTCCTTGCTGCTGGTGAGAGTAGGCGTAGTTACCTGCTGGTGGCTGTTGCGGTGGTGGTTGCTACTGGTGTCAGATGGCGCCTTCTTCGACCAGGGCTCATCCTCCAGACATACCTGATATTGCCCGCCATATCCTGGCTGCGGTGGAGCGCCGTACTGTCCCGGTGGTCTGACATTCCTCAGTCAGTCTCTTGCAGCCTGCTTCGTCCGACGCCCGATATGCTTACGGTCCATATCCTTGTGGTGGATAGCCTTGCTGTTGGTATCCTTGAGGTGGATATCCTTGTGGTGGTCCTCCAAACGCTCGATCTTGACTATAACCGTATCCACCGCCATTATTATAGCCTCCTCCACTCCCCCAGCCATCACCAAAATTCGACATTCCTATGCCAGAGAGTTTAGGATTGGGATGTTTCGCAAGATTTGTTCTTGATGCAGCTTAAGCAGGTATCTTGACGGAGACAAAGATTCGTTCGAAGAGGATGGGAATATTCGAGGGTATCACTTAGCGCCAGAGGTGTGTAGGTTGTCGTTGGTCTTTTTATTATGCTTGCGCAACACGGCCAAGCAGCCAAGCTGATGATGAATCAGGGTTCGGCTCGGTGGAGTCTTTTCCGAGCTGTATATTTGCAAAGGTTTTTCGTACACGAGATGAGTGTGCAATTTGTGTCAGGATGAAGGAGATGATGTAGGTGTTCGATTGTCAGAAGAAGGAGATGTAGTCATATAGGTAGAGGTGGGAGTAGCATGAAAAGATCTAGATCGTGCCGTCAACCGCACGTGTGCAAGATCCAAGCTTAGCCTTAGAAGGAGGAGGGCCGAGGGGTACGGGTTGGTTGAAGTGCCAAAGCCGCCGTAAGGTCCGTAAGGCGGCTCGATGTGATCTACGCAGACTCGATGTCAGTGCTGGATGAAAACAGAATATAGAGAGCATAGATAAACTAGATGACAAGTGCAATCCACGTGCGCGTAATAGGAGAAGGAGAGCTTGTCGGCAATAAGTGAGTATGAATACAATGGCCGTGCGGTCCCTTGGCATCATGCAACTTGTGGTCGACTTCCGTTGTCACGGGTATATTTTGATGAGAATGCGAGACATCCCCTCGTAATTTGCCTCTTGACTACAGAACTCCCCAGTCTTGAGTGTCCTTATTAACCTAACCAGCAGCTCTACCATGCCAATTCTATCCTTAGGCTCATCATGGCTTGGGGATATGTAGAGTCTTGCTGACCATCAAACATCCGTGACCAACGAACAAGAGAGTGGCCAAATGAAACTCCCAAAAGCTTCCCACACCCACACTTCCGAGAGGCATCTGATCGTGCAACCATCCTTGGCTGGCCCAGAACGCCATAAGAGCTGATATCGACAATGATGTAGGGATAGGTGTACCCTCAAAGTACTTTGACTTTCCAGTAGCATCCTTTGGAAGAGTTGCAACGGTGACGTTGAATCGAGCGAGGCGCATGAGGCCGCAAACAACGAAGAGGGTGAGGAGGATGTGGTCAACAGGTGTACGAAGGCCCATAGCAAAGGCACAAGACGCAGGTGCAGCGCCGAAGGAGATCTAGTGAAGGCCGAATCAGTGTCTAGTCATGGCATAATGCGTTCTTTTAGACATACCAGATCAGCCAAAGAGTCTAGTTCTTGACCCATCAACGAGCTCTTTCCCTGCCATCTTGCCACTTTCCCGTCCATAAAATCGAAGGCGAGACCTAATGGCATGAGTGCCAGTGCTGCCCAGAGGTTGGAGAGGTTTGTGGGCGATCCAAGACAGTAGCGCATAGAGGAGAATATGGACATGATGCCACAGAAGCCTGGAAGATGAATATCAGCATTTACCACAACATGCCAGGGTTTCCATGTAGCACTCACAGTTCATAGCCGTAACATAGTCGGCAGCATGTAGCGCTCTAATATAGCGATATCAGTAGCTGTCTTGCCTTCGTCTGGAGTCGTGAAATTTACCTGATCAACGAGAAATGGCCGTCTGACGTCAACAATCTGACTTGTTTTTCTGATGCGCCTCCTTCCTTCTTGCCAATCTCTTGGATGCTCTTTTCCGTAGAGCTACCATTCACTGCACGACGCGACATTGTCAGAATGAAGCTCAAGGCGTATGGGGAGAGAGTATGAGATTCGTCTGATGCGCGATGCTTTTATTGAGACTGAGCTTAGGAGTCGAAGAGTTTTACACAGCTTCAAAAGATGCCCAGACAAGAAGAATGAACAAGTATACTATTGTCACGGTGTGCAAGTAAACAAGAACCTGTTTTGAAGCTGGAACTTTGAGAAACACGACGACGTCACCAGCCCAGGGTCCAGCCTAGAACTACAGCAAGAACAACAACAGAGAAGCAAGAGAAACATACTGGTTAACAAATCCAAAGATGTACGACTGTGTGAAGAATTGTGTTAGGTGATTGTATTGCCGACAGAACACCGACCTGCGTATGCAACCTGAAATCAGCGAATCCTGATACTCAAAGACACTGCCGATTGCGAGCTGTAAGCTTGGTAAACCTTGCAGCAATCAAGAGAACGAGCTCTTTCGACTTAATGACGACCTCGTATGATTGGATCTTTGTCTTTCTGGATTGATGCCTTTTCTATGTGTCGCAACGAGAGCTGGGAGAAGGCATGGTAGTGAGATCCGAGAATTATGCCATATAGGCCGAGGGCTTCAGCGCAGCCAACAGTCCCAGAATACAGACGGAGAGCATTGATCAGCCAGCACACTTCACAAGAATCTTCGCCTACATTTTCTTCACCGCTTCAACAAGCAGCATTAGACTGCGACGCAATACAAAGACGTGCTGACTTGCCTTTGTTTGCTATGAGCTAGTCATGTGAGCATGATATGTTTGCTCCCGCATGTACAATCGAAAAACACACAACACTGATGTTTGCACACACTGTGATTCTGCTACAAAAGATGGCACATATCCTTATTCGTTGTTCATTGCTAGTCCTCGTATGTGTTCTATACGTATCTTAATCTGCTTCCGGATATCAGCGCAGAACAGCTAGAAATGAGTTCTCCAGCCCTTCCCTCACCACCACCACCACAAGAACTATACATCTGACGTACACAACAACCACCATTTCCAAGCTACATCATGCCAGTAGTACCGCCTGAAACTGAATGCAGCATATGGAAATCAGTCCACTATTACATACCTACCAACGACCTTGCGATTTTTATCACCGAGATGGCTGGCCTTCCCTTCACCTACAAAGCCTTCAAGAAGATGATCTACGCAGATCTGCTAGAACCAAAAGTCAACAAGAAGGACTACATTCCCCGTTTCCGACCCGCACTGCGCAAGTTTGCCGACGACATCATCATTCACAAACCACGTATGCAAGCTCGTTTGGAAGCCGAAACATTGAGTTTCATGAACCTATGCCGAGAAAAGTCTATACTCGAAGCACATCCATTACCTCAGGCCCACGGCCTAGGCTTCAAGCTGAGAGACATCACCACCGCGCTCGAAAGAACGAGCAGAAGCATGAACCAATGTGGTGATTACATCAGTCTCTGCGATCGAATTTCAGATGAACTCGCACTCGATTCCATGCTCGATGAGGACTTTGCTGATAACAGGCTTCAAGAAAGCGATTCTGAAGATGAGGATGAGGAAGATGACGTTGACGTTGACGACGACGACGATGATGACTCTCTGGGAGACTCAGAGGATCTCGACGACATGGATACCCGTATTGCTGCATTCAGCAGATTGACAGAGCACGAGACGCTGAACAACGATTTCGTCGACGTGGCTGCGAGGTTTGCTATGTTGAGAAGATTAAGAGGACAATTGACGCAAAATGGTGACTTCGTCGACTGCGAGGCCAGTCTCGCTGAGTTTAGACGACTGAGAGAGGAAGTGAGACAACTTCGTGCCGGGAATCAACAGGACGACGACCAAAGCATGTCAATGTCATTGTCCGATGCTGAAACCTCCTCTAAGGAAGATGAGGTCATCCAAGACGGCACCAGCCTAGGAGACTCTGACGATTCCGAAGACGATTCCAGCGATGTGGATGAATCGTAGGATATGGACGATTTGGAAGGGACGACGACTAGTTGGTTACATGTACGAACATTAGCCGAGACGTCGTAAGTGCATCAACGATACTTCAGATAGCAGCTCGAAAATGCCAGACTTGCTCTGTCAACGACGCCGGTGGCTAGATTGTTTGTCCGTATGAAGACAGGTAGCTGGCTGGGTTTCTAAAGTGCTGAAGTCCAATGAGATCTATTCCTTCCTCTGCTGTTCTGTTCGATGAACGTGACATTTTCGGCTCTTTCCATTGGTTTCGTAAAAAGTGGACATGACATCGTCGTCCTGATAGAAGAACCACCATATACTGGTTTTGGAGGTGTTGTAGTGTAAAATTGGCCAATCTGATGATTTTCCCTTACTATCAGCGCTGCCTGCTCGAGAGTCAGCAGGCACCCTGTATGCCCTTGCCGGTGCAGCCTCCGCGGAGTGAGAATTCTCGATACGAGCCTTGGGCAGTGCCTTTTTTGGGGTACGGCGCTATCCAACAAGAGGTTGTGCGAAGGTATGAGCTTGCATCTGGCGAGAGGTACTTCACTACTTCAGCAATACGACGGCATGAGGAACTTTCAACCTATATAAAGACGGATTGCCGCCTCGAGTAGTACCGAGGATTTCTAGTCAAATCGATGAGATTGGTACCCAGATTGAAGGAACTACTGCTGCTTCAAGTCAAAGTCAAAGTCATGATGCAAGTGAGAAGAATATAGAGCGTGCCCCTGTTTAGGCAGACCGACCTTGCAAAAGAGGGTGGTGAAGCACATCCCAATGAACAGTCTGGACGTCCTACCCCGGGAACTAACAACGACCACCCGGAGACAGCGTGTACCACGAGCGTGCGAAAGCTGTAGAAAGAGAAAAATCAAGTGTGACGGTCTGGTAATGTGCCAGAACTGTTGCCAGATATGTTCAGCCAGTCCGGCAAAATGCGAATATCTCGACACGGCAAGACACGCCGAACTCGAGCATCTTCAATCAGCGCCTCATCCAGGGCGTGGGGAAAACCTGATCACGAAGGGCCACCGCGCAAAACCATCCAAGTCCAATCCGCTAGGCAATCGTAAAGGCAGATCTATCTACGCAAAGGGTAAGAAGTTGCCGCCAACACGTCTGTCGACCGCTGAACACCTGCGTGTCAACAACCAGGATAAGAGCCCGAGGCACTGCTTGGGATGCCGGTGGTTAAAGAGGAAATCTCCCCAAACTGCGAAGATTTGTCTGGCCTGCGGTGAAAACTATCCACTCTGTACGGCATGTTGGGGTCCTTTTCACAGCAAGAGCGACGGTGAGACATCGCCGCTGCTTCGACGTCTATTTCGAGAAGAGTCTGGTAATACCCAGAAAGAGTTTACGGAGCAGAAGAAGAGGAATAGACGGAAAAGAATTGGGCAGAGTGACATTGAGAATGAAGATGGCTCCAGCATAACCCCCAGCGACGATGATTACGTTGAACTTGAGAACGATGATGGTTCTAGTATAACCCGTATCGACGATAATGACGAGGAATTATGAGAAAAGATACGCCAAACACTTTCCCTACACTAGGAATCTTTCAAAGACTATTCGTATACGACACTTGATTGATATTGTTATGATACTGGATCATATAGTAGGAGATGAAAGCATGAGGATCATGAGGTTGTATTTCAGCCCAATGTGCCTATGTCTCGCAAACTGCAAGAGATTACGGAAGCAGAAGAGGTAATCCAGCAGGCATTGACGGAGGAGCCCAACAGTGGAAGAATATAACTTCATCTACATAAATTTTTTAGCAGGCGGCTATTTGAGCCAGTGTCTAGAACACTTCGCAGAGTTCAATCGACACAACCACCGTCCATCAGTTTAATGTTGCAAAGTCGGACACGCATCAACGACACTCGCGATAGTAGCTTAAAGATGCCAATCTTGATTTCTGTCAAAGACGACGGTAGCTGCCGTGTAGATTGCTCGGGCGTATAAAGAGAGGCAGCTGTCAGACAGGGATGAGCCGAGCTGCTGAAATCCAAGTAGATCTATAGAGGAGGTTGAAAGACGAAAGGGCCTACTGCATGTTTTGGTCGTAGAGGTGCGACGATTCAAAGGGTCAAATTTAGAGAATTCGGAAGGAACGCAAAATATAAACAACCTATTTCATATATGTGCTGTTAATCATCATCGTCAATCAAATAAAATTCGTGGTCATTAAATCGTCCCAAAACTCAAGCAAGCATCACCACCACCACACTCACTCACCCACTAAACACCTTACCCTCACTCTGCTCCCTCCTTCACACCAATTCACCCTCACCATGCAATCAAAAACAACTCAACCCGCCAAAAAGCCTCGCCAAAAACCCCACCTTCTCCTCCCCTCTCTTCTTCTTCCTATTCCTCCCATCACTGCCGCTGCCACTGCCATTAGAATATCCCGAATACCCACTCGACATCGTCAGCGGCGACCCCGTACTCCGCCCCCTACTGCCCGTCGTGGTCGTGTTTGTCGTCCCAACAGACCTCTGTCGTGCATGCTGCTTCCTTCTCTTCGAAGCACCCCAGAGACCTCTAGCTCTGTCATCATCACTATCATCATCATACCAGCGGCTTTTCTCACTGAAGCGTGGAGAATTACCTTCGTCTGTATGCCGAGATTTGTTGCGTCTGCGGCGGGAGACGTTGCGCCTTTTGCTGCTATTGGTCGTGGCATACGTGTTTCGATGTTGTGGCAAGGCGCCACCGCCAGCAAGGGTGCGCTTTTCGCTGATTTCAGAGGCGTTGATGGGCGTGAGTGCGCGGGTTGGGTTTTGGACGTACGGGACTGGGTCGTGGGAGAGATAGGCTAGGGAGGAGGCGTTCAGTGGAAGGACTGTGGAAGAGGCTATGTGGTTGGATGGCTTTGTTGTTGTTCGGGTAGATGAAGATCGGTATAAGGATGTAGAGGAGGCGGAGGGATGCTGGGTTGGTTTGTTGCCGGTGGTGCCGTGGAGACGACGGGCTTCTGCTACGCGGCGGACGATTGCTGAGGATAGCGTTAGTTGGTGATGCCACAACTGCTGCATGGCTTTTTCACACGTACTTGCAAAAATCTCCTCTACATTCACTACATCCCGCGCACTTGTCTCGAGGAAACCGCATCTCCTCTCTTTCGCCCATCGAGCAGCATCCTGCTTAGCAACTTCGCGCAAATCTGTCAGGTCACATTTGTTTCCTGCAATCATCTTCACTGGCGGTACAGGACTTTTGCCACCAATATTCGTTCTGTACTTTCGCTCCTCTGCTTCCATGGAGATCATGGTGGTGAAATGGGACAAGCTGTCTAGTGTAGGACGAGAGGTGATGTCGTAGACGAGTAAGAATGCATCTGCTTGCAATGTTGAGCGGGAGAAGAGGGTGCGATATTCTTCTTGTCCGGCTGTGTCGCAGATGTGTAGGTACCATGTACGGCCGTCGATTTTGCGAGTGATGGAGTAGCTGTCTTCGATTGTTGGGTCGTATCTGGAAAGTTTATCAGTATTTGGAGATAGTGTTGTGTCGAGTGCTGAACTGCTCACTCCGAAGTATATTGATCCCTGACCAAACGTAAGATGAGTGAGGATTTGCCTGGTGGAAACGAATGAGCAATTGAGCCTAATGATGCTTGTGATAGCTTGCACATACCACAACCACCATCTCCACAAACAGCAATATCTATTCTGTTGTCTTCCTGCATATTGGTTTTGTGGTGAAGTACGTCAGAATTCCAAACTGAAGAGACTGGCTAGACGTATGGATAGTATTCAGTGCCAGTACAGCACCAAAAGCAGTGTCCAATCAGGCGAGGTATATATACAGATTCCCAGAATATACAAGGATATTGACCAAAAAGAATGGTGTAACACCGAACGCCAATGACCTCGCACAAGCCTTACAGCACTAAGATGCTTGGCTGAGTATTCGTCGTACAAACAGGGATGTTTTTGTGCAGTATTTCGAAGTGACCAGTTGCGGGTGAGTAGTGGCAACAGCGCGCAGACGTCCTCGAGTCTCGAGTCCACGTTCTCGCTAGAAGTATGCAGGGTAAACAAGTAAGCGAATATGATAAGGCAGTCGTCGGGAGTGTGCAGTAGCCTCCAAGTTAGTACAGAGACACAAGCTGTAGCTGCAGGTCTTCAAGATTCTTTCTGCTACGTCAATCGGCGCTTAAGAGGAGGATATTCAAGGATTGTAGATGCCAGTGGATACACAATCGGGGAGAAAAAAAAATAGTTCACACGGTGGCAGGAAGAAGATCAAGGGGAAATAAAAAGCGTCAAACGGCGAGGGTGTATAATCGCCATTATGTATGTCACACTTTTTGCTTTTTGCTTGCCCACCAAACTTCGGAACTTCATGCAGAAAGTATTGTTGGCTAGAGGAGAGTCGGCGCCAACACTACAAACTCCACACTTAGCGTGGGAAGCAGTACACAGAGACAACGAACGGGGATCGACTTCCGTCTATAGCGTGCTTGATTTTGCTATGTTGCGGCGGCACGGCCGGCGGTGTCGGCGTCTGGCGAATGTGGAAATGGTGGGGGAGGAAAAGTCAAAGATTTGACGGCAAGCGTTTCCCGAGGTTGATGTAGCAGAAAAGACGCCCACTTGCTGCGTGGCTGTAGGCGGCGACTAAGTTGTATGCATAAGACTAGGAGCTGCTGGTTTGTCGTAAGAGAGACCGACACAAAAGGTCGTGTTTAGCGAGGTGCTGTCTGTCGGCGTCAAACGCCAAAAGAACGCCAGACTATCGAAACCCGATCAAAACGTTAGTACACCTCTCAGCTAGATGTATCGAACTCAGCTCAGGCTTCAATTCCGTATTATAGCTAGACCAGAGATGGAAGCTGCTCGCCTGTATTCCAAGCCCTCGAGTCTCGTCTTTTGATTGTACTGACACGAATACCCTCGAGCTGCAGGCTACTCGGGCACTACTGTAGTCACTCAATAGTCACATTTTCCCACATCCCACAGCAGATCAACAGCACTAAGGTAGTCTGGGGTCACACTGGGCTGAATCTCATCGATCTGAACAATCCTCCACTAATCACCCTTGTCCCGGTCACTTGTCTCCGGCCGCTTAACGACTCGAGTGACACACCCTTTTTTTGTCTCGACTTCCTTTCGTGTCAGATAAATGAAACAGAAAAGGACGAAAGTCCAAAGAGAGCATCTGATATACATAGGTACACGGCACCGCTACCCCTCCACTCGTCCACGCACGGCGCACGCGAGGTATATGCTCGAGCGTGCTTTAGCTCGAGCTGCCGTCCCTCGCCATCCTGTGCCGCTTCTTAGCTCAGTGGTCGATGACATTGCTTGTTGGCTTGTTCTTTATAGATTTACCGGTAGCACAATAAACGAGGCGACCGGGTTATTCGCGGCCCTAGGCAGCTTCATTTGTAAAACTCAAATCCTTCGGCTTGGCATAGCAGAGTAAGGTGGACATTATGCTCATATCGTGTGAGAGTTGTCTTTGTACATTCCGTTGTAGTCTATGTACGAGCTATAAGCCCAGTCTGTACCATATTCCCTGCTCAGCGCACGTCGTAACCGCTCAACTATCAATCTCATTCGTTATACCTCTCATCCCCCAATCTTATAAGCGTTGCTTGGTGGTCCCCATCGCGTATTGTTCATTAAGTCGTGCATATGTATATCACTCCACCTGAAGTCAGATGCTGTAAGTGCGTCTTGCGTCTGCGCGCCGATCACTGAAGCCAGAACCGGTAACCTCTTCCTGAGGTCTTCGATTGTGTTGAACAGTAGCTGCGAAGTGCTGCGCTCATGTATGATGATCTCCACGGCCGAGTCGTATCTGTCGTCGGCCCAATTGGCAAGACCAATATCCTGTCCCCTGTTCTGTCATTAACGCTTTGACGGACCCATGTCGGAGAAGCTAGTGACTGAGCTTCTCGTCGAGTCCATGCTTGCACGCAATGATGTGCTGCTACTCCTGCGTCTGTTCCTAGCTGCATCGGGACGCATAGGACTGAGACCACCAGCTATAGCGAATAGGTTGAGCACGTCTGTCAAGCTGATAACACCACAAAGATGACCTGACATGTGCTGGCCAGGTAAACTGGCTGCTGGTACTGAGGCTCCAGCTGCGGCTGTATGTGGTGAAATGTGTGAACCAGATGCACCTAGTGCTGCGGGTGGTGCATGTGCTGTCGCTATAGGTGTTTGAGGTGCGGATTGTGTCGGTGAAGCATCATCGACCATCCACATCCGATGTGACCTGGTTGCGACAAGCTTGGCAAGAGTGTGCGCAAGTGTGCTATGAGGAGTGATGTAGAACACCGGAACAGAATCCTTTCCGTCTTCCATACCGCGCTCGGATAGGATGACAGAGATGAAATGCATGCAAGACGAACGGAGGAGTGGGAGAGATGTGGATTTAGTGAGTAGCTATGGTAAGTCAGCAGGTGGCTTTCAGACTAGCTTCAAGTTACTTACTCTGACATCGACCTGGGATATGTTGCCAACGACGTTGCTGTGGTTATCGAGGACCGGCACCGACGAAATGCTCCCGTTCGCCATCATCTCAAGTGCATCTGTGAGAGGCTTGTCACCACTGCATATCGTCAGACATACTTCATCGCTAAGTTTTCCTGTGGCTTACTTGACGGAATGAACAATTCGAGGTCCCACACCTAAATCTTTCAAGGTCTTGTGAAACAGATCATAGACTGTCTCAAAATGACGTCCATGTTCCCAGAAGAACCTCACCAGTCGCACTTGTGTGAGGACTCCCTCGACATCTTGAGTTCCCTCTTTCACCACAATAATCCTGTGAATTCCACTTCCCAGCAATTCCACCGCCTGCGTCAGATTGGCAGAAGCTGGTAGGGTGATCAGCTCTTCCTTTTGACCTAGATGTTGGATGTCCCCTAAATTGACAGTTTTTCCTTCTCTTGCCTTCTTGATGAGGTCATTGAATGATGAAACAGGTCCTTCTCCAGGTCGCGCCAGGCCTACTGCGAAAAGTAGGTATGCGTTGAGATCACCAAAATCGAATGTGCTGGCAGCAACTCGTGAATAGCTATCTTTACGAACCAATACAACATTCGGTGATCCACCTTCAATCAATCTGTGTGTAGCATCTTCGACGCTTGTGTCGTATTCCGCCCATCGCACCTGTCCCGGGTCCACTACCTCATTGAGCTTGACATCTTTCCAATCTCTTCCTTCGAATGAGTTGTTGCCCTCATGTGGCATAGGCGGGTTGTTGACTAGTTCTTGAAATGCTTGCTGTCCCATTGAGGGCTGTCTGGTCGTACGTAACCTTGGTGACGGTGGCACAAACCTGCTTCTTGATTCCGAAAAGCTTGCTCGAGCAGATGAAAGCGGAGTAGGTGAGGCGCGTGCAGCCTGATGAGAAGAATCAGGCGATAGGCTTTGCGCCACGGCTGGAGTGCGAGTGGGAGTGCTTGGATCGTTGTCCGTCATTGCAATGGAGGAAGGCGCTTTCCAGGCGCGGATGTTGTGGAAGGAAGTTGCACCTATTTAGGAACTACTCGCGCTTATGCCTTTCACGTTAGCAAGCGATCCTTTCGAGCTCAAAGCACAGCCCAAGCAGCAAGTCAGCAAGCACGGGCAGTCTAGAAGGCGCGGGAGCAGGATGTTGCTGAGAGATTTTGTAAATGGTGTTATAGATTGATGAAGGATGATGAGATAAGTAAGGTACATCTAACGTCACTCATTGAGATGTGGTCATGTGCTTTACAACGTTGCACTGTGGCGAGACGAAGCAGTATATTTGGGCTATCTATCTAAGGTGACCGACACGGACTGGAGCTCAAGCACCCCTCGTTACTGCTCTATTGTAAACACTGTCGGGTTAAGCATCAGATAATGCATGGGACGAAGACCTCGGTCAGCTGATCAGATCGGCAGGAAAATGAGATGTGGTGATGGTGATCATCTTTGACATCGCTTTCGTCGGCAGCATACAAGCAAAGAGTATGTTCGATCTTCGACCTGATTGACCTCAATCTGGAAGACCCAAAGAAAAGCGTGAGTTCGAAATGTGTCGTCTCCTTTGTACGTCCAAAACAGGCTACAAGCTGTCATACAAACAGCCATTGAAGCGATCAGGTAAGCTACAACCCTATGCTGTTTGTCATGCAAGTAGACTGGAGGTTCGTTACTCGAAGATGGTTTCTCCTAGTTCTTTGGGCGATAGGACACAAGACTTTTCGTCCCTGCCAACGATATGATCATGAAAACATGACCCTAGCGGCGACGAAGATATAAAGGCACTCCGCAAAGATGATATACACTGAACCAAGACGCTTGCGTAGCTCGCACTGCCCCGTCATTATCCACGAAATAGCCTATTCATATGCTGCTACATGTATTGCCACGACATCACCATGAGCTTCGCATTTGTTGACGTCGTATCACAGAGACAAGTTCGCCCCTGACTAAGGTTTAGCGGCCTGGATTGCAAGCCACATGGAGCGCAGGAGATTGCGCTTACGTCGTTGAGGGATTCACCTCCAAGGACCTACAGCTGTGCGCAGTGGCAAAGGGAACACGAGATTCCAGATAAACTAGCTGGGGAATCGTCCAGGTCTGCCTGTGGAATATATCCCTCAGAGATGGGAAGGGGTGTTTCAGAATCCGAAGCGCTTGAACCCTCAAACACCCTCGCGCCCAGCCTAAAGAGTGTTTGTTTTCTCTCCGCCAAAAAAACGGGCGTACCAACCATGGGAAATTAGCTTATGCAAGGTACCCGCGTGTCTATCACGCTGGTCAATCTCCATCTCACCTTTACTCATTGTTTCACCACCTTCGAGGATCTCACTAACCCATAGCACTTTCACTCTCTTTCTGTCTTTGACTAAATCACGCCACTCGTTTGCATGTCGTTCTCTCAAAAGTCTTCTTGCTGGTAAAGAAGCATCATCGCGAAAATAAGGAGTCTCACAACAATCAAAACAACAAGAAAACAAAAGCATCGCAAGCAAGTTCGGACGACATTAGCCACAGGTTTCCATAATCCGGGTGCATGATCTTCAACTCTCGTCAATATAGAAAAGCAAGGATCAAGTTGTAGCGAAGAGTCTGTGACATTTAACAAGGTATGGGGGAACTGCCAATTTATGGTCACGCGTGCCTGACTTGGTGCTGACGATATGTCGAAACAGGTTGCATTCCTCACACATCAACACCCCACCACAACCACACAAAATGGGTCTATCAACTCGATCATTCGCGCTGCTCGCGTTCTTACCACTTCTTACTCTTACTTCAGCAGCAAAGACTTCATCGACACCAACAAGCACGACAGCGTCCTCGCCGACTCAGGCCTACTCTGCAATGACTTCTGAAGGATGTTACACAGCTTCTGGAGATATGACGGACCAGGGCTGGAATCAGTATCAAAGCTCTCTTTATTGTCAAGGAGTCTGTGTCGCGCTGAACATGCCTGTTCTCGGGCTGTCGGGAGATGGGCACTGCTGGTGTGGTGATTTGCTGCCGGCGGCAAATACCAAGGTTGATGACTCTCAATGCAGTACCACCTGTAATGGTTACAATAAGGAATTCTGTAAGTATCTCAATAATCGTGGTGTCCTACTTGCATGATTGTTAATAGATTGGTAAGGTGGTGGAAGCAATGCATGGACCATCTGGTTAGATGGCCTTTCGCAATCGGTTGGTTCTGTTGACGGCAACTCAACATCGTCTTCCGCTCCGATGCTGCTAGCCGGTACTTCCTCAGTGTCTACAGCCGCAACCACACCAGCAGCAGTGACGACCGCAACTCAAATACCTACGACAGCAAAAGCAACCCCAACAGCAGTCACTACCGAAACACCACAAGTCATCACGATTTCTGGTTCCACCATCGTGCACACAGTCCCTGCAACGACCATTCTAGCGACACCCACCGCTATCTCCGGCCCCGCCAATCAACCTCAAACGACCAATAAAGCTGCTATCGCTGCTGGGGTGGTCGTTGGTGTAGTTGCGCTAGTAGGCCTAGTAGCTGGTGTCTACTTCTGTCTGCGTCGCCGTCGAGCCTCCAGTATTAGCAGTAGCGGACACAGACGTGCGACATCCATTGACGCGTGGTCGAGCGTACCGCCGACAATGGGACCAACACTGCCAAGATTGAGTACACTCAATGACAGCCGCCTCGACTCGAGAGTACTCAACGAGAAGAGGAAGAGTGGTGTGAGCATATTTGCAGATAATGAAGATTACTCGAGGAGGATCCTAAAGGTCGCCAATCCAGACGACTCATAAAGAAACCCTAACTTCGGGTCGTAAACACAATCACGAGTAACGCTTCTTTTCTGGTCACACAGATGTTGATGTTCATCCTGGTGATGATACTCCTGTGTAGCTACACTTCGATTGTTGAAGAGGTTTCTAGGAGAGTCCAGAGGGTGATAGCGGCGTTGGAGGCACGAGGGATTAGATTGATCCAAATCTTGTACATTTACACATAACGTCTCTTGTGGCATTTGTTGTTCGAAAGATGCGAAGAGTAGGCTAGAAGAACAGCTTGCAAAATGCACGCAATCAGAGAACTCACTGCTGTTGTCGTTGTTCGTTAGTGCTGTGTAATCTGTTATTCGACAGCAAAGCTCAGCGAATCAGCACGTCATAATCGTCTCGTGGGTCGTTCAACCTCTCTTCTGGGGAAAACAACATAGACTGCTGTAACCAACTCGTTAACACTGCTCCCTTGTCTGCGACTACATCCCAGAGCCTGTTGTACGCCCTGCTCTGCCTTGACTAACTCTCTCACCATTTGCGAGACTGTCGTGTTTCTGTGCGGCTCTTGTCGGAAGCCAAGCTAATCAACCGCTCAACTTTCAGACAACAATCAGCAGCATACAGCTTTCCTAATCACCACCCACGCGACTTCCAGACAGTATTACATACAACATGGCCTCTGGGATGCCTCCTCCTTCCTCCTCGCGAGCTTCCTCCGTTGAGCGGTCGGGATACTCGACTCCCATTGGACAATCCAGTAGTTCTGCTCCGACTCTCTCTGTCCCAAATGCAGCAATCGGACAGACAGAGGGCGACGGTTCGAAGTTAAAGACGCTGCTGAGCATTTTGAAGAAGTACGTCACATACTCATAACTACGTTATCTGGTCCTGCGGAAAGGAAGATGTCATTTGGATTGGGAAGATTGGAGCAAAGACTGACGGATGGTCTTCTCTTACAGATTCATTGGTGTTGCAGACATTGCCAACGTACGCTTCTCTTTGCCAGCACAACTGCTCGAGCCAGTGCCAAATCTTGGTACGAATCCTCCTTGGACTGCTCAAGATATGTATTATGGAAGGACATCTAGCTGATCTAGAGCGCAGAGTACTGGACATACATTGACCGGCCGGAAATGCTTGTCGTACGTCAAACAGCTGCTGAACGACTATTTCATATGGCTGATCCAGTCCAACAGAGTGTCGGTGATTCGGATGAACCATTAGGTCGCATGTTAGGCGCGCTGAGATTCTGGTTTACGAAAGATTTGGTATACTGCAGCATCGCCCGAAGAGATATCGGCACTGGCATCTGACAATTTCATAGAAATTCATTAAGGGCAAACCCATCAAGCCATACAACTCCACTCTTGGAGAGTTCTTCCGAGTAAGTACTCACAACTTAACATCTGTGGCTTCAGAGACTCAAGTACCACCAGTGTAACTGGGACGTCCAAACCTCGCAACCGCCTCTATTAGGCAACATACCGCCTGGCTCCTCGCAACCATCACCATCTCACCCTATCCGAATGTCGTATGTTACAGAACAAACCTCACATCATCCTCCAGTTTCAGCATGGTGGTTCGAGTGCGCTGAGAAAGGCATATCGGGCTATGGCTTCGATCAAATCTCTGCCAACTTCACAGGGACCAGAGTTCGAATCGCGCCGGGCGAGCACAACAAAGGGATCTTCTTGACGTTACACAAGCACAACAACGAGGAATACAACTTCACGCATCCTACTGCTCACTTGGGTGGATTGTTGAAAGGCAGTTTGAGCATTACTGTCGCAGATGTTTGCTACATTACTTGCCCTCAGTCTGGATTGAAAGTTATCATGGAATATGTGGAGGAGGGATGGCTTGGAAAGGCCAAGAACTTGATGAAAGGCGTCATTATAAGATATGATCCGAATAACGACAACAGGTTGAAGATCAAAGATGTTAAAGACGATGAGGTTGTAGGCAGAGTGGAAGGCTCGTGGCACGAACAGATTCATTTCACGCTGGGCAGCAAGAGCTTTGACAAATCGGTATGTATTCCAATCAGGCTTACCTTCAGTCAGCGAGATGGTCGCTGATTCTTTCTATAGGAAAAGCACCTACTCATCGATCTCACGGATCTCTGGCCTACTCCCAAGATCATTCCACCTGTCGACAATCAACTCCCAAACGAATCACGAATGCTCTGGGCGCCTGTCACTGATGCCATTCTCGCCAAACAATATACACAAGCAACAGATAACAAGACCGAAATTGAAGAGAGACAACGCAAGAAGACAGCAGAGCGAAAGGAGCGCAATGAGGAATGGCAGCCACGATTTTTCACTGCCGCAACGACGCCCAGTGGCAGGCCGCAATTGACGGAAGATGGAAAGGTGGCTCTGCAGAGGCTGATGGGCGGAGACTATCGCCTGGAGCCGAACAAGGTGTATGCTTGTTAAGAGTGTTGTATTGTCGAAGGAGAGGCGCGGGCAGGTCCTGGTGCTTTATGAGATCTCTCTGGCGTAGATCTGAGAAGAGATAGTGCCAGGGCGTGGATGCAGCATAACTCCAATTCGCTTTGATTGGTTGCTAAAGGTCATAGCAGGATATACAGGCAAGATTGGGCAACAGTTTAGGTATAATAGTGTGCAGCATGATACTTGTGGGGTACAGTATAGGAGTAGATTAGATACTTTGCTGGTATTGCCGTTACCCAGGCACATTCTTAATTGCATGTCTTGAAACCTGGAAAAGGTTCACCACCGTACCCACGATGTAAGAGGCGCGGACGTTGTTTCAACCAAACCCAGGTCTGGAACATGCTGGGGCGCTTGGCGTTGATGGTGAAACCTGAGTAACCATATGACTGACGTCTTCTATGCAAGTGCTTCAACCAGATGAACAGTTTAGAAATGTAATAATGTGAGATTTGGGGAGCAAATAATACCTTAATGGAGGTTGATCTGGAGAACTAAGAATTTCGGGGTAGCGGCCGAAACAAGATCGGATCGGAACAAGCTTCAATGACATTACGCCCCCACGTGTCAAAACAAGTCCTCAACGAAATTCAAACAACAACAAGTAGACGTCATGACTTGGGTGACGCACCTATACATATAGTAGTGCTTCCGGATGCAAGCCAGTAGTATGGCCATGGAGATAAGAATGAGTGTGAGTAGGCTCGGTGCGAGAGGCAAGGCGACATGCAGAAATCAAGGCGGGTGGTGATCTATAGATGTGCAGGAGATATTAATAAATTGCTGTCGTCGTCGTCGTCTTCGCCAAGCCGGAGTGCGCAATCTCTCGAATTTCGAATGTGAATGATAAACAACCTAACCTGGAAACCAAACCGAAACCTTCTTTCACTTGCTTTTCCTTCTTTGCCGTCTTCCCTGCTCTACGCCTTGCTTGCCTCTTTGCTCATCATCGTCCGCTCCGGCCGTCGCCTCCTCTGGCTTGCCACTGTCGCTATAATCTCCAATACCTGCTGTTGTTTACTTCTGCGAAAGGTCAACCTTGGCCACCACAGTATCGCACCTTCCGCCCAGCCTTGGTCTTGTCTTGCTACTTCGTCCTACAAAGAAACCAGGCACTACTACATCGTCTCACATCTCGTCTCTACATTCGACTCATCAATTTGCTTTCCTCTGCGGCTATAATATCTACAACGCCACTGGCTTGTTGCTCTGTTTTCGTTTCTCGTACATAATATCACATCAGACTTCAGCAATGGACTCCCTTCGCGCATCGTTAATATGCATCGCATACGCCGCTCTTACTAGTGCACAACAAGCAACAATCTCTCTAGCACCACCGTCGAATGCAGGCACATTCGGCAATGTATCCCAGATTATCAGCCCTTCCTTCGCTGGAATGGGTATCGAACCATCCAACCTCTTCTCCTTCACTGGCCGATCGAATCCGAACCGATTGAGCATTAATCTTCTGCAAAATCTCGCTGGCTATACCGGTTCACCACCACATCTACGAATAGGAGGAAACACAGCAGACTACATGATCTGGCAAGGAAGTTGGAATGATTGGACGTTGCCGGTAAACCAGAACCCGGTCGGTCAAGGTCAAATTGCCAGCGATCTGCTGTTCTTTGGCCCCAAATACTTCCAGGCAATGGATAGATTCCCAACAAACACACCAATTACTTTCGGCCTTAACTTGGCATACGACAATGCAGACTACATGGTTAATATCGTCAATGAAGCCTCGGCAGCACTGAATTACACCTCTAACGTCAACATCTTCTCTTTCGAGATTGGAAACGAGCCAGATCTGTACTTGCAGAATGGCTTCAGAAATGGAACATGGAATAACTTTGTTTACGCTCAACATTGGACAGACCGGGCAAACGTTGTGTATGAAGAAGTACTCAGGCCAATGGGCATCGGGAGCAGTTTCTTCGAAGGACCGGGTACTGCCTCTACTATTGGCAACTCTTTCGAGATCCTACAGCTCTCCGAGACTATCATGGCTACACCAGTGAACGGTACCGCTGCCATCAACGATACTTTTCTCATTGGCTGGAACCAGCACGACTATTTTTATTACATCGGTGTGAGCGGTTACGCTCTGACTCTTGACTTTCTGATGGATCTTTCGCAGACTCCCACGCAGTTCGCTGCTTGGGCCGACAACGTTCGTCAGGCTGACGCCACTGGCAAGCCATACTACCTCAGAGAAATGGCTTCAGTTGGCCCCGTAGGTTTGACCGGCATCAGTGATGTCTTCGGTACGTAAATAGAGTAATCGGACTTCCTACGTAGATGCTAACTCTTCGACAGGAGCGACGCTATGGCAGCTCAATTTCTTCCTCTACACTGCGACGCTAAACATCACCAACGTCAACATGCACATGACTGACAACTCATTCGCTGCGCCATGGCAGCCAATTTACAACTATGGTGTTGGTCCTTTCGTGAGAACAACCTACTATGCCTGGGCAGCGATGACCCAGATCGTTGGCCATGGTTGTGCTGCTAGAGTTGCACCATTAACAGTGGCCTTCCCAGCCAACTACGCAAACCGCATTGGAGCATACGCAGCTTATCAGAACGATCGTTTGAGCTCCGTTATCGTCATCAATTCTCTCTTGGTCAATGCAACGCAACCAAAGGGCTCAGTTTCGGTCACTGTTTCTCTGCCCGACTTTGCAGGTCAAACTCTTTACATTTCTGAACTTACAGCAGATGGTGCAGACTCTCGCTTCAACACTACCTGGAACGGTCTCAGTTACGAACAAAGTGGAACTGGACTGCCCACTGTCGTCAATAGCACAATCCCAACAGTCCAGGTCGGTAGCGACGGCACTGCAACTTTCTCGGTGCGTGACTCGCAGGCAGTCGTGGCAAATATTGGCATGCAAATCGGCACAGGCGACACTCCTTCTTATGCTTCGGCGTCTTGTGGGGCTTTGGTGTCATCCCAAGCAATTCTTGCGCAAGCTTTGCCAACTGCTGGCCCCGGCGCTCCATTGTACACCATCTCCACGACGTCTGTACCTCCGGTGACTACGGTCATCGGTGCGGATGCTAATGGTGCTACCGCTGCTGCTTCCGCAACGACTGGAGCACGCTCTCCATCAAGCAGTAGCTCAGGTGCTGGCGTGCCTGCTGCTACCGTCATGCCCAAGGCTGCTCTTGTCGGCATGGCTGCTCTTGCTGGTGGCATGGTCGCATTTGCATAGACAATATATGCGCACTTATGATATTAGTACATATGTCAAGGCAGCTGTCCTTTGACAAGAAAAAAAAATACAGATTGAGGATAATGTCTAATACTTCTTTTCACCTTCCTGTCAACGGCCTTTATTGCATAGATTATTGGTGAAACATTCTTAACGGCATTGGAGGTATATTTGTATATGGAGTGGAGTATAAGGGTATAGACTCTGACGACTTGCACTTGCAAAGTGCATTGGTCAAGGCGTTTCTCTTGAATCAGAGGTAGGTATTGAGATTAGAGATAGAGTAGGAATTGAAAGATGAAACCAATCATTGATTTATGGTTTGGCTCTATTGATCTGGTATTGTGTTCTGGATGATCAGCTGAAAACTTATCTCAATCGACTTTGCTCACATCTATACTCGGCTGCTCTTTGCAAACAAGAGCTGATGTGTCCGTATATTGCTTACCTACCATCATCATGTCGTCAAGCATCATCTCTCCACGACTTGCAAATCCACAAGCCAGCCATTTACTTCTCTTCCTCCTTCGCAGCAGCGCCCACGCCCAACACAGGCAACGCCTTACTGCTTCTCAACTCCTCCATCTTCCTCATCGCCTCCTCCAACCCCACATCCACCCCTCTCTGCTGACTACTCTGATCATCTCTATCCCTAACATTCACCGTCCTATTCTCCTTCTCCGTCGCTCCCACCACAAAAATATAATTATACTGCTGCTGTTGTCCCATCAAAATCTTCTTCTTAATCGTGTTCCCACTAACATCAACATCGACGTGGAAGCCTTTGGCGCGGAACATAGCTTGCACTTCGAGCGTGTAGTCGTTGGCAGAAGGCATGATTGGCATGACTAGGATTTGACGAGGAGATAGCCAGAAGGGCCATTTGCCGGCGAAATGCTCGGTTAGGATGGCGATGAAACGCTCGAAAGAGCCGTAGATGGCGCGGTGGATCATGACGGGGCGGGCGCAGCCGGGGGTTACGGGGCGGCGGCCGGATTTGTCTGTTTCGGGAGGGGAGAGGGAGGCGGTGGTGGAGGAAGCGTCTTTCTTTGCGTCGGCTGGAACGACTTGGTCGACTGTGCTGGGTGCGCCTTGTGCTCCGCCGTTGGTGATGGAAGCTTGAGCGTCTTTGGTTTCTTTTGTCTCTTTGTCGCCTGCTGCGATGGCTTCGGCGGTGCGGAATTCCAGGTTGAACTGTTGGGGTAGTTGGAAGTCGAGTTGGATCGTGGCGCACTGGAAGTCGCGCTTCAAGGCGTCTGAGATGGTGATGTCGATTTTGGGACCGTAGAATGCACCATCACCAGGGTTCATCTCCCAGGAACTGCCTCCTTGTGAGCAGAAGTCATCGAGAGCGGTCGCTAGTGTCTTCTCAGCACGGTCCCAGGTTTCGACCTCGCCGAGGAATTTGTCGGGACGAGTGGAGAGCTTCATTTTGAAGGTGAAACCGAAGTGGCCGTAGACTGTGCGGAGGAAGTCGAAGAGGCCGGCCATTTCTTGTCCAATCTATGACACTGTTAGCAGTCTGCCACAGTAAGTAGTCTCAAACGATCAGGTTACTTACTTGCTCTTCCGTACAGAAAATGTGAGTATCATCCTGTTGGAAACGACGAACACGGGTAAGACCAGTCAAAGCACCAGATGCCTCATTACGATGCAAGACACCAAAGTCAGCCATCCTAATCGGCAATTCTCTGTAACTTCTTTCTCTGTGCGCAAAAATCAAGCAATGACCAGGACAGTTCATCGGCTTCAGCGCCCATTTGTCCTTCTCGACATCGAAAGTGAACATATCTTCGCTGTAATGTTGCCAATGACCAGACTTCTTCCAGAGATCAGAGTGATACATATTCGGCGAGACGACTTCTTGGTATCCGCGTTTCCAGTATTCTTCTCGCAGAAATGCTTGTAGCGCGTTGTAGATGATTGTGCCGTGAGGGAGGAAGAAACAGGAGCCGGGTGATAATTCGTGGAAGAAGAAGAGTTCTTGTTCTTTGCCAATTTTGCGGTGGTCGCGCTTGGCGGCCTCTTCGAGGTACTTTAGGTGTTCGTCCATTTGCTTCTTGTCTGGGAATGAGACACCATAGATGCGTTGTAGTGAGTCGTTTTCGGAATTGCCGAGGAAGTATGATGCAGAATTCTGAGCAGTCGTCAGTCACAAGTCTCGTCTTCTTTATAGCAAAAGCCATTGTTTTACCTTCATGACCTTGAATGTCTTGATACGTCCAGTATGCGGCACATGAGGTCCTCGACACAGATCAATCAAAGGTCCGCATCGATACACTGTAGTGCTTGTTCCGTCTGGGATCTTATCCTTGATGATATGTTGCTTATACTTGTTCGACTTGAACATCTCCAACAGCTCGTCTTTCGTGACTGTCAACCTCTCAAACAGCTGCTTGTCCTTGATGGCCTTTGCGGCAATAGTCTCCAGAGGCTTGTAATCCGTGGTCTGTACAGCAGCCTGCTCCGGTAACGCCATCTCATAGTAGAAACCATCCTGCACTGGTGGTCCAATACATAGGTCACAACCGAACCTCCTCTCAGCAGCCTCACCTAAGACGTGAGCGCTAGAGTGCCAGAACACCTTCTTTCCCTCCGGATCTTCAAAGTCGAGGAGCTCAAGCTTGCAGCTACCTTCCAGCGGTCTCTCCAAGTCCCATAGCTCCCCATCCACACGAGCAATAACAGTCTTTTCGAACAGCGACTTTGAGATTCCGCGTGCAATATCTGCAGGTGACATCTCCCATGACTTGCCATCCTTTACGCCTCCGTCAGGTAATGTGATCTTGATGTCTTCACGTGGCTTTGACGCGACATCGTCATCGTATTTCTTTTTCAGCTTTTCGAACATGTCAATGCGGTGTTGAATGTATTCTGGTGCGGGAGAGAGCTCGAGCGGGCCGGAGTCGTTGTTCTGCTTTTTGGCAGCTTTCTTGTCGACCTTTTTGGCATCGGGCTGAGGTCGTTCGGGAAGAGTGGTTTCAGCCATGGTGAAGAGTGGTGATGTTGAAACACGGGTTGGTAAAGTGGTGGTAGGGAGAGAGTATCGCAGGAGTCTGGTCCTCCGTAAAGTGGTAATACTTGATCGTAGTACTCTTGCAGCACTCAATTGCATCGGCTGTCGTAGTTGATCAGCTGTATTGCCTGCTATTACTCACCTTGAGTCGAACGGACATCACATCTGAAACACAGAGCTACCCCCCCGATTTAATTCTGCGGAGTTGCCGCCGCTCCACAGAGACTTTTTCCGCAAACGACATCGACAGCAAGGTCGCATGCGCAATTAATTACTCACGACTGCTCACTTGTCTCTTCCTACTAATCTATACGCAGCATGTCATCGTCATTCCGAGGCGGCGGCAGAGGTCGTGGCGGTCCTCCATCAAGAGGTGGTAGAGGCGGTGGGTTTGGTGGTGGTTCACGAGGAGGTTTCGGTGGTGGAGGTAAGAAATACACATGGACAGCAGCAGAACAGTCAGGAACGCAGGTCTCATCCTCTCCCAGGTCGCGGCGGTTTCCAGCAATCATACGGTCCCCCCGACCAAGTCCTCGAACTCGGCACCTTCATGCACGCCTGCGAAGGTGAAATGGTCTGCAACTCGACCAACGTCAAAATCCCATATTTCAACGCACCCATCTACCTCGAGAACAAGACGCCGATTGGCAAAGTCGACGAAATCCTCGGACCCCTCAATCAAGTCTACTTCACAATCAAGCCACAAGACGGAATCGTTGCAACGAGCTTTAAGAATGGAGACAAGGTGTACATTGGAGGAGACAAGCTGCTGCCGTTAGAAAGATTCTTGCCGAAACCAAAGGTGATTGGTGGAGACAAGAAGCCCAAGAGGGCGGGTGGTGATCGTGGGAGAGGTGCGCCGAGAGGAGGAGCCAGAGGATTCGGTGGTGGCAGGGGTGCGCCTAGAGGTAGAGGTGGATTCAGCAGTGGTGGTAGGGGTGCTCCGAGAGGAAGGGGTGGGTTCAGCAGTGGCGGCAGAGGAGGTGCACCCAGAGGTCGTGGTTTCACACCTAGGGGTAGGGGGTACTGAACGACTTCATCTTGAGGTAATTACCTTGCTTCGGAATTTGGGTACATATGGCGTTCGGAATCTCATGAGGGCATGGAGATTATGTCCATTTTACCTAAGGTTCCCATGTATTGGGTGGGTAGATCACATTCTGACGAACAGTCACGTCGGGCACAATGAAAAGTCATAAACACTGTACAGTTTGAGCTGGTGTGCAAGATATTCGTGATCACCACTGTGATTATGACGAAGAAAGCATTATTTCACTATCTCAGCTAAAGCTATGAGCCTTCATCCTCCCTCACATCTTCCACCGTGACTGCTCTTCCTTTGCCTTTTCGATCTTGGCTCGAGGTAGCACCATTAGCACGTTCTATTATGTGCTCAGCAATGGGCCCATTAGAAGTAGCTGTATGGTTTTCTTCTCGCGTTGGCGTCGCTGCAGACCAACTAGGTAGTCCATTGAAAGGGTTGTTTGAGCCCAAGTTCATAGCAGGTCCAGCTGATCCCCAATTCGGTAGCCCGCTGACAATACCGTCGTCCTCTGTTGAAGGTTCGGCGGGCTGGTCTGCAATCGACGGTTGCTGAGCTTGTAATGTCCCAGTTGAAGGTTCCGTAGATACACCCCAGTTTGGAGGAGGCACGGGATTTGAGCTGGAATCACTTCGCAGATTCCCTTGCGGCTCGTTTAGCAGTGCTGGAGCTGATGTCTGCGTTGCCACGCTTGGCACATCCGGTTGTACGATGTGTTCAGGCTGTGCTAATGGGACGTTCAATGCTGGTGAATTTGTAGCGTGTGTAGGATCGGGAGGTGGAACAGCAGGATTTACAACCGCATTTGCATTAGCATTATAGCTGGTCATTGGTGTTTGCAGAAGTACCGCATCTGCAGGTACGTTCTGCGCCGTCGTTCTTGACGAGGATGATGATGGTTGAGGTCTGCTAACGCGCCGCAAAGGAAGCATGTTCCATCCTTCGGGTAGTGTTAGACCTGATGGAAGCTCAGGATGTCCAGGCCCGAGCACAGTTGCTGCCGGTGCTGCTGCCGGGGCAAACATATGCGACTGAGCATTGGCCATGTATGGGAAAGGTTGAGCAACTGCAAAAGGTCCAGCATAGCCCATGCTTGAAGGAGTAGGTGTTGCCCGAAAGCCAGGTGGTGCTGTGACACCAGAGAATTGAAATTGTGGCAGAACGTGCGGGACGACTGTCGGAATAGGTGGTGCAGTAGACGAACTCGGGTTCGCCTGAGCTGTACGCAGCCTGTCAAGTTCGCCTTGCAATGCTCGGACATATGCGAGCTGCTCTTGGTTGGCATTCAAGGTATTGATGTCTCGCATCAATTGGCGCTCAATACGATTTATCTGATCTTGCGTGGAAACAGTGCTCCGAGCAGCCTCCACTGCTTCTCGTAGCGTATTGAGCTGGGCCGGAGTTGCATTCTGAGGACCTCCATGCAGTGCCTCCTGTATTTGCTGCTCGTTGCCTGCAGCCAAGGTGAAGCGCATGCCAGCGAATCTGAATGTTCTCGCTCTGAGGCCAGGTCTTGGACGTACTGCTGGGTTAGCAGGTCCTCCGCCTGGCTGATTAGCTCCCTGCGCACCATCTGCAGGTCGTTGTCCAGCCTGTCCAGGTTGCTGATTGCTTTGATTGGTGTTTGTTTGTGGCGGACCTAGGACAGAGCTTCGGCACGTCGGACACACTTGTTGTCGCTCGAGCCAGCTTCGAAGACATCCGAAATGGAGTACATGTCCACAGGGAAGCTTCTTTGGTCTCTGTCGCTCGTCGATAATAGTCCTGGTCGCCCGTCGCTGTCCCGGCTGGTGTTCGTGTGGCTGCCAGGGTTGCATCTCTTCTCGGCAGATGATACACGTTCCGTCTCTTTCTAGCTCTTCTGCTGTAGCGTCGGGGTATCTGGCGTTCATGTCTCGCGTCGCGTTACGATATTTGAGGAAGTCGGTGATTCGTTTGACGAAGGAGCGAGCAGTAAGGAAGACATCGCGAATGATGTGGATGGGGATGCCGTGAAACACGATGAGTATAGAGAAGAAGCACATGTAGACGATGAGTTTGAGCAGATCTGGGTCTGGTTAGCACTCGCAGATAGTACCATAAGATGCATGCGCCTACCAGTGAGGAGATCCAGGAATAGCAGCCATCTTCCCTTCTCCTGCCATCCTGGAACATCAATGTCTTCCTCGTTGATCTCCTCTTCGGCTGGAGCTTCAGCTGGTGCGGTTGCACCCTCTCCAGCCTGATGTCTTGCCTCCTCTCGATCCAATCTTAGCTCTTCCCTTCGCTCTAGCACTCTTGCCTTCGTCTGCTGCCTAACAACTTGCGTCTCGATTAAAGATAGAATGTACTTGGCTGCTGTCGATGTTGAGGAAATAGCGAGAACGGCAAACTCGAAAGCGAACATAACCATCATACCAGGTCTCGGCTGTTCCAGCAACGTGTTGACGCAGTAGCTCAACATCAGCAGATCAAAGGCCTCGGAAATGGCCAGAGATATAATCAATCGAGCATGGAAGAGGCGCGGATTTATTGGTGGCTGCTGCTCAAGTGCTTCGACTCTTGATTCACTGATCCATTGCCACACCTTCCCTGCCAGGAGGCTTACAAACATCACGAAGAACCAGGTGCCAACCTCATCCCGGAACGTAGTCATTGCCAACGCGGTCTCCGTCACTGCATACCACGCTTTGTCCCATAATTGTTCTCTTTCTATTGCTCTGAGAGGGCCATACACTATCTTTTGCAGTCCGCGCATGAGGCCATAGGTGATGAGAAGTACGAGGTTGAGTAGTATCTGCCAAGAACGTCAGCAACCACCTAGGGCCATTTCTGGATCTTAGACTATACCATGCGACAAGCACTACTCTGGAAGAGGTACACGCTGGCGGAGTAAAAGTTGGGGCGCTCATGAAATGCTTTGAGTACGACACCTGCCGCTAGAACCGTAGAGGCCTGGAAAGTGGTCAGCATGAAACACTCGTCGTCTGGTATCATCCGATCTTACCCCAGCATAGGCTGCAAGCCTCATCCTCTTTCTCCTCGATACTTATCCTACTAGTAGGAGCTAGGGCGGTATCTTAGGTGGTCATTGGGCGAAGAATGTGCAACGACAAATAGCGAAGCAGTCAATCGAGCGAAAAGGCAGATGTACAGATGGTGAAATAAACAAATGGATGTCAATCAATGAGTCCAGCTGTCATATGTAGTACATAAAGCTTGGCAAAGGCACGTGAGAAATACAAGGAGGAAGGGTGAAATGGCAATTTTACTCATGTAACCACTTTTGATTATCGACTATATTCTTCAAGTTCTCGAAATACGTGATGGCCTTTCGGCTCAAACTACTTGTGACGTACAATACCACCATGCCATTTTACCGTGCTTGACCTCTTCCACCAGCACATCAGCCACATCTAGACATACAAGCCCTTCTGCCAGAAAGAACATCTAGCATTGGCAACTGTGTCCATTTGAGGAGTGATGCTGCTTGCAGCCAAGTTCAAAACTGTAGAGTTCGGGCCGTACATGCTGAACACAGGGGCATTCGGCACGTCGGGGCTCGAAGGAACGCCAGTCTCAGTGAACGTGGTGATCCAGTCCTGGAGCGCAATAGCCGCAGTAGCATTGACGACGCTACCACCGTTGTAGAAGGTATAGGGGATATCCGAACCGTGAAGTCCTGGAGGAACGGTAAAGTAGTAGCTGTATGTCTGATTGTTGAAAGCGAGATCCAGATACCTTGTATTACACGTGAAGGACAGTTCTGACTGGACCAGAGCAATCCTACTGATGAAATTCGGAAAAGCGGAGGCTGGGTACAGATCGTTGATGATATAGTTGATGATGGCGTCTGTGGCAGCTGGCAACTCTTGGCGGACGTAGGAGTCAAAGGACGCAGTATCGTTGATCAATGGGTCGGTAAAGAGAAGACCCTCATTGAGGTTGTGCCCTACCATGATGTTGAGATCGTTGGCGAAGTTGCCATCGAGCAAAAGCTTTCCGGGGAGTGCTGGGACAAAGAATCCATCGACAGCTGGGCCGAATTGGAAGGTACCCCAAGTAGACTCCCATACAGCGACAAGATTGGCCGCTTGAAGAGCTTCAGTGCTGAGAGCACGAAGCTGTTCAACATTTGAGACATTGGCGATCGAAAGGAAGTTGTTGTATTGGTTCTCAAGCTGGTCGTTGGAAGGTTGTGGGAGGAATCCTGGAGACTGCATAATCGCCTGCTTGAAAGGAACTTCCTTGAGTCCACCATAGGCTGTTACCTGATGCATGATCGAACCTCCACCAGCAGACTCGCCGATGATAGTGACTCTGCTTGGGTCACCGCCCTGAATTACTGTTAGTCGACTGTGATCCTAAATCACACACAGTGCACTTACAAAGAGGTGAATGTTCTTCTGGACCCACTCAAGAGCAAACCTCTGATCGTAGAGACCAGCGTTGGCAGTTCCGCTAAAATGAGAGGTCAGTATGTGGTACCTCCAAGGACTATTTATGCACATTTCACTTACTCTGCCTGGAATGTTGGACCCGCGAGCCATCCCATAGCGCCGAGACGATAGTTAAGCTCAACGAAGATAACGCCCTCACGACCGTGGGTCATGCTTCTGGCTATAATACCAGCTGGGTCTCCACTTCCACTCTTTGAGCCGGCTGTGTAGCCACCTGAAGATGGAATGGATTAGCGAGATATCGTGACAATGGCACAATCATCAGCACGTACCTCCATATATCCATACAAGCACACTGGAACCATTCCCTTTTCCGGCATTATCGAAAATAGACTTGGGTGCAAACACATCGAGAAAGAGGCTACAACAATATCAGCTAGGAAACAACCAAGGTTTGCAAATGCCGCTTACCAGTCCTCGGTGGCTCCGTTAGCAGGAGGGATAACAGTCAAAGCATTGGCGGTAGTCAACGACGTGTTGAGAGCTTGAGTAGCTGCCTCACTGACATTCAAGGGCTTTCCGAGGGAGTAGTTGGTGATCCATGGTGTGGCAAAATTGATCCATGCAGGGGAGGCTTGAGGACAAACTATAGGGCCATTTCCACCATTTTGAACTGAGCCTCTGTTCATTGCAGGTGGCAGAGGGGCACGGAAGCGGTTTTCGCCTGTTGGAGGAGCTAGAGAACGATCGTGAGCGACGTCCGACTTGCAACGTGTGAGTGTAGACGACATACCTGCATATCTGATGTTGGAGAAGTTATAGTATGCACCAGTGTTCTAGGACGATTAGAAAAAGCCGGACACTATCTGTAAAGTCCAAGACTTACGTTGAATGCAATGGCCTGGTGGATCTCGTAGCCCAGATCGACAGTGGGGAGTGATCCAGTAGCGGAAGCAGTGCCTGTTCCTGAAGCTGTGGATGAAGCCGCAGCGGACGATGTTGAGACGGCCGATGAAGCAGACGCTGAACTGGCAGAAGCAGAGCTAGCTACGGCAGAGCTAGCACTAGCTGGAGCAGCTCCATTGGAGGCAGTATAAGATGCCCACGGCGGAGATGAGCCCCAGGCAGGAGGTCCTCCAGGAGGACCCCATCCGCCAGGTGCTGAGCCAGGCCCCCAAGCAGGTGGGTGTGGAGCTGGTACTGCAAGTGCGGCTCCTATCAAAGGTGCAATGCACGTCAAGGACTTGAAAGAAGTGCCGACCATGTTGAGTTTACGATGAAAGCGAATGGAAGTGATTGAATGAATTACTAGGAACAAGACTCTAGGTGTTAGGAATGGAGTTGAAGTTGAAGCATTTATGTATGCTCTGGCCAGGTCGAAAAACGTACTGCTTACTCCGCACCGAGGATGACGACGTGACCGAGGTAGGCAAGGCTGCTAAGAGGGGAAGGTACTACCCCACTACATAAGGTAAGCACGCTGGTGGCTTCTGTTAAGCCTCGCTACCATTAAAAACCGATGACCGTTGTGCGTAGTGCATTTTTAGCAGGCACGTTCCTGGCGGCTAGGCGAACTCGACGCATAGCACTGCAGGGCAACAAGACCAATGCACTTCGATATATCCTGCATGGCCCAGAGAGATGTACGCATGGCACACACGCTTTTGAAAGTATGATGTTGATTGTAGGAATCGTACCTGAAACATCTCGTCTCTCTCTCTGCGGGGTATGGGGTTTGAGTTTCAACAACGTGGACGGCTCAAACCCCTCCGTGCCGATCTTCCTAGCGGCTACTGCAGATGTTCAAGGTCTAGATAAGATGACCTCGATCTATAGTCTGCTAAGGAAGGACCTTAAACTCAAGTATTTGCTCTTAGCGGTAAGGAGAGTTGCTATAAGCACTCGTGCTTGCTCATAAGCTGATAAAGCAGAGTGGATGTGATGATAAAGAGTCGAAAGATGATCGACTACTACAGCTAAAAGCCGTGGGTACTGTCGCACTTCTAATAAGAAGTGGTTTTTAAAAGATATCTCCCACTGTGGCCACAGGATCATGTATGAAAGCGTGCTTAAACAAAGACAAGGTGATGGGAAAATTTAGCGGTGATTGTAAAAATGTGGTTTCGTCATCATGACATCGGCCACGCTGAGTCGCTAAGATTTCCAGAAGAAAGCTTGATGCTCGTAATATTTTGCATGCAAGTTCATGTCGTGTGATGATGTGCATGCATGAGGCTGAAGCTGTATAAATGTAGTCTACGTGCAGATGCGAGTCTGGTGTCTGGTGTCTGATGTCTATGTGTCTATTAGTCTATTAGTATATTAGTCTATCAAATTGTCTATCTCTGTGTGTGAGTCTGCCCAGTCTCTTGTCATTCGATTCTGCGCCAAAATATATCATCGTGGTTCCCGTCCCATCTGCATATCCTTGCAAGCTTCCACGCATCTTCGAGATATTCAAGCCTCAAAGAAAACCACACCATTACTTCTCTCACATCTCCATCTCCCCACCCTCAATGCTCTTGCAAATCTTTAACGCCGCCTCAATTACATCTCCAACAATCTCAGCTCTTTCCTTCCTCCTCCAGAGCGTACAATACGTCTCACCAGCAGCACGTGCCCACGGCTGTCTGAGCACAATATCACGCATCTGCAACCCGGTAGCCTCAGACTCAGTCATCAGCAGATTCTTCGAATTACGAAGACAATGAATGAGCTGGTTTGGTGATATGGTCAAGTCGTCCTCAACTAGACTCTCTGAATCGCTACCATGATCGCTGTCGTGATCAGCTTCGCTGTTGTTGTCACTGACGCTCGGTGAGATGATTAGGGGTAGCAGCTGGGTAAAGAGGTCGTGAATGGATGTGGTTTTGTGCATTGGAGAGAGGAGCAAAATATCGCTGTCCTGAATGCTTGAGTGATAGGCCGGACTTGACGACAAGGGGCGTGCTGGATGGCTAGAGAGATCCGTATCGAGTGCGTCGAGGAAGGCTGATTGCAGGATATGGAACTGCAATTCGAACGGCAGGTGAAGAAAGGTAGGCATCGTTGCTGGTCAGTGTGTGTGTGTACAGTATCTGGTGATGCCTGACGACTGTAGTTGATGACACAATATGAATTTGTTGGGATTGAGCGTTCACGAGGAATGCTTCGTGATTTCGGTATGCTTATGAAATGAAGGGAAAGTGGGTTTGCTGACAGGAAACACCAAAGAGGATACGTGCAGACGAAGAGAACGAGATAAGTAACTGCTTAAAAGTCATATCATAAGCTGATATCAGTCCATGATGGCATTCACGAAAAAGACAAAGAAATTGCCATCAATGTGCTCGATTACGATCTAACGGGTGAATCACGAATGTACTCTTGTACCTCTTCACTCCTATCTCGGACGTGATGTCAGTGTCATCGTCAAGTGAAAGTATATTACCTAACACTAAATCAGTCGCATCACCAATGTTTGTGGCTCTGCTTGGTATGTAAAGAGACTATGTTTTTCGATATGCAACAATCTTGATGTCACACAAAGCACTAACAAACAAAGCAAGAAGTATCCTTAGTATATAAAGCTGTACACTCAGCTCTTGCTAAGCACTTCACTAGGACTGCCTTGTTCCGCTTCGACAACACTTGGACGCTGAGGACGCAGTAATCGACTCCTATATTTCGTCGCAGAAGCAGTAGGATAAGCCAAAAGCCGTAGCATACATATCCTAAGCAGGCAATATGATTCCCCTACAGTCTCCAAAGCCAACACTCGCCTTTGCACTATCTTCATCACCACACCAGCCAGAAAGAATTATCTCGTCTCCATCTTCTAGATACTTGAGTGTCTTGCCATCCTCAAGTGTGACAACTTTGGAACCACCTTCCGTAGCCTCGTAAAGACATCCCAGCTCTAGCTTATTACCTTCAGGGTCGACTTTCTACAACAGGAATTAGTGAATGTGGTTCTGAGCACCCAGATATCGGCTAGAACATACATCGCCAGATATCGTCCCAGTACCACAAATATCTCCAGTTCTCATACCGCACATCGCGGCAGCGTGGTGGGTGAGTTGCTGGTAAGGTGTCCAGTATAGGTACTTGAGATTGCTTGTTGCAAGCTTATAAGATTGGCCATTTCCTACCAGACCAATGTCAATCCTTGGGGTAGTAGTGTATAGTTGACGGCAATCAAGCTACTTACTGATCAATTCGACACTCAATTTGATGTCCAGTGCTCCGTTTGTATTGTCCTTCCACCTCAAATGCTCAAATGGGGGCGGATCCTGCTTCGTCTTTGGTGCACAGCTGAATGACTCCAAGGCCTCCAGAGTGACGACCCAAGGTGAAATCGACGTACCAAAACCTAGAGAGAGGAACGTGAGTACGATTCTCTCGTTCAATCAACATACTTCAGAACACACCTTTACCATGAAACGGCCCTAATGGAGTCATCTCAAAGAGTTGAAGATCACGAGCAGACCAGTCATTCAACAGCACAAACCCGAAGATGTGATCTTTCACGTTGTCGATATCCAGGACTTCACCATACGGAACTGGTTTCGAAACAAAGTAGCCCATCTCCAGCTCAAAATCGAGAGCTTGAGAAGGTCCGTAGGTAGCTTCTTTGTCCGTTCCAGGCAAAAAGAAGACTCCCTGTGGTCGCCGAATTGGTTGAGGTGAGGCCACTAGACTTGATGCTCGGGCATTGTATACAGATGGAGCATAGAACCAGTTCTTTGGGATCTTATTGGCAGACATCGGAGAACACTACAGTATCGAATGAGCATGGATTGGTGATGTTTGAAATCTGAACCTGTACAAACATTCTTGCAGTGCTCCAATGAACAATAGAAATCAGAGTATTCTCCGGTCATCGGCAAATGCATCTTTACATCTTTGCGCAAAACGAAACACTCATCCTTCACATTTCCCTGCTCAAGGTCTTCCTGTATTTTGCGACGGACTTCAGTACGTGTTGTTCGAGGCAGAGCCGCGAAAGCATTCAATGTTGGCTATATTCCGTAATCAGATGAGCACCTCAAGCAGTGTTGTTGTGGTTCCAGACTAGCCTTTGTGAACACTGAAGCGTCGATCTGTATGCCTCTCAGATCCGCTGATCGAGCGTACTTGACCAAATCAACAGCATAGTTACCTATAGCTGTAGCACAACGCGGAGTAGAGTCATCGGAAGTGCTGATTACTCCGAAGGGGATGTTCTGAATAGAGAATGGCCCTTTGGCTTCAGCTGCCATGTTTGGCTGCATTTTTGATCTTGATCTATAAGACTAGCAATAACGACAAAGCAAACGTGAGCAAAATGAATGTGGTTCTGAAGCAAGACCGAATGCCGCCAAGGATACCAAAGTGGAGCTGAGCTCGGGTTGTGGGGAGGTGTCCGATACTCATTCTTATTTCATCCTACTTCTTCATAAATACTTGTCTTGGTCTGCTGAGTACGGAGTATCACCGAGATCGGGGATAATCACAATCGAAGGCAAGGCAAGGGCTGAAGAGGTTCCTCTCCGCTCGGGCACTCAAAGCCAGCGGTGAAAGGTGGTGCCGACCTCGGTACATTTACTATATTCAGACACAATCACATTGGCAAAACACAATGTTCTTGTTCGAGTGAAGTAATCCAGACGATGTTCAGACTGCCTTAGCGGAGGCATCCCGTCAAGGCTGACTTATCTGCTCATCATCCGCCATGTTTCTTCTAGATTCGTAGCAGTGCTCACGTCGAAGACGAGCAAGAAAACAAGCAGAGCCGCGGTGTTGAGAACGTTCCTGCGTGTTTGTCCACGTCCTGCCGGTCCTGCCGTCCGACATTGTCTCCGTCTGCCTGAATCTGAACAGCTTGAGAAGGATCTGGGTGTATCATGTAGGTGTATCGAAGATCTACATGTATAGAACCGTGGTCCGAGCTTTTCTCTAAACACCTCATCTAGGCAAGCGATAGTTCACAATACCTGCACCTCTGCTTCGACACTATTCGGATGACGACGAGCGTGTGATTGCTGTGCTCAAGGACCAATGTGTCTGCAAAACTTTGTCTTGTCTTGCAAGATTGAAGCTTTCAAAGCTGCCGACGCAAACTACGTAACCTCTGATGACAAAGCGAAACCGTTCGTTCACGTAAGGAAAGCTTGAACTTGAGCTTATCAATGAACAATGATGCCATCGATGTGTATTGTTACCATCTATCATTACGGACATCGCGTCGCAAGAGAAGATTTCAAGCGCACTGCCGAGGGCGCATTTGAGCTGGTCGCCTAACACAAGGCTTATGCAGGACTGCCGTGTAAAGCAAAAGCAGTGTTGTCTGTTTGTGCTCGTACGTCTACGTCTTGTGGTATGTGATCCACCAGGCACCACCCCTTCACTCAAAATCCTATCTTGAGATGATCGTGATAATACATGTACCGATTTGCTGCTGGAGTGTGCCCTTCCTCGGTTTCGGAGGCTCTGTTCGATAGACTCGGCGCAACAATGCTCACATCATCCATATCTCACAATCCGATCTGAATTGCCATTGGTGATCCAGAATGCTTTCCACCGTTGTCATCGCTGCCTGGCGTTTAGGCCACATCATACATCAGTCATCAGTTATCAGATCTATAAAGCTTCTTCACTTCATTCCTCAAACTTAAATCATGAGTATCCCATCCTCAACTCCGTATCACTTATCCAATAACCTTTGTTCGACTGGCGCGCATTGTGCTGCGTGACCACAGTCACTCCTAGAAGCAACATCTGTCCCAGTTACCAAGAGACCTATTTGCTCACCATGCTCGGTACAAGCCAAGGAATCCTCTACTTATGCTTTGTCATCCTCGCAGCACTACCTATAGCGCTTGCCCATGGGCTAGACGATGCTACAGATATGATGAATATGTCGCGTGATACTCACAGCTCGATGAGTATGCAAAATATGGAGTCTGACCCAGATGTTTCGAACTATTGCTCGTACTCAGAGCACACTGGACTGATGTACGCCCATATCATCTTGATGATCATTAGCTGGGTGGTCTTAATGCCACTTGGTAAGTGTATCTGCTTCGAATTCACATTACTCGATCTTGGCTCACCTGTCGTAGCCGTAATGCTAAGTATAGCTCGTTCTCGCTTCACCATCGTCTCATAGCTCTCGTTCCTCGTCACAAACGCTGTAGGCATAGTCGCGAGCATGTTGTATAACAAGCAAACCCCGGATATCTACCAGGGCAACTCACATAACACAGGAGCCTGGGCGATCACATGGATTGCGTTCGCTTGATGCTTGAAGAGCTTGCTCACTTCATATGAGAGCAAGAGTACTATTGATGAATACTCTACTCTTTCCACTCAACCTGCCACACAACGAGTAGCGGAAGAAGAGCTCGAGGGACTTGTCGACTCGAGCAAATTTCGTCGTCAAAGATGGTCTAGGGACTCTGGAATCGCTACTTCAGAATCATCGAGTCGCCGTTCATCCGAGATACATTCGCCATTGCATCTCATGCCGCTGGAAGATGGCGACAACAACGAGGAGCAGCAGTTGAACCATGAGGATCGTCAGGAGGAAAGCTTACTAACAGGATGAGCTATCCATAGCTTGCTTTCCAACGCGTTCAGCTTCACATACGTCTTGATAGAGCGCTTGATGATACCGCTTGTATTCGTGGCATTCGTTACAGGCATTTTTGCGCATAGTGGCATAGGCAGAGGCAAGCACGTATTCAACATCCTCGCGCACTTGATAAAGGGAAGCATCTTTTTCGGCTATGGCTTGTTGACGTTCGGTCGTTACTTGGGTGCTTATCCACTGTTTGGGTGGAACTGGTCGCTTCGATTGCCAACAATGAGCCATGGATTCTCAAGCAAGGTGCCATCTGCGGAGTTTGTGGAAAGCTTCGTCATTTGGCTATACGGGTAAGTCTATACTCGTGTATGGCGTATGTTGTAGCTTGCATTTGTGGATCTCTATTGGCGATGGATTCTGTAGTGTGACGAATGTTGGTCTTGAGCATCTTGCTGCCTCCGGCGAGCCTTGGGCACCGATGGACTTCGAGCATGTAGGCATATCTATGCTTTTCTTTGACGGAGGGATGCTGGGTATGCTCATAGAGTCTTCGTATGTTCACCGACTGCTCAATCGTTCTGTCTTTGGGCAGCATAGCAATGGCGAATCTGCGTCGGGAGCCTTTCACCACTCTCTCAGTCCAATGCCAGCTTTGACGATATGCCTTCTCGGGTACATCATGAGCTCTCACACTCAGCACTCGTACGAATTTCCACAGTCCCAAGCGCACGTGAGACGAAGCTAACAATTCGTCTAGTGCGGTTAGCGGTCAAATCCACAGCACTTTCGGTCTCATGTTCACAGTCTTCGCGGTCGCTCGTATTGCGACATATATCATTCTGTGGCTGAAACCACCTCAAAGTACGATACCCTCAAGGCCACCAACCGAGCTCGTCACCTCTTTCGCACTCGTCTGTGGAGGACTCATCTTTATGTTGTCTAACAAGGACACGATTGCCTCGCTTGAAGCGTACAAGCTGGATAGTTTGTTTGTATTCACGGTTACTGTGTCGTTGAGCTTGGTCGTGATGGCTTGGGAGGTTGTGCTTGTTGCGATTCGAAATGGTCCGGACATTCGGCGGGTTGGTGTGGTTGAGTCTACAGCATAGTGACTGTGATAGTCTTGCATGAGGCTGCTTGAGATCCAGTAGTGTCAGAGGATTGGAGGTTCCACGTACTTGTGCTTTTCAAGTTTGATACCCTTGCATGTCTTTTCCCGACTTTTCACGAAATGAGTGTACACATCATATTATGATAATCTTAATCATATATAGCTTGGCTATGTTGGCAGGATGCCCATATGCCAAAATGCCAGACTGCAAGAATCACAAACTCCAATACAGGTAGACTTGATGCCTTGCTTGTCCCTCCATGTTACAGCTGTTGCATGTGTGCCTTTGATTGGATTTCTCACTCTGGGCTTAGCTCTTTGTATAAGTAAGAGGTATGCGGACGTCATTGTGGATAGCAGTCCTGCAAGAGCACATAACGAGCAAGCTTCTTTCCCAGCATTCGCTCACAGGGAAGCGCGTTCTGTATCGTTCAGGGAACACCTGTGTTCACAATTCTGCTGACATATCGACCTCACTGACCGTACTGCAGCAGGGTTGTTTAGGACTCGAAATAGGGAGAAAAAGGAATGGCGGAGAACCCCTCAGCACATGTGTCAGGATTTTCCTCTGGGCGCCGTGGTGGGCGTGTAAGACACAGTACAGTAATACTTAGTTAGTACAGACCGTCGTATAATTGAATCACATCTGAAACATATTATGATGCAAAGCATCACATCTTCCACTCGCACACATCGTCCGGCTACACTTGCCAAGACGAGACTAGTCGATCGAGATTGCGGTTAATCTCAAACAAAACATGACACATATAAACTTGCATTAGCCACACCACGGCAGCTAATCATCTCATCGCTCCCGCTGCCCACTTTTTCATGCCCACATCGTGCTTTGGCGTAGATCTCTTCAGCTAGTCTACACCAAAAAAGCCTACTCACTGCACTTCCCCATCGTTCATACTAATGCAATCGGTAACTTCGGTCGGAAGTACGGCACACTCATAGCGCGTGCGGGTCCTTCTCGGCAGCTGGGTATGGAAGCTAGTCCATAAGTTTTTGGGTAGATAGCTCCCTCGTGGTGACTGCTGTCTAGTGTGGCTTTCTTTTTAGGATTGAGATGAAACATGGCGGAAGATGATCCTTGTTGTTTTTCTCTGATCTTATGTGGGACGCGCTGCTTTGAGACATTGGTCCTTATTGGCATTGCTGCTTGGCTTGTTGTTCGCTCATTGGAGGCTGGGAAGGGAGATTAATATTGAGATGAACAATGAAAGCACAGCCACAGCCATATTTGGACAGAGAGGGACGAAGACATAGACGGAAAGGCACGACAAGGCTTCAAGATAAGCAGGCAAGTAAATGCAACGAAGCAAAGTGGGACGGAGCTGTAGTGGTAGTGAAGATTGTCATTAGATATAAACAAGATCAGCTCCTATCCTAGCGCCAGCATAATCCAGTACCAAAAGGTACACTAAACGACCTGACGAGGCATCATCGTGTTAGTTGGGTATCATATAGTTGTTGCAATTTCTGAGACAAAGTAGGTAGCTCTTGCATGCCAGTGTCGTCAAGTCCAAGTCGGCCGTGCATCTCCACAAGGGGAGATGAGTTGAATGAAGAGAGAAGGTGAAAAAGTGAAAGCTGAACCCCGTGCTGCAGGCCTGGTATCATTGGTTGCACGTTATTATTGAACGGCCATCTTCTGGAAGTGGCAGAGTCCAGATTGATAGTACAGTATTTGAGTCGTTATGTCGTTATACAATTTGAGGAAAAGGAAGCATTTCAGCTTCAGTAGCGTAGTGTGAGCTTGCGAAAAGGCGAGTGGTCGATTTGGCTGATTTCGGTGATCATATCTTGCCCTTCAGGCATTTCGTAGATTACTTCGTCGTCAAGCTCGATGGGCAAGCCACGGTTGTTGATGCGCAGAGTAGTGGTGATGGCTGTTGGATCAACATTGTACTTACGAGCAACGGCAGAAACGAAGTCTGGAAGGGTGCGACGACGTAGGTAGATGGCGCGATACATGCCGCCAGTTGTTGAAGTGCCAGTCGATTTCTGCATAATGTAGAAACAGGCGACTGGCTTCGAGCTGGGGGCTGCCGGCGCTTCGTAGCTGTGATCAATACTAGTTGTGTCGACCCATTCGTTACCAGTATTCTTAATTGTCATGACCTCTTCGGGAGGACTAATGAGTTCTTGGGGATTGGTGATGTCGCTTCCCATGTGAGAAGACTGTAGCATTTTGGTATCCAGCTGTGGTGCTTGAGGAGGTAGACTCAGAGGAGCAGGACCTTGCAAAGTTGTCAAGCCAGTAGAACTTCTGCTTGGTGAACCAAACTCGCTGGGTACTGAGATGGGTGAGGCAACACTATCTTCGGTCTGCTCGGACTGCTCAGTCAGCTCAGTCGCGCGCCGCTTGAGAGGCTTCGCATCCGGAGAATCCAAAGTCTCAATGCGACTGCTGGGTATGGTTGATAGATCAACTGGGTAGAGGTCAGGATCATCCAATTCTTCACCTTGAAGATGGAAAAGAGAAATCTCCTGTTTGCCATTCAGCGCGTTCTGGAAGAATTGTAGATGGCTATGGAGATCATCTTCGCCGCCATTTGAACTCGTTGTAGATGCGATGGATTGTGAACGCTTGTGCTTCGCCATCTTTGTAGGGCGTGCACTGAAGCTTTGACTTGCACGTCGCTTGCCGTTCTTGTTCGGGTTTGTATGAGCCTGTTGGATTGCCTGTGTGTAGTGCTCGATCTTCTTCACAATGCCCTGCATGTCATTGGTGATTTTGCGTTCAGCACCGTGATCTCTGAAGGTCTTCACTCTGCAGAAGCTGATTTCTCGCGTAATACCAGGAGGTCCCATTGTAGGTGCAGGATCAATCACTTCAGTCTTCAAACATAGTCTGAGAGGAACACCCTTGATACCCTTGGACGGGCTGAAATCAGTAGCAAGGAAGTTGAACTTGGCCTGAATGCTGCATCCCCCATACTCATCAGGAGTCCACTCCACGGCAAATCCATCGAAAGCCTCAGAAACCACCTGGACATTGGCGCCCAGGTGCAATTGCGCTGGTCTTACTGTCGAGTTGGTGACGGATTGGATGGCCTTCGCTTTTGTGACAAACTCCACGGCTACCACTCTGCCACCTCGTTGTGGAGCTTCTGTCGTGCCACGGCCATCGCGCCAGAGTGCCCAGTATGGAGCAGGCTTCTCACGTTGGTTGGCATTCTCGAATGAGATTCGAACATATGTCCTAAATTTCTGAGTTCCATGTCTGCGTTGAGGCATGGTATCTCTGATAGTGATGTCGTAGCATTGACACTTGTTGAGATAAGTCTCGTGAACAGGATCGTGCTCCTCTTTGCAGTATGTCGTTGCGCAGTGCAAAATCGCGTGAAAGCGGAATCTGTACTGGTCAGTCCTTACTGCCTCAAGCGCAAGGCGACTCGATCACTTACTTTGACATCTCAGAGTAATGAATTAATGAGCTGGAATCAATGGGAGGTTCGATCTTGCAGTTCTTGTTGTTGACAGGCTTGTATACTGGAGGACCCGGGTACTGCAGAGCGCCAGTTTGTGGAAGTTGCATGTGCGAAAATGCTTGCTGAGGGTTATAGTATAATGGTGCAACTTGCTGCTGCTGCTGCTGAGTGTTCATGAAGTCGTTGACTGTCAGCGTGTTTGGCTGAGTGTTATGGAAACCTCCGAGCATTTGTTGCGCATCCGGATTGTTAATCGAATGGTTGTTGTCGATATTGAAGCCCGTTAGATCATTAGGCATGAAGTCGTAGTTTAGATTGCTGTCAATATCGGGAGTAGGCTGACACCAGACATTGTTCATCTGCTTCTGGTAGATTTTGTTGAGCTCATCATCCCATTGTGCAGTCGTCTCGTCAAGCAAAGCATTATTATAGCCTTCGTCCTGAGTCCAATCATTGCTGCGACCAAGGTACATTAGGACACTCATGAATAAAACAGTGGTGAAAAATTACTCACATATCATGAGACATGCTATAGTTCTCGCCGTTTGAAGTGCTGGCTTGTGTTTGAGCAGGAGTAGCCGGTCCTTGTGCTGGGGTTGTAGCAAAGTTATTGTACTTTTGCTTGAAGTTCATGTAGAAGTCCTCAGTCGGCTTCGCAGTCGACCGTCTAAAAGATAGTGGTCAATATCGATGCATTATTATAGAGTCTAGAGTGTGTGACAAGGGCAGAGCATACCTTTTAAACATGATGTATAGTAAATTCTCACAAAAGCATGTGAGATAAGTGTGAAGTTAGGCGCAAAGCAAGGCCGAGTAATTGCACAAGGTGTCACAACTTGAAGAGTAGACTTTTGCAACTTGAAAGGCAGAAGATGGACCGTCAAAGTATGACGATTGAGGTGTCGAGTGCTGCGGTGAGTTGGACGAAACACAACAACAAACGGGAGGAGGAGGACCTTTCTTTAAGTGGCTGAAAGTGGCTGTGCAGCGCACCGCCACCGTGACTCGCGCACTAGCATGGTGATCTCCACTTCTTCCACGTTTTCATTTCTTCCCAAATTACCTTGGACGGCACAGTCTGAAACCAATAGAACTAGCCTGAAACGCCCGTTAGCAATCGCTAGGGCCATCGACCAATGGAACCGTCATGACTGATCGCATGTGCGATCCGACGTAACACAGCCGTCAGACGACCCTGAGTACTCTGATATGCGCTAGGTCAAGCGACTCTCTCCACCCAAGCCACCCGAGGTGTAGCCATGTAGCTATTTTAGTTATGTTTAGCTTGGCAGCCACTAGCGTGGTGAGGCTAGAAACGCTGATCACTGTATGATCGGTGATGTGGCTGATACCAATCGAACGTCATATCTCCGCTGTACGAATAATCAAATGATATTCCTCGCGCATCTGCTGTCTGTACCACACCTCACCTCCAGATATTACACATTCTCGTCTCCAAAGATCAGCATCTTTTTTGACTTATCGTTGTCGGACAGTCGCTGGCCGATGATGGAAAAGATAAATGAACGTTCCGTCACGTAACATGGAAGTGATTTTGGCAAACTTTCCAGAAAAATGGCGCACCCGCACCGAGGGACAAATGGGTAGTCGTGTCGGAATATAACACTGATTTGGTATCCTATACCGAGGACGAGGTCAGCTGTCTCCCAGCTCTAGCCACATCTATTGTATGCACGTCCGTTGCCCTTTGTTATCCCTCGTGATTGATGTATATATCATATCTTGCTTCGCTCGTTAGCTATACGGACGACATCAGCGAAGAGTTGTCGGTTACATGTATGTGCGTGCGATAACGAGAACGAGAACGATAACAACAACGACAACGTCTTCCCACATGTCCTTCGTTTCCAAAGTGTAATATGACATTCTGGCACGTCAGTTTGCAAAGAGCTTGACTGTCCAAGAGTCCGCGCGTCACATTTAGGCGAGCACGTTGGACCATTTTGTCCTCTTACGGCGTCAATCAACGTCTTCGAGACAATTTTTGCTTTGCTCTTTCGCTTCGCCAGTTGAAGTTTCACGTCTAAGGTTTGCGTTTCATGAGAGCATGACCATAGGACAGAAGTAACTTCGAAATCTAGACTCGTCGCTGCAAAAGTCAATATAGCTAGCACATAGTGTGTCTGTGGCTGTGCAGATATTCCCGCTTTTACAAGCACTTCTTTTAGCTCGGTTTTCTGCTACTATTCTCGTGATGATCACGCTTGTCTCTGACAATCTAGCGGTCACTGATCGCGATAGGCGTCGAAAGGCCTCAACGGAATCGGCCGCGGGCGAAAAGCCTAAAGCGGACCTAAAGCCTAAAATGAGTAACCACGGCTTGGTGGAAAAAATCGCTAGATGCTGTGGCGCAGCAGCATGTGGTGAGGGAGCGCAGAATCTAGCGGAACCTCCCTTATGTTCTGATTAAACCCTCCTCTGTACTCTCTCACAACTAAAGCACCACAACAATGCCTCTATCTCTTCAGGCAAGCGACGGGGGGGCATAGGGGGCCTGCCCCCGAGCCATTGCCCCCCCTCGAGCGCGGCAGTAGTCGAGCTTGTTCATAGACATCTAAGTTGTATGGAGGGTGCAATTAGAACAGGTAGGGGGATGCCGCTAGATTCCTCGATTCCGGAGTAGGAGACTGCAGATCATATCTAGAGGAGTTTCATACAGATGTTGTCTTCGCAGATGAAAATGACAAAATAATGACTCAGATTTGCACCACTGCTCGCCACTCTATTTGCTCACCGTCTGGCATGATTATCTCCTGTGTTTTCCTTCTTAAGGGGAACAAAAGAGACACAAACAGCAAAAGAATTGTGAACATACAACAACTGAAATTCGCATGTGGTCACCCACCATACTACTACGCAGTCGATCTGTGGCTTAAATAGGGCAGAGCGAACGGGATGCCTTGTTCTCCACAGTCTATGGTCGTATGTGCTCAAGCATTTGTTTTTGCGGTATATATTCCCGGTGCAATGCACATGACGTCGCACAGCAGCGGAATGAGATGAAGCTAGCTTTGGTAACTACGACGAGGTCAGCAAGAATCACTTGAAACGATGTGCACGAACCATACCGTCTTGCATGAGGCAGCTTCTGCGGAGGGTTCATTCTCCGTTATGGTCGGCTCGAGGAGGTTCGGGATGGGGAGAGGTTGGCCTTGAGTTTCCGCGTTTCAACGAGGAAGGCTGTTGTAAACCAGCAGGTAGAGGTGCTCATCTGCCAGACGAGCAGTTGCGTTCACCGACGTTTAAAGGACCCGAGGAGAGGTGTTCAGTGCAGTCCAGTTGTGGTAAGTAAGACTCAGACATAAATCACCTGACCTGATCTGTCGTTGCCAGCAAGTTTGACGCGCAATACCCTTTTACAGCTATATATGTTATCACAGTCACATAGAACTAGAGCGGGAGGTGTGTGCTTTGCAGTATTGTAGTTGAGATAAAAGTTGGTGCTGAGTCAAGTTGATCTATGTCGCGTTGGTTTCAAATCGCTCTTTCTGTTTCAGATATGGTGCCAAGCCGGTACACTTGCTCTTAACAGTATGCACTATTTCTTTTGCTACGAACTTTGAAACAGTTGATAACAAAGTATCTGCCGATGATGGAGTATGCTGTTGCAGCAACGACATAAGGTAGGTTTCGTGCGCGAAACGAAGGAAGGGTTGATCGCTTGCAACGACGAAGCAACAAGCTCCTTCATGGCCTCCACAAACATCAATGCAAGCTACCGCCGTATTTATTCTATGAAGATCCTCTAAATTCAAGCTGGAACTTCGCTCCTATATGCAAGACCCTTTATGGGATAGAGTTGTCCACCATCCAGTGGGGAGACTTTGCTCAAGATTTCGTTTCTCTAACACAACTGATATCTTTTAGCTCACCAATGAAAGCAAATAGTAGTTTCTCTTATTTCGTGTTCTGGCCAAAGACTCTAACTACAGTGCCGGAGCATAGGCTCCGAACGTAGCACAAGGTTATACTAAAGGATGTATGTTTCGGCCAATTGACCAGATTCAGAAAGTGTATCATTTCGGTGTATGTGCTCACCTGCTCTGTAAGCAGCATAGAGCCCACATGGGTGCCACCTGGACCACTTGGACAATAGTGTTGAACTGCGCCTCTCTAGCAAGCCAGATGCACCCATTGTGTGACCCTGTCGTCGCCACAACAACGCTAAGGCTAATGCCAGCGCCAGCGGCCGGCGCCGGCATCAGCGTCAGCTCCGTCTCGATCTTCTTTACAAAGCCATGTGCAGGCTCTCGTAATGGTGAAACAACTGACAACGTAATCATGTAGTCATAATCCAGCACATCACATCCTTGTCATTTAACCACGAGACTAATCGTTGTTACACCCTGTCAAACTTAGGAGTGGCTAGTCTCGTGTGAAATGCGCTGGTGTTTCAGCTGATCGTTCGACTCCGCCTTTGGTGCTACCTCTCCATCCACTCGCCTAGCATGATGCCACCCACAACGTCAGACCACATATCCACACTGACGACTTCTTCCCTATCACCAATCACATCATATCCTCCATTCCTTTCCAGCACTAGCCACAGACCCGCTAGCCGCGTCATCTCAGGGCGCAGATCAACCTCGTTGGTTCTTGCAGCTGCCTCGGTGCCATCACTAGCCGCTAGGATGCGCTTGTCTGGCCCGCGACCAAGCTCTACAGTAATGCTCAGTGACGACCGACTCCCACCGACAAACTGCGGCGAAGTCGTGTAGGCGGCGGAGAAGAATAGACGACTGATGCGGTGTAGCGCAATAGGTGCTGCTACTGTCGATACATCGGCTCTAAATACTACATCTTGCAATTTCGTCCGAAGGCGTCCACCTCCTTCTCGAGGAATGACCTTCACCTGTACCATAGTATCGCTTTCTACTCGGAGGACAAACTTGCCTAGCTCGTTGACGTCGTAGGTAGAGCAGATGATTGTATAGCTCCCGCTTGGAAGTGCCTCTTTTGTCTCAACAATAGATGAACCAGAGCGATATGGTCCAGAGTCAAGAATAACATCTCGTGAATTGACTGTGTATGTGCGCTGGCTTTGACTATGTAGCATAATAGTATGTACACGTAGGTCGGCAACTGAAGTTTCAAGCACAAGGCATATCTTCGTTGGCGTTGCAACGTCCAGCTTGAACTGTGGATTTTGAGAATATGTCGCAAGATCTGGTCGTCCTCCAGCGCTATCTCGAGACCATGCTCCATTCATGGTTGTAGCATGCAGATATCGGTCTTGGGCCTCTGTTAGGGTTATTGCAGATGCAGCAAATACTGACATCGTGAAGTTGTGTTTGATCTCGGGCAATTCTTGCTCAGAAACCACGACAGTATAAGTAATGCGAGCTTCGACATCTACTTTTATGAGTGCTTGAGGAGAATCGACGTAAGGTGCGTGCACCAAAGCACCCTTGGATAACAACACCCTTCGTCCGTCTGCAGAGAATAGGTATAGGCTGATGAACTCTGGTGGACTCGGCTTCGAAGCTATTTCGTTCCTGCTTTTGAAATGTTTGGAAAGTAATATCCAGGCTGGTCCTGACTGGGCGCAACTGAAGGTGAATTGAGGATTTCTGACGAATGAGCCAACCGGGCTGCGAGCAGTTTCGGGTGTTCCTAAATCCCAGGGGAAGTGTGTATCCTGGCGAAATTGAAAAAGACCGGGGTTCCAATTGAGATAGATGTTTTCGAAATTTTGGACGATCTGATGCATATCTAACCAGAATGTACCAGGTGGATGTGGGTGACCTGATTGACGCTCTACACCACGAAGCCAGGGGTTCTTAATAAGGAACCGACGCTGACCTGATACCTCTTCTAACTTCAGCACAGCATAGTCGTGCTCACCCACAAGACCGAGTGCACGCTCTACTCTGGGACTCAGCTTACCTGTACCAAGAGTAACAAGTACATCTCCGAACTCGAATGCTTTATACATCCGCTGCCACAGCTTGTCAGGATCTGTGTCATGACTACAAACGTTAGGACAATCGCTATAAATTTCTCGTGTTCGGGCAAGAACTTACTGTTGAAGCAAAATTTGCTCAGGCACCCAGCCAGTCATGGTCCACAGATCTGTGCCAGAATTACTACCAGGAAAGTCATAACCACCACAAACCTTCATATATGCCTTCTCAAGCAACGCAGGCCATAATAGGGCTGGATTGCTACGATCAACCACATGCAGTATGCGCGCTGTTTTCGATACAGGAAGTCGGTCGTCTATCACCACTTTGCGAAAGCATCCGTTAAAGTTATAACGGATGCTGTAGCGACCTGAAGTAGAATATTTTGGATGGACTTCATCGCAGAAAGGATGTATTGCCGTTGAAAGTATCTGCATTGTGCTATCAGTGTGTGTCTTGCTTAGCAGGTGAACGGAGGACCTCGATTGAGTTAAGAACCTTTTCGAATCCACGCTCTCGCCTCGCGTAGACTGCAGTCAAACTGGCAACTACCGAGCAATCTGTGGCAGCATCCTGGACAAGATCGAGACTTGATCTAGATTTTATGGAAAAGTCTGGTGTGGGTGCCACGTTGGCTGAGGGGGAAGTGGGCCAAAATGGTGGTGGGAGAGCATTCGAAGGACGTTTCCACCCATCTAGCATTCGAGATTGTTCTCGCGACATTATGAATTCATACTCGTCTCTACGATGTTCTATTAGATGATAACCTCCATGGCCTTAGACAGCGTTGTGAGCGTACATAAACTGCGCTTGACCAGGTACCAAGTCGAAAGACTCCGAGCCATCGGTTTCCTTCCAGACAGGAAACTTGGTTCCATTCACTACAGATCCTTCAAGCAAGACCTTCTGTTCTCGAACCGAAAAAGGGCGACTTGACACTGGTGCTAGGAGTGCTTTCACGGCAGAAGAGCTCTCTGTAACATGAACTTCCTGTTCGAAGTCTCGTAGTGATTGAACCTTTTTAGCAGACCCAACACCAAAGACCAGTTCATAGACGCGATTATCTGGGACAAAGTCACTGCCCTTTTTGATTTTCTCGGCTTCTTCGAAGAGGAAAAGCGTCTTCGACTTGAGAGTCTTCTTTTGAGCACCATCACTTGCCAGACGTAGAGCCTTTAAATGAATCTCGGCTGCCTCAATGGCAAGGTTCAGACTATCTTCCCGACTCAGACAATCATTGTATCTGTGCTGAAGCTCCAGGAGACCACTTTCTGCCAAAGCCGCCGACGCTAAGCCAGACATATGTATCACACCACACTCCGAAGCTTATATCAGATGCAATGGCGAAACGCATGTTGTTGTTGAAACGTACGATGGAGAGGGCGGGGAGGCGATGCTCGAAAGGTCGTCTCTTGCCCAATAAGAAAAGGGGCTCATGCCACATGCTGCCGAGGTCATCGGAAGCTCTGCTCTCATTGACACAGGCGAGTGACGGGCGATGGAATGAGCTTTTACTCTGTAAGACTGTAAACTGTAGGTCAGTTCTGTTAGTATAAGATTAAGGCTATCATTCCCAGCCCCCAACTTCGCAACACGTCGCGTGTCTAGACCCTACTTCAAGCACAATACAGCTATACTACAACCCCCTCTTCGAGAACCGAGACGTCCGGACTCAGATAGCAAGACTGCAAAACATGCCTGCGATTGCAAAAGAAGAGATGCTTCCCGCGTGGGGACTGGCCGCCGCAGGCTCTGCTGGCGCCATCGTGGCCAATGCCCTTGTATATCCTCTAGACATGTAATCATCCTCGAAGCACTATGAATGAGTCCTGTCCTGACCAATCCTAGCGTGAAGACTCGACTACAAGTTCAAGTACGAAAGCTCCCGGGTGCAGTGACTGGACCTGAAGATCACCATTATAAATCTGCTGTGCACGCGCTGCAGAAGATATTCGAAGAAGAAGGATTATCAGGACTATACAGTGGCTTAGCCGGCTCCCTCCTTGGGGTTGGAACTACCAACTTCGCATACTTTTACTGGTATTCGGCTGTCCGAGGACTCTACTTCTCATCACAGGCTCTGGGCGCTGTTGAAAGAAATCCTTCGATTGGTGTCGAGCTCTCCCTCGGAGCTGTGGCGGGAGCTCTAGCACAACTCTTCACCATTCCGATTGCAGTAGTGACCACACGGCAACAGACACAAAGGAAGTCAGAAAGGAAAGGAATGTTGGCAACAGCAAGAGAAGTCATAGAGAGTGAGGATGGATACTCGGGTTTATGGCGCGGCATGAAAGCCAGCCTTGTGCTTGTTGTCAATCCGTCCATCACCTACGGCGCATACCAGCGATTGAAGCAACTGATGTACCCAGGCAAGACGAACTTGCGACCACATGAGGCATTTTGTACGTCAACGCGCACCGCTTTCCAGGATCTAATGTAGCGTGCTAACAAACAACAGTGCTTGGAGCCATGTCCAAGGCATTAGCGACACTCGTGACCCAACCCCTTATCGTGGCCAAAGTGCGACTACAATCAAAGCCACCGCCAGACCGAAAAGGAAAGCCCTTTAAATCATTCACAGAGATCCTCAAGTACACAGTCGAGCATGAAGGTGTACTCAGCCTATGGAAAGGCCTTGGTCCTCAACTGGTGAAGGCCGTCATAGTACAAGGTCTTCTCATGATGACTAAAGAGAGGTTTGTCTAGTCAAGAAAGCTCGAAAGATACATGCTAACATTAGTCCAGGATGGAAATTCTGTTTATGCTGCTATTCGCATATGTGCGTAGGATACGCAAGGAAAAGCTCCAGAAGCTTGCTGAGATTGCCGCGACGAATGCGAAGAAGGTGGCACCCACAGCGTCTGCTCAAATGGCGAAGCTCACACCTGCAGTTTTGAAGTGAGGGTAGATAGCTTATGTAGTAGAGTCATGTCTTGGATATCTGAAGTTGATTGAATTTTTGACACTCACGTGACACTCTAAGTCTGTGCGGAAACTAACCGCTTTCCGACAACACTTGCCAAATTGTCACAAGCAACCCACCTCGTCGTCAAGCACTTTTCTTCGCACATACACAACCGTCGCAATGGCCAGTAAGTTACCACTCAAGAGGCGATAAGCAGGAGTACTGTTCGTGGACAACACCGTGGAGAGCAAGAAGTTCTGGCAATGTAGCGACACAGCTATATTCAACCATCATCTGGACAGCGCAAAAAAGGAGGACAGTAGGATGGAAGCTATCAAAGGCTTGAGAGGCATGAAAAGAAGGGTGACTGTGGTATTGGGCACTATGCGGTCGGATAGGAAATAGGAAACAACAAATACCCAAAACCAAGCATGCGAGAATAAGATCAGGAGAGAGATGAAACAGTCTAAGAAGGATCACCACGAATCCTAAGATGACGGCTTGAATGTCTGCGCTGTTTGGAACTTCTGCTCTCCGACGCTGGATCCATGAACACGACTCCTGCTTGCCGCAGCCTCATCACAACCTCGTCTCCGCCGAGCACAACTGACATATTACTCACAGAGTCAAAGAACTCGTCTCAGCACAACCAGAGCAAGAAGGCTCACAAGAACGGGTACGATACCCCGAAAGAATTGAGATGCACAAAGACGAAAGAGCAACGTAACCTAACATGGACATATCAAAATAGTATCAAGAAGCCCCAGACCAACCGATACCCTTCGCTCAAGGGTACCGACCCCAAGTTCCGAAGGAACCACAGACATGCTCTCCACGGAACCATGAAGGCTCTCGTACGACTCTTCAATCAATCTCCGATTCTCAATACGATTCACTTACTAATACACAATGTAGAAGGAGGTCAAGGAGGGCAAGCGTGAGAACGCATAGACGAAATGCCGAGTCGAAGTTGAGAACGAAAGGACTGGCCTTGCTTTTACGACAAAATGACTGCACCAAATCAGCATCCAAGAGTGGAGTTATATGTTGTTGTTTCGAGTTTTATGACGATGGAGGAATATACCATTTGAAGAAGACGTTCTCTCGAGGACACAATGAAAATGCAAGCTCACCAACCACTTCTGCGACGATGATTTATCATATCCTTCTGATGTGACTATGATATATGTAATTGAACGTGAACGGCAATCTTACACGGCATGGCAAATCAAATACACCAATGTGTCCATGCTGCTTTACATGATCGCGCCAAGAGCAGTCCTTCGCCGGATGTCTTCTCATTACCAAACACCAGCTCCTGTATCCTTTAGGGTTGTGGAGCATGAGTGCATGAAGAGTGAGACAACAGATTTTACATAACATAAAGACTGTCATCGTGCTGAATATCTAGTGGAGATGTGAGGATCTCTGGCATCGGTAATGATATCGTAGCTGTGATAGGTGTTGAATCATCCAAACCCCTTATGAAGACTCTGCCAATTCATCATCGAAATTGGATTCACCAAAAGCCCGTAGGCATCGACGTTCTGAGCCACGCAAGATCGGCTTTATCATGGTGCTGCTGAAAGTCGGGAAATACATCTCTCAGAAAGTTGATCGATTTGGCATTAGAGCTGTCTGTATTTCCGCATGGCTCCCGTCCTGGAGCCTCTGGTGGCCAATGCAGGCTATGGTGGCCGATTCGTTAAGTGGTGCAGAGTTGAGAGCGATATTGTATCCAACAAGCCAATTCGTATGGTTTGGAAGACGATTCCCTGCTGTCTCCGCCTCGACAAAGTTGTCCCGAGCTGTATCGAAGTCTGGCTCAATCTAGTACCATTGTTGGTGCTTACGTGCGGGTGACTCACAATGACATATCACACAACAAACAGAGAAAAAAGAATATGCAAGAATATGCAAGAATAGCATCTACAGGTTTCGATCCTGCGACCTCCGCATTATGAGTCTGCTCTGGAATGTTAGTATTGGTGTTGTTGTTGTTGTATGTTGTTGCTGGAGATACGTACCCGATGTTCTTCCAACTGAACCAAGATGCTGTTTTGTGTGTTAAGGATCGTTTTGTGGTTTCTTATAGGTTTTCGCTACTGTGACGTTTGATCTTCTTGTTCTCCGTTCTGTTCTTTCTTCTTGTTCTTTGTCGTATGACGAAATCACGAGAAGGTGTGCTGCAAGCCTTCTAATGATTAGCGGACAACAGACCAAACAATGTCCAGCGAAAACTGTTGATCACCATTTACTATTGTATCATGTTTGTTCATTTCTTTATTACGTCTGCCTCTACTATATAATACAATGCTGTTATGGGTATAGAGCATTAAAGCAAAGCCAATCAAATTTCATGTCAGCGAGTACAGCAGTCCATCCATCTCATAAATCCTTCCCTTCATATCGTACACAACACGCCTGCTACTATGCAATCGAATTATCAAAAAACAAGCCACTTCTGTGCAATCCTCCTGGCCCCGCGTGTGTTCCCTGTCAATGCATATATGTTCTGCATTGCGAATGCTGCTTCTCTTTTGAAGTCTGCCTCGCCAATGTTGATGTCTTCCAGTGTGTCTTTGTGTCTCTGAGCTTTTACCTCCTCGGGATCCGGATATATCCTATCGGAAGGACCATCGATGTCCATAGCGTTGTGGTCAAACATGTCAAGATTGTCAAGTACAGGCTCCTCCACTCCCAAGCACCTCTCGTAAGCCTCCAGAGCCAGATGCAATAGGCCGAGATGGTGCCAGAACCTGCCCTCATTATACTCGACCTCCATCAGTCTCCTTGATCTCACGAAAGCCTTTACTGTGTCAGACTTGCCCTGTAATACTTTCGATCCTTCCTCATCCACTTCCCGCAACCGCAATCTCCTATACTCGCCAAAGAACGCCACGCCTTGTATCACTGACTGGTGTCTGTTTTCGCACTGCCTTTTCATTGAATGCTGCATATACGCTATCGCCACACTCAGCACAACCATCGCATTGGTCCTGTCCGCCGCATAAGCTCTAAAGTAGTAGTTCAAAGCGTTACTATAGCTTGCAGCCTGTGCCAGAAAATGGCCATATAGTAACAGCAACGCTGGCTCGATCTCTTTGAGTCCGTACGGGTTCCCTGGTGTGGCGTCTTCGGAGGTTATTGCAGAGTTGAGGCTGACCTTGGTCTGATCTGGAAACTTGAAGTTCGCGCGTTGTTCTGGCGTGAGAAGACTATAGTCCATACTGCGGATCTGGCGCATCATGAATTTCTGACTTGGGCCACTGTTGTACCATGACGGCTGGTCAGGGAAGAGTAGGTTGAGCGCAGCATAGAGCCTGAAGCTGTCGGTGGCAAAAGGAAATTTCTTCATGAAGAAGCGGGAGGTGTTGCAGAGCTTCTCCTCGTCAGCTGTAATGATCGCGGCGGTGATAATGCAGACGTGTAGGTGAAACTGATGATCTTCGTTGTGCCAGAATACGTTGGCTTCACCAGCAGCTTCGAGCAGACTGTAAGCGGAACTGGCTTGATCGCGCCGTGCGAGGAGAATGCCATATTCGCAGAAGGTGGCCAGCCAGTCAGAAAACTCAATGCCGTGGTAAGTAGTCGGTATGAATTGTGTTTCATCGACACGATCGAGATCGTCTTGCTCACCATTGCCCATATTATTCTGCAGACGATCTACCATTTCATCGAGTTCAGTGCGTTCACCGGGTCTGTAAGCTCGACGTCTGGCTTCGGCAGAGTAGCCTAGGAATTTGATGTAGCGTTCGCTGGGAAAGAAGATCTTTTCTTGTCGAAATGCTTCTGTCAGTATTTGAGCATTTTGCATCCATTCATTTTCTGCTTCCTCGTCACCATCGCGCATGTCTGGCTTGATTTCTTCGTTGCGCTCGAAAAGTGAAAGAAGGTATTGCTTTTGTTGAGACATGCGCTCCTTTGTAATCTGACCTCTTGATTTTTTCGTCTCTGCACGAGGCTTTCGAGGCTTCTTCCTGACAATAGCTTCTGGACGTGAGCCTTCTGCATCGTCTTCCGAGCTGGATGCAATTGCGTTCTCTGGAACGTTGTCGGGATCAGTGTCTGCGACAATAGCTGTACCAGGTTCGAGGGGACGACCATATGGGTCGATTGT